>Ga0268386_10001220_pt1 | contig 17581 bp, 15 predicted proteins | sample RVTome_15_FD_200260 | JGI IMG/M metagenome (GOLD analysis project Ga0268386, IMG submission 200260) | Soil microbial communities from uranium-contaminated site in the Upper Colorado River Basin, Wyoming, United States - RVT150D86... ...
GCCGCTGCCGAGGATCACCGTCTCGTTCGTGGACGGGCGGTGCTCCACGCGCAGGCCGGGATCTTCGGCTGCGAGCTTGTGCAGGGCGTCGGAAAGTTTCTGTTCGTTGCCGCGCTGTGCGGGTTCGATCGCGAGCCCCATCATCGGCGGCATTATCGGGGGCGGGCGAAGATGGAAGTCGTCCTCGTCATGGGAATCGTGCAGGACGTGGTCGAAATCGATGCCCTCGACCCGCGTGACGGCACAGATGTCGCCGGGCACGGCCTCGGCGATCTCCTCCGGTTGCTTTCCCTGCAGGCGATAGAGGTGCGCCACCTTGAACGGCTTGCGCGCGTTGCCGATGAAGAGCTGGCTCCCCGTGCGGATGGTTCCCTGATGGACACGGAACACGGCCATGCGGCCGACATAGGGGTCCACGACGATCTTCATGACGTGCGCGACGGCGTGCGCCGCCACGTCGGGCGTGACGGTCGCCGGCACGGCGGCCTCGCCGTCGCCCCTGAGAAACTTCGGCGGGTTGCCCTCGGCCGGGCTCGGCAGCAGCTCCACGATGAAATCCAGCAGCGCCTCGACGCCGGCGCCGGTCTCCGCAGACACGAAGCAGACCGGAATGAGGTGGCGCTCACGCAGCGCCTTTTCGAAGGCGTCGTGCAGCTGCCCGGGCTCCAGGTTCTCGCCCGATTCCAGGTACGCTTCCATGAGGGCCTCGTCGACCTCGACAACCTGGTCGATGAGTTGCGTGTGCGCTTCGCCGACGCTGGAGAAATCCACCGCCCCGCCACTGTCGCGGAAGAAGCAGTCCGCGACCCCGGTGCCCTGTCCCGTGGCCAGGTTGACCGGCAGGCAGCGGCTGCCGAACTCGGCCTGGATCTCGGACAAAAGGGCACCGAGGAGCGCCGGCTCGGTGTCCATCTTGTTGATGATGATCATGCGGCACAGCCCCGCGTCGCCGGCCGCCCTCATCATCCGGCGCACGCCCGTCTCGAGTCCGCCGGCGGCCGACAGTACCAGGGCAGCACACTCGACGGCGGGCAGCACGGAGATCGAACGTGGCAGGAAATCGGTGGCGCCGGGCGTGTCGATGATCTGGATCCGCTTGCCCTTCCACTCGAGGTGGCACAGCGCGGTATCGAGAGAGTGGCCAATCTCGATCTCGCGCGGGTCGTAGTCGCACACCGTGGTGCCGCGATCGATCCGGCCGCGCTCGCGGATGGCGCCGGAGGCATGCAGCAAGGCTTCAGCGAGCGTTGTCTTGCCGGCCCCCGCCGGGCCGATGAGCACAAGGTTGCGGACGTTCTCAATCGTGCCGTTGCTCATTTCGTGACCTTTCGAGTGCTGCGGTTGGTAAACATAGCAGAGCGGGTCAGGCCGGCGTTCCGTCCACGACGCGCACGCGCGAGCCCGGCGACATTGCAAGCATTCTGTCGGCGCGGCCACCGTTGACCGCAAGTTCGACCAGACCCCAGGCATTGATGACGGCGACGGCTGCATTGGCGCCGGCGGCGCCGTAGGCCGCCTCGATCTGCAGGTGTCGGGTACCGGCCTCGACCACCGGCTGGCGCATGCGCGACAGCAGCCCGGCACCGATGTTGGTGACGAGATTGCCGAAGCGATCTGCGAGAATGACGTGGCCGGCGATGACGTCATCCTCCGCCTCGGCCTCCGGCAGCGGCGCCGGGTCCGCCGGCTCCGCCGCGGGGCCGATATCGGCCGGAAGCAACCGCCCGGCGGCCAGCTCGGCGGCCAGTGGCGCGAACAGATCCCGGCCATGGAAAGTCGCCGAGGGAGGACCGAGGCCGATGCGTTCCGGCAGCCCCGGATCCATGTGCCGGAAGGTGGCGGACTCGTGCCGCAGCGCCTCCGTCAGCAGCCCGTTGTCAGGCGCGAGGAATACGGAATCTTCGGCCTCCGCGGCAAGGATCGGCCGCGACGTTCCGACCCCCGGATCCACGACGGCCAGGTGAACCGTGCCTCGTGGAAGGTAACGCCAGGCGCGGCCCAGCCAGAACCCGGCAACGGGCACCGCGTGGGCGGGAATGCCATGCGTCAGATCCACCAGGGTGGCGCCCGGCAGCCGGGACAGGATGCAGCCCTTCATGACCCCGACATATGGCTCCTCCAGCCCGAAGTCCGTCGTCAGGCTGATGACGCCGCCCGGCCGGAACGGCCCGCCCGTCACCACACCGCCACCGGGAAAGTCGGCGCCGCGGCCAATTCGTGACTTTTATGATTCAACAAGTTCGCTAGAAATCTTCGTGTGGAATCCGAGATCCGTCGGCTGCCCGGTGGCTCTTGCGGAATGAGGCCGTAGGCACCATATCGGGGTCAGAAGGTCAAAAGGCCGTAACAGCTTAGCAAGCGCGGACCCGGATGAAATCCGTCCTCACCATCGATCTGGTATCCGACCTCGTATCGCCTTGGTGTTACCTCGGGCGGCGCAGGCTGGACCGTGCCCTGGCCAGGCTGGAGGGCGCCTCGGTACCGGTCCTGCGTTGGGCACCGCTCGAGCTGCATCCCGCCATACCGAAGCAGGGCCTGGACCTCGATGAGTACCTCGCCTCCGTCTTCGGCAGCCCCGAGGCCGCGCGCCCCGCAATGACCCTGCTGAAGGATCTGGGCGAGCGCGACGGCATCCGTTTCGAGTTCGAGCGCGTCCGCTCGGTGCCGAATACGCTGGATGCCCATCGCCTGATCCTTCATGCCGAAGCGGAGGACCGCCAAACCCAGCTCGTCGAGACACTGTACCGGGCCTTCTTCGAAGAGGGCCAGGATATCGGGCGTGCCGGCGTCCTCGTCGAGCTCGCCGGACGGGCGGGCCTCGATTCGGACGTGGCCCGTGAATACCTCGCCAGCGAGCGCGGCATCGACGACGTGCGCGACCGCGAGGCGCGGATGAAGGCCGTGGGCCTGACCGGCGTGCCGAGCTTCGTCATCAACGATCGCGTGGCCGTGCTGGGCGCCCAGGAGCCCGATACCATTCTCGAAGCCATCGACCAGGCGCTGTTCCACGAGCTTCCTGATTCGCCGCCGCGCGAATCGCTGCACTGACATCTTTCCGCCGGCCCTGGCGCTCCGCCTGCGCCGACTCACACGCGAATCACCGGAATGCTTCAGGCGATGGCTGCCCGCAGCGTCAGCAGATCCGTGGCAGGGGATCGTCCTCCAGCTCCTCGAGTATCCGCCGCCCGCCGAGCTCCGTCTCCATGACGACCGCACGCCCCTCCGCCTCCACGTGGCCGATCATCGCCGCCTCGCGGCCGCCTCGCAGAGCCTGCCACACAGCGAGCGCCTCGTCCGCCTGTTCCGGCGCGACCACCGCGACCACCCGCCCCTCGCAGGCCAGATACAGCGGGTCGTAGCCGAGCATCTCGCAAACGCTCCTGACCGCATCGCGGATCGGAATCGCCGACTCCGACAGGCGCACCGAGGTCCGCGTGGCGCGCGCGATCTCGTGCGCGACGGTTGCGAGCCCACCGCGCGTCGGGTCGCGCATGAAGCGCAGCCCGGGCAGGGCGACGATCGCCTGCGTCAGCGACAGCACGCTCGCCGCATCGGAAAAGAGCTGCCCGCGCAGTCCGAACTGCTCGCGTGCCAGCATCACCGCGATGCCATGATCGCCTACGGGACCGCTCACGAGGATTCGGTCGCCGGCGCGCACCCGATTCACGCCCAGTTGCAATCCCCGCGGCCGCACGCCGATGCCGGTCGTGGCCAGGTACAGGCCGCCTCCCTCGCCATGCCTCAGCACCTTCGTGTCGCCGGCCGCTACCTGCACGCCGATCTCGCGGGCGGCACGCGCGAGGCTGCCGACCAAACGCCGCAAAAGCTCGATTTCGAGGCCTTCCTCGATGAAGCAGTTCAATGTCAGGTACAACGGCGTGGCACCGGATACCGCGAGGTCGTTGGTGGTGCCATGGACGGCGAGCGAGCCAATGTCGCCGCCGGGAAATTCCAGCGGTTGCACCGTGAAGCCGTCGGTGCTGACGACCACCTCGCCGTCCGGGAGCGGCGGGAGCGGGCAGGCGTCGGTCTGCGTGTCGAGAACGCCGTCGGACAGCGCCCCGGCAAAGACGTCCTCGATCAGCTCGCGCATGTAGTGGCCGCCGTTGCCATGTGCCAGCGCGATGCGAGTTTCTTCGAGCGCCATCGTCAGCGCCTCCCGGGCGCAGCGACGGCGCCGGTCGTGAATATCTCGCGAAAGGCGACGTACTGGCTCGCCAGCAGCGTCGGCGTAAACGCGACCGTAAGGGCAAGCAGCGCGGCACCCCAGACGGTGTACAGGCCGTACTGGTTTGGAGCGAACGGTGCCGCGCCACCGGACAGCAGGCGCGGCACGAAGACGAGCATCATCAGCACCGCCCCGGCCGCGAGCCAGGCGCACAGCACGACGAGACTCCACACAAAAAGCGGCAGAACGTTGCGCAGGCAGGCCCGGAAACTGAGGCCGAACGCGGCGAGCGGCCGCGTGTCCGTCAGCGCCACGAGGAACGGCGCATACCAGTACGCCATCGCCAGCGGCACCGACAGCGCCAGCGTCATTAGCGCGCCGAGGGCCGCGTACAGCATGGTGTCCCGCGTGGGCGCGCTTTCGGCGGCGAACAGCGAAAACCCGCTGACGGCCATCACGGCGGACAGGATGGCGATCAACGCGAGGATGAGCAGCAGGTAGATGCCGCCCACCATCGCCAGGGCGCTGCCCCTGCCGGAAAAACCCGCGAACAGGTGCCCGACGGTGAACGTTCCGCCGGTCTCCTGCGTGCGGCAGCCGATTGCGAGTCCTCCCACGAACACGGGGCCGATCAGCGCCGCGGCAAGGCTGCCGAGCAGCGGAACGAAGTGCAGGCAGATCGTGATCACCATCATCAGCAGGAGGGCACCGAGCCACGCCAGCGGCCGCGCGGCGAAGAACGCCCAGCCGTCGCCCAGCCACCGCGCGCCGCGTCCCGCGGGCAATCGCGCCGGTTGCATGGCCGGAGCATTCCCGACCGTCGCCTCAGGTGAATTCATCGCCAGCTTCCGGAGTGCCGCGCCGCCTCCCGGCGCGGGCGCCATGCTAGCGGGTGCCCGCTGGGACCGCCAACGCGGCAACCTCCACCGCCTGACCGAACGCAATGGCGCCATCATTGGCGGGCAGGAGCTGTGGCAGGCTGAGCACGACGCCGGCGCCGGCAAACAGCGCGCTCATCCGGTCAGCCAGGCTGCGATTCTGCATGACGCCGCCGGTCGCACCGACGGCGTCGATCGGATGCCTCTCGCAGAGCCGCGCATATACGGCCAGCGCCGTGCGTGCCAGCGTGTCGTGGAACTGCGCTGCTCGCTCCGCCGGGTCCACGCCGCCGTCCAGCAGCAGGTCGAGCAGCGGCGCCCAGTCGGCCCGCAGGACTCCTTCAGCGTCCATCGCCAGGGGCAGCGGCGACCCACCTTCGACCGGTTCCCGGAGCGCTGCTTCCAGCCGCATGGGACCTTCGCCCTCGTAGCTCGAAAACAGGCCGTGCCCGGTGAGGGCGGCGGCCGCGTCGAACAGCCGCCCCATGGCGCTCGACTGCGGGGAGTTCAGGTGCCGCTCCCAGGCCATGCGCGCGAGGCCATCGGGGGCGGGGCACTCCGGCCATGTCCGGTCAGCTTCCCAGCACAGCGCCGCGGCGCTGCGCCACGGTTCGCGGCCGGCCCGCTCGCCTCCCGGAAGACGGAACGGCCGCAGGCTCGCCACCCGCTGCCAGCGTCCCGGCCGGCCCAGCAACGCCTCGCCGCCCCAGAGCGTTCCGTCGGCCCCGTAACCGACGCCGTCCCAGGTAAAGACGAGGAGCGGTTCCGTGCCCGGCACCTCGGCCGCCAGAGCGGCGGCATGCGCATGATGATGCAGCACTTCGGTGAGCGGGAGGCCCTGCCCGCGCGCCCAGCGCGCCGTGGCGTAGCCGGGATGCGCGTCGCAGGCGAGCGCCGCGGCACGCACGCCGTAGAGCCGCTGCAGATCGGCGCCGACCTGCTCGAACACGGCCAGACTGCGTTCCGAGTCCATGTCGCCGATATGGGGCGAGAGGACGCAGCGGTCCTGCCAGGCCAATGCAATCGTGTTCTTCATGTGGCCGCCGACCGCCAACACCGGCCGTTCGAGGCGCAGGCCGGCCGGCAGCGGCAGCTCGGCGGGCGCGCAGCCGCGGCCGAGGCGAACGGGCCGCAGCCGCCCGCCGACACGGCGCCACACGGGGTCGTCCGCGGGCCGCGCAATGGGCCGGTCGTGGTGCAGACAGCCGTCGACGAGGTGCGCGAGGCGGGTCTCGACGTCGGTAGCTTCCGTCAGCACGGGCTCGCCGCTGACGTTTGCCGAGGTCGCCACGACGGGGCCGCCGAGGCGGGTCAGCAGTAGCGCGTGCAGCGGGCTGTAGGGAAGCATCACTCCGAGCTCCGCAAGTCCCGGAGCCAGCGCCGGCGAAAGCACCGCGTCGCGTCGCCGGACGAGCACGATCGGGCGCACGGGGGAGAGCAGCAGGGCGGCTTCCTCGGCCGTCGGCTCGGTGCAGCGGTACACGGCGTCCAGGCCGTCCCGCCCCTCCAGGGGAAACATCACCGCCAGCGGCTTCGCCGGGCGGGGCTTCAGGCGCCTCAGCCGCTCGACGGCGCTCGTGTCGGCGGCGTCGCACACGAGGTGATAGCCGCCGATGCCCTTCACCGCGACGAGGCGGCCCGCCTGCACGGCGGCGACGCAGGCCCGCAGCGCCGCGGTCGTGTCGGCCACGCGCGTGCCGCCGGGCCCGACCCAGGTGAGCGAGGGGCCGCACTCCGGACACGCGATGGGTTCGGCGTGAAAGCGGCGGTCGGCGGGATCCTCATATTCGCGCCGGCAACTGTCGCAAAGCGGGAACGCCGCCATGGTCGTGCCCGGGCGGTCGTAGGGCAGGGAGCGAATGAGCGTATAGCGCGGCCCGCATTGCGTGCAGTTGATGAACGGATAGCCGTAGCGCCGGTCATCCCGGTCGGCGAGCTCCGCCAGGCAGTCGGGACAGGTGAAGTAGTCGGGCGGCACGAAGATGCGCGGCTCGGCCGCGGCCGCGCTCGCCTCGATCCGGAATGCGCCGGGCGGCGGAGCCTCGCAATCCTCCTGCCGGTGAATGCGCGGCGAGGCGATAGCCGGCGCTTCGGCGACGAGGCCGCGCGTGAACGCCTCCACGGCCTCGGCCGCCCCGTGCACGAGCACTTCCACCTCGCCGACGGTATTGCGGACCCAGCCGCCCAGGCCCTGGCGCAGCGCGAGTCGATAGACGAAGGGTCGAAAGCCGACCCCCTGGACGTGGCCGCTGATCCAGAGCCTGCGGCCGACGCTGCGCTCCGGGGCGCGCCGGAGGGGCACGCAACTCACGGGAGTGCCCGCAGCGGCGCGTGTGCCGCCGCGCCGCGCGGCGTCAGTCCGCCCTGGCGCAACGGCCGGGCCTCACGTCGCCTCGTCCGTCGCATGGTGGTGGACGTGACGATGGCGGTCGACGTGCGGATGCTCGTGGTGATGGTGGGCGTCGTGGGCGGATCGCACCGGGGCGCAGCCCGTGCTGCCTTCCGCCAGTCGCGCCCGCTGCGCGGCGAGGCTGTCCTCCAGCCAGTCGAGCCAGCCCTGCAGCGCCGGGTTCTTGCGGGATGCAACGTGGAGCAGGGGCGCGGTCGATCCGACGGCGCGCAGCGCGGCCTCGGCGCGCGCCGGATCGAAGTCGTCCAGCACGGGCAGCAGGTCCGCCTTGGTCAGGAGCACGACGTCCGCCGCACGGAACATCACGGGATACTTGGCCGGTTTGTCGTCGCCCTCCGGTACCGACAGCAGCGTCACGTTGGCGTGCTGACCCAGGTCGAAGCTCGCCGGGCACACGAGGTTGCCGACGTTCTCGATGAACACGATCTCCACGCCGTCCAGCTCGAGCCGGTGCAGCGCCTCGTGGACCATGTGGGCGTCGAGATGGCAGGCACTGCCGGTCGCGATCTGCACGGCCTGCACGCCCTTCGCCCGGATCCTTTCGGCGTCGTTCTCGGTTTCCAGGTCCCCCTCGATGACGACGATGCGGCCTGCATCGTCGAGGGCGTCGATCGTCGCCTCCAGCAGCGCGGTCTTGCCGCCGCCCGGCGAGGACATCAGGTTGAGCGCGAGGATGCCGCGGGCATCGAAATGCATCCGGTTGTGCGCCGCCTGATGGTCATTTTCCGTGAGCAGGTCCTGCAGGACCGTGACCGCGGCGCGGCCGTCCTCCGTGCGCGCCAGCCGGCCGCCTGCCTCCACCAGGTGACGGTTGCCGTCGGTGACGTTGCATCCACAGGTGTCGCACATGGTCCGGTCCCCTTGTCAGGCGATGGCGGCGGCGGGCATCGCCAGTTCCAGCTCGACGGATTCCAGCAGCATCTCGTCACCCGACAGGAGGCGCGTGCGCAGGCTGCCGCAGCATCCACACAGCAGCCGGTTCGGCGCGGTCGCGGTCTCCGTGCCGCAATCGACGCAGTGGATGCGTACGGGAGCCGTGATGATCTCCAGCACCGCGCGGGCGGCGGGGGTGCCCGCGGCGGCGAGGGGAAACGCCTGCTCCAGCTGGGCGCTCTCGATGCCGGACAAAGGGCCGATGCGCAGCTTCACGAGCGCGACTTCACCGCCCCCGTGCTGCGTGGAGATGCCGCGCAGCTGGCGCACCAGCGCCTGACAAATGGAAAGTTCGTGCACGGCAGCGTCGCTCAGCACGCGGCGGCGGCGAGCCACGGGCCGCAGCCGCGGGGCCCGCTCCTGCCAATGATGCGGATTCGCATGATCGATTCACCTCTCTCGGGTATGGCCAAACTGCCAGCCTGCAGGCGGGCCGGCAAGCAGTAGAAACACGGATGCGTCGCAGGGACGCGTCGCTATGCTGCGTCCCGCAAAGGAAGGAGTGCCGCACCATGGATTCGACCAGCGCAGGCAGGACCCTGGTCCTCGGGATCGGCAATACGCTGCTGACCGACGAGAGCGCCGGCGTGCGGGTCGTCGAATATCTCCAGCTGCGCAATCCTGAGCTGGCCGACGTCGTGTGGCTCGACGGCGGTACCCTCAGCTTCACGCTCGCGCCTGAGGTGGAATCCGCAGAGCGACTCATCGTCGTGGATGCCACGGAGCTGCGCTCGCCGCCGGGCACCGTGCAGGTATTCGTCGACGCGGAGATGGACCGGATGCTCGGCGGCCACGGCCGGAGCATTCACGAGGTCGGGCTTCTCGACCTGATGGACATCGCACGGCTGAGCGAGCGATTGCCCGCACGCCGAGCCCTGGTCGGCATACAGCCCGGCCTGGTGGGGTGGGGGAGTGAGCCGACGGCGGACGTTGCCGCGGCGATCCCCGAAGCGGCACGCGCGGTCGCGGCCCTGCTCACGGACTGGACGGGCCAGACCGTCAATGCCGACTGAAATTCCTTCTGCGACAAGTGCGTATTGCTGGCCCCCGGGGCTGGCGCGAAGCTTGCCACGCTCACCAGGCGGTGCAGCAGTTTCGAGACCGACGAATCGCCGTGCGCACGAGCGCCGGCGAGAGTCGGCGGAGGCGAGATGAGCGGACTGGAAGGGATTTCGGTCAAGGTCGAATCTTCGGGATGCAGCGAGACGGAATCCTGGGGCAATGCCGTCCCTATCCTGCATGAGATCCGGCACGCGCTGGCACGCCTGCTGGAGCAGGGCGAAGCAACCATCATCGACCTGCGCAGCATTCCCATGGGCCCCGGCGACGAGCGTCGACTGTTCGACGCGCTCGGCGAGGGCGAGCTGCGCGCCGAGCTCGACGCCCTCGGCAGGAGCACGATCCGCGAATCCCGCTATCCCGCCGTCTGGATCGTCGAGCATTTTAATGGCAACGACGAGGTGGTAGGCCGCTTCGTCGAAATCACGTGGATTCCCTCCATTCTGCAAGCCCAGGCGGAAGATGTCCGGGCGGGATTGGACTCGCTCGCGGAGAGCCTGGCGGCAGACGCAGGGAAGTGAAAGGACCCGAAGATTCCGGCGCGGTCGCGTCGGGGAGTGCAAGGAGCAGCACAGCATGGCAGCAAGCAAGACCGTAGGCGACGTTCTCCGGGCGCGAGGAGTCAGCCGTCGGGGGTTCATGAAATTCTGCGCGGCCACGGCCTCCCTCATGGCACTGCCGCCCGGCATGGTGAATGCCGTCGCGGCAGCGCTCGAGAAGGCGCGACGTCCATCCGTCCTCTGGCTCCCGTTCCAGGAGTGCACGGGCTGCACCGAGTCACTGACGCGGTCGCACTCGCCCACGGTGGAAGGCCTCATCTTCGACGCCATCTCGCTGGACTACCACCATACGCTGCAGGCAGCCGCCGGCCACCAGGCCGAGGCGGCACTGCACGCGGCGATGGAGGAGAACTACGGCAATTACCTCCTCCTGGTGGACGGCTCGATCCCGTCGAAGGACAAGGCGTTCTATTCCTGCACCGCCGGCGTGTCGCATTACGACATGCTCGTGGAAGCGGCGAAGGGCGCTGCGGCCCTCGTCGCCATCGGGACCTGTGCGGCCTACGGTGGACTGCCGCGGGCCAACCCGAATCCCACGGGTGCCGTCGGCGTCCAGGACATCATCAAGGACAAGCCGATCATCAACGTCTCGGGCTGTCCGCCGATTCCGGTCGTCATCACGGGCGTGCTGGCCCACTACCTGACCTTCGGCACGATCCCCGAGCTCGACAAGTACGGACGCCCGATGGCGTTCTTCGGCCAGAACATACACGACCGCTGCTATCGCAGGCCGTTTTACGATCGCGGCGAGTTCGCCGAGACGTTCGACGACGAGGGCGCGAAGAAGGGCTACTGCCTCTACAAGCTCGGTTGCAAGGGTCCCACCACGTACAACGCCTGTGCGACCGCGAAGTGGAACTCCGGCGTCAGCTTCCCCGTGCAGTCCGGTCATGGCTGCATTGGCTGCTCGGAGCCGGACTTCTGGGACAAGGGCAGCTTCTATCGGCCGCTGTCGGCCGGCTACTGGGGCGACGCGAAGACCGTCGGGATTGCCGGCGCAGCAGGGGCCGCCATCGGCCTGGCCGCCGCGGCCGCTGCCCGCTCGCGGCAGAAGAAGGCGCAGAAGGAGGAACAGGCATGAACGAGGGCCTCTACATCCAGGGCATCTCGCTGCTCGACTTCGCGCGCGGTCCGGCCCTCCGGTGGGCAGTCGTCGTGTTCGTGATCGGGGTCGTCTGGCGGCTCGGGGCGATGCTCCTGTACACCCGTCGCGACCTGTCCCGCCCGAACGCCGCCTCGGCGCCCGGCGGCGTGAAGGCGCTGCTGACGCGCTCGGCGCCCCCGCACGAGCTCGAGAAGGACATCATGTTTCAGCATTATTCGGGCTACGCCTGGCACATCAGCATGTTCCTGGTGCTGCTGCTGTTCGCGCCGCACATGCTGTTCTTCAAGGGCATCCTGGGATTCGGCTGGCCGACGCTGCCCAACCTGTTCATCACGATCTTCACCGTCCTCACGATGGTCCTGCTCCTGATACTCATGGTCAGGCGCGTGACGAATCCGGTGCTGCGCCAGATCTCGACCACCGACGACTACGTGAGCTGGTTCGCGGCCTTCCTGCCGTTCCTGACGGGCGTCATGAGCTACACGCACATCACCTTCGGCCTGCGCTACGAGGACATGCTGGCGCTGCACTTCCTGAGCATCTGCTTCCTCCTGGTGTGGTTCCCGTTCAGCAAGCTGATGCATGCCATCTACATCTGGCCGTCCCGCTACAAGGTTGGCGCGGCCTTCGCACGCCGGGGAGTACGGGCATGAGCGCCACCATGGAAAGCGTTCCCGATTTCGGCGCGCTGGGCGAGCGGGCGGCATCGAGCCTGCAGCCCGAGAGCCTGACCGATGCGCAGCGGGTGGCAAGGGCCAGGCAGGCGTTCATTGCCGGCATCGACGCCGACATGGCGACCTACCTCGAATCCTGCATCCACTGCGGCATGTGCGCCGAGGCGTGTCACTTCTACATCGCGACGAAGGAAAGCAAGTACACGCCGATCTACAAGATCGAGCCCCTGAAGAAGGTATACCGGCGCGAGCTGTCGCCACTCCGGTGGCTGTACCGGCTCACGACGCGCGACGTCACGGCGGCCGAGCTGGAGGAGTGGCAGGAGCTCGCGTACGACTCCTGCACGCAGTGTGGGCGTTGCAGCCTGCTGTGCCCGATGGGCATTCACATCCAGAGCATGATCCAGGTGGTGCGCAACGGCCTGGCAGCTGCGGGCTTTGCGCCCGCCGAGCTGCAGGCCGTCTCCGTGGAGCAGCGCGACCACGGCACCGTCTTCGGTGCCGGCCCGGACCAGCTCCTGACGGTGATCGAGCAGGTGCGCGCGAAGGGCGTCGAAGTGCCGCTCGACAAGCCGAAGGCCGAAGTGCTCGTCCTGTCGTCCGCGCTCGACTTCCTGCGCGACGCCAGCGTGCTGGAGGCAACCGCACGGATCATGAACCATGTCGGGGCCGACTGGACGGTGCGCAGCAACGGCTTCGAGTCTGCCAACTTCGGCGCGCTGACCGGCGACAAGAGAGCGCAGGCGAAGATCAGCCGGCGCATCATCGATGCGGCCGTTGCCTGCGGCGCAAAGACGATCATCGTGGACGAGTGCGGCCACGCCTATCCCGTGCTGCGCTGGGAGGCTGCGACGCTGTACGGCAAGGAGCTGCCTTTCGAGGTGCTGGCCGTGTCCGAGTTCCTCGCCCAGGAGGCGAAGGCCGGGCGCCTCAAGCTGAGAAAGAAGGCGAACGGCATACCCGTCACGTTCCACGATCCCTGCAAGCTGGGACGCATGGGCGGCTCCCTGCAGGATGCGCGGGCCGTGCTGGCGGCGCTCGGCCTGCCAGTGAAGGAAATGGAATCGCACGGCCGCACGAACCTGTGCTGCGGCGGCGGCGGCGGCGTGATGATGCTGAGCCGCGCAAAGGGGCTCAGGCAGAAGGCCTTCGAGCTGAAGCGCGAGGAAGTGGAGCGCACCGGTGCGGCAACCGTCGTCACGGCCTGCAACACCTGCATGCAGAACCTGGAGCTGGGCAAGGAATGGCTGAACTGGGACAAGGACATCGTCAATCTGGTCCAGCTCGTCAGCGAAAACCTGGCCTGATACGCCCTTAGCAACGGACTGGAGAGGATCGGGGTAGAAACATGAGCAATCGGATTGTCGTAGACCCGATCACGCGCATCGAGGGCCACCTTCGGGTGGAGGCCAAGATGAACGGGGATCGTATCGAGAAGGCCTACTCCTCCGGCACGATGGTGCGCGGCCTGGAGATCATTCTCAGGGGCCGCGATCCACGCGACGCGTGGGGCTTCGCACAGCGCATCTGCGGCGTCTGCACGCTGGTGCACGGCGTGGCCTCCATCCGCTCGGTGGAGGACGCGCTGGACTACAGGATTCCGCCGAACGCGGAGCTGATCCGCAACCTCATGATCGGCGCGCAGTACGTGCACGATCACGTCATGCACTTCTACCACCTGCATGCCCTCGACTGGGTGGACGTGGTATCGGCGCTGTCGGCGGATCCGGCGGCCACCTCGGCGCTCGCGCAGTCCCTGTCCAGCTGGCCGAAGTCCTCGGTCGGCTATTTCAGCGACGTGAAGAAAAAACTCAAGACCTTCGTCGAGCAGGGCCAGCTCGGCATCTTTGCGAAAGCCTACTGGGGCCACCCGGCCTACAAGTTGCCGCCCGAGGCCAACCTGATGGCGGTGGCGCACTACCTCGAGGCGCTCGCCTGGCAGCGCGACGTCGCGAAGCTGCACACGATCTTCGGCGGCAAGAACCCGCACCCCATGTTCGTGGTGGGCGGAGCGCCGTGCCCGATCGACCTGAACTCCGATTCCGCCATCAACGCGGAGCGATTGGCGCAGGTACAGTCGATCATCGGCCAGATGCAGACCTTCGTGGATCAGGTGTACGTGCCCGATACGCTGGCCATTGCCGGGTTCTACAAGGACTGGTTCGGGCGCGGCGAGGGTCTCGGCAATTTCCTGTCCTTCGGCGATCTGCCGTCCCCGGGCAACACGATCAACGACCCGGACAGCTTCCTGTTCCCGCGTGGCGTCATCCTCGACCGGAACCTGAACGAAATTCACGACGTGAATTTCAAGGACCCGGAGGAGATCCAGGAGTTCGCCTCCTGGTCCTGGTACGACTATTCGGGCGGCAAGAACGTCGGGCTCCATCCCTGGCAGGGGGAGACGACGCTGAACTACACTGGTCCGCAGCCGCCGTACGACTTCCTCGAGGTCGACGATCCGGAGAAGGGCTATTCCTGGCTGAAGGCGCCCCGCTGGAAGGGCAAGGCAATGGAGGTGGGTCCGCTGGCGCGCGTCCTGATGATGTACGCCCGCGGCCACGAGCAGACGCGCGACCTGGTGAACATGACCCTGAGCCACTTCGACGCGCCGGTGGAGGCGCTGTTCTCGACGCTGGGCCGCACCGCTGCGCGGACGCTCGAGACGAAGGTGCTGGCGGACTCGATGCAGGGCTGGATGGACGCGCTCATCGCCAACATCAAGGCCGGCGACACGAAGACCTTCAACGAGATCAAGTGGGATCCGTCCACCTGGCCCAGCGAGGCGCGCGGTGTGGGCTTCATGGAAGCGCCACGCGGCGGCCTGTCGCACTGGATCGTCATCAAGAACGGCCTCATCGACAACTACCAGGCCGTGGTGCCGAGCACCTGGAACGCCGGACCGCGCGATCCCTCCGGACAGGAGGGGGCCTACGAAGCGGCCCTGCAGGATAACCACCAGCTCTTCGATGCGGAGCAGCCTCTGGAGATCCTGAGGACGATCCACAGCTTCGACCCCTGTCTGGCCTGCGCCGTCCACGTCACGGATCCGGACGGGCGCGAGCTGGTCCAGGTGCGGGCGCTGTAATGCCGAGAGGAATGAGGAGTCCATACATGAACAAGCGTCTTGCCATCCTGCTCCCCGCGCTGCTGGCGGCCACGCCGGCGCTCGCCCACACGGGCCACGCCGACGGGGCCGGCCTCGTCACGGGGCTCCTGCATCCCTTTGCAGGCCTCGACCACCTGCTGGCGATGGTGGCCGTCGGGTTGTGGGCCGCGCGTATCGGCGGCCGCGGCCGCTGGCTGCTGCCGGCGGTGTTCGTCGCGGTGATGACCGCCGGCGTGGGCCTGGCGCTGGCCGGCCTGTCGGTGCCGTGGACGGAGCCTGGCATTGCTGCCTCCGTGCTGCTGCTGGGTCTGGCCGTCGCGTTCGCGGCGCATGCGCCCGCGGGTGCGGCCACCGGCGCGGTCGCTCTCTTTGCCCTGTGGCACGGCGCGGCGCACGGCTACGAGGTTCCGGTCGCCGCCACGCCGGCGCTGTACGCGGCGGGGGTGGCCCTTGCGACGGCGGTACTGCATGGCTGCGGCGTGGGCGTGGGCGTGGGCGTCGGGCTGAGGTTGCGCTCCGCGTGGCTGCGTGCGGCAGGCGGCGTCATTGCCGCGGCCGGCGCCGCGCAGCTGCTGATCGCCTGACCGTCGCCCGCCGGGGTCGCCTGCAAAGCCCGGCACGCGCCGGGCTTTGTTTTCAGAGCGCGGTGTTATCCTCCCGCGGCGATCGTGCCGGCGTAGGAGGCGCCCATGTGGGAGGACTGGCTGACGGCTGACCGGTGGCTGCTTGCGGCGGTCGCCGCGCGAGACTGGCTCGCAGACAACCTGCTGGTCCTGTCCAATCTCTGGCAATTGCTGGTGGTGGGGCTGTCGCTGGGGATCGTTGCCCTGGTCGCGCCCCGGCTGAAGGCGCTGCTCGGCCGCCCGGTCGGGCCGCCCCGGGTCACGCGCCTGCTGCTTCGTCTCCGGCCGCTCGTGCTGCCTCTCGTCTGGCTGCTGCTCGTCGGCATCGCCTGGCAGGTGGCGGTGCTGCAGGGCTGGCCGGGTCGGGTGCTCGAGATCACGGTCAGCCTGCTCGCGGCGTGGATCGCCATCCACGTCGCCAGCAGGCTCGTCACCAATCCGGTGTGGGCGCAGGCGGTCGCGGTGGTCGCGTGGACGCTCGCCGCGCTCAACATACTGCGCCTGCTCGATCCCACGGTCGCGCTGCTCGACTCGGTGGCCGTGAGCTTCGGCGCGCTGCGCCTGTCGTTGCTGACGGTGGTCAAGGCGGCCTTCGTGCTCGCGGTGCTGCTGTGGCTGGCGACACTGCTCATGACGGCCGTGGAAGCCAGGATCCGGCACAGCCCGAATCTGACGCCCTCGGTGCAGGTCCTGTTCACGAAGCTGATGAAGGCCACGCTGGTCACGATGGCCGTGCTGGCCGCGATCTCCACGACCGGCATCGACCTGACGGCGCTGGCGGTATTCGGCGGTGCGATCGGCGTCGGCATCGGCTTCGGTCTGCAGCGCGTGGTGGCGAACCTGTTTGCCGGGCTGATCCTGTTGCTCGACCGGTCCGTGAAGCCCGGCGACGTCGTGGCCGTGGCGGGGACGTATGGCTGGGTCAATACCCTCGGCGGACGCTACGTCTCCGTCGTCACGCGCGACGGCATCGAACACCTCATCCCGAACGAGGAGTTCATCACGACCCGGGTGGAGAACTGGACGCATACCGACAGCCGCGTGCGCCTGAAGATCCCGCTCGGCGTGCATTACGATTCCGACGTGGAGCGGGCACTGGTGCTGTGCGTACGCTGCGCGGCCGACACGCCGCGCGTGCTCGCCGAGCCCGCGCCGGTGTGTCAGCTCAGGGATTTCGGCGACAGCAGGGTGGACCTGGAGCTGAGGATCTGGATCGGGGATCCGATGAACGGCGTGAACAACGTGCGCAGTGACGTGTTGCGGCGGATCTGGAAGGCGTTCCACGAGGAGAGCATCGACATTCCCTACCCGCAGCGCGACGTCCACCTGCGCACGGTGGGCCCGGTGCCGGTGCGGCTGGTCGGCGAGGGCGAGGGCGACGGGGAGCCGGCGGCTTGAGCCGGCCGGAAGCCGGGGGCGGGGCGCTGCGCGCGCGCGGCAGGGACGGCAAGCAGGGGCTCGGCCCCGCGGCGTTCGAGGCGCTGGCGCCGGGTCAGGCTTATGAGCCCTGGGTCGGGGCGGCGGAAACGCTGCCCGAATTCACGGCCAAGGCCGTCGGCCTCGGCATCGTCCTCGGCATCGTGTTCGGCGCTGCCAACGCCTACCTCGGCCTCCGCGCCGGGCTCACCATTTCCACGTCGATCCCCGTCGCCGTCATGACGGTCGCGGTGTTCCGGGTGCTCGAGGCCGGAGGCCGTGGCGGCAGCATTCTCGAGGCGAACCTGTCCCAGACGGTCGGCTCCGCATCGAGCTCGCTCGCCAGTGGCGTGATTTTCACACTGCCCGCCCTGTTCCTGTGGGGGCTGCCGCCCGGCCTCCTGCAGATGACGGTGCTTGCCTTGTGCGGCGGGTTGCTCGGCGTGCTGTTCATGATTCCGCTGCGGCGCTTCCTCATAGAGCGCGAACATGGCCGCCTGCCGTACCCGGAAGGCACCGCCTGCGCCGAGGTGCTGGTCGCCAGCGAGGTGGGCGGCAGCAATGCCCGCTTCGTGTTCCTCGGCCTCGGCGCCGGCGCGGCCTTCAAGGCGCTGACGTCGTGGCTCAGGGCCATCCCGGACGCGGCGCA
>Ga0268386_10001221_pt1 | contig 17575 bp, 13 predicted proteins | sample RVTome_15_FD_200260 | JGI IMG/M metagenome (GOLD analysis project Ga0268386, IMG submission 200260) | Soil microbial communities from uranium-contaminated site in the Upper Colorado River Basin, Wyoming, United States - RVT150D86... ...
GACGGCCGCACCGGCTATTCGCTCACGCTGCAGGCCCGCGAGCAGCACATCCGCCGCTCCAAGGCCACCTCCAACATCTGCACGAACCAGGGACTGCTGGTCACTGCGGCGACGATCTACATGAGCCTGCTGGGCGCCGAGGGCCTGGAGCGCGTCGCCGCGGCCTGCGCGCGCAACACCGCGCTGCTCGTGGAGCGGCTGACCGGCATCGACGGCGTGCGGCGCGTGTTCCCGGGGGCTGTTTTCCACGAGGCCGTGCTCGGCCTGGACCGGCCCGCCGCACAGGTGCTCGCGGCGCTGACGGAGCGCGGTGTGCTCGGGGGCTACGATCTCGCGGCGGACTATCCGGAGCTCGGCCATGCTCTGCTCGTCTGCGCCACTGAAACGCGCACGGCCGCGGACATCGACACGTATTTCAACGCGCTCAGCGAAGTGCTGCGGCGGGCCCGGGTCGCGTGAAGTTCACGCGCCGGAAGAACTCACTGGAGAGGCAGAAATGGCAACCATCACGCTGAAGGGTAGTGAGATCCACACCGCGGGCGAGCTGCCGCGAGTGGGCAGCAAGGCGCCCGACTTTACCCTGACGGACAAGGACCTGAACGACGTATCTCTGTCGCGCTGGATGGGCAAGAAAAAGCTCCTGTCCATCTTTCCGAGCATCGACACGCCCGTCTGCGCGGCGTCCACCCGGAAGTTCAACGACTACGCCGGCGACCACGAGGACACCGTCATGTTGATGATCTCCGCCGACCTGCCGTTTGCGCAGAAGCGTTATTGCGGGGAGAAGGGGCTGAGCAACGTCGTGACGCTGTCGACCATGCGCTCGCCCGACTTCGGCAGAAACTACGGCGTGCAGATCACTGACGGACCCCTCGCTGGCGTCACGGCGCGCGCCATCGTGGTGGTCGACGAGAACGACACCGTCGTGCATTCCGAGCTCGTGCCGGAGATCGGCGAGGAGCCGGACTACGACGCTGCAATGAAGGCGCTGGGCTGAGCGCGGCGAGGGACAACATGAGCGAGCCGCTGATCTTCGAGTTCTCGCGAGCGGGCAGGCGCGCCAGGGCACAAGCGCCGGCCGCGGCGGCCGCGGCCGACGTGCCCGAGGCGCTGCGCCGGCGCGAGCGGCCGCGCCTGCCAGAGGTGTCCGAGCTCGACACGGTCCGCCACTACACGAGGCTGTCGCAGCGCAACTACTCGATCGACACGCACTTCTATCCGCTCGGCTCGTGCACGATGAAGTACAACCCCAGGGCCTGCAACACGCTCGCCATGCTGCCGGGATTTCTCGGGCGGCATCCGCTGGCGCCGGACTCGACGGGGCAGGGCTTCCTCGCGTGCCTGTGGGAGCTGCAGGAGATCCTGAAAGCGGTCACGGGGATGAAGGGCGTGTCGCTCACGCCGATGGCGGGAGCGCAGGGCGAATTCGCGGGTGTTGCGATGATTCGCGCCTACCACCGAGCGCGCGGCGACGAGCACCGCGACGAGATCATCGTGCCCGATGCCGCGCACGGCACGAACCCCGCCACCGCCACCATGTGCGGCTGCAAGGCCATCGAGGTGCCGACCGGGCCTTCCGGCGACGTCGACCTCGAGGCGCTGCGCGCGGCGGTGGGCCCGAACACGGCCGGGATCATGTTGACGAATCCGTCCACCGTGGGCGTGTTCGACCGGAGCATCAGGGAAATGTCCGCGCTCGTGCACGAGGCCGGCGGGCTGCTGTACTACGACGGCGCCAACCTGAATGCCATCCTCGGCAAGGTGCGGCCGGGCGACATGGGCTTCGACGTCATCCACATGAACCTGCACAAGACGTTCTCGACGCCGCATGGCGGCGGCGGCCCGGGCTCCGGCGCCGTCGGCGTCAGCGAGCGGCTGCTGCCGTTTCTGCCCATGCCGGTCGTTACGAAAGACGGCGACGGCTATCGCTGGGTAACGGAGGCGGAGCGGCCGCAGTCCATGGGACGGCTTTCCGCCTTCATGGGCAACGCCGGCGTACTGCTGCGGGCCTACATCTACGCGCGGATGCTCGGGCGCGAGGGCATGAGCCGCGTTGCGGAATACGCGACGCTGAACGCCAACTACCTCATGGCGCGGCTGAGGGAGAGGGGTTACGAGCTCGCCTATCCGCAGCGCCGCGCCAGTCACGAGTTCATCGTCACCCTGAAGCGTCAGGCGCGGGAGCTGAACATCACCGCAATGGACGTCGCGAAGCGCCTCCTCGACTACGGCTTTCATGCACCGACGACGTATTTCCCGCTGCTCGTGCCGGAATGCCTGCTCATCGAGCCGACCGAATCGGAGTCGAAGGAGACGCTGGACGCGTTCGTCGCAGCGATGGCGGCCATCCTCGAAGAGGCACGGCAGGAGCCCGACAAGGTTCGGGGTGCGCCGCATACGACGCCGGTGCGGCGGCTGGACGACGTGCGCGCGGCGCGCCAGCTCGACGTCGTCTGGCAGCCCGAGGCCGCCGGCTGACGTGGTCTGCGCGCCCGGGAAGGATCACATCCGGAGCAGTCGGTGACGTCCTGGCAGCGTGCGCGGCGCGCGGTGCGTCTCCCGCGCGCCTGGACCAGACGGCAGACTCATCGGGAAATGGGGGTTGATTCGTGAGCGCCCTGATCTGTGGCTCGATTGCCTATGACAACATCATGGTCTTCCAGGGCCGCTTCGCGGACCACATCCTTCCGGACCAGATTCACGTCCTGAACGTCTCGTTCCTCGTGCCGCGCCTGCGGCGCGAGTTCGGCGGCTGCGCCGCCAACATTGCCTACAATCTGCGCCAGCTCGGCGAGACCGGTTACCCGATGGCGACGGTTGGCCGCGACTTCGGCCCGTATCGCGACTGGCTGAGTTCCCACGGCGTGCCGCTCGATTACGTGCGCGAGCTGGCTAACGTGTGGACGGCGGTGGGGCACGTGACGACCGACCTGGCCGACAACCAGATCTGGGCGTTCCACCCCGGCGCCATGGACCTGGCGCACCTGAACACCGTGCCGACGGATGTCGGAATCCGCTGGGGCATGGTATCGCCCGACGGCCGCCAGGCAATGCTGGACCACGCGGAGCAGTTTGCCGAGGCAGGCATTCCCTTCGTCTTCGATCCCGGCCAGGGATTGCCCATGTTCGGCGCCCCGGAGCTGGAGCGCTTCGTTGAGCTGGCGGAGGTCGTGGCCGTCAACGATTACGAGGGCAAAGTGCTGGCGCAGCGTACCGGGCTGAGCCTGGACGAGCTGGCCGCCCGCGTGCGGGCGCTGGTGGTGACGCGCGGGGGCGAGGGCTCAATCATCTACGCCGACGGCCGACAGCACGAGATACCCGCCGCCCCGGTCGCTGAAGTCGTGGATCCGACCGGTTGCGGCGACGCCTATCGGGCCGGACTGCTGTATGGTCTGCTGCGCGACGCCGACTGGCCGACGGCCGGGCGGATTGCGTCGCTGCTGGGCGCCATCAAGGTCGAGTCGCACGGCACCCAGAACCATTCCTTCGATCCGGAGTCTTTCTCGGGAAGATTCAGGTCCAGCTTCGGCTACGACCACGGCATCGCTGCCTGACAAGCGGAGATTCATGCACGCCAGGACGCTCGCATTTTCCTTCCTCCTGCTCCTTTCTCCCGGTTTTTCGACCGGCCAGGAGCCGGCCCCGCGCGCGGAATGGCAGGAGACGCTGGAGCGCATCGCGCCCTCCGTGGTGACGATCCGCGTGGACGAGGCGCGCGCATTCGACACCGACTGGAACCAGTCGAGCCAGGCCACCGGCTTCGTGGTGGATGCGGAACGGGGACTGATACTCACCAACCGGCACGTCGTCACGCCCGGTCCGGTCGTCGCGGAGGCCGTGTTCCTCAACCACGAGGAGGTCGAGCTGACGCCCGTCTACCGCGATCCGGTGCACGACTTCGGCCTGTTCCGCTACGACCCCGCGAAGCTGCGCTACATCCGGCCGGAAACCCTGCCGCTCGCGCCGGAGGCCGCACGCACCGGCCGCGACATCCGCGTCGTCGGCAACGACGCCGGAGAGCAGATCTCGATCCTGACGGGCACCCTGGCGCGCCTCGATCGCGAGGCCCCGGAATACGGCCGCGGCCAGTACAATGACTTCAACACGTTTTATCTGCAGGCGGCGTCGAGCACCTCCGGAGGCTCGTCGGGCTCGCCCGTGATCGACATCGACGGCCGGGTCGTCGGGCTGAACGCCGGCGCCAACACGCAGGCGGCATCCAGCTTTTTCCTGCCGCTTGGCCGGGTCAGCCGCGCGCTCGAGCTCATTCGCGACGGCAAGCCGGTGACGCGCGGCACGCTGCTGGCAACCTTCGTGCACACGCCGTACGACGAGTTGCGCAGGCTCGGGCTCGATCCCGATACCGAAGCCGTTTACCGGTCCCGCTTCCCGGGCCTGAAGGGGATGCTGGTCGTGAGCGAGGTGACGCGCGGCGCGCCGGCCGAGGGCCGGCTCGAGCCCGGCGACATCCTGCTGCGCGTCGAGGGCCGGGCGGTCGCCGAGTTCGACGAGCTAGCGGCAGTGCTCGACGAGCGCGTGGGCGACTCCATCCGGGTGGACCTGCGCCGCGGCGACGAGCTGCACGAACTCAGCCTGGAGGTGACGGACCTGCACGCCATCACGCCCGCAGAGTTCCTGCAGTTCGGCGAGGCCGTCGTGCACGACCTGTCCTATCAGCAGGCGCGACACCTGAACATGCCGATCGCCGGCGTGTACGTCGCCAATCCGGGCTACGTGTTCTCGTCCTCCGCGATCGCCCGGGGCTCGGTCATCACCGAGCTGAACGGCGAGCCCGTGCCGGACCTGGAGCGCTTCGCCGCCATCGTGGCAGAGCTGCAGGATGGCCAGCGCGTGCCGGTGCGGTTCTTCGAGTTCGAGGATCCGCACACCACGCGGCTCAGAACGATCCGCATGGACCGGCGCTGGTTCCCCGCCGCGCGCTGCCAGCGCGACGACGTCAGCGGCCACTGGCCCTGCGAGGACCTGCCGGACGCGGGCGTTTCGGCGCCGCCGGACCCGGCGACGACCAGCTTTCCACCCGAAAGCGACGCGCGCCTCGATCGACTGCAGCGTTCGCTGGTCATGGTCAATTTCGACATGCCTTACCCGGTGTCCGGCATCTCGGAGCGTCACTATCACGGTACCGGCGTGGTGCTGGACGTGCGGCGCGGCCTCGTGGTCGTGGATCGCAACACGGTGCCCGAGAGCATGGGCGACGTGACTCTCACCTTCGCCGGCTCGCTGGAGGTGCCGGGGCGCGTGGTGTACGTGCATCCGCTGCACAACCTCTGCGTCGTGGCGTACGACCCGGCGCTCATCGGCGACACGCCGGTGCGGGCCGCGGAGCTGGCCACCGACGCGGCGCGGGCCGGCGATGAAGTGCTGGTGGTGGGGCTCAAGGGCGATCACCGGCTCGCTTCCCAGGCGACCGAAGTGGCGTCCATCGACGCGGTGGCGTTTCCGCTGTCGCGCACGCTGCGCTTCCGCGACAGCAATCTCGAGACGATCCAGCTCGTGAACGGGCCCTCCGACTTCGACGGCGTGATCGGGGACGGGCAGGGGCGCGTACTCGGCCTGTGGTCGAGCTTCGCGTTCGACGCCGGCGAGGCGCTCGAGCAGACCAACAAGGGCGTGCCGGCCGACCTCGTGAAAGAGGCGGTGGCGCTCGCGCGCGACGAACGCGAGCTGCGCTCGCTGGAGGCGGAGTTCGTGCAACTGCCGCTGGCCAGCGCGCGCCGGCTCGGCCTGTCGGAGGAGTGGGCACGCCGCCTGGAGGATCACGATCCGGAGCGGCGTCAGGTGCTGCAGGTGGTGCGGACGGTGGCGAGCACGCCGGCCAGCGGGCTGCTGAAGCCGGGCGACCTCCTGCTGAGCATCGGCGGCAAGCCGCTGAACCGCTTCCGCGAGGTGGAGCGCGCCGTGCAGGTGCCGGTGGCGGACGTGGTGATGTGGCGGGCCGGCAAAACGGTCGAGCTCGAGGTGCCCACGACGGAGCTGCATGGCGGCAGCGTGCATCGGCTGGTGTCCTGGGCGGGGGCGCTCCTGCAGGCGCCCCACCGGGCCATGGCGGCGCAGCGGGGGATTCCGCCGACCGGCGTATTCGTCGCGTACTACGCGTTCGGCTCGCCAGCGACGCGCTACGGCCTGTGGGCGGGCCGGCGCATCGTGGAGGTCGACGGCCGTGCGACGCCGGACCTGGACCGCTTCCTTGCGGAGGTGGCGGGCCGCCCGGACCGCAGTCCGGTGCGCGTGAAGACGGTCGCCTGGAACGGCCAGGTGGAGGTCATCACGCTGAAGCTGGACAACCGCTATTGGCCGACCTACGAGCTCAACGACGGCCCCGGCGGCTGGACGCGCTCGCCGATCCCTTCCCCCGTCGGCTGAGCCCTCCGGTTTCGTTAGTGGCGCCGCTTCGGGCCTGGGATCAGGGGGCGGGAGCTTTCAGGGTGTTCGTGAGGGCGGAGAGGGAGTCGACCGGCGTGAGGCAGGTCGTGCCGCGGCAGATCCAGGCGCGGGTGCCGCCGGCGGGGGCCGATTTTTCGGCGAGGGCGGGCGGCAGATCCGCTGCATCGGCGGGGATGGCGAAGACGAGGCGCCGGGGTGCGTAGACGAGCCCGGCAGTCTTTGCCCATTCGGTCGTGCGCTTCGGCTCGCCGCGCACGATGACGATCTCCGGCGGCTCGAGCTGCTCCTCGAGCGCGTCGAGCAGGCTGCAGTGGGCGAAGGCGGCGCGCTCCAGCGCCGGCCAGGCGGAGCGCACCGCGCGCTCCGCGGCCTCGAGGTAACGCGGCTCGCCGAGCAGGCAGCCGAGCCGATTTAGCGCGAGTGCGGCCACGCCGTTGCCCGACGGCGTGGCGTCGTCTCCCAGCGGCCGCGGCCGCTCCAGCAGCTTCTCGTGATCGTCCGCCGTGAACAGGAAGCCGCCGTGCTCCCGATCCTCGAAATGCGTGAGCAGGGCTTCCGCAACGACCGTTGCGAGCGCCAGGTCGCGCGGCTCCCAGCTCAGCTGCAGCATCTCCAGGCACGCATCGAGCAGGAAGGCGTGGTCGTCGAGATAGGCGGGGAAGCGCGCCCGCCCGTCCTTCCAGGTGGCCAGCAGCCGTCCGTCGTGGACCAGCGTGTGGCGCACGAAGTCGAGCGCGCGCCGCGCGGAGGCGGCCATGGCGGCGTCGCCCAGGATGCGGGCGGCGATCGCCATGCCGCGAATCATGAGTGCGTTCCAGGACGTGAGCACCTTGTCGTCGAGCCCCGGCCACGCCCGGCGGCCGCGGGCCTGGAGCAGCTTCGCGCGGCCGCTGTCGAGGTGGCGCGCGAGCTTGTCGCGGCTGAGTCCGCGCTCCGCCGCCACCTCCGCGGGCCGCCGGTAGGTATGCAGGTGCCAGCGGCCCTCGAAGTTTGCCGGCCGGTCGAGGCCGAACACCGCCGAAACCGCCGCCATTTCTCCGGGCTCGAGGAGCCGCTGCACCTCGGCCCGGTCCCATGCATAGAACCGTCCTTCCTCGCCCTCGGAATCCGCGTCCAGGCTCGAGTAGTAGCCGCCCTCGGGCGACTGCATCTCGCGCTGCGTCCAGCCGGCGGTCTCCGCGGCGATGCGGCGGAAGAACGGTTCGTTCGTGACGCTCCACGTCTGAGCGTAAAGCGGCAGGAGCAGCGCGTTGTCATAGAGCATTTTCTCGAAGTGCGGAATCATCCAGCGCTCGTCGACCGAATAGCGGCAGAAGCCGCCACCGAGCTGATCGTAGAGCCCGCCCTCCGCCATGTGCTGCAGCGTCGAGGTCACCATGTGCAGCGCCTCGAGATCGGGGTCGTTCCCGAGCGCCGTGCCGCGCCAGTGCCGCAGCAGGCGCACGAGGTTGGTCGGGTGCGGAAACTTCGGCGCACCGCCGAAGCCGCCGTGCTCCGCGTCGAAGTTGTCGCCCAGCGCCTGGCGCGCGGATTGCAACGGCGCGGCGCCGAGCTGTACCGGCGGCGCTCCGGCGGCCGGCGCCTCCCACACCTGCGCGAGCGCTTCCTGCATTGCGCCGCCGTGGTGCTGGACCTCGTCGCGGTGTTCGCGGTACCACTTCGCGACGCGCGTGAGCACGTCGGGAAACCCCGGCAGGCCGTGGCGCGCCTCGCGCGGGAAGTAGGTGCCGCCGAAGAAGGGGGCCTGGCTCCGAGGGGCAAGGAACATCGTGAGCGGCCAGCCGCCGGGGCGCTGCACGATCATCTGGTGGGCGAGCTGGTAGATGCGGTCGAGGTCGGGTCGCTCCTCCCGGTCCACCTTCACGTTCACGAACAGCTCGTTCATCAGTCCGGCGACTGTTGCGTTCTCGAAGCACTCGTGCGCCATCACGTGGCACCAGTGGCAGGCCGAATAGCCGATGGACAGCAGCAGCGGCCGGTCCTCGCGCCTGGCGCGTTCCAGGGCCTCCTCGCCCCACGGGTACCAGTCCACGGGGTTATCCGCGTGCTGGAGGAGATAGGGACTGGTCTCGCGGGCGAGCCGGTTGTGCATCGTCATGGGATGGGGTCCACGCGAATCGGGTAGACTTGTCCGCACTATACCGGACGCTGACCGGAACCTTCCTCATCGTGACGAGCACGGACGCAGACTTCCCGGAACTCAGGCTGAAGTCCCGGGAAGACCGGCGGCTGCGCGCGGGTCACCTGTGGGTTTACAGCAACGAGGTCGATACGCGCGCGACGCCCCTGAAGGGGCTCGAGCCCGGCACGCTCGTGCGGCTCATGGCGGCGGACGGGAAGTTCCTCGGCTACGCGGGTGCGAGCCCCAACAGCCTCATCGCCGCGCGCATCCTGTCGCGCGACGCCGCCCGCCCGCCGGACCGCTCGCTGTTCGTGCACCGGCTGAATGTGGCGATTGCGCTGCGCGAGCGACTGTACCCCGAACCGTACTGGCGCGCGTTGTTCGCCGACGGCGATGCGGTGCCGGGGCTGATTGCCGACCGCTACGGCGACGTGGTGGTGCTGCAGGCCGGCACGGCGGCAATGGAAGCACTGAAGGGCGAGATCGTGGACGCCGTGCAGAAGGTGCTCGCGCCGGCGGGCATCCTGTGGCGCAACGACTCCGGCGTGCGCGAGACGGAGGGGCTGGAGCGCTACGTCGAGGTCGCCGCGGGCGCGGTGCCTGCCGAGGTTCCCGTGCGCGAGGCCGGCATCGAATTCACCGCGCCGGTCCAGCACGGCCAGAAAACCGGCTGGTTCTTCGACCAGCGCGACAACCGCGCCCGTTTCGCCCGCTATGCCCCCGCGACGGTGCTCGACGCCTTCTCCTACACGGGTGCGTGGGGGCTGTCGGCCGCCGCGCGCGGCGCGCGGGCGACGCTGGTGGATGCCTCCGCCGCGGCACTCCAGATCGCGGCGCGGGACGCCGCGCGGCTCGGCCTGGACGTGGAATGCGTGCAGGGGCAGGCCTTCGAGGTGATGAAGTCGCTCGCCGACGACGGCCGCCGCTTTACCGCGGTGATCGTCGACCCGCCGGCGTTCATCAAGCGGCGCAAGGATCACCGCGCCGGGCTGGCCGCCTACCAGCGCGCCAACCAGCTCGCCATGCGTCTGCTGGAGCGCGATGGCCTGCTGGTGTCCTGCAGCTGCTCGTTTCACCTCGGCGTGGACGAGCTGCTGGAGGCGATCCAGCGCGCAGCGCGCCACCTCGACCGCTTCGTTCAGGTGCTCGAGATCGGCGGACAGTCCGCTGACCACCCCGCGCACCCGGCGATTCCGGAAACGCGTTATCTCAAAGCGGTGTTTTGCCGGGTGCTCCCGGCGAGCTGAGCGGCCGGCGGTGCGCTGCGAACCGGCGGGCGCGTTGCGCGCAGCGCCCGGCGCAGCTCACCGAAACGGCGCCGGTATTGCGCCGGCGTGATGCCTACCTTGCGGCGGAACAGCCGGCCGAAAAAGCTGGCGTCCTCGTAGCCCACCTCGTTGGCGATCGCCTCGACGGAGGCGTCGCCGGTTTCCAGCAGGTGCTTTGCCTCCTCGAGCCGCATCGTGTGCACGTACTCGAGGGGCGACATGCCGGTTGCACGCGCGAAGCGGCGCTTGAATGACCGCTCCGCGAGCCCGCTCGTCTGCACCATTGCCGAGACCGGCGTCTCCTCGTCGTAGTGCTCGGCGATCCACTGCTGGCAGCGGGCGATGACCGGATCCCCCGCCTGCCGGTTGCAGGCCAGCATGGCGTAGGGCTGCTGGCCCACCTGGTGCCAGTCGATGAGGTGGAGGCGGGCGACGTGCATCGCTTCCTCGATGCCGAGAAATTGCCCGACCAGGTACAGGGCGAGGTCGTGCCAGGAGCTGCCGCCGCCGGCGAGCACCAGGCGCTGGCCCGCGCCGCTCACGACCAACGCACGGTTCGGGTGCACCCGGATGCGCGGATAGCGAGCCGCCATGGCCTCGCAATACGCCCAGTGGATGGTGGCTTCCTGGCCGTCGAGGAGCCCCGCCTCCGCCAGCACGAGCGCCCCCGTGCACGACGTCGCCAGCGTGACGCCGGCCTCGGATTGGGCCCGCAGCCAGCGGCCCTCGGCCTCGTAGCGGCCCGACAGCTCCTCGCCCGGCGCGACGGCCAGATCGGGCACGACGACGACGTCGGGCGGGGGGCAGTCCGCCAGCGAGCAGGCGGGCTCGATCCAGGTTTCGCCCGCGATCCGCATGCGCTCGCCCCGCGCCGAGACGATTATCGGTCGGATGCAGACCGGTCCCGGCTGGCCAGTGGTGATCAGAGGCCAGTCGCGGCCGGCGGAGCCGACCACGTCGTGGATGCCGTACAGCGTCGAGGGGGTGGACTCCGGCACCGCCAGAATCGCGAAGACGAGAGGCTCTCTGGGTGCGCTCATGGCCGATTCGTCCGCAATTGGTCCGGAATGACTTTAGTCCATCGCAGCATCCGGGCGCAGAGTACGCCGCCGTTGGCGACCCTGAAGGAGACACTGTCGTGCCCACACCCCTCGAGATCCTGCTGGACCCCGTGTCGCTCGCCGTGCTGGCGATGTACGGCGCGCTGATGCTCTGGGAAGCGCTCGCGCCCGCTCGCAAGCTGCCGGCCGTGCGCGGCTGGCGCTTCCGGGGCCTCGCGGCGTTTGCCGCCTACTTCTACCTGTCGAGCTACCTGCCCCTGTGGTGGGGCGGCCTGTTCGCGCGCTTCCAGCTCTTCGACCTGACGGGTCTGGGCACCTGGGGCGGGGCGCTGGCCGGCCTGCTGGTCTACGAGCTGTGCGCGTATACGTACCACCGGTCGATGCACGGCTCCGACACCCTGTGGCGGGTGTTCCACCAGATGCACCACAGCGCCGAGCGGCTCGACACGGCGGGCGCGTGGTGGTTCAGCCCGATGGACATGGTCGGCTGGACGGCCGTCGGGAGCCTGAGCCTGGTGCTGCTCGTCGGCGTCACGCCGGAGGCCGCCACAGTGATCCTGCTCACGGTGACGTTCCTTGCGATCTTCCAGCACGCGAACGTCCGCACGCCACGCTGGCTCGGCTACCTCGTGCAGCGGCCGGAGAGCCACGCGATACACCACGGGCGCGGCGTGCATCGTTACAACTATGCCGACCTGCCGGTGTTCGACATGCTGTTCGGCACCTTCCGCAATCCGGTCGGCTATACGGGCAAGTCCGGGTTCTACGAAGGCGCATCGGCGCGCGTCGCGGACATGCTCCTGTTCCGCGATGTGAGCCGCCCCCGCCTGCCGGAGGAGCCGCTCTCGCGGGCCGCGTAAGTGGCAGCGGTGCCGCCGGTCGCCGGCGGCACCGCTGCTACACTACGCGCCCATGATTCCCTACCCGCACATCGATCCGGTCATCGTCCAGATCGGTCCGCTCGCGATCCGCTGGTACGGCCTCATGTACCTGCTGGGCTTCGGGGCAGGCTGGTGGCTCGGCCGGCGCAGGGCCCGCGAGCCGGGCTCCGGATGGTCGACCGAGCAGATCGACGATCTGGTGTTCTACGGCGCGCTGGGCGTCATCCTCGGCGGCCGCATCGGCTACATCCTGTTTTACGACTTCGCGAGCTGGCTCGACGATCCGCTCCTCCTGTTGCGCATCTGGGAGGGGGGTATGTCGTTCCACGGCGGCCTGCTCGGTGTGCTCGTGGCGCTATGGCTGTACGGCAGGAAACTGGGACGCGGATTTTTCGCGATCACGGACTTCGTCGCGCCGGTCGTGCCGCCGGGTCTCGGCGCCGGACGCATCGGCAACTTCATCAACGGCGAGCTGTGGGGCAAGGAGACGGACATGCCCTGGGGCTTCGTGGTCGACGGGGTGGGGCGGCATCCCTCGATGCTCTACGAGGCGCTGCTCGAGGGGCTCGTCCTGTTCGTCATCCTCTGGCTGTATTCCGCGCGGCGGCCGCCGCGCATGGCCGTCTCCGGTGCCTTCGCGCTGGGCTACGGCGTGTTCCGCTTCGCCGTCGAGTTCGTGCGCGTGCCGGACCAGCACCTCGGCGACGCCGGCTACCTCGCCTTCGGCTGGCTCACGATGGGGCAAGTGCTGTCGGCGCCGCTGATACTCGTCGGCATCCTGCTGCTGGCGCTCGCCTACGGCCGGCGCGAGCCGGCGGCGGCCTGACGCCATGCGCCAGTATCTGGAGCTCCTGAGGAGCGTCCGCGAGCGCGGCATTCGCAAGGAGGACCGCACCGGCACCGGGACGCTGTCGCAGTTCGGTCACCAGATGCGCTTCGACCTGGCCGCGGGTTTCCCGCTCGTCACCACCAAGAAGCTGCACCTGAAGTCCATCATCTACGAGCTGTTGTGGTTCCTGACCGGCGATACGAACGTTGCCTATCTCAACGAGCAGGGCGTCAGCATCTGGGACGAGTGGGCGGACGTGGCGGGCGACCTCGGCCCCGTCTACGGCGCGCAGTGGCGGCGCTGGCGCGCCACGGACGGACGCGAGATCGACCAGATCGCGCGCGCCGTCGAGACGCTGCGCACCGCGCCCGACTCGCGACGCATCATCGTCTCCGCCTGGAACGTGGGCGAGCTGGAGCGGATGAAGCTTGCCCCCTGTCACGCGCTGTTCCAGTTCTGGGTCGGGGGCGGGCGGCTCTCGTGCCAGCTCTACCAGCGCAGTGCAGACGTGTTCCTCGGCGTGCCGTTCAACATCGCCTCCTACGCGCTCCTCACGCACATGGTGGCCCAGCAGTGCGATCTCGAGCCGGGCGATTTCGTGTGGACCGGCGGCGATTGCCACCTGTACGTGAACCACCGGCAGCAGGCCGACGAGCAGCTGGCGCGCGAGCCGTTGCCCCTGCCCAGGCTGGTGATCCGCCGTCGTCCGCCCTCGATCTTCGACTATCGCTACGAGGACTTCGAGGTCGCCGATTACCGGGCGCATCCCCATATCCCCGCGCAGGTGGCGGTGTGAAGACCAGGGCCATCGGGCCGGCCGAGGTGGTGCGCGAGACGGACACGAACTGACGTGGGCGATCTGTTCGCAGAGTTCAAACGGCGCAATGTCATCCGCGTCGCACTCGCCTACCTGGCGGCCGCCTGGCTGGCCGCCCAGTCGGTCACGGTGCTGGGGGACCTCATCACGCTGCCCGCCTGGGTTGGCGCTGCGGCGCTGGTTGTCCTGACGGCCGGATTCGTGGTTGTCGTGATCATGGCCTGGATGTACGAGCTCACCGGGCAGGGCCTGAAGACCGACGCGGAGATTCGGGCCGATCCGACCCTCGTCAGGGTTCCGGCCCGCTACCTCGACTACCTCATCATTGGGCTTCTGACCATTGCGCTCGGATACTTCATCTGGGAAAGCCGCTTTGAACTGGAGTTTGCCCCACCTTCGGAATCCCTCTCGGTTGCCGTCCTGCCGTTCGAGGACCTGAGCCCCGGCGGCGAGCAGGCATGGTTCGCGAGCGGTATGGCCGACGAATTGATGAACGCGCTGGTTCGCGTACCCGAGCTTCGCGTTGCCGGTCGCCGCTCGGCATCGAGCTTTGATCCCGCCACCCAGAGCCTGGCGGAGTTCGCCGAATCGGTTGGTGTATCCCATGTTCTCGAAGGCAGCGTGCGCACGGTGGACGGCCGCATTCGGGTCAGCGCAGAGCTCGTCCGGGCAGCCGATGGATTCAATGTGTGGTCCAGGGTCTTCGATGAAGAAGTGACGAATATCTTCGCGATCCAGGATCGAATCTCTGCGGGAGTGATGGGCGGCCTGCGCCTGCACGTGGGCTCCTCGCACGGCGTTCCACCTGCGGCGGTGGCCGATCGCGAGATGGATTTCGTCGCCTACAAAGCCTACCTGCAGGGCCGCTATCACCTGTCGCGTCGCACGGCCCCGGACCTGGCGCAGGCGATCGGTTACTTTAAGGAGTCGTTGAGAATCGAATCCGATCAATCGCAGACACACTCGGCGCTCGGCTCGGTCTACGCCGTCATGCCCTACTACTCACAGCAGCGATCGATCGAGCAGACCGCCAAGCTGGCCAAGTCGCACCTGGAGACTGCCATTCGCCTCGATGAGAGCAACGCGGAAGCCCACTCGATGCTCGGGCTGATCCACGCGAGCACGGATCGGGACTGGGCCCGCGCGGAGTCCGCCCTGGCCCGTGCGTACGAGCTCGGCGCAGGGGACGCAGACATCGTCAACATCTACGGGGACTACTTCTACATCGTCGGCGACTTTGAGTCTGCCGAGACGATGGAGAGCATTGCGGCAGCGCTGGAGCCGCTCTCCGCGGTGCATCAGCTCGAGCTCGGGCTCGTTTACGGTTTTCGTGGGCAGTACGACAGGGCGATTCAGCAGGCCGAGTTAGCGCTCGACCTGAATGGTGATCTGCAGAACGCCTGGTGGCAACTTTGCCGCTTCCATATCTATTCTGGAGACGTCGATTCTGCGAGGCGCGAGCTCGAGTCGAATGAGGCCCGCCTGGGGGCGAGCCTGGCCGCGCGGGTTCGGGCCCTGTTGGCCGCGAGACAGCGCGACGACGCGGTTCTCAAGACCATCGCGGTCGAACAGGAACGCGTGTTCCTGGCAACCGGCGGCTCACCGACGGTAATTGGGTTCCTTTACGCCCTGGCCGGGGACGACGCGAAAGCGGCCGCGTACGTCGAACGTGCCTATGAGTCGCACGACGCCATCCTTGTTTCGCCCTTGTATTTCTTCCTGCCCGAGGACTGGAGCGATCTGGTTCGGCTGCAGGATGCGCTGAACAGATCAGGGCTCAGGGAACTGTATGACCTGCGCCGCGGCCATATTGCGCGCGGCGCGGGCCGGAAGCTCGATCGAGGCGGAAGGTGAGCTCAGTGAAGGTCACTCTCGTCGCCGCCGTTGCGGCGAACGGCATCATCGGCCGCGACGGCGGCATGCCGTGGCACCTGCCGGCCGATCTCGCGCACTTCAAGGCGGTGACGATGGGCAAGACGCTGCTGATGGGCCGGCGCACACACGAGGCCATCGGACGGGCGCTGCCCGGCCGCCTCAACCTCGTGTTGTCACGCGATGCCCGCTACCGTGCCGCCGGCTGCCAGGTCGTCGCCTCGCTCGAAGAGGCGATGGCGGTCGCGAAAGGCGCCGGCGCCGACGAGCTGATGGTGATCGGCGGCGGTCGCGTGTACGCGGATACGCTGCCCATGGCCTCGCGCATCCTGCTGACCGAGGTAAAAGCGGACGTGGAAGGGGACACGGCGTTTCCGGCGCTCGATCCGGCCGTCTGGCGCGAGGTGGCCCGCCAGGAGCGCGAGGCGGACGAGTGGAATCCCTGCCACCTCGCCTTCGTCGAGCTCGTGCGTCGGCCCTGATCCGGCGGAGGGTTTCCGTCCGCCTGATCCGCAGACCCGAATCGAGGCCTGCGTCCGGTACCCCGTCACAAATTCGGATAATACCGGGTTGACGTAATCTGGCGGTTGGAGCAGAGTTCACCCCGCTGTATGGGCAAACCCGTCGCGAGGCGGGGACGCAAAGCCACCGGCCTGAAGGGGACGAACCCGAAGGCAGCGGGGTTGCCAGCACTCCGGCCCGACCATCGTGTCGGGTCGCGCGGTCCGCGCAACCTGCGTCCCCGAATCCGACCGGCGTCCACTCGGCGAGTGGCGATTACCGTTGGATTTTCGGAGTACTGACAAGGGCAAACTCATCGCAAGATGGGGACGCAAAGCCTCCGGCCTCAAGGACATCGGTCCCAGGTAGCGGGGTTGCCAGTAGGCGTTCGATCCCAGATGAGTCCTCTGGCTGACCAGGGCAAACCCGCCGAAAGGCGGCGACGCAAAACTTCCGGCCCGTCGGGCACAAGCCCGGGGTAGCGGGGTTACCAGACCAGGCGGACCGTAGCCGGCCGTCCTGAAGGACGGTGCCGGACACGACGCAGCCGGTACCGGTCGCGCAGCCAGCGCCCGAGTCGACTCCCTCGACAGAGGAGTTGACCATGCGTATTCGGCTTGCCTGGCTCTGCCTCGTCGCCTGTTTGGCGCTCCATGCCGCCGCCCCGGAGGCCCAGGCCGCCCCCACCCCGCAAGTCTCCTTCGTCTCCCCGACGTCAGGGGACAGCTACCAGACCACCACGCCCCTCGTGGACCTGGTGGTGCAGGTGTCGGGGCCGAAGCTGCTCGCCGTGACCTGGAGCAACGACCGGGGAGGCGCCGGCACGCTGGCCGGCACCGCCAAGCAGTACTTCCAGGCAACCGGCGTTCCCCTTCAGGTGGGCGACAACCTGATTCGGGTCGAGGCCGTCAACGAGTGGGGTGTAAGCAGCGCCGGCACGCTCAGTGTCTCGCTCTTGAGCACCCCGTCCGAAGCCGAGAATCAACCACCCACGGTGGACGGCTCGCCGGCACCGGAGGCCGATGTGGGCTACGCCTACGATTTTTCCCCGACCGCTTCCGACCCCGACGGGGACCCCCTCTCTTTCAGCATCCGCAACAAACCTGCCTGGGCGGCCTTCGAAACGCTGACGGGCCGCCTGCGCGGCACCCCGAGCGATGCCGACGTCGGCAGCTACAGCGGCATCGAGATCACCGCCAGCGACGGCGCGGCGTCCGCGAGCCTCGCTCCGTTTTCGGTGGTCGTGAACGACCCCGCCGCCGAGAACCTCTCAGTGACTCTGTCGTGGACGCCGCCGATCGAGCGCGCTGACGGCACCGCCCTGACGGACCTCGCCGGCTACCGCATCTATTACGGCGCCGATTCGGCGCAACTCGACCAGGTGATCGCCGTCGACGATGCGGGCCTCTCCTCTTACGTGATCTCCGGGCTGCCCGCCGGCACCTGGTATTTCGCCATGACCGCGCTCGACGCCGGCGGCCTCGAAAGCGGTCCCTCAGCCATCGCCAGCGGCTCCGGCAGCTGAGCACTTCTTCCCATGCAGAACGCCCGCGCGACGACGCGGCCAGCCCCAGAACGAGGTATCAGACGTTGACCATTTCACACGCAGAAGCCGGCACGAGACCGGCATTCGTCCGCGCGCTGCCGCGCGTGCTCGCCGCCTGCGCAGTCGGGCTTGCCGCCCAGGCTGCCAGCGCCGCCGACCTGATCCAGGTGAGCGGCGTGACGGCGCCGCGCTACGTAAGAGCCGATCTTTCCGGTCTGGCGAGCGCCACGATCACCGCGCGCTACGTGCGCAACGGCTCGAGCAGGACGCATC
>Ga0268386_10001222_pt1 | contig 17573 bp, 13 predicted proteins | sample RVTome_15_FD_200260 | JGI IMG/M metagenome (GOLD analysis project Ga0268386, IMG submission 200260) | Soil microbial communities from uranium-contaminated site in the Upper Colorado River Basin, Wyoming, United States - RVT150D86... ...
GAGGTAATGACGGACTCCTTCAGAAAGACGACAGGATAGAGTGAAGCACATACGACGGAACGCACACGCCCCGGCCCTGTTCGGGCTCGCGGCCGCCCTCGCGCTCGCCGCGGCCTGTTCGGGCGGGGGGGGGGACGACAGCTCGACCCTGGGCCTCGACACCTCGACGGCCACGGTGCGCGAGGTCACCTCGACCGTCGCCGCGACCGGCACGATCGAGCCGATCCGGGTGATCGACGTGAAGTCCCAGGCGTCGGGGGAAGTGACCGAAGTGGCCGTCGAGCTCGGCGACCAGGTCGAGCGCGGGGCGCTGCTCGTCCGGATCAACCCGCGCGACGTGCGCAATGCGTTCGAGCAGGCCGAGGCTGACCTCGAGGTCGCCCAGGCGCGCGCCACGATCGCCGAGCGGCAGCTCGGCCGGATGGCGGCGCTGCGCGACTCGGCCGCCGTGACCGAGGAGGAATACGAGGGAGCATTGCTCGAAAACGCGAACGCGCAGGCCACGTTGATCAAGGCGCGAACGAGCCTCGCGCTGGCCCGCGAGCGCCTGAACGACGTGGCGGTCGCCGCGCCGATCACCGGCACGGTGGTCGAAAAGTCGGTCGAGGAGGGGCAGATCATCACCTCGGCCCAGGAAGTCTCGGGCGGGACGATCCTGCTGCGGATGGCCGACCTCAATGAGGTGCAGGTCCGGACGCTGGTCGACGAGACCGACATCGGCGCGATCAAGGCCGGACTTCCGGCCACGATCCAGGTGGAAGCGTACCCCGACCGCGAGTTCGCTGGCACCGTGCTCCAGATCGAGCCGCAGGCGGTGGTCGAGCAGAACGTCACCCTGTTCGCCATCCTCACCCGTATCCAGAACGAAGAAGGACTGCTCAAGCCGGGAATGAACTCCGACGTCGAGATTCTGATCGGACGTCGGCCCGGCGTGCTGGCGGTCGACAACTCGGCGCTCAAGACACCAGAGGAGGCCCAACAGCTGGTCGAGACACTGGGCATGGACGAGTCGCTGCTCGAGCAGTCCGTGCAGGCGCCCGAGGCGGCCGACGCGCCGCCGGGGGATACGGCGCTGGCCCCGACCGAGGACGCCGGGCTGCCTACCCCGGCGGAGATGCGGTCGATGTCGCAGGAGGAGCGCCGGGAGTTGTTCGCCGGCCTGACGGCCGAGCAGCGGCAGCAGCTCATGCAGCGCGGCCGGGCGGCGGCCGACGCGGAGGAGCGGGCGAATCGACAGGACCCGGGTCGCCCGAGGCCGGCATTCGTGTTCACGTATACCGAGCACGGCACGCTCACGCTGCGGCCGGTGCTGATCGGGCTGAGCAGCTGGGAGCATACCGAGGTGGTCGCCGGCCTGGCCGAGGGGGACTCCGTCGTCCACGTGCCGCTGGCGATCGTGCAGCAGGCCGAGTTCCTCGAGCGGATCCGCCAGTGGACGGCGCTTCCGGGAACGGGTTGAGGTAGACATGCTGTTCAAGGAAATCATCGTCGTCGCCCTCGAGGCGATCGGCGCGAACAAGATGCGCAGCCTGCTGACCACGCTGGGCATCGTGATCGGGGTCGCGGCGGTGATTACGATGGTCGCGCTCGGAACCGGCGCACAGCAGGCGGTCGAGGCGCAGATCGCCGGACTCGGAACGAACATGCTGTCCGTAGGACCCGGCCAGAGCCGGTTCTCGCGCGGCAGCGACGCCCGCCTGACGGTCGAGGACTCCCGCGCCGTCGAGACCGGCGCGAGCGCCGTCGCGGGCCTCGCCCCCGAGATGAGCTCGCGACTGATGGTCGAGTTCGGGCGCACGAACGCGAACCTGTCCATCCGCGGAACCACCCCGGTGTGGCCGGAGATCAACAATTTCCGGGTCGAAATCGGGCGGTTCTTCGACGAAAGCGAGCACGAGGGGCGGCGACGGGTGGCCGTGGTCGGCGCCGACGTGCCCATAGAGCTCGGAACGACAGCCCTTCAACTCGTCGGGCAGACGATCACGATCGCCAACAGCCGGTTTGAGGTGATCGGCGTCCTGGCGCTCAAAGGCGGCGACCGCTGGGGTAGCCGCGACCGCGACATCATGATTCCCATCCACACGGCGCAGTTCCGGCTCATGGGAACCGACCGGATCGACGGCTTCAACGCCACGATCCGCGACGGAGCGTCGGCGATGCTCGCCACGGCGCAGATCGAGTCGATCCTGCGCCGCGAGCATCGGCTGCGCTTGGGCCAGGAGAACGACTTCAACATCAACGACAGCGCCGAGCTGATCGCCGTCCGCCAGGAGGCGACCCAGACCTTCGGCTACCTGCTGGCCGGCATCGCGCTGGTCAGCCTGCTGGTGGGCGGAATCGGGATCATGAACATCATGCTCGTGTCGGTCACCGAGCGCACGCGAGAGATCGGCATCCGGATGTCGCTCGGCGCGACCCGCGGCAACGTGCTGACCCAGTTCCTGCTCGAGGCCCTGACGCTCTGCCTGGTGGGAGGACTTCTGGGTATCGGACTCGGGTTCGGCGCCTCGAAGGCGCTGGCAGAGCTGGCGAACTGGAACACGGCCGTTTCCGGTCAGGCCGTGATCATGGCGGTCGCGTTCTCCGCCGCGATCGGCCTGATCTTCGGCATCTGGCCGGCGCGGCGTGCGGCGAGCCTGAATCCGATCGACGCCCTGCGCTACGAGTGACGCGGAGCCAATGAGCCTCGAGCCGCTGAGCGCCTTTCCCGACGAGGCCCGCGTCTGGGTGTTTGGCGCCTCCGAGCGGCCCGCACAGGAAGCCGTGGCGCGCCTGCGGGACTCGATGGCGCGGTTCCTCGAGCGGTGGACGGCACACCGGGCGGAGCTCCGAGCCGGCTTCGACTGGCTGGACGACCGGTTCCTGGTCGTGGCCGTAGACGAGACCGGGGCCGGAGCCAGCGGCTGCTCGATCGACGCCCTGACCGATCAGATTCGCCGACTCGAGGACGACGCGGGCGTGACGCTCATCGACGCCGCGCCCGTCTGGTATCGGGACGACGACGGTGAGATCCGGCGCGTGGCGCGCGACGAGTTCCGGCACCTGGCGGCCGGCGGCGAGGTGGGCCCGCGCACCCGGGTTTTCGACCTGACGATCGACCGGCTCGGCACGCTGCGGACGGGAACGTGGGAGACCGAGGCCGGGAGGTCGTGGCACGCGGCCCTGCTGTGAACGAGGCGGCCAGCGGCCCTCCGGGCGGCCCGGAGCCGGGCCACACGGCCCTCGTCCTGTCGGGCGGCGGAGCGCGCGGCGCCTACCAGGTGGGCGTGATGCGCTACATCGCCCGGCGACGGCCGTTCGCACGGTTTCCCATTTTGACCGGCGTGTCGGCGGGCGCCATCAACGCCAGCTTTCTCGCCGGCAGCGCCGACACGTTCGAAGGCGCGGTCGAGGCGCTGGCCGAGCGCTGGCTCTCGCTGTCGACGGATCGCGTGTTCCGCACCGACATGGCGTCGCTGGCCCGGAACGCCCTGCGGGTGCTGCTCAACCTGGGCTCCGGCGGCTCGTCGCTGGCACCCCGCGTCCAGGGCCTTGTCGAGACGGAGCCGCTTCGGCGCTTCCTCGAGGGGCTCATCGACCCCGACGCGATCGCCCGCAACGTGGAGAGCGGGAAGCTGCGGGCGCTCGCGATCTCCGCCACGGCCTTCGACACCGGGCGTACGATCACCTACATCCAGGGAGAGCCGTGGCTCGAGACCTGGGAGCGCGTCCGGCGGCGCGCCGTGCACGGCCGGATCACGCTCGATCACGTGATGGCCTCGGCCGCCATCCCGCTGTTCTTTCCGGCGGTCAAGCTCAACGGTCGCTACTTCGGCGACGGAAGCCTGCGACAATCCCATCCTCTGTCGCCGGCCATCCACCTCGGCGCCGACCGGATCCTCGCCGTGTCGTCGCGCTGGCACGCCCCCGTGGTCGAGCCCGTCGCGCAGGGAGAGGCGGTGTATCCGCCGGCCGCCCAGGTTCTCGGGCTCCTGCTCAACTCGATCTTCCTCGATAACCTCGACATGGACGCGGAGCGGCTGAGCAGGGTGAACGACCTGCTGCGCCGGGTTCCCCATTCACGCCGCTGGCTGCTGTCGGAGCGGCCCGTCCGCCTGCTCGTCCTGCGCCCGTCGAGCGACATCGGGCGGGTGGCGCGTGGGTACGAGCAGTCCCTCCCGAGGTCTTTGCGCTACCTGCTGCGCGGGCTCGGCACGCGGAAGGTGCCTTCGTCGGACCTCGTCTCGTACCTGATGTTCGAGTCGGAATACCTCGAGCACCTGATCCGGCTCGGGGAGCGCGACGCTGAGCGCGCCTGGCTGAAGATCCGGCGCTTCCTCGACGGCGGCGAGGTCTCTCAGGCCGACGGATAGCGGCCGAGCTGGTGGCGGAGGGCGGCCTCGAGCACCGGGTCGGAAAACACGTAGCCGGAGCGCTCGAGCGCCGACGGCAGCACCCGGGCGCTCGACAGCAGCAGCTCGTCAGCGGCCTCGCCGCCGAGCACGGCGCGCAGGGCGACGGCCGGGGCGGGCAGCAGGGCCGGGCGGTTCAGGACCCGGGCCAGCACCTCGGTGAACTCGGCGTTGGTGACCGGGTTGGGCGCCGCAACGTTGACCGGCCCCGCCAGCCGGTCCGTCGCGATCGCGTGCAGGACGGCCCCGACCACGTCGTCGAGGCCGACCCAGCTCCACCACTGCCGGCCCGAGCCCAGCCGGCCGCCGAATCCGGCGCGCGCCGGAAGCAGCAGCCGCTCGAGCGCGCCGCCGGCCGGCCACAGCACGAGCCCCAGCCGCAGGTGCACGACGCGAATTCCGGCGACCCGGGCCGGCTCGGCCGCTTCCTCCCACGCCCGGACGACGTCGGCCAGGAAGCCGTCGCCCGCCGCCGACGCCTCGTCGAGGCGCCGGTCGCCTCGGTCACCGTAGAACCCGACGGCCGACGCGCAGACGAGCACGCGCGGCGGCCGCTCGAGCCGGGCGAGCGCCCGAGCCAGCAGGCCCGTGCCTTCGACCCGGCTGTCCAGGATTCGCCGCTTCTTCTCGGGCGTCCAGCGCTCCCCGGCGATCGGCTCGCCCGCCAGGTGGACGACGGCGTCCAGACTTTCCAGGGCCGCCGCGTCGATCGTCCCCGCAGCGATGTCCCAGCGCACGGCGTCCCGTGCCGCCCCGGGCGGGTCCGATCCGTCGCGGACGACGGCGATCGGCGCGTGGCCGCCGGTCGACAGGACCCGGGCCAGTGTGGCGCCGACCATGCCCGACATTCCGGTGATCGCGACGCGGCGCCCCGGGGCGAGACCGGCGAGCCGATGGCGCTCGAAGTCGCGGGCGAGGACGCGGTGCCGGTACGCGATGCCCCGTTCCACCCGCTCGCGCACCAGTCGGCCGATTGCCAGCCCCGCGCACGGCTCGAGCGGCAGCTCGTACTCGATTCGGTCCTCCACCTCGCAGCCGCCCCCCTCCAGGGGACAGAACAGGTGCCGATGCTGCCAGCGGGCGAACGGCCCCTCGACCTGGAACTCGCTGAACGCCCGCGGGGGATCGGGCGCCAGGTGCTCGGAAACCCAGTCGATCGTGAACGGGCCGGCGCCGACCCGCACGGTCGTGCGGGCACCTTCTTCCACGCCGGGCCCGCGCTCGACCAGCTCGACGGACTCCCACGGCGGCAGCAGGCGTTCGAGGGCGCCGTCCCGCAGATGCCAGTCCCAGACATCCTCGAGCGTCGCCGGCGCCGCCAGATCGCTCGCGATTCGGACGATTTCGAGAGCCATGCTCGCCTGTCGTGTGGCCTGTCCCACCGCCTGTCGGACCCGCACATTATCTTGTTGTGATCCCCCGCGCCGCCGCGGACGCGCGTGCCGGCTTCGAGACGGGGATACCGGCGTCCGGAGACTCGAAACCCCAGACATGATTCGACTGCTTCACATTTCCGACGTCCACCTCGGCGCCCGGCTCGGTGGCTTCGAGGGCATCGCGGACGAGCGGCGCGAGGCGATCCGCTCGGCCTTCCGCCGCCTGCCCGACCGGGCCGCCGCGCTCGAGGTCGACGCCGTGCTGGTGGCGGGCGACCTGTTCGACACGCGGCGGCCCTCCACCGCCGACGTCGACGTGGCGCGCGAGGTGCTGCGGGCACTGGCGGAGAACGGTTGCCCGGTGATTGCGATTCCGGGCAACCACGATGCCGCTGTGGCGCCCGACTCTCCGTGGCGATCGATGCCCGACGCGGTGACGACCATTCTCGCTCCGCGGTTCGGCGCCCCGGTCAGCCTCGACCCGGGCGGCGGCCGCGCCCCGCTGCACGTGTACGCCGTCGCCTACGACCCGACCGCCGAGCCCGCGCCGATCGCCGGCTACCGGCGTGCCGACGCGCCGGGCGTGCACGTGGTACTGCTCCACGCCGGCGTCGCTGATCACCCTGACTGGACGGGCGGCGCCAGCCTGCGGACTTCGACGGCCGAGCTCGGCGGTCTCGAAGCCGATTACGTGGCCCTCGGAGACTACCACGCGTTCCGGCCGCCGGCGGAGTTCGGCGGGGCGCCGGTATGCTACAGCGGCTCGTTCGCCGCCGTGGCGATCGACGAGGTCGGCCCTCGCGGCTGCGCCGTCGTCGAGCTGGAGCCGGGCGCTCCGCCGCGCGTTCGACTCGATCCGTCCTCCGTGCCGCCGCTGCTGGATCTCGGAAGTTTCGACGTGAGCGACGCCGCCGACGAGATCGAGGTGGCGGATCGGGTGGGCGCGGCACTGGGCGACGAGGCGGCGCATCCCGTCGCGACCCTGGTCGGCGAGCCCGCGTTCCCGCTCGACGTGGATCGGGTGCGCGACGCGGTGCGCGAGCGCTACGGTTTCGCGGTTCTGCGCGACGAGACACGGTTCATCGACTCGTCGCACGTCCGGGCGCTCGCCGACCAGCCGACGATCGCGGGCCACGTGGCGCGGCTGGGCCTCGAGCGGCGGGACGCGGCGGCCGGCGTCGAGGCCGGCGCCGAGTCGGAGCGGGCGCTCCGCCTGGCGCTGCGCGCCCTCGAGGTCGAAGCCCCGTGACGGTGAGCCGGTGAACGGACCCGCCTTCCTGTCCGTCGACCTCGCGTTCGGCCGGCACCGGCGCGAGTGGAAGCTGGTGACCGGAGAGCCCGTTCTGATCGCCGGGCCCAACGGCAGCGGCAAGACGACCCTGGTCGACGGCCTCCTGCGCACGATCTACGGCTTCCGGCGCCGGGCCGACGACGAGCGCCGCCTGTACGAGGCGCGCGAGCCCTGGGAAGGCGGAGAGTTCCGCTCGTCCGTCCGCCTGCGCACGGCAGGCGGCGAGGTGCTCGAGTGGTCGCGCGACCACGCCACCGACGAAGTGATCGTGGTGGACGCCGACGGCGCCGAGCGGTTCAGCGGCGTGGCGAACCCCGGAAGCTCCGCCGCGTCCGACCTTGCGTATTGGGAGCTGGTGCGCCGCGTGTTCGGGATCGCGACCCTCGACGATTACGCGCGTACGGCGTGGATCGGACAGGGCGAGCTGCTCGGCACGAAGTTCGGCACGGAGCTGCTCCGGTTGGCGGAGGGCGGACACGGCCGCCTCCAGGCCGCCCTGAAGCGGATCGCCGACCGGCACAAGGAGCTGACGCGCGAGCCGGTCTCGCCGGACGGCCGGCGGATGCCGCGCGACGGGCGGCTCGAAGTCGATCGGACCGAGCTCGAGCGCGTCCGGGCGGAGCTGGCCGCCGCCCGCTCCGCCGTGCAGGCCCGCGAGGCGGCGGCCGGGCGCCTCGACGAGGTCGACGCCGAGCTCGAGCGCCTGGGCGCCGAGATGGCGGAGTTCGGGGCGCTGCACACGTGGCTCCTGAACCGCGCCCGCGTCGACGCCGAACGCGTCGGGGCGCGCCTGCGCTTCGACGCGCTGGTCGAGCTCCGCGACGAGCTCGACGACGCGCGACGCGAGGTCGCCGACACGGAGCGCGCCTGCGAGCCGTTCGAGTCGGCTCTCGAGCACCCGGCCGACTTTCCGGAGCACCTGTCACAGCTCGAGTCGTCGTGGGCGGAACGGGAACGCGAAACCGTTGCCAGCCGACGCGCCGCCGAGACGCTCGACGCGCCCCTGGTGACGGCGCGTCTCGTGGCGCCGTCGGCCGCCGGCGCGTTGCTCGCGATCGCCGGCGTCGCCGGGGCAACCGCCGGGGCCGGCTGGGGCATGATCGCTCTCGCCGCCGGCCTTCTCCTGCTCGTGTGGCCGGTGTCGGAGTTGACCCACGAGCGCGGTGACCGGCGCACCGCCGCGACGGAGCGGCGGCGGGCCGACGAGGCGCTCGCGCGGATCGAACGGCGCATCGACGACCTCCGGGGCGGGATCCCCGACGCGGCCACGCTCGGGCCGCACAACGCCGCCGAGCGGCGCGAGCGGTTCGGACGCGCTCGCAAGGCCGACGCGCAGCGGGTCGAGGCGAAGCGTCGCCTGGCCGAAGTCATGCGCCGCGTCGAACGCTCACCCGAGGCATGCGAGCTGCCCGGCCGGTCGCTGTCTCACCTGATCGCCGACGCGGAACGCCGCCTCAATGCCCGCGAGGCCGAGCGGGAGCTACTCGAGCAGGAAAGGCCGCGTGGCGACCTCGAGTTTCCGGCCTCCCCGCGGGCCGCCCGGGACGCCGTCCGCGTACGGGAGCGGGCCACCGAGGACCTGCGGGCCGAGCGCGAGCGCCTGATCGTCGAGCTGGATCGCGCGGCGCGCGCGCAGGCCGACCGGGTCCGCCTCGAGCGCGAGACCGAAGAGCTCGAGCGGCGGATCGCCGAGGCCGACCGTTCGGCCCGAACCCTGCGGGCGGCGCATTCCCTGTTGCGCGACGGGTACGACGCGTTCCGCGATCACGACGAAGCCCGCCTCGTGCGCGCGGTGACGGAGCGTCTCGCCGGCCTCGGCGATCCGCCGCTCGGCCCGTTTCGCACCGGGGGCGGCCTCGGCGACCCGACCGTCGGCCTGCACGGCCGGGACTTCGCGCTCGAATCGCCGGCGCTCAGCCACGGGCAGCGCCATCTCGTCCTGCTGGCCGTCCGGCTCGGCGCCGCCGATTTTCTCGCCGACGGCGGACCCGCGGCGCCGCTGATCGTCGACGAGCCGTTCACCCACCTCGACGAGCGGCACGCCGCCCAGGTGTGGGAACTCATCGCGCGAGTCGCCCGGCGGCGGCAGGTGGTGGTGACGACGCAGGAGCGCGCATTGCTCGAGCGGCTGGCGGTCGAACCGGTCATCCGGCTCGAGTCCGACCGTGTGTCGAAGCGGGAGGCCTCCGATCGTCCAGTGGGCGAGGAGGCCGGATCCGCCGGCGCGGCCAGGGTGAAACCGGCCGGACCCGGTTTGCGTTCCGGATAGGGCGACGGTTGCAACGCGACGGCGGCGGCAAGTGTTGGGATGACGGTGTGTCGGGCGCGGCGGCGCAGCGACGGGAGCCGACGAGGGCACTCAGACTGTACCAGGTCGTATTCTTCGCATCACAAACGGGACGTGCGCGGTAGCCTCGATGGGTACGGCAACGAAGTTCACCGGGACGGGAGCGGGAAGGGACGAGACGTGATCTCAGACATCAGCATCAAGCGGCCGGTGCTCACCTCGATGGTGGCGGCCGCCCTCGTACTGTTCGGCGCCATCAGCCTCACCCGCCTGTCGGTGCGCGAGCTCCCGGACGTCGACCCGCCGGTCGTATCCGTGAGCACGTTCCTGCGCGGGGCAAACCCGCGCGTGATCGAGACCACGGTCACCGACGTGCTCGAAGAGGAGCTGAGCACGATTCCGGGCATCCGAACGCTCACCAGCTCGAGCGCCGAGCAATCCAGCAACATCACCATCGAGTTCACGCTCGAGCGCGACCTCGAGGTGGCGGCGCAGGATGTGCGCGACAAGGTCGCCCGGGTGCGCGGCCGTCTGCCGGCCCAGATCGAGGAGCCGGTCGTCACCAAGCAGGAATCCGACGCCCAGCCGTTCTTCTGGCTGTCGCTGAGAGCGGAAAACTACGACCTGCTCCAGCTGTCCGACGTCGCCGACCGGCTGGTCAAGCAGCGACTGCAGACCGTCGACGGGGTCGGGCGGGCCCAGGTGTTCGGCGAGAAGCGCTACTCGATGCGGATCTGGCTGTCGCCACAGGCGATGGCCTCGCGGGACATCACCGTGCAGGACGTCGAGTCGGCCATCCTCACCCGGAACATCGAGATCCCGGCCGGCCGGATCGAGTCGAGCCAGCGCGAGTTCTCGGTACGCTCGCTCGGCGAGCTCCGCACGCCCCAGGAGTTCTCGAACATCGTCATCGCCTCGCAGGGCCAACAGCTCGTGCGCCTCGGCGACATCGCCCGGGTCGAGCTCGGCCCCGAGGACGAGCGCACCTACCTGCGATTCAACGGCACGCCCGCCGTGGCCGTCGGCGTGGTCCGGCAGTCGAAGGCGAACCTCGTCGAGGTGTCGGACAACATCCGGGCCGAGATCCCGCTGATCCAGGAGGCGCTGCCCCCGGGTGTCGAGCTCACGATCGGCTTCGATTCGTCGGAGTTCGTGCGCGCTTCGATCCGCGAAGCGCAGGAGACGCTGGTCCTGGCTGGCATCCTGGTGGTGCTGATCATCTTCGTGTTCCTGCGCAATCTGCGGGCGACGTTCGTCCCGGCGCTGGCGATTCCGACCTCGATCGTCGCGGCGTTCGCCGTGCTGTACGCGTTCGGATTCTCGATCAACCAGTTCACCCTGCTGGCGCTCATCCTCGCGATGGGGATCGTGGTCGACGACGCGATCATCGTGATGGAGAACGCCTACCGTCACCAGGAGGAGCTGGGCGAGGACCCGGTGACGGCGGCGAAGAACGGCACGCGCGAGATCGTCGCCGCCGTGATCGCGACGACGCTGTCGCTGGTGGCGGTGTTCGCGCCGCTCGCCTGGCTCCAGGGCACGGCGGGACGCCTGTTCAACGAGTTCGCGATCGCGCTCGCCGGCTCGGTGGTGATCAGCAGCTTCATCGCGCTGACCCTCACGCCGATGGTCTCGTCGAAGGTGCTCCGGGTGCCGGAGTCGCACGGGAAGCTGTTCCTCGTGTTCGAACGCGCGTTCAACGGGATCTCCGACGGCTATCGCCGGCTGCTTCAGCGCGCCGTCCACCATCGCCTCGCCGTGGTGGTAGGCGCCGTGGCTGTCGTGCTGTCGGCCGGCCTCGCCTTCCGGATGCTCGAGCGCGAGTTCATTCCGCCCGAGGATCGCGGCTTCTTCATCGTGTTCACCCAGGCCCCCGAGGGCGCGTCGCTCGACTACACGGTCGAGCACCAGCAGCAGGCGGAGCGGATCGTCCTCGCGACCGACGGCGTCCAGCACCTGTTCAGCCTCGTCGGCGGGTTCGTCAACGTAAACCAGGGGATCATGTTCGTCCGGCTCGAAGACCAGGACGAGGGCCGGCGGGGCGTGCAGGAGATCGTCGGAGAGATCCGGGGGCAGCTGTTCGGGATTCCGGGCGTGATGGCGTTCGCGCAGGTGCCGCCCGCCATCGGGTTCGGGAGCCCGGTGAACTACGTGGTGCGAAACCCCGACTTCGATTCGCTCACCGCGGGGATGGACCGTTTCCTCGCCCGGGCGCGGCAGATCCCCGGGCTGGTGAACGTCGACACCGACCTCAAGGTCAACAAGCCCGAGATCGAGGTCTCCTACGACCGCGACCGCGCGGAGGATCTCGGCGTGGCCGTGTCGGACATCTCCAACACGCTCCAGACGATGCTCGGCGGACGCCGGGTCGGGACGTTCACCCGCGAGAGCAAGCTGTATTACGTGCTGCTCCAGCTCGAGCAGGAGGACCGGGCGACGCCGGACGACATGACGAACCTGTACGTGCGGGGGCGGGACGGCACGCCGGTCAAGCTCGACGCCGTGGCGTCGATCGACGAGACGGTCGGTCCGACGCAGCTCAATCACTACGACCGGATGCGCTCGTTCGCGCTGACGGCCGGACTCACCCCGGGCTTCACCCTCGGCGAGGCGATCGATTCGCTGGACGCCGTCGCGGCCGAGGTCCTGCCGCGCGGCAGCTCGACGGCGCTGGCCGGCGAGTCGCGAGAGCTGGAGGAGGGCGGCAACGCCCTGATGTTCGCGTTCCTCGGCGCCCTGCTGTTCGTGTTCATGGTGCTGGCGGCGCAGTTCGAGTCACTGCTCCACCCGTTCACCGTTCTGCTGTCGGTGCCGCTGGCCGTGACCGGGGCGCTGTTCACCCTGCTGCTGACGGGCTCGACGCTGAACCTGTTCAGCCAGATCGCCATGGTCCTGCTGGTCGGCCTGGTCACCAAGAACTCGATCCTGATCGTCGAGTACGCCAACCAGCTGAAGGACCGCGGCCTCGAGACGGTCGAGGCCGTGCTCGAGGCGGGCCGGATCCGGCTGCGGCCGATCCTGATGACGTCGGTCGCGACGATCGTCGCCATGGTGCCGATCGCGCTCGGCCTCGGGGCCGGATCGGCGAGCCGGCGGCCGCTCGGCTACGCGATCATCGGCGGCATGGTGTTTTCGACGGTGCTGACCCTGTTTCTCGTGCCTGTCGCTTATATCCTGTTCGACGCGGCGCGCGAGCGCCTGCGTCAGCGGCGCGAAGCGCTGTCGCCCGCCCGCGTGGAGGGACCGTGATCGCGGCGCTCCTGGTCGCCCTCCAGGCGGCGGCGGGCGGCGCCGGTGCGATCGGGGATGGCCCGGCCGGGCCGGACACGATCCCGCAGGTCACGCTCGCCGAGGCGCTCGAGGCGGCCGCCCAGGTCGACCCCGACTACGTCGCGGCCCTCCGCCAGGTCGGGGACGCCGCCTGGGTCCGGCGCGGCGCCTGGTCGGCGTTCCTTCTGCCCTCGATCGACTTCCAGTGGTCCCTGTCGCAGTTCGAGCCCGAAGCGTTTAACATCGGCACGAACGAGCTGACCGATCGACTGACGCAGTTCTCGATCTCCGCCTCCTACGACGTGTTCCGCGGCGGCGCGAAGTTCCACGACCTCACCGGGGCGGCGGCGGCGGTGGACGGAGCGGGGGCGGGCGAACTCGAGGCGCGCTATCGGACCGCGCTCGCCACGGAGGCCGCCTATTACGACGTGATCGCGCAGGGACAGCTGCTCGGCGTGTTCGAGGAGCGCGTCCGGCGGGCGCGCGAGCAGCTCGAGGTCGCGCGAGCCCGGGTGCTGTCCGGGGCGGCCGTACAGACCGACTCGCTCCAGCTCTTGCTCGAACTTACACGAGCTGAAGTCGATGAACTTCGTCAGAAGTCATTACTTACAATCGCGCGCATCGAGCTGGGCAGGCGGGTGGGGCGCTCGGGCGCCGTCGACGCGGCCCCGCTCGATCCGGCGCCGTTGCCGGCGTTGCCGCTGACCCGCGAGCAGGCGGTAACGGAGGCGCTGGAAGGAAGCCCGTCGCTGCTGGTCGCGCGCTCCCGTCAGCGACTCACCGACGCGGCGTTCAAGGCCGCCCGCGCCTCCTACCTTCCCACGGTCTCGCTGTTCGGGCAGTGGTCGGGGTTCGACGAGGACGTGATTCCCGACGCCATGAAGCGGACGACCCTCGGCATCAGCGTGAGCTACCCCCTGTTCGACGGCGGTGGTCGCCAGCTGCGAGTATACCGGGCCAGCACGGAGCGCCGCGTGGCCGACGCGGCCGCCGCCGACGCCGAGCGAACGACGATCCGCGACGTCACGGAAGCGTACGAGGCTTACACCACGGCCCGCGCAACGACCGAACTGGCGGAGCGCGGAGTCGTCGTCGCGCGCGAGAACCTGCGCGTCCAGACCGAGCGCTACCGGGCCGGCGCGACGACGATCATCGACCTGATCACCGCCCAGGTCGACCTGACCGAGGCGGAGGCCGACCTGGTGCAGGCGCGGCAAGCCACCCGGCTGGCGCTCGCCGGCGTCGAGGCGATCCTCGGACGCCGATTGTTCTGAGTGGCCCGACAACGAATGCGATAGAGACGATAGAGAGATGACGATGGGATTCGACTGGAACCGGGCGTTCGGCCTGGCCGTGTTCGCACTGACCCTTGCGGCTTGCGGCGACGACGGGGGAGCTTCGACCGGAGGAGGAGGGGCGCCGTCCATGCCGGTGCGCGTGGCCGAGGTGCGCTCCGACACCGTGGTCGACGAGATTCGCGCCACCGGTGAGATCGAGGCGCTGCAGGCGATCGAGCTGCAACCTGAAGTCTCGGGTCGCCTGGTGGAGATTCTCGCCCGCGAGGGAACCGAAGTCCGCCGCGGCACCGGGCTGTTCCGGGTGGACGACGCAGAGCGCAGGGCGGAGGTCGATCGGCTCGAGGCCGAAATGGATCTGGCAGAGCAGGCCCTCGCGCGCACGCGTGACCTGCTCGAGCGCGACGCGTCGTCGGCCGCCGACCTCGAACGAGCCGAGGCCACGGCGCGCGGCACCCGCGCGCAGCTCGAACTCGAGCGGACGCGGCTCCGGCGGACGATCGTGCGGGCGCCGTTCGGCGGGATCGTGGGGGAACGGTACGTCAGTCTGGGCGACAACGTGACGCCTGCGACGCCGCTGACCACGCTCCAGACCGTCGATCCGCAGCGCGCGAGCTTCCAGGTTCCCGAACGCTACGCCCAGGAGCTGGCGGAGGGCCAGACGGTCGAGTTTTCCGTCGCCGCCCTTCCCGACCGCCGGTTCACCGGTACGGTCGATTTCGTCGATCCACGGGTCCGGCTTCCCGGCCGCACGATCACGGTCAAGGCGGTGGTCGAAAACCTCGATCGGGTTCTCAAGCCGGGCATGTTCATCGAGGCGCGGCTCGCGACGCGGGTTCGCGCGGACGCGCTGGTCGTTCCGGAGGAGGCGATTCTACCGCTCGGCGGGACGAACTACGTCTGGATGGTCACCGACGAGGGAACGGCGAACCGGATCGAGGTCGAACTCGGCGTCCGCATTCCGGGCCAGGTCGAGGTGCTCGGAGAGCTCGAGGCGGGCGACCGCGTGGTGACGCGCGGACATGCGATGCTGTTTCCGGGGGCGCCGGTGCAGGTCCTCGAGGAGGAAACGGCGCCAGCGCCGCCGGCCGACGCTCAGGCCGGCGACTCCTCGGCCGCCGCGGATGAGGCGACGCCGACCGAGTAGCCGGAGCGGACACCCGCCATCCCGTAGTCGATGATCGCGTACACCGAGGCGAGCCCGACCAGCACGATCGGGATCTTCACGTAGGATGGCGCGAGGATCAGCGTGAACAGCGCCGCGACCTGAAGCGCCGTCGTCACCCGTCCCCCGAACCGCGAGTGGAAGGGAACCTGCTCGCCCACCAGCCGCGTCACGATGAACACGCCGCCCGTGAACACGTCGCGCAGCACCAGGATGACGAAGCCCGCCCAGTCGATGTGGCCGCCCGGCAGGAACGACACGAGGCCCAGGAACACGAACACGCGGTCGCAGAACGGGTCGAGCAGCGCTCCGATCTCCGTGCGGGTGCGGGTCACGCGGGCTATGAACCCGTCGAGCAGGTCGGTGAGCGCGCCGGCCGCCACGACCAGCGCAAGCGTGCCGGGAGCCTCGATCGCCAGAAACGTGATCCCGAGGGGAATCCGGGTGAGCGACAGCAGGTTGGAAACGGTGAGAAAGCCCGGATCGCGGTCCCGCCCGTCGTGCGGCGTGCTGTCGTCCGGCCGGGTCACGGTTCGAGCTCTATGTAATCGGCGAGCGCGTCGCGGAACGGGAGCGGCTTGACGAGGAACACGTCCAGCAAGGCGTTCCGCTCCGTGTCCAGAACGCTGTCCGTGTTGAACAGGGCGAGCTGTTCGGGCGTGAACGGCGCGGCCAATCCGGCGCGGTGGGCGAGCCCGGCGGCGGAAAGCGCCATCCGCTCGGGCAGGTTCACGAACGGCCGGTGTACGCCCACGACGTCGGCGGTGAGCGCGACGATCTCGCGGAACGTGAGTCGCTCGGGGCCGGCGAGCTCGAACTGGCGTCCGTCCAGGTCCCTCCGTTCCACGCATTGAGTCAACGCGTCGACCATGTCCTCCACCGCGAGCGGCTGGAGCCGGAAACGTCCGCCGCCAGGCAACGGAAACGCCGGCAGGGTCTGAAGCATGTGCCGGATACTCGAGGTGAAGCGATCACCCGGACCGTAGATCACCGACGGACGCAGGATGACGGACGGAATCGGGGCCGTCACCACGGCGGTTTCGGCGTCGAACTTCGTCCCGAAGTATCCCGCCTCTCCGGGGCGCGCTCCGAGCACGCTAACGTAGACGATCCGTTTCACTCCCGCGCGCACGGCCTCATCGATCAGATGGCGCGTGCCGGTCCCGTGGACCCGGGCCAGCGTGAGCCGCCCGCTCGCCGTGAACCGGCCGGCCAGGTGAACGACGACGTCGCACTCCTCCGCGATCCCGCGCGTTTCCGTCGCCCGGCACAGATCGACGGGCCGCCAGTCGACGCCCGGCGCCGCCCGGCGGCCCGGTCCCGCGGGATCGAGGAACGTCGCGCGCACCAGGTGACCGCACGAGACGAGGCGCGGCAGTAGATGGCTCCCGAGGAAGCCCTCGCCCCCCGTGACCAGTACCCGAACCCGCGGAGACGTCCGCAGCCCGAGCTGGTGCGGAGCCTCCTGGGTGGTGACGTGCCGAGTATCCGCCGGCTTTTCGTGTTCCCGGTGGCCGGGCGAGCCCTCATCCATCGAATCGACGCTCCCGATGCTTGAGACCGGGAAACCTAAGGCGCGCGGGCGGCCTCCGTCTACGCGGGCTGGAGGTCCCGGTCCTGCTCTTCGAACTCGAACTCCTCGCCGAGCGCGGCGGACGCGTCGACGGTCGAGTCGAGGAACACGAACTCGTGGACGATGACGTCGGCCGTCGGGACCGACTGGCCATCCCGCTCGTAGGAGCCGTACTCGAGCCGACCCTCCACGTACAGCCGGGCACCCCGCCGCACGTACTTCTCGACGATCTCGGCGGCGCCCGACCAGAACGTGAGGCGGTGCCAGTCGGTTCGCTCGTGAGTTTCGCCGTTGCGACGGAACCGGCGGTTGGTGGCCAGCGACAGGTGCGCCACCGGCGTTCCGGCCGACGTGCGACGGACGTCGGGATCGGAGCCGACGTTGCCGACGAGGATGATGCGATTGACGGATCGGCCCACGGTTGACCTCCCGGTTCGGGTGTGATGCGGAGCGTCCGGTGACGGCCCCTGCGAACCGAGAATACGCCGATTCACGGCGGGCGGAACACGAATTGTGACACTTCCGTGCGACCGGGCGGTGGCGCCGGGATCGGTGCTAGAACACCGAGAAGTGGAAGTACTTGCCGGGATTCCGCTTGAGGTCTTCGAGCAGCGCCCGCAGCTCGCCGATCGTCGCCGCAGTGTTCTCGTACAGCACGGTGTCGGAGGCCAGCAAACCCAGGGTGCCCTCCCCCCGATTGATCCGCTCGAGGGCCGCGCCGGCGCCGGCGAGCGTGCTGTCGGCCCGGGCGAGGGTCTGCCCGAGCTGCTCGCCGGCCGTCCGCCACTCGGCGCTCACTTCGCTGAGGTTGCGGCTCGTGGTCTCGGCATCTTCGAAGATCCGCTCGAGGCGTCCGCCCGCGGTCGCCGAGTCCAGGCGGGCTAGCGTCCCCTGCAGGGCGACGGAGGCGTCCTGGATCGTACGG
>Ga0268386_10001223_pt1 | contig 17566 bp, 13 predicted proteins | sample RVTome_15_FD_200260 | JGI IMG/M metagenome (GOLD analysis project Ga0268386, IMG submission 200260) | Soil microbial communities from uranium-contaminated site in the Upper Colorado River Basin, Wyoming, United States - RVT150D86... ...
GGTGAGCGGAGGCCTGAGCAACGTGTCGTTCTCGTTCCGCGGCAACGACGTGGTGCGCGAGGCGATGCACTCCGCGTTCCTGTACCACGCCATCAAGGCCGGGATGAGCTTAGGTATAGTCAATGCCGGGCAGCTCGCGATCATGGACGACATCGACGCCGAGCTGCGCGAGCGCGTCGAGGACGTGATCCTCGCGCGGCGACCCGACGCCACCGAGCGGCTGCTCGAGATCGCGGCGCGGTTTCGCGGCGAAGCCGCGAGCCGCCGGGCGGAGGACGATGCCTGGCGCTCCTGGCCGGTCGAGAAGCGGCTCGAGCACGCGCTCGTCAAGGGGATCGACGAGTTCATCGTCGAGGACACCGAGGCGGCGCGCGTGGAATCCGGCAAGCCGCTGGCCGTCATCGAAGGACCCCTGATGGACGGCATGAACGTGGTCGGCGACCTGTTCGGCGCCGGCAAGATGTTCCTGCCGCAGGTGGTCAAGTCCGCGCGGGTCATGAAAAAGGCCGTCGCCTGGTTGATTCCGTTCCTCGACCGTGAGCCTGGCGCGGCGTCGCGCTCCAACGGCAAGATCGTGCTCGCGACGGTCAAGGGCGACGTGCACGACATCGGCAAGAACATCGTCGGCGTCGTCCTCCAGTGCAACAACTTCGAGGTGATCGACCTCGGCGTGATGGTTCCGGCGGAGCGGATCCTGGATACCGCGCGGCGCGAGAAGGCCGACATGGTCGGTCTGTCCGGGCTAATCACCCCGTCGCTCGACGAGATGGTGCACGTCGCGCGGGAGATGAAGCGGCTGCAGTTCGAGGTGCCGCTGCTGATCGGTGGCGCGACCACCTCGCCAGCACACACCGCTGTCAAGATCGACCCGGAGTACGCCGGACCGGTCGCCTACGTCAAGGACGCGTCGCGCGCCGTGGGTGTCTGCCAGTCGCTCGCGACGCCGGAGTCGCGCGCGCAGCTGACGACGCGCCTCAAGCGCGAGCATGCCGAGCGTCGCGAGCAGCATCGCGGACGCAAGGTCAAGGCCCCGGCGCTGACGCTCGAGCAGGCGCGCGCGAACCGGTTCCGTGGTGACTGGACGGCGTACCGGCCGCCCGTGCCGCGCGTGCTGGGCGTCCAGGCCTTCGAGGACGTGCCGCTCGACGGCCTGCTGCGCTACATCGACTGGATGCCGTTCTTCAATGCCTGGGAGTTCGCGGGCCGGTTCCCCGATCTGCTCACCGACCCCGTGGTCGGCGACGCTGCGAGCAACCTGTACGCCGACGCGCGCCGCGTGCTGCGCCAGATGATCGCCGAGCGCTGGGTCCGCGCGCGCGCGGTGATCGGGTTCTTCCCGGCGAATTCGGTGGACGACGACATCGAGGTGTACGCGGACGAATCGCGTCGCGAGGTCGTGCACCGCCTGCACCACCTGCGCCAGCAGAAGCCGAAACCGAACGGCCATCCACACTATGCGCTGTCGGATTTCGTGGCGCCGCGCGATTCGGGCATCGCCGACTGGATCGGCGGCTTCGCGGTCACCGCCGGCCTCGGGACAGATGAGAAAGCGCGCGAGTTCGAGGCGCGTCACGACGACTACAACTCGATCATGGTCAAGGCGCTCGCGGATCGGCTTGCCGAGGCGCTCGCCGAGGCCACGCATGAGCGTGTCCGTCGCGAGCTCTGGGGCTATGCGCCCGAGGAGCGGCACACGAACGACGACCTGATCCGCGAGCGCTATCGCGGCATCCGGCCGGCGCCCGGTTACCCGGCGTGCCCCGATCACACCGAGAAGGCGGCGCTCTGGCGGCTGCTCGACCCCGAACGCACTGCCGGCATCGTGCTGACCGAAAGCTATGCGATGCATCCCGCCGCCGCGGTGAGCGGCTGGTACTTCTCACACCCCGATTCGAGCTACTTCTCCGTCGGCGCCATCGACCGCGACCAGGTCGCGGACTACGCGCGCCGCAAGCGCATGAGCCTTGCAGATGCCGAGCGCTGGCTCGCGCCGCTGATCGGCTACGCGCAACCCGCCGACGCCGCCTGAAATTCGGGTCAGAGCCGAATTGCTCCTGAAGGCGCCGGTGGCTCGCGTTCGGTTTCAGGGTTTCGGTGCCTGGGGCTCAGCCGAAACCGAAGCGCCTGCAGCCGAATCGGGGAGCCCGAGGCGGCGCTCGGCCGCGGCGTAGCGCGGGTCGGCGCGTATCGTATCCATGACCGGGTCGGCCCGCAGCGTGTGCAGCAGGGCGGAGCGCTCCTCGAATGCGTGGTCGAGCCAGTCGAAGGCCTGCTCGACGTCGCCGAGGGCGGCGTGGATGCTTGCGATGTCGTAGGCAGAGACGTACTCGGTGGCGGTGAGCGCGACCAGGCGGGCGAGCTCGGAACGCGCTTCGGCGGTCCGTCCGGCGCGCGCGAGCGTCACGCCGAGCAGCGCGCGGCTGCCGGGCGCGGGCGCCGCGCCGTCGCTCAACAGCGCGAGCGCCTCGTCGAAGCGGCCCTGCTGGTCATAGACCGCGCACAGCAAACCGACCGCCAGCACGTTGCCGGGGTCGATCTCGAGCACCCGCTCGAGGTGCGTGGCGGCCTGTTCGTACCGGCGTGCCCAGAAGAGCACGCGACCCAGAAGGGCGGACATCATCAGCGAGTCGGGCTCAAGCTCACGAGCCGTCTCCAGCGACGCAATCCCTTCCTCGCAGCGACCGACGAAGCACATCCAGAACCCGCGCCACATATGTCCCTCGGCATAGCGGGGGTCGAGGCGGAGCGCGGCCTCGTAGTCGTCGAGCGCCGCACGCCACTCATGCTGGTACACCAGCCGGATATGACCGCGGGTCGCATAAGCCTCGGCGAGACCCGGATCGAGCTGCAGCGCCCGGTCCGCATGCTGCAGCGCCTCGGGATAGACCTCGACCGGCGGCTTCATGCCGAAAACGCCGACCACCGCCTCGGCGTCGGCCAGACCGGACAGGGCGAGGGCGAAATCGGCGTCCCGCGCCACGGCCTCACGGTAATAGCCGATCGCCTTGTGCAGATTCCCCGGATCACCGCGGCGATTCCAGAAGTAGCGCCCGTTGAGGAACAGGTCGTATGCGACCACCTCGTCGGTCGGCCGGCGCCGCAGCCGGTCGTGCTCCGCCGGCGTGAGCTGCAGCGCCAGCGCCCCCGTCACGCGGTCGGCGATCGAGTCCTGGACCGTGAAGATGTCGGTGTAGCGCTCGTCGAAGCGCGCGGACCAGAGCTGCCGCCCGTCGGCGACGTCGAGCAGCCGCGTCGTGACGCGCAGCCGCTCGCCGCTGCGCTGCACGCTGCCGTCGAGCACCGCGCTCACGCCGAGCTCGCGGCCTGCGGCCAGCGGATCCTGGTCGAGCGCGCCGTAGCGCCGCACCGAGCTCAAGGGACTGATGATCACGCCCGCGATGCCGCTCAGCCGCGTGATGAGCGTATCCGCCATCCCGAGCTCGAGCGCCTCGTCTCGGCTTGCGGCCAGCAGCGGCTTGAACGGCAGCACGGCGAGCCGCGCCGCTGCGCCTGCTGCGGCGTGCTGCCGCTCCGCGCGGGTCCAGTCGTGAGTGGCGATGAAATAGCCGAGCGCGGCCGCGATCAACGCCGCAATGGCGAAGTCGACGATGCGGTGCGAGCGCAGCCGCAGCGTCGAGCCCGCCGGCCGCTCGTCCTCGCGAACCAGCCCCGACGGGGTCAGCTCGAAGAACCAGGCGACGACCAGCGCCACAGGCAGGCCTGCGAGCAGCAGCACGACGGTGGCGCGCAGCGCCCAGGCCGGCCATCCGAATGCGTCGGACAGGAGCTCGGCGACCTGCGCGATGAGCCAGCTCCCCGCCAGGTAGGCGAGCAGCACTCGATGCACATTGCGCCGCCTGATCTCGGCGAGCCATCCGGACGACATAACCCCGCCCACGGAACCGGCCCGCGCAACTCTACATGAACACCGCTGCGGTCAGTCGCCGAGGGTGAGCACGCCCGGCCCGCCGACTGCCGTCATCTGCCGCAGGATCCACTCCTGCCGCCGGCGCAGATATGCGGACGGCGCGTCGGCGCGCAGCCGCAGCGGGCTCGGCAACACGGCGGCAAGCAGTGCCGCCTCGTCCCGAGTCAGGCGGGCGGCAGTCTTGCCGAAGTAGCGCTGGCTCGCCGCCTCCACGCCCCAGGTGCCGCGCCCGAACTCGGCGATGTTCAGATAGATCTCGAGGATCCGCTGCTTGCTCCAGGCGAGCTCTATCAGGACGGTCAGACCGGCTTCGAGACTCTTGCGAAACCAGCTCTGGCCGGGCCAGAGAAACAGGTTCTTCGCCACCTGCTGGGTGATCGTGCTGGCGCCGCGCATCCGTTGCCCGCGCTGGCGGTCGGAAAGCGCCTTGTCGATCTGCTTGAAGTCGAAGCCGTCGTGCAGCGGGAACGTCTGGTCCTCGGCTGCGATCACCGCGACAGCCGCGTGCTTCGAGATCGCGGACCAGTCACGCCACTCGTTCCGGAAGCCGTAGCCGCGCTCGGCGTTCAGGAACGCATCGAGCCGGTCCCGCAGCATGAAGGCGGTGGTCGGCGGGTCGATCCAGCGTAGCGCCACCACACCTGCCGCCATCGCCGCGAGCCATGCCAGGAACAGGACGACGGCGCCGCGCACCAGGCGGTACGCGAAGCTCCGTCGCCGCTTCGGCATGTGATCGGGCCGCGGGCCTGCTCAGGCGTTCGGGTCGACCACGTTCGCGCGTACCACCATGACCGGCTCGAGCGGAACGTCGTCGTGGCCCGCGCGGCGGCCGGTCTTGCTCGCGGCGATGGCATCGACGACCGGCATGCCTTCGGTCACGCAGCCAAACACGGCGTAGCCCACGCCGCCGCGGCCGGGATCGAGAAAGGCATTGTCGACCAGGTTCACGAAGAACTGCGAGGTCGCGCTGTGCGGGTCGTTGGTGCGCGCCATCGAGAGCGTGCCGCGGCGGTTCTTCACGCCGTTGTCCGCCTCGTTGCGGATCGGGGCGCGAGTCTTCTTCTGCTGCATCTCCGCGGTGAAGCCGCCGCCCTGGATGACGAAGCCCGGGATGACGCGGTGAAAGATCGTGCCGTCGTAGAAGCCGGCCGCGACGTAGTCGCGGAAGTTCTGCGCCGACGTCGGCGCCTCCTTGTCGAAGAGCTCGATGGTAAAACTGCCGAGTGATGTCTCGAAGCGGATCATGGTGACCTGCGCAGGGATTCGGGGGGGGCCGCATAGTGCACGCAAGGCGCGCGACTGTCACCTGAACCAGGGCATGGTTTCGGCGGATTCGCCTAACCACCCGTCTTCCCTCGCTGCAGCGCTCGTGGCCGGCGAAGTCGCGGAACGTGGCGACCTCCTCGAACCCAGCCGCGTCGAACAGCGCGCGCACGGCCTCGCCCTGCGTCGAGCCATGCTCGACGACGAGCCAGCCGGCCGGGAGCAAGCCGGCGGATGCGCCGGCGACCACCGTCTGCAGCGCCTCGAGACCGGTTGGCCCGGCATAGAGCGCCTGGTGGGGCTCGTGACGGCGCACCTGCCAGGCGAGACCGCCATCGCCGTCGGCCACGTACGGCGGGTTGCACGTGATCACGTCGAAACGCTGCTCGCCGGTGGGCGCGTACCACGGACCCGTTTCGAATCGCGTGTTTGCAAGGCCGAGCCGGCGCGCATTCGCCGTCGCAAGCGCAACGGCCGAGCCTGACACGTCGGTCCCGAGTACCCGGCACGCGGGACGCTCGTGCGCGATGGCGAGCGCGATGGCGCCGCTGCCGGTCGCGAGGTCGAGCACCGCCCCTTCGGCGCCGTCGGCCAGGTGCGCGAGCGCGCGTTCGACCACGAGCTCGGTCTCCGGGCGCGGTACCAGCACGTCGTGTGTCACCGTGAGCGTCAGCGACCAGAACTCCTTCTCGCCCAGGATGTAGGCGACCGGTTCTCCGATCGCGCGTCGCGTGACGTGCGACTCGTACCGATCGGTCGCGTCGCAGTCGACGATCCGCTCCCCGGGATTCGCGAGCAGTGAGGCACGGCTGCGTCCGAGCGCGGCCGCGAGCAGCAGCACCGCCTCGCGCCGGGGATCGTCCGCGGCGCCGCGCAGACGCGCAGCCCCTTCCTCGATCAGCGCGCGGATCTCGGTCGCCACTAAAATCCTCAGTCGAGCTGTGCGAGCTGCGCGGCCTGCCATTCCTGCTGCAGCGGCACGATCAGCTCATCGAGCGCGCCGTCCATGATCGCAGGAAGCTGGTGCAGCGTCAGGTTGATGCGGTGGTCGGTGACGCGCGCCTGCGGGTAGTTGTAGGTGCGGATGCGCTCCGATCGGTCGCCACTGCCGACCTGCAGCCGCCGCTCCTGCGCCTGCTGCGCCGTCTGTCGCTGCTGCTCCGACTCGCGCAGCCGCGCGCGCAGCAGCGACATGGCCCGCGAGCGGTTCTTGTGCTGCGACCGCTCGTCCTGGCATTCGACGACGACGCCCGTCGGGAGGTGCGTGATGCGGATCGCCGAGTCGGTCTTGTTGACATGCTGTCCACCGGCGCCCGATGCGCGAAAGGTGTCGACGCGCAGCTCCGCGGGGTTCAACTCGATTTCGCCGATCTCCTCGAGCTCGGGGAGGATCGCGACGGTGCAGGCCGAGGTGTGGATCCGGCCCTGCGACTCGGTCGCCGGGACGCGCTGCACGCGGTGCGTACCGGACTCGAACTTGAGCTGCGAATACGCGGCGCGACCCACCACGCGGCTGATGATCTCGCGGTAGCCGCCGTGCTCGCCCGGGTTCTCGCTCAGCACCTCGACACGCCAGCCCTGGCGCTCGGCGTAGCGCGCATACATCCGGAAAAGATCGCCGGCGAAGATCGCGGCCTCGTCGCCGCCCGTGCCCGCCCGCACCTCGAGAAAGATGTTGCTGTCGTCGCGCGGGTCCTTCGGGATCAGGAGCCGCGTGAGCTCGGCGGATTCCGCCTCGAGCCGCGTCTCGATTGCGCGGACCTCCTCGAGCGCGAGCTCGCGCATCTCGGCGTCGCCGGCATCGGCCATCTCGCGCGCCTGCAGCGCATCCGACTCGAGGCGGCGAAACTCCCTGTAGCGGGCGGCTACGGGCTCGAGCCGCGCATATTCGACTGACAGGTCGCGGAAGCGCGCACCGCCGCCGGCGAGGTCCGGCTCAGCGAGGAGCGCGCTCACTTCCTCGAACCGCTCGACCGTACGCTCGAGCCGCCGGCGCACCGAGTCCTTCATTGCCCGGTGTCCGGACGGTAGATCGCCGCGATCGCATCGACCGCGCGCGCATCGCCCGCTTCCGCGGCCTCCTTGAGCCGCATGCTCGGGGCGTGCATCAGCCGGTTGGTGAGCGTCGTTGCGAGGAACTCGAGGACCTCCCGCGCCGGCTGTCCGTTCGCGAGCATGCGCTCGGCCTGTTCGAGCGTCTGCCGGCGGGCGCGGTCCGCCTCGTCGCGCAGCCGCCGGATCGCGGGCCCGGCATCCCGGGTGCGTTGTGAGGACTCGAACCGGGCGACTTCCTCGGCGATCAGCGTGTCCGCCGCGAGCGCGGCCTGGCGGCGGCCCTCCATATTGCCAGCCACGACCGACTGCAGGTCGTCGATGGTGAACAGGTACACGTCCTCGAGCTCCGCCACCCCCGGATCGATGTCGCGAGGCACCGCGATGTCGAGCATCAGTATCGGACGGCGGCGCCGCGCCGCAAGCGCGTCCTCGACCATGCCGCGGGTGACGATCGGCGTCGGGCTCGCCGTCGAGGCGAGGACGATGTCCGCTTCGGGAAGATGCGCGCCGATGTCCTCGAGTCCGATGGCGAAGGCCTGGAACTCGGCCGCGAGGTCGCGTGCCGCGTCGATGCTGCGGTTGGCGATGATCATGCGGCGCAGACCGTCGGCGCGCAGATGGCGGGCGGCGAGCGCGGCGGTGTCGCCCGCGCCGATCAACAGTGCGGTGCGCTGCTCGAGACCGGCGAACACGGTGCGGGTCATCGACACCGCCGCGGACGCGACCGACACCGCGTTGACGCCGATCTCGGTTTCGGTCCGCACGCGCTTGGCCACCGAGAACGCCGCCTGGAACAGGCGGTTGAGCACCGGCCCGGTGCTGCCGGTCTCGTGCGCCGCGCGATAGGCTTCCTTGAGCTGGCCCAGGATCTGTGGCTCGCCGAGCACCATCGAATCGAGCCCGGCTGCGACCGCAAACGTGTGCGCGACCGCGATACGCTCGTCGAGCCGGTACAGACTGTCATGAATGCCCGCGCCGACCCCGTGATAGCGCTCGAGCCAGCCGCCGAGATCGACGTCGCCCGGCGCTCCGCCGGTGACGCAATACAGCTCTGTGCGATTGCAGGTCGATACGATCACCGCTTCGCTCACCTGCGGGAGCCCCAGCAGCTCGCGCAACGCGTCGGGCAGCTGGAGCGGATCGAATACCACGCGCTCGCGCACGTCGACTGGGGCGGTGCGGTGATTGATACCGACGACGTGAAGCGACATCAGGGAGCCGGACACGGAAACGCGGGGATTCTGGTGGATGAACCTGGGCAAGACAAGCGCGCCGGGACGGCATCGCGGCGCTTCCGCTATAGTGACGCAGTAATGCCGGATATGACTCGCTTCGCCTGCTGCATCCTCGCCGCCGCGCTCGGCGGCTGCGTCGCGATCGGGACGGAACGCCCGGGAGAACCCGATCCGGACGCAACACCCGCGCAGCTGCAGGCAGACGGCGACGCGGCGCTCGAGCGGCAGGCCTACCCGCTCGCGGCCAACTACTACCGCCGCGCCGCCGAGCGCGCCGACGACGAGCAGATCGCCGAACAGGCCACGCAGATCGCCTATGACAACCAGCAGCAGCGCGAAGCCGCGGCCGCGGCGGAACGCTGGCTCGAGCTCAACCCGACCAGCGAGCAGGCGCGTCGTCATGCGGGCGTCGCAGCACTGCAGCTGCATCGCCTGGACGCCGCTGACGCGCACTTCGCGGTGCTGCTCGAAACCGCGTACCTGAGCCCCGCGGCCGGCTTCCTGGCGCTGTATCCGGTGATCGCCGACGAGGGAATGCCTGCGGATGTGACCGAGCTCTTCCGCCGTCTCTCCGCACGTCATCCGAAGGTCGCCGAAGGGCACTACGCGCTCGCCGGCGCCGCGCTGCGCTCGGAGAACTTCGCGCTTGCGCTCGAATCCGCGACTCGCGCCACGCAGCTCGCGCCGTACTGGGTGCCGGCGCGCATGCTGCGCGCGCGCACGCTGATCGCGAACGATCAGGAGGAACAGGGTCTCGCGCTCGCGCTCGAGGTCGTCAACGACAACGAGTCGGATGTGGCGACGCATCTCGAGTACGCGCTGCTGCTGTCGACCACCGGGCATGACCAGGAAGCCCGCGCCATGCTCACGCCGTACGCGAGCGGGGCGACGGTGGTGCCCGGCGCGCTGCGCACGCTCGGCCTCATCGATCTGCAGCAGGGCGATCTCGATTCCGCGACGAGGCGCTTCGACACGCTGCTTTCGACCGGAGCGCAGACCTACGAATCGCTGTTTCACCTCGGCGCGATCGCCGAGCAGCGCGAGGACACCGACCGCGCCCTGCGCAACTACGCGCGGGTGACCGGTGGCGACTTCGCGCTCGCCGCGCAGGTGCGCGTGGCGCGAATCAAGGCGGAGAAGTCCGGCACGGCGGCCGGTCTGCAGCATCTCGAGGAGTTCGCACGCGCGCGCCCGGAGCTGGCCGTCGACGTGATCGTACAGCGCGCCTCGCTGCTTTCCGAGCGGGACGACGAGCGTGGCGCGTTCGCCGAGCTCGACGCCGGGATCGAGCGCTACCCGGATTCGGTCGACCTCCGGATGGCGCGCGTGTTCCTGCTCGAACGTACCGACCGTGTCGACGCGTCGGTCCGCGAGCTTCGACAGCTGCTCGAGGAGCGGCCGGGCGACGCGGTCATCCAGAACGCGCTCGGCTACACGCTTGCGGACCGCACGCGGGAATACGACGAAGCGCACACGCTGATCGCGAGCGCGCTCACGCAGACGCCCGACAGCGCCGCCGTGCTCGACAGCATGGGCTGGGTGCTCTATCGCCAGGAGCGGCCGCGCGAGGCCCTGCCGTATCTGCAACGCGCGCGCGAACTCGCGAGCGACCCCGAGATCGACCTGCACCTGGGCGAGGTGTTGTGGGCGGTCGGCGACCAGGCCGAGGCACGCAAGACCTGGCAGGGCGCCCTCGAGCGCAGCCCCGATTACGAGAAGCTCAGGGAGCGGCTGGAGCGCGCCGGGCCGTGACCCGGATTGCGCTCGTGCTGCTGGCCGGTGTCCTGGCCGGCTGTGCGGGTCTCGCGGGACGGCCACCCGCATCAGTGAGCACGGCAGGAATCGCGGGGCTCACCGCCTGGGTCGCGGCCGGACGCCTGGCGGTTGCGGCGGGCAGCGAGGGCGGGAGCGGCGGCTTCGTCTGGCAACAGCAGGGCGCTGAAACCCGGCTCCGGCTGCGCGGGCCGCTGGGCGCCGGCGCGTTCGAGATCGCGAGCGACGGCGACCAGTTGGCGGTGACCGACGCCGCGGGGCAGGTGCTCGGGGCGGATGCGCACGCGGCGCTCCGCTCGCGGCTCGGCGCCGATCTGCCGCTGTCGAGCCTGCGTTACTGGATGATCGGGCTGCCGGACCCCACGTCCACGGCCCGGGTGACCGAGTCGGGAGCGGCACCGTTGCGGATCATCGAGCAGAACGGCTGGACGATCGCCTACGACGCGTTTACGTCGGCCGGCGGCTTCGCGCTCCCGACCCGGGTCACCGCGACCAGCGGCGACGTGCGGCTTCGTCTCACCGTCAGCGACTGGACCGACCTCCAGGCGAAACCCGAATGAGCGTTCCGCACGCGCTCGGAGACCCGAGCCCTTGGCCGGCGCCCGGGAAGCTGAACCTGTTCCTGCACATCGTCGGCCGTCGGCCCGACGGCTATCACCTGCTCCAGACCGCGTTTCAATTCATCGACCTGTGCGACGAGCTCAACTTCTGGCAGCGGCCCAACGGCGTCATCGAGCGGGTGGGGGAGGTCGCGGGCATCCCGGCGGACGCGGACCTCACGCTGCGCGCGGCACGGGCGCTCGCGGCGCGACGCGGCGTCCGTGCGGGCGTCGGCATCGAGCTCCGCAAGCGTCTGCCGATCCAGGGCGGCGTCGGGGGCGGCAGCTCGGATATCGCCACGGTGCTGATCGCGCTCAACCGACTCTGGGAGCTCGGTCTGGCCGTCGACACACTGGCGGAGCTGGGACTCACCCTCGGGGCCGATGTGCCGGTCTTCGTCCGCGGACAGGCCGCCTGGGCCGAGGGCATCGGTGAGCGGCTGACGCCGGCCGACTTCCCGGCCCCGATCTACCTTCTCGTGCAGCCGGACGCGGCCATCGCGTCCGCCGAGCTCTTTCAGGCCGCTGAATTGACAAGGGATTCGCCCGTAATCACAATGCCCGGTTTTCTGGCGGCGGGTGGGCGAAACGACTTCGAGCCGGTGGTCCGGCGGCGGTATCCGGCGGTGGCCGAGGCGCTCGACTGGCTCGGGCAGGTGGCACCTGCGCGGCTGACCGGAACCGGGTCCTGCGTGTATGCGGCGATGCCGGATGAGCGGACCGCGCGCGATACGCTGGCACGGCTGCCGTCGCGCTGGCGCGGATACGTGGTGCGTGGCGTGAATCGGTCGCCCCTGCTCGAGCGGGTGCGGCTCGAGGAGGCGCAGGGCGGGACCGCCCGCTGACGATTACGCTGGGGTGTCGCCAAGCGGTAAGGCAGCGGGTTTTGATCCCGCCATTCGGAGGTTCGAATCCTTCCACCCCAGCCATCGAATAATTGGCTCGGAGCCAATTTGTGGAGAATGGCTCTGAGCCTTTTTTCGGGGCCGGTTTCAGGACAGGAGCGAGGCGGGATGGACGCGGCTACGGTTGCGGTGTTCACGGGCAATGCGAATCCGCAGCTCGCGCACGATATCGCGCGCCATCTTCAGATGCCGCTCGGCCGCGCCAGCGTCGGGCGGTTCAGCGACGGGGAGGTGACCGTCGAGCTGATGGAGAACGTGCGTGGGCGCGACGTGTTCGTCGTGCAGCCCACGTGCCCGCCGGCCAACGACAACCTGATGGAACTGCTGGTGATGGTCGACGCCTGCCGGCGCGCCTCGGCAGGCCGCATCACCGCGGTGCTGCCGTACTTCGGTTATGCGCGGCAGGACCGGCGCCCGCGCGCAACGCGCGTGCCGATCACGGCCAAGCTGGTCGCCAACATGATGGCGAGCGCTGGGGTGCACCGGCTGCTGACGGTGGATCTGCACGCCGACCAGATCCAGGGGTTCTTCGACATACCCGTGGACAACGTCTACGCCTCCCCGGTGCTGCTGGGCGAGGTCTGGAAGCAGAAGTACGACGACCTCGTTGTCGTCGCGCCAGACGTCGGCGGCGTGGTGCGTGCGCGCGCGATCGCGAAGCGGCTCGATGACGCCGATCTCGCGATCATCGACAAGCGCCGGCCGCGGGCGAACGAGTCGCAGGTGATGAACATCATCGGCGAAGTGGAAGGCAAGACGTGCGTGCTGGTCGACGACCTCGTCGACACGGCGGGTACGCTCTGCCATGCGGCGAGCGCGCTCAAGGACGTGGGCGCCAAGAGCGTCGTGGCGTACATCACGCATCCCGTGCTGTCGGGTCCGGCGGTCACGCGAGTCGAGGAATCGGTGCTGGACCAGCTGGTGGTCACGGACACGATTCCGCTGCGCGAAGACGCGCGCGCGTGCCGCAAGATCCGGCAACTGTCCGTCGCGGGGCTGCTGGCGGAGACCATGCGCCGCATTCGCGACGAGGAGAGCGTGAGCTCGCTGTACATCGATTGACGGCGGGCGGGTCGCGAGGCTCGGCTGCACGAACGTGAGGCACTGACCCTGGTCGCGGGGCGGGTCTCGAAACCAAGACGACTGGAGAACCGATCATGAAGACCGCTTTCGAACTCGATGCCGAGTTCCGGGACGCCGAGGGCAAGGGTGCGAGCCGCCGCCTGCGTCGTGCGAACAAGGTGCCGGCCATCCTATACGGAGGCCACCGCGAGCCGCGCGCGCTCGCACTCGACCACACCAGGCTGCTGTTGATGCTCGAGAACGAGCGCTTTTACTCGACCATCATCAATCTCAAGGTCGGTGAAGTGAGCCAGGCCGCGGTGCTCAAGGACGTGCAGCGTCATCCGGCGCGCAACGCCGTACTGCACGTCGATCTGCAGCGGGTGCTCGAGAACGAGACCATCCGCGTCACGATCCCGCTGCACTTCAAGGGCGACGGCGCAGCGCCGGGCGTCAAGAAGGGCGGCGTCGTATCGCACCTGCGCAACGACATCGAGGTCAGCTGCCTGCCGAAGGATCTGCCGGAGTTCCTCGAGGTCGACGTGTCCGGCATGGACATCAACGACCTGCTGCACCTGTCGGACATCAAGCTGCCGGCGGGTGTCGAGATCCAGGAGCTCGCGCACGGCCGCGATTCGCCGATCGTATCGGTGCACCACGCGCGCGCCGAGGAGATCGACCAGCCGACCGAGGAAGCTGCTGCAGCCGCAGCGGCGGTGCCGGCCGCCGCGGCACCGGCGGGTGCGCCGGCCGCAGGTGCAGCCGCAGCCCCAGCCGATACCAAGGGTGCGAAGCCCGCGGCGGAGGCGAAGAGCGGCAAGGACGCGAAGAAGTAACCAGTCCCACGGACCGGTGGCATCGGGCCGCCCACGCGGGCGGCCCGGTCTTTTTTCGGAGTCGTCATGACAGGCACGGCGCTTCAGATCATCGCGGGGCTCGGCAATCCCGGCCCCGAACACCGCCTCACGCGGCACAACGCGGGGTTCTGGTTCGTGGACGCGCTCGCCCGCGCCCAGGGCGCACAGTTCCGCGCGCATTCGCGGTATCACGGTGAGATCTGCCGCGTGACGCTCGAGGGGCAGGATCTCGTCCTGCTCAAGCCGCAGACCTACATGAACCGCAGCGGCATCGCAGTGCGCGCGCTGGTCGACTACCTGAAGGCGCCGACCGCGGAGCTCCTGGTGGTGCACGACGAGCTCGACCTGCCCGTAGGCGTCGCGCGGCTCAAGTTCGGAGGCGGCCCGGGCGGACACAATGGGATGCGCGACGTGATCACGCACTGCGGTCCGGACTTCTGGCGCCTCAGGCTCGGCATCGGCCATCCCGGCGACAGGTCAATGGTGATCGACTACGTGCTGCAGCGCGCCACGGCCGAGGAGGAACAGGCGATCGTAGGGACCATGCCGGCGGCGCTGGATGCACTCACGACCTTTCTGAGCGAGGGGTCGGAGAAGGCCATGCACCGGTTGCACAGCCGCACCCCCGGCGACAATGGCAACGGGGGCGATGGCGGCAACGGCCGCAACCGTCGAAACGGCGACACCGGCAACGGCCGCAACGGTGTCGTCCCGTCCGGTCCGGACGGCTGAACGGGTCGCGAGGGAAGGATGGGCATCAAGTGTGGGATCGTGGGGCTGCCAAACGTCGGAAAGTCGACGCTCTTCAACGCGCTGACGCAGGCTCAGAACGCGGCGGCGGCCAACTATCCCTTCTGCACCATCGATCCGAACATCGGGGTGGTGCCTGTGCCGGATCCGAGGCTGATCCGACTGGCCGGGATCGCCAGGTCCGAAAAGGTGATCGCAACCACGGTCGAGTTCGTCGATATCGCCGGCCTCGTAGCGGGCGCGTCGAAGGGCGAAGGGCTCGGCAACAAGTTTCTCGCGCACATTCGCGAGGTCGATGCGGTCGCGCACGTCGTGCGCTGCTTCGAGAACGACGACGTGGTGCACGTCGCCGGGCGCGTCGACCCGCTGCGCGACATCGAAATCATCAACACCGAGCTCGCGCTCGCCGACCTCGACACCGTCGAGCGCGCGCTGCAGCGCGCCGAGAAGGCCTCGAAGGCGGGCGACAAGGACGCGATCCGGCTGCGCGAGCTCCTGAAGCGGATCCGCGCGCACCTCGACCAGGGGCGGCCGGCGCGCTCGCTCTCGATCGACGCCGCGGAGCGGTCGCTACTCGGGGAGACGCCGCTCATCACGATGAAGCCGCTGATGTACGTCGCGAACGTCGCCGAGAACGGTTTTCGGGACAACCCGCATCTGGACGCGGTGCGCGGCGTCGCATCGACGGAGGCCGCCGAGGTCGTCCCGGTGTGCGCCGCGATCGAATCCGAGATCGCGTTGCTCGACGAAGGTGACCGCGCGGCGTTTCTCGCCGAGCTCGGACTGGAAGAGCCCGGTCTCAACCGTGTGATCCGCGCCGCGTATCGGCTGCTCGGGCTGCTCACGTTCTTCACGGCCGGGCCCAAGGAGGCGCGGGCGTGGACCACGCACTCGGGCGCGTTCGCGCCGCAGGCCGCCGGCGAGATCCACACGGACTTCGAGAAGGGCTTCATCCGCGCCGAAGTCGTTGCCTACGACGATTACGTCGCGCTCGATGGCGAGCTGGGGGCAAAGGAGGCGGGCAAGCTTCGCCTGGAAGGCAAGGAGTACGTCGTACGCGAGGGCGACGTGATGCACTTCCGGTTCAACGTCTGAGGCCCTAGAATTCCGGCCCCGATTCGGGGGGCGAGCGCCGGGCCCCGGCGGTGGCAGACACAGTGGTGAGGTAGCTCAGTCGGTTAGAGCGAGGGATTCATAACCCCTAGGTCGGCGGTTCGATCCCGCCCCTCACCACCAGCCTTTCGCGGATGCGCCCGTCGCCTGCTCACCTCGTCGGCTGAAAGGCATTGCGATGCCCGACGGTGACGCCGTTCACTCATCGGATGTGAATGTGAACGCCACGTCATCGGTGCGATGCACGTTGCGAAGAATCTGGAACAGCGCACCGCCGAAGCCGGCGGGGCCGGACTGGACGGTTAAGCCGCCTCAGCCCGCGCTTGGAGCGCGTCGCTACGCCATTTCTGGCGTGCGCGACGAACGGCTTTCCGCGATCCGGCATTGACCATATGCTAGTCTGCGAATGGGACTAGCACGGCACCCGGGCGGGCGCCCGTCTATCTTAGGCCGGCTGACAGGGTCGACACCATTCCGTCAAGGGACGATCAACAACACTCTCGGGAGAATGAACATGAAGGGAATTTTCAGAGCAACCTTTCTGGCGATCCTTATCGCCCCGGCGATCGCCGCCGCGAAGGAGTACGGGTGCGACGAGGTGAACTGGGGCGAGGAGGTCGTGAAGGCTTTCCCGAACGCGAGCAAGGGCTGCCACTCGGTCATGATGAAGAACGATCAGCCGTACGCCAAGTACGTTGCCGAAGTTCAGAGTGTGAACAGCAAGAGCAAGGAAGTGACCCTTCACCTGCTCGACACGAAGGACAAGGCGATATCAAATATCGTGATCGCGCCCAAAGAAGGCGCGCACGTCAAGATCGACGGCAGGGACACCCAGGTCTCTAAACTGAAGAAAGGCGACCGGGTGAGCTTCTACATCCCGCACGACCGATGGGGGCTGTACGCCGATCCGGACAGCACGCCGGTCAACATCGTCAGCCGCGAGGATCTCTGATCCTCGGCAGGATTTGAGCTGCCAGGCGGCGCCGCGAGCCTCACCGTTCGCGGCGCCGTTTTCTTATGGGCCGGATGACAGCGGTCGATGTCTGCTGAACACCCGCGGTCGGTCCGAGGGTAGTTGATGCCGTAGCATCTCGGCATCACGAAAAAACGCGAGAAGGCCTCGTCCATGTCCGATATCGACGCGCGGCTCGCCAACCGGATCCTGCTGGGCCTCGTGATCGGCGCGATCGCCGGATCGATCACGCTCCTGATCGGAGGAGCAGCGCCTGGCGTGCTTGCCGGCGCCCGCTGGCTTGCGACGACTGTGCTCGATCCCATCGGGCAGGTTTTCCTGCGCCTGCTGTTCTTCGTCGTGATCCCGCTGGTGTTCGCCTCGTTGGCCTACGGCGTCGTCCAGCTCGGAGAGCTCAGGGACCTGGGGCCGCTCGCCGGTCGCACCTTCACCCTGTTCTTCATGAACATGGCCATCGCCGCGACGCTGGGCGTGGTGATGATGAACGTGCTCGAGCCCGGCGCACGCCTCGACGAGGACACGACGGCCCGGCTCCTGAGCGAGTACAGCGGCCAGGCGGCTCAGCACGTCGAGAAGAGCGCCGCCCGGCCCGACATGACGCCCATGGCGGTCGTCGACATGTTCATGCCGCGGAACCTCTTTGGCGCGTTCGTCGGCAATCAGCGCAATCTCCTCGGCGACGTCTTGCCGCTGATCACTTTCGCGATCCTGGTGGGTGCCGCGGGCCTCAGCCTGCCGCGGGACCGGCGCAAGCGCTTCGAGGAAGGGCTCGAGACCGTCGCGCAGCTCATGACCGGAATCGTGAGGTTTGCGCTGCGTCTGGCGCCGATCGCCGTGCCGGCGATGATTTTCAGCGTCGTCGTAAAAGTGGGATTCGACATCATTCTGGCGCTCGGGTTGTTCGTGCTCGGCTGCGTCGTGATGCTGCTGCTGCACCTCTTCGGCACGATGTCGATCTGGTTGCGGTTTCTGGCCCGCCGCAGCCCGACGGAATTTTTCCGCCAGATCAAGGACGTGCTGGTGACCGCATTCTCGACCAGCTCGAGCAGCGCG
>Ga0268386_10001224_pt1 | contig 17562 bp, 14 predicted proteins | sample RVTome_15_FD_200260 | JGI IMG/M metagenome (GOLD analysis project Ga0268386, IMG submission 200260) | Soil microbial communities from uranium-contaminated site in the Upper Colorado River Basin, Wyoming, United States - RVT150D86... ...
TCTCGATGCGGGAGCTGATCGCGCGAGTTCGTGCCCACCTGCGGCGCTCCTCCAAGACCGGCATGCTGGCCTCGTCCAACGAGGTCCTACGGGGTGGGCCCATCGAGCTCGATATCGATGCCCACGTCACCCGGGTCGCCGGAGCGGAAGTCGAGCTTCGACCCAAGGAGTTCGAGCTGCTCGAGTCACTGATGCGACGCAAGAACCGCCTGGCCGCCCGTCACGCCCTGATCGATGAGGTTTGGGGGCCGTCGTACTTCGGCGACACCAAGACCCTCGACGTGCACATCAAGCGTCTGAGGGAGAAGCTCGAGGCGGACTCCTCCAAGCCGAAGCACATTGTCACAGTGAGAGGGCTGGGGTATAAGTTCGTGGATGAGTAGGGGGCCGCGCTCCGAGACCAAGCTCTCCTCGAGGTTTCTCAGCTACTACGCCTTCACGTTCCTGGTGCTCATCGGCCTGATGGGCCTGATCGTCGATCGGACGACACAAGCCGCGCTGATCGAGGACGCCGAGAACAGCCTGGCCGTTGCTTCCTCGCTTGCCCGGGAGAGCCTGCCCGAGGACCCAGCCGAGCGCGAGGAGTGGGCCGGGCGCGTGTTCGAGGCCGACGGATTCCGTACCACGCTGATCAGGACCGACGGGGTGGTCCTTGCCGACTCGCACCTCGACGCATCCGGAATGGAGAATCACGGCGGACGAGCCGAGGTCCTCCTGGCCATGTCGGGTGAGGTCGGCGTGGCCACTCGCGTGAGCGCCAGCACCGGGTCGGAGCAGCTGTACGTGGCTCTCCCACCCCGGGATGGCCTCATCGTCAGGTCGTCGATCCCGACCCGCGTCCTGGACCGGGAGCTGGGAGTCATTCGTGAGACGATCATCATCACCGCCGGGGCCTTGGGCCTGGTCGGGATCGGGTTGGTCGCCCTGCTGGCGCGACGGATGGCCAAGCCGATCACCGAGCTCACCCAACAGGCCAGGGCACTTCTCCATGGCGACGAGACGTCCCAGCCGCGCCGCTCCCGGGTAAGGGAGCTGGACCAGCTTGGACTGGCCATCTCGGCACTGGCCACCCAATTGGGTTCGCGGGTGTCCGACGCCGAGGAAGCCATCGAGACCCTCGAGGTTGTCCTTGGCGCGCTGCCTCAGGGGACCATCCTGGTCGACAAGGACGACCGGATCGCCTACGCCAACCCCTCGGCGTATTCAGTCCTGGGAACAGTCCCCAACCAGCTGAGCGGTCTGGCCCCGCTCCCGTTCCAGAACGCGATTCGGGTGGCCCGGGAGAGTCGGGAGCAGGAGATCCGTGTTCTCGACCATGGCAGCCCTGCCCGACGCCTGCGTGGTGTCGCCACGCCATTCACCGGCGACGAGCGCGTCTTGCTGCTGCTGGTCGACATCACCGAGCTGGAGCGCACCGACTCCATCCGGCGCGACTTCGTCGCCAACGCATCCCACGAGCTCAAGACCCCGGTCGCAACGATCATCGCCTCCTCCGAGGCCCTCCAGATATCCCTCGACCGTGGTGATGAGTCCGCCGCCGGCTTCGCCCGTCGCATCGAGGACTCGGCCCGTCAGCTCGATCGGCTGGTTGGCGATCTCCTCGATCTGTCACGGCTCGAGAAGGAGCACCCTGACATGGCCCCGGTCCGGCTGGATCTGCTGGTCAGGGACGAGGTCGAGAGAGTCAGGCATCTGGCTCAGGAGCGTGACCTCGACATCGACGTGAGTGTGGAGCAAGTCATCGTGATGGCCAGCCACCGCGATGTGGCCATCGCCCTGCGCAACCTCCTGGACAACGCCATGAGGTACACCATGGCCGGGGGATCGGTGCTGGTCGGGGTTACCGCGGTGGGGGAGAAGGCGATCGTCTCGGTCGCCGACACCGGTGATGGAATCCCCACCCGCGACATCGATCGGGTCTTCGAGCGCTTCTATCGGGTGGACTCGGCCCGATCCCGGGCAACCGGAGGCACCGGGCTCGGGCTCTCGATCGTGAAACACGTCGCCGAGTCACATGGAGGCACCGTTTCCGTGGAGAGTGAGCTCGGGGTCGGGTCGACCTTCGTGATCAAGCTGCCCATGACTCCTCAAGGTGAAGGTCCCGGCGCGAACTAACCTGTGTCCGCCGGGAATGGCGCGTTTCAACATGCTCGAGTCGATCAACACACCTGCGGACCTACGATCGCTGAGCCCCGACGAGCTGTCGGCGCTCTGCGAGGAGATTCGTGGCTTCATCCTCGACCGGGTCTCTCGGACCGGGGGGCACCTGTCCCCGAACCTGGGTGTGGTGGAGCTCACCGTGGCCCTCCATCGGGTGTTCGACTCGCCCCGTGACCGCATCATCTGGGACGTCGGGCATCAAGCGTATGTCCACAAGATCCTCACCGGGCGCGCATCCCGATTCGACGAGCTCAGGCACACCGGTGGGCTCTCCGGCTATCCGAGCCGGGAGGAGTCCGAGCACGACTTCGTCGAGAACAGCCATGCCTCGACATCTCTCAGCTATGCGCTGGGGCACGCCCTGGCCGGCTACGAGGGCTGGACCGTGGCGGTGATCGGCGATGGGGCGTTCACCGGGGGCATGGCCTACGAGGCCCTCAATCACATCGCGGTGACCAAACCTGAGCGCCTCCTCATCGTGCTCAACGACAACGGACGGTCGTATGCGCCCACTGTCGGTGGGTTGGCCGCCCTCTCCAACCTCGCGCACTACCGCATCGATCCCCGCTACGAAAAGGCCAAGCACGCCATCGGCAAGATGCTGCGGAGCATCCCTCTGGTCGGCGAGACCGCCGACGAGCTGGCAGGCAGGGTCAAGGACGCGGTCAAGCAGATCCTGGAGCCGTCGACGGTGTTCGATGCCCTGGGCATCAAGTACACCGGCCAGATCGACGGTCACGACATCACGCTGCTCGAGGACACCCTCACCCAGGCCAGGTCGATCGGAGAGCCGGTCGTCGTCCACGTCATCACCGAGAAGGGCCTCGGCTACCAGCCGGCGATCGAGGACGAGGAGGAGAAGCTCCATGGCGTGGCTGCATTCGATGTCGCCACAGGGCGGGCCCACAAGTCGGAGCTGAAGCTGACCGATGTGGCCGGACGCGCCCTCGCCGAGGCGGCGGCGGCCCGGCCCGAGCTGGTCGCTGTGTCGGCGGCGATGGTCTCGACCGCCGGCCTCAAGCAGATGGCGAGACGCTTCCCGGAGCGGGTGTTCGACACCGGCATTACCGAACAACACGCGGTGACCCTGGCGGCCGGGATGGCGATGGCCGGAAAGCATCCTGTCGTTGCCCTCTATTCGGCCTTTCTCCAGCGTGCCTTCGACCAGATCGTGGCAGATGTCGCGCTCCACGACCTGCCCGTCACCTTCCTGATCGACCGTGCCGGGATCACCGGACCAGACGGGCCCTCCCACCACGGTGTCTTTGATCTCTCGTATCTGAGGATGATCCCCAACCTCGTCATCGGCGCCCCGGCCGATGCCAGCGAGCTCTGCGCCATGATCGAGACCGCCGTCGACCACGACGGGCCGATCGCCATCCGTTATCCAAAAGGTGGAGCTGTCTCGGTGCCTGCCCTGCCGGTCGAGCCGATGGAGATCGGCCGCGCCGAGCTGCTGAGCGAGGGCAGCGACGTCCTGTTGGTGGCCGTGGGAAGGATGGTCGAGATCGCGGAGAAGGCTGCGATCGACCTCGGTGAGAAGGGTGTCTCGGCCGGCGTCGTGAATGCCCGGTGGGTCAAGCCGCTCGATCCACGCATCGTGGAATGGGCGGCCGGGGTGGATCATGTGGTGACGCTCGAAGACAATGTGGTGTCCGGAGGCTTCGGCACCGGGGTCATGGAGGCATTCGCCGACTCCGGCTCGGTCAAGAAAGTGACCAACATCGGGGTGCCGGACCGCTTCCTCCCTTTTGGCTCGCCATCCGATGTCATGGAGTCGGTCGGCATGGACCCCGACTCGGTAGTGCAGCGAATCCTGTTCCTTCACGCTCCAGGGACGAGATAGCGTCCATGAAATGTCTGAGGTGGTGTCAGGATCGTCCGAGGTAGCCGGGTATCGCGATCCGCTTTTCGTACCACCTGAGCAGCAGGCTGAGAATCAGCGTCAGGACGACGTATATCACCATGAGAATGAAGAAGGACTCGCGGAATCGAAAGGTGGAGCCTGAGTAGAGACGGGCCAGCTGTGTCAGCTCGCGGACGGCCATCACCGACACCAGCGACGTGTCCTTCATCAGAGAGATCAGATCGTTCCCCAAGGCCGGGAGCATGTTCCGCACCGCTTGAGGCAATACGATCTTGCGTGTGATGTCTCTCTCGCTCAACCCCATCGAGCGCCCCGCTTCGGACTGGGTGCGGGGAACCGACTGAATCCCGGCCCGGAAGACCTCGGCTATGAATGCGGCATAGAACAAAGCCAGGGCTGCCGCCACACGGATGGCATTGGGTAGGGCCCGACTCGGTTGGTTTATCAGATCGGCGAAGTCCGGAGCCAGCACCAGGGCGACAGTGAAGATGAAGACGATCATCGGCACACCGCGGATGAACTCGATGTACAGAGCCGCGGCGTTTCGCATGAAGGTGTTTCGGCTCATCCGGGCCAGACCGAGCATGAGACCCAGGGCGATGGCGACGATGAAAGAGCCAACTGTCAGATAGATCGTGAGCGCCAGTCCCTCCGTCAAGCTGAGGGGAACCGGGAAGATTCTCTTGAAGGCCTGCTGGTACTCGGGGGAGAAGACGATCGCCAAGACGCTGGCTGCGATGATCCCCAGCATCGCCACCAGCCACCAAGGGAACTCTCGTGCGTCGAAGCGGTAAAGGCTGGCCCCGGGACCCGGGACTGCGATCTCAGCAGGATCCTTGTCAGTCTTGATTCGAAGATAATGAAGCGCCGGGCGATTCCGCCCGGCGCTTCAGTCCCTCGTGAGGCAGGTATCAGCCGGCCACGTCCTCGATTTCTTCGTAGGTGATGGTGAATCCGGGTCCGAAGAACTCGCGGCCAAGCTCTTCAAATGTCCCGTCAGCCTTCATGGCCTCGATCGCCTGATTCACCGGATCGATCAATTCTGACCCCTTGGGATAGATGAACCCGAGAGGGTCGGATTGAAGGGCACCTTCTATCGTCTTCATCTGATCGGCATTCTCGCCTATGTAGCCGAGGCCGGCAGCATCGTCGATGATCACCACGTCGACGTCACCAGCAATCAGGGCCTGGATGGCAAGTCCGAATTGGTCGAATGCCTGAATCCGGTCCTCGCCGACGAGCTCGACCGCCAGCTCGAAGTTCGTCGTGCCGACCTGGGTCGCCACGATGGCGTCCGAGTTGATAACGTCATCGCTCGTGGCGAAACGATCATCGTCTAGCTGCGCGATGAACTTCTGCTCGACCACCATGTATGCCACGGAGTAGTCGACGATCTCCTTTCGATCATCGGTGATTGAAATGCCATCTGCCGCTGTGTCCAGCTCACCTTGGGCCACCTGGTCGATGACTGCGGGCCATCCCGCCTCGACGAACTCTGCGACACAGTTGAGTCGATCGCAGATGTCACGCCAGGCGTCGTAGTCCCAGCCTTGCCCTTCGGTCTCACCGATCGGGATGTAGTTGAACGGCAGATACGCATTCTCCACCCCGACGGTGACGGTGCGACAGTCTAGATCGGGCATCCCTTCGGCCGGCCCGTCGCATTCATCTCCGCCGGCGCCCTCGCCACAGGCGGCGACCACTATGGCCAGGACGGCGAGCAGTGCGAATAGTCGTGTTCTCATTCTCATCTCTTTGATAGTCCTCCTCGATCAGAGCAGAAGGGCAAGCGTATATCCGGTTCGTGGCGCGTGCGAGACGCCTGGCTTTCCTCGGCCATCGCACGGCACGGCACCGCTGGTGTCGACGCGGCTAGGGTCGCTCGCTGTACGGCCCGGCACGGCCGGGCTCATGTCCCAACACGGAGGAATCTTGATGAAGGTAACCAAGCTCATGGCGGCTCTGGTCGCCCTGACGCTCGTCTTCGCCGCCTGTACGGCCGAGAGCGGTGACGAGACCACCACTTCGGGTGCGACCGACACCACCGGCAACGGGAACGGCAATGGTGACGGGGAGGGGGGCTCATTGCTCGACGAGGTGCAGGAACGCGGTGAGGTGAACTGTGGCACCCGCGACGCCTTCCCCGGATTCGCCGTGCTCACCGCAGAAGGTGACCACGAGGGGTTCGACTCCGACTTCTGTCGGGTGATCGCAGCGGCCGTGCTCGGTGATGCCGAAGCGGTCAACCATGTCGACCTGGAGACTGCCGATCGCTTCACCGCATTGCAGTCGGGTCAGATCGACGTCCTGGTCCGGAACACGACCTGGACCGCGGCACGTGACGGCTCCGAAGGAGCCACGTTCCTGACGGTGAACTACTACGACGGTCAGGGGATGATGGTAAACACCGGTGACTTCACCAGCATCACCGAGATGGATGGCGTCGTCATCTGTTCCGCCGGTGGGACCACCACCGAGGGCAACGCGGCCGCCGAGGCGGCCCGTCTCGGACTGGACTGGGAGGTCAGGTCGTTCCCCGACACCGACCAGCTCCAGGCACAGTTCCTCGACGGCGCGTGCGATGGATGGACCTCCGACACCAGCCAACTAACCGGGTTCCGCTCGGTATACCCCGAGGGCCCGGAGGCGCTGACCATCCTGCCCGAGGTCTTCTCCAAGGAGCCCCTCGCCCCTGCGGTGCTCGACGGTGACACCGCCTGGGCGCAAGCCGTGAACTGGGCGATCCTCGCCACCATCCAGGCCGAGGAGTTCGGCATCACCTCGCAGAATGTCGACGACATGCTCACCTCGGATGACGACAGAATCTTGCGCTTCCTGGGACAGGAGTTCGATGATGGAGAAGGAAACATCTCGACGTTCGATCCGGGGATGGGGCTTCCCATCGACTTCGCCTATCAAGTGATCAGCCAGGTGGGCAACTACGGGGAGATCTTCGACCGTCACCTCGCTCCCCTAGGACTCCAAAGAGGGGTCAATGCCCTGTGGAGCGACGGTGGGTTGATGTACGCACCGCCTTACTAGACCTGTAGCCCTGTACTCCGGGGCGGCGGTGCCGCCGCCCCGGAGATCCTTCCGATGACGACATCCGAACCTCGCCCGCGAGCGCCCTTTTATCGCAACGTCCACGTTCTCTCGTGGGCGTTTCAACTCGTCGTATTCGCCGTGGTCGCCGCTATCGCACTCTGGCTGTGGGGCAACTTTCGCCGCAACACCGCCGCCAGCGGTATCCCTACGAGCTTCGACTTCCTCTCCGCTCCGACGACCTTCAGCATTCCCGGTGCCGACTTCTCACCCAACTCGCCGGTTCGAAGCGCATACATCGTTGGGCTCTTGAACACACTGAGGGTGTCGATCGTGGGGATCCTCCTCGCCACCATCCTGGGGATCACGATCGGGATCGGGCGTCTCTCCCGGAACTGGGTGGTGAGCCGGCTCTCCACGCTCTATGTCGAGGTCTTCAGGAACCTGCCCCTGCTCGTGATCCTGACCTTCATCGTCCTGGGCGTCGTTCTCCAATTCCTGCCGAGGATCGAGGTCGCGTGGACACCGCTCGACTGGTTCGTTTTCTCCAATCGGGGCATCGGCGTCCCCTGGTACCAGGAGGTGGGTGGATGGTCACTGCTCCTGGTCCTCGCCATCGCAGCTTTCGGCTGGTGGCTCATCGCTCGATGGCGCCAGGGCGTATTCGAGCGCACCGGTGAGCCCTCCCGGGCAGGTCTCCTGGGAGGCGGGTTCTTCGCCGTCGCCCTCGCGGTGGGATGGCTGGTCCTCGGTGGCTCGGTCACGCTGCCCGCAGTCGATGGCCGGCAGATCGCCGGTGGGATCCGGGTCGACCCGTCCTTCTTCGCCCTACTCATAGCACTGGTCATCTACACCGCAAGTCACATCGCCGAGATCGTGCGGGGGTCGATCCAGGCCGTCCCCCGTGGCCAGGACGAGGCCGCCAGCGCCCTGGCGTTGAGCGGCTTCCAGCGGATGTGGAATGTGGTTCTCCCCCAGGCGATGCGGATCGCCATCCCTCCTCTCGGCAATCAGTATCTCAACCTGATCAAGAACTCGTCTCTGGGGGCCGGCTTCGCCTACTACGACATCACCAACGTCACTCAGATCACGGTGGGCAACGCGTCGCCGGCAGTGCCGGCGTTCTTTCTGGCCCTGCTCTTCTACGTCGTCATCTCCCTGGTCGCGTCGCTGTTCGTCAACATCGCCAATCGACGCTTCCGGCTGGTGGAGCGATGACGGCAACCACCGTGGCCACGGCGCCGCCCCCCCGCACCACCAGGGCATATCGATGGGCGCGGAAGCACCTGTTCAAGAGTTGGCTGGACGCTCTCCTCACCTTGGTCTTAGGAGGGTTGGGCCTCTATATCTCGGTCCGCGTCCTGACCTTCGTATTCGTCACGGCCCGATGGGACATCATCGTCGTCAACCTCAAGCTGCTGCTGGTGGGACGGTGGCCGTCGACCGAGCTCACCGCCATCGGGGTCGGCATTGTCCTGCTCGGGCTGTGGGGAGGCCTCATCGCCGGGATCATCGGCGGTCGCCAGGTGAGGAAAGGGACCTCGGTGGTGGCGTCGATGTCACCGAGCGCTCGGGTCATCGATCTCGTCCGCCGGTTCGGCCTGATGATCGCGACTGCCGTGCTGTTGCTGTTGCTCACCAATACGGCCGGGCCCTGGTTGATGGCGGGTGCGGGTGTCGCCGCCGGGCTCCTCGGCCGGGTGGCAGGCAGCCAGATCGGGCGCCGCATCCTGCCAAGGGCCGTGGCCAGGATCGGGATCGTCCTCCTGGTGGCGATCCCGGTCGCCGTTTACTTCTATCTGGTGGGCACGGTCCCTCTCGCTCAGTGGGAAGGGTTCCTCTTCAACATCATGGCCGCCGCTGCCGGGATCGTCCTCTGCTTCCCGCTGGGCGTGCTCCTCGCCTTGGGACGACGGTCCAAGCTGCGGCTGCTCCAGAGCCTCTCCATCCTCTATATCGAGTTCGTGCGGGGAGCGCCGCTCTACGTCCTCTTGTTGATGGCCAACGTCTCACTCGAGTTCTTCGTCCCCGCCTCGATCGCCCCTTCCAAGATGATCAGGGCGATCGTCACATTCACACTGTTCACCGCGGCGTACCTCGCCGAGATCGTGCGAGGCGGGCTGCAGTCGGTCCCCCGCGGCCAGGAGGAAGCCGCCAAGTCAGTCGGGCTGAGCCCGACCAAGCAGATGGGGCTGATCGTCCTCCCTCAGGCGCTGCGTAACGTGATCCCGGCCCAGATCGGGCAGTTCATCTCCTTGTTCAAGGACACAACACTGGCGGGCCTGGCCCTGGGGATCCTCGACATGCTCAGCGCCGGCCAGGCCATCACCCAACAGCAGGACTTCCGGGGCCAGGGGTTGATCGTCGAGACCTTGGTGTTCGTAGGCTTTCTGTTCTGGGTCGGGTCATTCACAATGTCGAGGGAGAGTCAGCGTCTGGAGCGAAGATTGGGAGTTGGTACACGATGACAACCGGTGACAGCCAGGTCTTCGCCGATGCCACCAAGGCAGTAGGCGACCCGATCATCGAGATGGAGCACGTCGACAAGTTCTTTGGCGCCTTCCAGGCTCTGGAGGACATCAACCTCAACGTCGGGCGACAGGAGGTGGTCGTGGTCATTGGGCCGTCGGGCTCCGGGAAGTCGACGATGATTCGTTGTATCAACCGCCTCGAAGAGCACGACGCCGGCCGGATCGTGGTCGACGGGATCGAGTTGTCCGAGGACGTCCGCAACATCCAAGAGATACGCCAGGAGACCGGGATGGTCTTCCAGCAGTTCAATCTGTTTCCCCATCTCTCGGTGATCGACAACGTCACTCTCGCCCCGAGACAGGTGCGGCACGTGCCCAGGAAGGAGGCAGAGGCGCAGGCGATGAGACTGCTGGAGCGGGTCCAGATCCCCGAGCAGGCGAAGAAATACCCAGGTCAGCTCTCCGGAGGCCAGCAGCAGCGAGTCGCCATCGCCCGATCACTGGCGATGAAGCCGAAGGTGATGCTCTTCGACGAGCCGACGTCGGCCCTCGACCCGGAGATGATCGGAGAGGTGCTCGACGTGATGAAGGACCTGGCGCGGGAGGGGATGACCATGATGGTGGTCACCCATGAGATGGGCTTCGCCCGCGAGGTCGCCGACAGAGTGGTGTTCATGGCCGACGGTCAGATCGTCGAGGTGGGGACGCCGGAGCATTTCTTCCAGAGTCCCCGGGAGGACCGCACCAAGCTCTTCTTGAGTCAGATCCTCTGAGCCCTGATTGCCGGTGACAGGCTTTAGCCTGACATCTCCGTGTCCCCCAATCTCTTCAAGACTCTCGTGGTGCTGGTGGGAGGGTTGATGGTCGGGCTCGCGAGTTTCGGCGTCGTGGGACTCTTGGGCGACGACGACGATCCCTTCTCTCTCGCCGAGGAGGTCACCACCACCACCAGCAGCACGTCGACTACATCCACCAGCACCACCACGACGACCATCCCGACGACGACTTCGCCCACATTGCCCCCGAAGGGGACTGTGGTCATTCAAGGGGCCGGCGACGTCAACCTCGACCCCAACTACATCCCCGCTCTAGGAGCCCACGGCTACGACTATGCCTGGGCGGCTCTGGGGGGGATATTCCACGAGGACGACATCACCGTGATCAACCTCGAATGTGCCCCCTCCGACATCGGCGCACCCGAGCCCAAGAAGTTCGTCTTCCGCTGCCCAACCGAGTCCCTGACCTCGTTGGCCCCTGCCGGTGTCGAGGTCGCCAGCATGGCCAACAATCACGGTGGCGACTACGGGAAAGAGGCCTTGGTGGACGGTCGAGCCCGGCTGCTGGAGGCGGGTGTGGCGCCGGTCGGCGCCGGTGAGGACGCAGCCGAGGCAGGGGAGCCGGCCCTCTTCGAGGTGAACGGGTGGAGGGTCGCTGTCGTCGGGTTCGGAGGAGTGTTCCCCACCACCACCTGGTTCGCCACCGACGAGCAGCCCGGGATGCTCAATGGCGACGACATCCCGTCCATGGTCGAGGTGGTCCAAGCAGCCGACGAGGTGGCCGACATCGTGGTCGTGGCCATACATTGGGGTGTCGAGTTGGACACAGAGCCGCGGCGAGACGACATCGAGAGGGCGAAGGCGATGGTCGCCGCCGGTGCCGATGTCATCTTCGGGCACCATCCTCATCGGATGCAGCCTCTCGAGATCATCGACGGGGCGGCGGTCTTCTGGTCACTGGGCAATTTCGTCTGGCCCAACTTCTCGGTGGCCGGTTCCACGACCGGAGTGGCGCGAGCAGTCATCCATCCCGACGGGACCATCGAGGCATGCTTGATCCCCGCATTCATCGAGAATCCGGGCCAACCCGCGCTGACCGGGGAGCCTGAGTGCGGGCCTGGACGGTGAGAGAGTGATGCGAGACAGATCGGGACCGCTGCTGTTGATGATCGCCCTTGGGGCGATGCTGGGGTTCATCGTGTTCCTCGTGGTCGGGCCCCGGGACGCCAGCGGCGACACCGACGCCGATCCGGGCACGACCGTTACCACCGACGACGCCGGTAGGACGACCACGTCGGGGTCCCAACCCGCGGAGGATGGGGGGTCGACGACCTCTGCGACGAGCGAGACGTCGGTCCGTGAGCCCAACACCATCCCGGGTTGGACCGTCTCCCAACCCTGGGGCTCGGTGCCCGGCCTCACAATGTTCAGGGGCAACCCCACCCGGACCTTCTACGGCACCGGTCCGATCTCGGATCAGCCGACCCAGCTGTGGAGATATCCCGAATCGGGGATGTGCAGCGAGTCGACCAATCTCGGCGTGACCACGGTTTGGTGCGGTATGGGCTGGACCGGCCAACCCGCGGTCTGGGATCGGCCCGACGGGAGGACCGAGCTGATCTTCGGTGCCTACGACGGGGCCATCCACTTCGTGGATGCCGAGACCGGTGAAGACACCCGCCCCGAGTTCCAGACCGGCGACCTCATCAAGGGCAGCGTCAGCCTCGATCCCGATGGCTTCCCCCTCATCTACTCGGGCTCCCGTGACAACAAGCTGCGAATCATCGCCCTCGACGGTGCTGAGCCGGAGCTGTTGTGGTCACTCGATGCCGCCGCGGTCGACGGGACCTGGAACGACGACTGGGACTCCAATCCCCTGATCATCGACGACATCATGTACGAGGGCGGGGAGAACGGCTGGTTCTTCGCCTATGAGCTCAATCGCGGCTACGACTCGCAGGGGAGGGTGACAATCGCCCCCGAGTTGCTGGTCGCCATGCCTGGCTATGACTCCGACTTTCTTGCCCAGGCGGGCCCCAACGTGTCCATCGAGAGCTCGGTCGCCGCCTACGGGGAGCGTGTCTATTTCACCAACTCCGGGGGACGGGTGGTCGGGCTGGATGTCTCCGACATCCGCAATGGCAGCGCACCGATCGTCTTCGACTTCCGGGCGGGTGGTGACATCGACGCCAGCCTCGTCATCGACACTGAGGGCATGCTCTACGCCTCGGTCAACGTCAAGCCCTGGCAGGTCGGCGCAGGACACAGGACTCAGGCGAACATCGACCGCACCAGGGAGATCGGTCAGCTGCTCAAGCTCGATCCATACACCGACGGCGATCCGCTGCTGTGGGGTGTCGACCTCGACTCGTCCGGGGGAGAAGACTCCGGGACTTGGGCCACCCCCGCCCTCTTTGGTGGAATGCTCTACACCAACACCCATCTCGGCTCGCTGATCGTGGTCGACACCGTCAACGGAGAGGTCATATGGCGAGACAGCACCGTCGGCTGGCACTCGTGGTCGTCTCCCGCCGTGGTCGACGACACCCTGATCGTGGCGACATGCGCCGGCGACGTGCGCGGCTACTCGCTGGCTGACCCCGCCGCTCCGCAACGGACCTGGACCCTGCCCCTCGGTGAGACTTGTCTCGAGGCCACGCCCGCAGTATGGAACGGGACGATCTACATCGGCTCCCGTGACGGCTACTTGCGCGCCTTCAGATGACGCGACGGTTGCTGCTCGTTCTCCTCGTCCTCTCGGCGTGTGCCGGTGGGTCCGCCGACTCGACCACCACCACCGAGTCGGTCACGTCGACGACGACCAGCACGACACTGGCTCCGTCCACCGCCACCACCACTACCACCGAGCCGCCAGTGGAGTGCCCACCGCCACCGTACGAGCTGACGTTCGTCCCGTTGGGGGTGGGCTCGGGTGCGGTCGACCCCGACACGCTGGAGCCGGATGTGTGGACCTCGGTCCCCGGCACCAACACCACATTCGTGCCTCGGGAGGACGGCTCCGTGGCCATTGCGCTGATCAGAGGGGCGTTGCCCGCGCTCGACTGGCCAGCTGAGAAAGGGGAGACCACCGTGGACGGGACTCGAGCTGTGGTAGGGCCCCATCCCGACGGCACCTGGGTGGCCGGGTGGTTCGAGCAGCCAGGCGAGGAGCGGTGCAATCGATACACCATGGTCTTCTACCCACCGTGGAGCCCCTCCGACGTCGAGGCCACCATCCTCGGCATGAACCGGGTGGGGGGTTAGCGGCGCTGATGCTCCTCCCGACCTAACTAGGGCGCACTTTGCGTGCCGATATGTGCGGCTCACCGGCCAGACATGATACCTCTACGAGGCGTAGGTTCCGGCAGTCGTCTCGGCGAAGGGAAACGGTAATGAACGTGTCGGAGACATCGTCCAAGGACCAGCCAGTCAAACCTCTGTTCGGCATACCCCCTCCCCTGGTGACTCTTCTGATCCTTGGAGCAGGTTTGGGCATCCATTTCGGCATCTCAAAGGTCTTGATCTTCTCTGTGGGGTGGGTTCAATTCGCTGTAGGAATCCCGATAGCGGTCCTCGGTCTCGCATTCGGCCTGAGGGCCAACATGGAGTTCAACCGTGCTGGCACCGACGACCGGTTCGCTGCGCCAAGCTCAGCGATAGTGACCACGGGTCCTAACGCTCGTGTGCGGAACCCCATGTATGTCGGTCTGGTCAGCGCTTATCTTGGGATCGTTCTGGCCGTGAACTCTGCATGGGCCCTGGTCGGATTGCCGATCCTGGTTGCTTGGCTCCATTTCGGAGTGATCCGCCTCGAAGAGAAGTACCTGGAAGCTCGATTCGGGAGTGAGTACCTCGAGTACAAGACGTCAGTGCCTCGCTGGGTGCCAACACTCACAACCGACTATCGCCAAGGAGCGTCCACTCGATAACCGGCCATTCTGCACTAGCTAGACAGACACACCGATCCAGAACTCAAGACCGCTGGACGTGTCATTCCTTACCGGTCCGGGCGTAGTGTCGTATGACCAGGAGCAGAGAAGGACAGAATGACCGATCACGAGAACCTTGCATACGCCTTCGTAGCGAGGATCAGGGCGCGGGAAGGTAAAGAGTCCGAATTGCGCGATCTAATGACCGGCGCAGTAGAGCTGGCGAATGCCGAAGAGGGCACCGAAGTCTGGTTCGCAGTTACGACAGGCCCGGACACCTTCTGGGTCTTCGATGCCTTCGCCACTCAGGAAGCACGCCAAGCGCATGCCGACGGCGAGATCGTCAAAGCGCTGAACGCCAACGCTGACCTGTTAGCTGAAGCGCCTGAGATACTTCCCGCCGACATACTCGCCTCCAAACTCCCCTGAGTAGCCGATTCCATAACCCTGACCGTCTACGACCCGTCGGGGAAAGAGATCGACGTATCCAAGAGCAGCTCGACTGAGAGAATCTGAGCGTGTCGAGAAGGCCGAGGAGAATCGCCACCCGATCGAGACGTGCCGATAGTGGTTTAGGGGTGCGCTCAGTGGACCAACTGGGTGAGAGATTTCACGGAACCAGACTGGGATGCCACGCGTGTTCTTGGCTGTGATTGAATGGAATCGGGTTCGGTCGACGAGAACCGCGTATCAGTGATCGGATTTCGCCGCCGCCTGCGAGAAGTGGCGGTCGCCGGTACGCCGGAGTCTGGCTATGGCCTTGGGGCAATGTGGGTCTTGCTGATGAGGGTGTCGACGAGGCTATTACGCGCGGTCTCACACATTGGGAGAAGCTGAGGGTGGAGCCTCTCACCCCAAGCAACCTATTCGGGAGTTGGGTGCTGTCAGAGGATGAACCCGAGGGCCCTCAGTGCCTCATGGACCGTCGACAGCACTGGATAGGTCATGGCGCACCGCTCGGCGAGTGCGATGACCTCATCCAGCGGCTCGCTACGCTCGAACTCGTAGATCTCGAATGTGGGCGATGCGAGCTGACCGTTCCCGATTGGCTGCTCGACCAGGAACCGCGCCAATTGCGAGAGGACGTCTGCCATCAGTAGGTAGAGCACCCCTATCGCCTTCTCCTGGTTCGCCCCGGGCTCGAATGTGCGATTCAGAACCAGATAGAGGCCGCGATATACCGCGTTGAACAGGTCGGAGACCGGCTGAATCGCGGCCGAGAACTCGCTGGTGCGGGGGTTGGTCCTGACAGGTCTAACCCTTCCCAGCGGGCTGACGCCCTCTGAGATCTGGAGGAGCTTGTGGTAATGGGTCAGCTCCTGGTGGCTTGGATCCGCCCAACGTTCGTCGCTGAGCCCCTCGCCCTGATGGATGATCACCTCGATTGCCTCCCGAGCCGAATCCAGGTCGTCCACGAGAACCAGGCCGCCACTGTCCTCGGCATCGAACGCAACAGGCCGATAGAACCGGGAGTCGGACAGCTGGGCTTCAGCCTGCGGGTCGGAGAACAAATCGGTGGTCTCAGCCAACTTCTCGATCCCGAGCTCCAATGCGTGATAGAACTGCCCCAGCGTCTCGAAACGGTCGGGCTGGGCCGGAGCGTCGCGCTGTTCTGGCTGCTCGATGCGCATGAAAACCCGCTCGATCAGGTCCCCCGAGCAAGGCTCGAGGTTGATCGTGAGTGGCGGATCGTGATGTGGCAGGTTGGCTGGGAACCGTGTCATGTGTCGAGTCGATGCGTAGTCGGGTGTCCCGCCCGTCGCCAGCAGAAGGTTGGTGACAAGGGCTGTGTGGAGCATCTCTTCGACGACGATGCTGCGTAGCAGGAGCGCAGCCTCGGAGTCGAGGTCCTCGATCGAGTACATCGCGTACAGGTACGGCGGAACGGTGGCCAACTCGATACTTATCGCCAACTCGAGGTGATCGTGGAGGTCTTGGGTCGTCTCGATCGGCATCAGGCCTCCACATCGCTCCGTTACTAACCCCCGGAGGGGAACGCGCCAAGCAGGACTTCGTACGGAGGTGAAGGGCCCCGCGCCACCGCCGGCTCCAACGTCTCGGAACCGATGGCTCGGGTAGAAGGCCGTAAGGGCTCTGAAGACGGCTCTCCGGCCGTCTGCGGGTCGGTCATGATGTCACGACCCCTGGGGGCACGTATCATGGCGGCATCCTAGGACCGTGTCGCCCGAGGCCGGCGACCACCCACAGCTCCTCTGGGCCCGATCGCCCAACACTCCTCGTCCTTTACCGGCGGATTCACTCGTGATGGGGTGGTCAGTCGTCACGTCTTCTGGGTCGAACGTGACGCCCAATAGTTCTGCCAGATCCTCCAGGAGAAGCATCGCATCGTCGCGTTTCCGCAGTCGAGCTTCTCCGCTGCTCTCATCGCGGCGTCGGACAGATTCTTCTCCGTCTTGGCTGATCCCCTCACAGCTCGCCGCGATCGCCTCATCGACCCTATTCAAAGATGTTCCCGCGACTCGGGCGGGTCGTATGCTTCCGTCCCCTCGCTGGTATGGCGCCGCCGCGTCTTCGAGCCTCGGTGCGTTCACCCAGAACCGGCAGGTAGGATGGGTTCGGGTGCGCTGACCGTTCCGTGTCGGAAAAGGGCGCTGAGACCGCCCGAGATCGACACAGAACGCATCGCAGAAGAGGAGAAAGGGGCCGGATCGGCCCCCTTTCTCACTTCACTAGCCCGGTGGGTCACTGCTGACGGGAAGACGCCGCCCCGTCTTTGCTCTCGTTGAACAGTTCGCCGATGGCGGCGACCGACCCGAGGACACCGGAGGTGTCGAGGGGCAAGAAGATCTTGGTCGCCTGGCCTTCGGCCACTCCCTGCAGTGCCTCCAGGTACCGGATGGCGATCAGGTCGGGCGTCGGGTCCCCGTTGTGGATGGCCCCGAAAACCCTCTCGATTGCCTGTCCCTCACCCTCGGCGACCGTCAGCTTCTGGAACTTCTCGGCCTCTGCGACCCGTCGGATCGCCTCTGCCTGTCCCTCTGCCTCGAGCACCTGTGACTCTTTCACGCCCTCCGCTTTGAGGATGGCGGCCCGCTTCAGACCTTCGGCCTCGGTCACGGCAGCGCGCCGGTCGCGCTCCGCCTTCATCTGGCGATGCATGGCATCGGTGACGTCGACGGGCGGCTCGATGCGCTGGATCTCGACACGAACCACTCGCACGCCCCACTTATCGGTGGCATCGTCGAGGATCTGACGGAGCTTGGCGTTGATCACCTCACGGGAGGTCAGCGCCGCGTCGAGGTCGAGATCACCGACGACGTTCCTCAAGTTGGTCTGTGCCAGCTTGGTCACGGCGA
>Ga0268386_10001225_pt1 | contig 17554 bp, 18 predicted proteins | sample RVTome_15_FD_200260 | JGI IMG/M metagenome (GOLD analysis project Ga0268386, IMG submission 200260) | Soil microbial communities from uranium-contaminated site in the Upper Colorado River Basin, Wyoming, United States - RVT150D86... ...
GACCGAACAAGATGTGGCCGTCCGGGCGATTCGTGAAGGTTCTGAATGCCTTTCTCGACCAACGCCCCGAGTTCCTGGCTCTGCTGGTGGGAACGACACGGCAGACGCTCGACGTGGGCCAAAACGCGAGTCGCATCATCCCCTGCTACGGTGTCCCGTTCGGCGTCACCATCAGCCTGGTTGCTGCCAGCGACATCTTTCTTGGCGTTGACTCTTCTGTGCTCCACATCGCCGACCTCTGCCGAGTCCCGAGTGTCGGACTCTTCGGCGCCTCCAGCGTGGTGGAGTTCGGGTTCCGTTTCTCAACGGCATCCGTGGTGTGCGACGGCAGGACGATGGCTTCGATACGGACTGCGGCCGTGCTGCGTGCGCTCCACAGAGTTGTCGACCGATCGGATGGCCGCGGGCGAGCGCTGTGAAGCGATCGTTGTTCGACGACGACGTTCGGATGGGTGCAATTACTGAAGCCGAGCTACTGGCGCAACACCTTTTTCAGGCGCTTCCGCGGATCGTCGAAGACGACGGCGTCGGGCTCGAACGCTGTCGGGTCGTAGCCTTCGCCCACCCACTCGCGCATCGACGCGTGCCTGGGGTGCGCGGCATCCGAGATCATGCGCAGCAGCTCATCGAAGCCGAGGACGCCGCCGCACCCCTCCGGCGGGCATCGTCGATCCCCACCGACACACCTGGGATACCTCAAGGCCGCGTCGGCACGCTCCAGCCCTTCGTGTGCCACCACATGCTGCCAGTCGGTGCTGAAGTCGTGCGTGTACAGGGCGAGTGGGACGTGCCACGAGGAGCGACCGAAGACGTTCGACAGCGGAACTTCCCAGCCCGCAGCGACCGGCCGGTCCGCGGGTTCGTCGGTGGGAGTCCCGATCGAGACGATGCGCTGCCCGTCGGGGTCGAGAAGGCGGAACTCGTGAAGGCGGCAGTCGAGCCAGCCATGGCGTCCTGGATCGCGACGTGGAGGTCCCGGAACGAGTACGCCTGCGGCACCTGCAGGCGTCCCAGACGAGCGGACTGGTCCTGCTCAGGACGATCAGGAACGGTGAACCAGATTGGGGCGCCTGCTGCGGCCGTTGGGTCTCGTCAACGTGGATGTCCTGGCCATCGGTGGGTTCCTTGGCCTTGCGTTGGCTCGCGTCGTGAGGCCGCCGGCCAGGCTGTGCGGTGCCGAATGACGCCGATGTCGAGCGTTGCGGGCCGTGACAGACGGTCGCCGGGTTCAGCGCTCAGAAGTGCCCGGGGTGACGCCGCCGGCGCGCGGACCGCGCCGAGCGCCTGCCGCTCGGTGGAAAGCGCGAAGGTGTTCGGTCACGTAAGGGCAATATACCTGATCATCATCTGCCCGCCGACGAAGTCGCCCCACGGCCCCACGTACTCGCTGGTCCACCCCGACTCGGCTCCGAACGCCGACATTTCCTCCCGGGTGTAATGAAAGCCGAGATGCGGGTGCGATCGGCGATAGTTGCGTACCGGCCGGGGCACCTCGAAGAAGGTCGCCACGCAGGTGCACCCGCCGCCGGCCCACTGGCCCAGCCGCGTCAGGCACGACACGATGTCGGCGCCATTCAGGTGGGTGAAGAGCGACACGGCCAGCGCGCGTGTCGGGCGTCGCGAGAACCGCTCGAACTCGAAGCATTCGGAGATCACGAGCTCCGGCGTCTTCGCGGCGACAACGGCGGGATCGAGCTCGCGCGCGAGGCCCTCGGCCACGAGCTCCGCCACCGCCTCGAGCCCCAGGTAGTGCCCGCGGTCGAGATACGGCACCAGGTGCCGTCCTGCCCTCAGCGAGCCGCACCCGATGTCGCAGACGACATCGTCGGGACGGAGCCCCTGATCGAGGAGAAACTGGAACTGCAGCGCGCCCATGGCGTCCCACTCACGGCCGACGTAGCTCCGATGTCCGAGCGCGGCCACACCCTCGGCGCCGCCCGGCTTGGCCGGAGCGTATCCGCGATCGACCAACACGATGTGCAGATCGCGCTTGCGTCGGGACAACCAGCGACGAACCAGGCTTTTGTTCAACAGCTTCGGAGTGCGCCTGCGGCCGCCGCCACGGCAGATGCCGGGCCGGATGGCCTGTTGCGCCCTGGATCTCGCGCGGCCCTGGCGCGTTGCGGTCAGCGTTTACGGGATGGGTGTTCGGCCTGGCGCGAGGACGGCCTCGCGGAACGCCGGGGACGAGGTTGGCCGGTCACGTTCTGCCAGGCCAGCGTCAGGGCGCCGCGCACCGTCACTTTGTCGGCTGCGGCCAACTGCACCTTCGTCCATCCCTGCCGGCCCCACGCCCCGGCCGCGGGCACGAATGTCCCCGGACAACTGCGCATCAGCTCCCGCTGCTCCTCTGGCGACAGCTTCAGCCCGCCTGTTTTGTCTTCCGCATCCAGGGTAGCGAAGATTCGTCCGTTCGCCCGGAAGTCCGGATGCTTCATGTGCGCGCCTTCAATGGCGCCGTGCATGCTGAGGGCGATCTCCCGGAAGTCGTCGGCGGTCATGGTTCGGTGGAGCCTGGCCGCATTGTGCCATGAGTCCCGCCGCGCCGCGTGGCCGATCCACCGGGCCAGCGAAGGCGCCTAACGACGCCGCTTGCGGATCCCTCTCGCGCGGGCGTGCTTGCCGCGCGCCACTTCGGTTCCCAGCGCGTCGAGCCGGTGCGCCCAGAACGTGCGGAACTTCTGCAGCCAGGCATCGACCTCGCGCATCGGTTCGGCGTCAATCGCATAGATGCGCCGCGCGCCGTCGACGCGCACGCGGGCGAAGCCGCTCTCGCCCAGCACTTTCAGATGCTGCGACACCGCAGCCTGCGAGATACCAACTCCCTCTCGACGACCGCCACGACTTCGCCCGAAGCATGCTCGCCCTCGGCGAGCAGCCCGAGAATTCGACGCCTGACCGGATCGCCGAGCACATCGAAGGCGAGCATCAGCCGCTGACCGGCGCTTCGCCCGTATGGAAGGCGCGCGTCCGCTCCGCCGCCGCCACCGCCCGGTCGCGAGGCGTTCCTGCCACGATCGACGCGCGCGCCCAGTTGTCGCTCGAGTTGCGCAGGAAATCCTTCCCCGGGGATGGGTTTCCGCCTGGCACGCCGGAAAGGTTTCCGGCGTCGATCAGCACCACGGGGCTGGTCCGTTTCATCGCAGGTTGGTGATCAGCACTCGGAGACCGACGCGGATCGAGAGCCAGAAACGAGTACTAAGTGTCACGTTGATCAAGGTTTAGAGGATTGGCGGGCTGTCAGGGACGATTTCCGCTACTACCTCGTCCGCGCAGCGCGAGGGGGGTACCGCCTTGAACGCGCCACGAGCCTCGTCTCTCGGTTCGCGCATCCGGGCGACCACCGGAGGCCACGGAACTGCTGATGTAGTGATGCAATGGCGATATGATCACGCCTCGTGCGCACCACGATCACCTTGGATGAGCGCCTGTCGCTTCGCTGAAACGCCGCGCGGCCGAGCAGGGCACCTCCGTGAGCAAGCTCGTGGAACAGGCCGTGCTGCAGTTCGTCACGCACGGCAGCGACCTCGCGCGCTTTCCGGCCTCGCGCTGGCGCCATCTTCTCGCCGCCACGCAGGGGAGGCCCGCAGCAGGAGGAAGGGCGACGGGAATCACCCAGTGCTCGAGGCAGCGCTGCTTGAAAGATTTCGCTGCCACGCGCTGAAGGAAGGCCGGCGCGCTGCGCTGACTGCCACGTCACACGATGCCCCGGCGACGAATCCGCCCAATGCGTTCGGCGCGGAGACGGTGGCGAATCGCCTCCTTGCACGGGTCGCTCGCGTCATCGACCACGCTCATCGTCCAGTCGTCAACCACGGCCGCTTACACCACGGGCTTCTGGACTAATGGGCGAAACTCGCGACCGCCGACTCGATCGAAGACGCGGCCTAGCCTAGGGCCGCGCATTCGCGCCTTTCGCGATCGGCATCGTATAGCACACCGCGTCGCCGTCGAGGACGACCGTTCCGTCGTCTCTGATGACGCTGGTCTTAAGCTTCGTGATGGGTTTATCGGTTCGGACCTCGAGTACCTCGGCGCGGCCAGTAATCGTGTCACCGGGCCGAACAGGTGCCTTGAAACTCCAATTCACCTGAAGGAATACGGTGCCAGGCCCCGGGAGGTCTTCGGCCACGACCGCGTTGAGGATTGCGCTCGTTACACCACCTTGTACCACGATCTCGCCGAACCGGCTCGCCTTCGCCACGGCCTCATCGTAGTGAAGTGGATTCCTGTCTCCGCTGATCTCGGTGAACCGTTCGACATCTTTCGCGTTCACCGTGCGCGAGCGCTCCGCGACTTGCCCAACGCGTGGGATGCCACCAGGCCAGATTTGATCGATATGGCTGCTCATATTTCCCTATTGGACTGGACTTGCCATCGTCAGACGTCGTGCTAACATTATCCCCGTCGCGGCCCGTCGATTTCGACGTCGTCATTGTCGGAGCCCGTTGCGCCGGCGCGGCCACCGCGCTCCTCCTCGCGAGACGAGGGCTTCGTGTGCTCGCGATCGACCGCGGTCGCTACGGAAGCGATACGGTCTCCACCCATGCCCTCATGCGCGCCGGCGTTGTCCAACTTTCTCGCTGGGGCGTTCTCGAGGGAATCAAAGCGGTCGGTACGCCGGTGGTCCGATCGACGTCGTTTCACTACGGCGACGAGGTCGTCGCGGTGCAGATCAAACCACAGCACGACATTGATGGTCTCTACGCACCTCGGCGTACTGTTATTGACCGGTTGCTCGTCGATGCCGCGCAAAAAGCCGGTGCGGCGATCACCTTCGAAACGCAACTCGTCGATCTGGTCCGCGCGGACAACGGTCGCGTCGCCGGTGTGCGCCTCAAGGATCGTCATGATCGGGAGCGGCAGGTTTCGGCCGAACTCGTGATTGGGGCCGATGGTGTCCGTTCTACGGTCGCGCGTCTCGTCGGCTCTGAAAGCTATCGAACCGGTCGTCATGCGACCGGCGTTGTCTTCAGTTACTGGTCAGGCCCGGAGTTCGACGGCTACCACTGGTACTACAACCCTGGTGTGAGCGCCGGCGCGATTCCGACCAATGACGGGCTGACTTGCATATTTGCCTCCGTTCCACAGAGACGGTTCCACGAGACGATGAGACACGGAACGGATGCTGGATACCGACAGGTATTGAGGGAATGCGCGTCCGACCTGGCGACGGTGGTGGAACAGTCTGAAAGAGTTGATAAGTACCGCGGGTTTTCGGGGGAGACAGGATTCTTTCGACAATCGTTCGGACCCGGCTGGGCACTCGTTGGCGATGCCGGTTACTTCAAGGATCCGCTTACGGCCCACGGAATCACAGATGCGTTCATCGACGCGGAACTGCTCACAAACGCAGCGGCCGACGGCACGGAGGCCGCGTTCGCCGGCTATCAGAGTGCTCGCGACAGGTTGGCGAGTGAACACTTTGAAGTGACCGATGCCGTCGCATCCTTCGAATGGGACCTCCCGAAGGTTCAGCAGCTCCATCGTGCACTCAGCAATGAAATGAAGAAGGAATCGCTCGAGGTGACGAGCTTCGCTATGCCGGCGTAGCCAAATAATCGACCAAGTGATCGACGAGCTCACGCGCATCGTCTTCAGCACCACTGATGAACGTCGACTTCCGTCGTCGAAGGAACGGCAACCCAAGGGTATACAGACCTGGCGCATCAACGACGCCTCCGTCGTGCCGCAAGTGTCCCTTGTCATCAATCACGGGCAGGTCTAACCAGCTGTAGTCAGGTCGGAATCCCGTCGCCCAAACGATCGAACGGATTTCTCCAGTCCGCAGATCGAGTTTCAGCGTTGACGACTCCGGCGCGCATGTCGGTTCAAACCGTTCCGGCGGACCGACCTCGGCCTCGCAGGCGTGGCTCCGAGCCCACTCATCGAACGTACCGAGCAACCGGTTCATCTTCAGGTCTGCCAGCGCAAGCTGATTTCGCAGTCCACCGGAGAAGAATGCCTGTCCGTCTCGCACTGCGGAGAGACGGCCGACAATCTCGACACCGACGGAACTGAGCGTGTTGAGATCCAACGTCGCTCGCTCAGGCGTCCCAATGAGTTGCGGTGAGGGGAGGCGGCGGACACGCATCAGGTCATCGATCTCGTTGAAGCGCTGATTCCACACGCCCGACGCCTCCATCCACCAGAGCACGTCGCGACGGCGATACGTCCTTGGCAGCCTGACGTGCTCGCCGACGGATAAAGTGACAGGCCGACCGGAACGGATGATTTCGTCGGCGAGTTGGACGCCGGTGGCCGATGCGCCGACGACCAGCACCCCGCCTTCCGGCAAGTCAGTCGGCTTGCGGTAGCTGAATGGCGTGAAGCACCGGATCGATGGCGGCACGGCTTCGGCGAGCGCCGGTACGCTCGGAACGTTACACGCGCCGCTCGCGATCATGAGGGTGCGGCCGCGCAGATTGCCGTTGGTCGTCGCGACGTCGTATCCGGCGTCGGTTCGCTGCACACGGGTGACGGTGGTGTGCGTGCGCACCGGCGCGCGCGACAACACGGCAAAGCGTGAGATGAAGTCGATCACCTCACGCATCGTCATATAGCCGTCCGGGTCCGAGCCGTCGTAGTGATACCCGGGCAGTCGACTCTGCCAATTGGGCGTCAGCAGCCGGAGGGAATCCCAGCGCTCTCGACGCCAGGAGTTGGCGATCTCGCCGCGCTCGAGCACCACGTGATCGATGGAGCGCTCGTTGAGACATCGGCTCGCCGCCAGACCCATATGCCCGGCGCCGATGACGACCGTGGTGACGTGTTCGATGGTCCTGCCCCGCCAACTAAGCGACTTCAACCGTGACGTTTACGGGATTCGTGATGACGTCGTACACCGCCGATCGCTTCTGCGACTGCGCGACGAGCGCTTCAATGTCCTCTTTCGACGCATCCGCATCAATCTTGAACGTCACTTTGATGTCGTCGTAGCCGTTGCGCACGTCGCTGTCAGCGCCGAGGATGCCGCGGATGTCCATCTTGCCTTCGAGATTCGATTCCACAGAGCGGAGCTGAATGCCGCGATTCTGCGCGACCGCTGCCACACCGGCGGTCAGGCAGCTCGCGAGGCCGACGAGAATGTATTCGATAGGGCTGATGGCGTGATCCTCCGAAGCGAAGACCTCCGGATGATCCGCACCGAGCGACGTCTCCGTCTTGTGGCTCTGTTCCTGCCCGAGTCCGAAGAAACTCTGGACCCTTGACTCGCTGTGCGTGCCGTTCAGCCACTTGCAGGACGCTCGCCACGTGAACTTGGCTGCCTCTGGTGCGCCCTTCAGAGCTTCTCGCGCATCAAGCAGGGCCTGTACGTTGACGCCGTTGTTGGCGCCGGTCGTCGTCGTCATGTTGAACCCCCCGTGTCGGTGTATTGGATCGCCTTGGCGGAGGCGCAGATTATACATCGCGGCGGATGGCCAGGAACGCCCATCGCCGTCATGGTCGCGCAATGTCGAGACGCCTGAGCGCGTGCGCCAGCACCGCGATTCCCGCTGCGACGCCCGCCGGCGCTTTCAGGGACGCCGTGACCACGACGGACCGTGTGGAAGACGTGGGTCGGGCTGGCGGATTCGTGCCCAGCGCAGGTTCGATAGCGAAATCACTCTGCCCGTAAGTGACTGAAGACACAGGCAGGATTGTGAGAGCTTGGTGTTAGGGACGATTTCCGCAACTGGCTCATCCCTGCCGCGTGAGCTCCGTCGCCTCCATAACCCCGCGGCGCCGGTTACGCTCGGACAGAGCTGCTTCAATCCGCGTCGCCTGGTGACGTGGCGCGGGCATGGCTGTGTTCGCGATCGAGTTCTTCCGGAAGGTGCTGTCCTGGCCGTCCCGAGTGTCTTCTCCCGTCCGTATTGCGCTCGCGCCCTGATTCGCAGGGCGCGCGACTACGCGTGTGCTGCGCATCACGTTCCCGATCGCGAGACGCGGCTACGTCACCCTATGTCCATCCGCCAGGTGCGGCGACTCGCCCACGATTCTTAGGACTGACGCTCGGCGATTTCGCGCGTCACATCCAGGAGACCGCTGACCAGTATGTGGGCGGCGGACCCCACGCCCCAACGCCCAGTAGCGCCTGAACCACTTGCGGGCTTGATCGTCGGTCGTGGCGGTGCGCATGACGCCGGACAACAACGTTCTCCGTTCGTCGAGCCTGCGGACAGACAGCGAGTACACCGCCTTCGCGTAACCTGGCTCGCCGAAGTCGCGGAACTCCTCGCGGCTGACCTTCGCGAATGGGATCACGGGGCTCCAGAACTTGCCGACGAGCCCGAGCGCGATCTCTTCGCGTGGCCTCTCGCCAAGGAGAAGCCAGCCGCCTCTGTCGGCGGGCATCGCGGCCGTGTCGCGCAGCCGGAGCTGTGGGGGCGCCTGCGGCGGGGCTTCGCCGTGCAGGAGATGACTCACGATGTCGGGCAGACCGCGGAGCGCGCCAAGAACGGCAATCAACGGCCGCTGCCGGCCGACTTCGATCAGATCGACCTCCATCAGCGCATTCCACGTGGCCGGTACGTCCGCCGCGACGACGGTCGCGACGGAGTCGGAGATGTCGTAGACCGGGAGGAAGTCGTCAACGAGCATGGCCTCTGGGCTCATCACCCGTAGAGGGCGCCCGCACCCGATCAATGGAGACCCCGCCACGACCCAATCGCTCAGCCTGTGACCTGACCTCGCGCAGCGCCATGTGACGGATCAACTTGATGCCGGGCGAAAAGATCGGCCAGTACCGCCTGAACTTCGCGCGTGCCGTCGCGTCCGTCGCCATGACGCGTGTCTCTGTACGAAACACGGCACTCCCTCCATCGACCGGATCGGCCCGCAGCGTCCACGCGATCTTCACGTATTCCGGTTCGGCGAATGCCGCGAACTCGTCCGCCGAAACGGACCGGAACGTCACGTTCGCCTCCCAAGGTTTCGTGACCGCGCCCACCACGATTTCGCGTCCCGGCACTTCGGCCAGCACGCCCCAGCCGAGCGATTGCACCTCGGCGAGGAGGCCGCGCCGCCGCGGCCGGTCATCCGGGCCGGCGCCAAGGATCAACTCGCGTCCTCTGACGACGGCGTGGACGACAGGCAATTGGAACAGCTCCATGTCGCGAGCGACCGCGAGTGTGACGGCCGCCGGAGCCTCCACCCGTATGCGGTGACGATCGACGATGTCGTACGCCGGCATGAACCGATCCAGCAGCCGGTCTTCTTCGTCGGCCCTCGGCGGTCGCAGCCGTCCATACCGAGACCAGGTCAACGCCACGTAGGCGACGTACGTGCCGACGATCAGACCAGTTCCGACGGCTGTCCACGTGGCGATCGTCCGCAGGCGTGCCCGTTGTCGACTATCGGGCGCGGGCCCCTCAGGGGCGCCGGATCGGTCCGAGATCGCATAGACAGGCGACAACTGTTCCGCCCGGACCGCAATCCCGATCAGCTGCTTTCGCTGCATCACGAAGTGAGCCAAGCGGATGACTCGCTGGCTGATCCACGGCGGCAGCCCGTGAAAGGCATAGGCCGGCCCGCCTCGCGCCCGAACGATAAGACGAGTCCCCCCTTCGACGTCCCGCAGCATGAAGGTCCACGTCACCTGCGGCCAGCCATCCGGCGATAACCACCCAAGCACGAGAAACCGCTGCGGTTCGAACGCAAGCAGCGTGAAGCCGTCGGTGGCGCCGGGAACCGCGGGAAAGACCATTCCGAGGGTAAGCGACTGAAGCTCGGGCACGATGCGCAGGGCGCTCGGTTGTCGACCGTTGTCCAGGAGGTCGTAGCTGTACCACCCGGCTCGACTCCCCGCGCCCATCTGCGCGAGCCACGACCACACCTCGTGGGGAGGCCGTCTAATCGTGACCGCGTGCGTCAGCGATCCGACGGGCTTCGGGACAAGTTCGTCGCCGGGCAGAGGCTGATCCGCCTCAGCGCGCGTGGCTCGGACCGAGCGGCTCAACATCTCGGACCTCCAACGTGGGAATCCGCGAAACCGTACTGTGCTGAGCCTCGTTGATCGCCGGATAGACGAGCGAGTATGGCGATCAGAACCCAGCCAATGGATGCCCACGTCGACGCTTCGGCAGCAAACCGGAGGCATCCTCGCATCGTGCCCCACCACAAGAAGAGAGCGGCCTCGACGAGAAAAAGGGCGGCAAAGAGCGATGCGGCGGGATTGATATGCGCCAGCAGCCTTGAGCCGCTACACGACCGCCGCCCGGGCCTCACCGAAATCGGAGAGCATCAGCGCCACGCGCGCATCGAGTGCTACCAGCAAGGGGCTCGAAAATTGTAGAACTCGCGAAAAACGCCCATAGCCTGTTCATTCGCCAGGATCCGAGCGAACAAGCGCGACCGCTAAAAATGCTGGTTTCGAACTGGACGTTCGACCGCGGCAGTCTTTCAGTTGCTTATGTTAAGCCGTTCGATCTGCTCGTGGAAGCCAACGAAACCGGAAGTTGGCTGGGTGTCAGGGATTCGAACCCCGATACCGTCGTCCAGAGCCCACGCTACCGGCGACGCGACACCATCGCCGCCGTCCCGCGCGCGTGCACGAGCAGCGCGTCGCTCACTTCGCGCAGCCCTGACAGATCCGACGGCCGGTTCACGAGTCTTCCCTGCACGACCATCGTCGTCGAGCCGCCGCCGTCGAGGTTGAGCGCATCACGCAACCCGAGCCGCACCGCCAGATCCTGCAGCTCCGAGAGTGTCATGCCCAGGCTGCGGCCCGGATCGCGGCCGTCCACGACGACGAGCCAGATCATCCCGTCGTAGCCGAGGCCGATCAGCGTCCGCGGATGGCGCTCGACCACGAAGTCCTCGGCCAGCCGCTCCGGGGTCCAGTCCTCCACCCGCTGCCCTTCTCTCAGCAGCAAACCCGCGCCGCCCACCACGTGATCGGCCGCCTCCCAGATCGCGTGCCCGCTCGCATCCGCCACGAACTCGGTGCGCAGACGCACCGGGGTACCCTCGTCGAGCGCCGCCAGCGCATCCGGCAGGTCGGTGCCGCCGTACGACAAGACGAACCCGTCAGGCGGGATCGGCGTCTTCCCCGCCCGCACGCGCCGCTCGATGACCACACCGTCACTGACGGCCCACTCGGTTCCGGTCGGAGCGGTATCGCTGTGCTCGTGATACTGCGGCGTGTAGAGCATCAGCTCGCCGAGGAGCCGCGTGGTGTCCACACCGCGGATGGACACGGTGTGCGATGCGCCGCCCGAATGGAACCTCAGCACGACCGACGCGCGGACACGGTCGAAGCTGAGCGCCAGACGACCGTCGGAGCGGTGGCTGACCGCCACCGCGCCACGCGGCAACGACGTGTCGCTGACCAGCTCCCCCTCCACCTTCAGCAGCCCCGCCGGGTTGCCGGCCGACGTGAAGAACCCCCCGTTGACCGCCGCGAGCGCCACGGTGCGCTCGGCCATGTCGAGGACCGTCTCGGAGCCGAGGATCTCGCCGCCCGCCAGGCCGCTCGACAACTCGACCGCCGACGGATCGAGCCGGAGCGCGTTGATGCTGATGGGACCCGGAGGGGTCAGGACGTCCGGATCGTCGAGGTGATGCAGAGAAACGCCGGGGGCGATCTCGGAGCCGTCGCCGACGCCGAGCGTCGCCTGAGCCATTACCAGCGCGGTAAGGAAGGCGCAAGCCGCCGCCACGGCCAGCCACAGCGGGGCACGCTCGCGTCCCGGACCGCGCCACGCGACGCGCAGACCGGGGGCTGACCCGCTACGTCGTCTGTCGGCTGGGAGCACGACAGCAGGATAGCGCAAAACCCGGCTCCGGCGGCGGCGCGAGTCTGGGGCCCGGTTGCCCGCCATTGCCTCCCAAGTCAGAGGTTCGAACGTCCGATCTTTCAGATCGCCGGTGGCTGCACGCTCCTCCGGGCCAGCACTCCTCGCGCCGCGGAAACGACGGCAGCGGCTTCGACCGCGGAACGGCCCAGGCTCGTCAGGTGTCCCATCTTGCGCCCGGGACGTGCTTCGCGCTTGCCGTAGAGGTGCAGACGGACCTCGGGCCACCCGAGCAGACGTGCCCAGTCGGGCTCCCCGCCTTCCCAGAGATCGCCAAGGAGGTTCGCCATCGCGGCCGGAGCCAGCTGCCGCGTTCCGCCGAGCGGCAGGCCGCAGACGGCCCTCACGTGCTGCTCGAACTGTGACGTGACACAGGCATCGATCGTGAGGTGCCCGGAGTTGTGCGGCCGGGGCGCCACTTCGTTGACGACCAGCTCGCTGTCTCCCGTGAGGAAGAACTCGACGCAGAGCACGCCGACGACGTCGAGCTCGGTCGCGATCCGCCTGGTGAGTCGGATCGCTTCGGCGGCCGTGGCTGTCGGGACATCCGCCGGTGCGACGGCGAGATCGAGGATGTGGCGCTCGTGCCGATTCTCGAACGCTCCGAACTCCGCGAAGGCGCCGTCGGCGCCGCGGGCCGCCACCACCGACAGCTCACGGTCGAACGTCACGAATCGCTCGACGATGGCCGGCACCCGGCCGATCGCCTGCCACGCGGCCGCCACATGGTGCGGCGCAGCGGACAGGAGCCGCACCTGGCCCCGGCCGTCGTATCCGAGGCGCGACGTCTTGACGACCGCGGGGGCGCCGAGCCGGTTGACGGCGTCCTGCAGCCCGACCAGGGAGTCCACCTCTTCGAACGCGGCCACGGGCACGCCGAGATCAGCAAGGAATCGCTTCTCGCGACCGCGGTGCTGCAGCGCGTGCAGTACGTCGGCGGACGGTCTCACCGGGACGCTGTGCCCGGCCGCGGCCGCCGCCACAGGGGCCGCGGGCACGTTCTCGAACTCGAACGTCACCACGTCCACGCCGGCGACGAACGCGTCAACCGCGTCGGCGTCGTCGAAAGGCGCCGTGCGCTCGACGTCGGCGAGCTGGCCGGCAGGAGAGCCGCGATCAGGGGAGTAGACGTGAACGGCGTAGCCGAAGCGCCTGGCCGCGATCGCCATCATGCGACCGAGCTGACCCGACCCGAAGATGCCGATGGTCCGGCCGGGCAGGATCGCCGCGCTCACGGCAGGGTCGCTCCCAGCACGCGGTCGCGCTGCTGGTCGCGAAAAGCCTTGAGGCGCTCGCGGAGAGGCTGACGCCGGACCCCGAGGATCGCCACCGCCAGCAGCCCGGCGTTGGTCGCTCCCGCCACCCCGATCGCCATCGTCGCGACGGGCACGCCGCCGGGCATCTGGGCGATGGACAGGAGCGAGTCGAGGCCGCTCAGGGCACGACTCTGCACGGGCACGCCGATGACGGGCAGGAGGGTCTGGGCGGCGGCCATGCCGGGCAGATGGGCGGCCCCGCCGGCGCCGGCGATGATCAGCTCGAGGCCTCGGGCCTCGGCGGTCATGGCGTACTCGGCGAGCCACGCGGGCGTGCGATGCGCCGAGACCACCCGGCACTCGTGCGGGATGTCGAAGCTGGTCAGGACGGCGGCCGCGTGCTGCATCGTCTCCCAGTCCGACTTGCTGCCCATGATGACGCCGACGAGCGGCAACCGATCGGGATCCGGTTCGTTGGGCGGCAGATCCGGCTGGGGAACCTCTTTCAGCCGTCGAGCGGGGTGGTCGGCCATGCAGTTCCTCGCAATTCGAGCATGAGCATAGCAGCCCGTGGCACGAGTGACCCGGGCTTCCCTCGAAACCCGCGGGGGTTTCCTGTCCGGCTTCGTTCGCGGCATCCGAGCCTTGCATCTCCGACTGAAGCGGTCGTATATTGAAGGGTGAATGGCGACCAATTTGGTCTGCCAGTGATCTGTCGGCTGCTGCCCGGCCGGATCGGGGCACGCAACCGCCCGCCAGGAGCTACTGATGAGCTCGTCCACGGAGACCATTACTCAGCTCGCGGAGCGTGAGTACAAGTACGGATTCGTCACCGACGTCGAAGCCGACGCCCTACCGCGCGGCCTCGACGAGGATATCGTCCGGCAGATCTCGCTGCGCAAGGAAGAGCCGGAGTGGATGCTCGAGTGGCGCCTTCGTGCCTATCGCGCGTGGACGAAGATGGCGGAGCCCAAATGGCCCAACGTCACGTATCCGCCGATCGACTTCCAGGACGTGATCTACTACTCGGCCCCGAAGGCAGCGAAAAAGCTCGAGTCGCTCGACGACATGGATCCGGAGGTCAGGCGGACGTTCGAGAAGCTGGGCATCCCGCTCGAGGAGCAGAAGCGGCTCGCCAACGTCGCCGTGGACGCGGTGTTCGACAGTGTCTCGGTCGCGACGACCTTCAAGGAGAAGCTCGCCGAGCTCGGCATCATCTTCTGCTCCTTCTCCGAAGCCGTGCGGCACCACCCCGAGCTTGTGCAGAAGTACATGGGCTCGGTCGTGCCCTACAGCGACAACTTCTACGCGGCGCTCAACGCGGCGGTGTTTAGCGACGGATCGTTCGCCTTCGTGCCCAGGGGCGTCCGCTGCCCGATGGAGCTCTCCACCTACTTCCGCATCAACGCGGCGGAGACGGGGCAGTTCGAGCGGACGCTGATCGTAGCCGAGGAGGACGCCTCGGTCAGCTACCTCGAGGGCTGCACGGCCCCGATGCGCGACGAGAACCAGCTTCATGCCGCGGTCGTCGAGCTCGTGGCGTTCGACCGCGCCACCGTGAAGTACTCCACCGTGCAGAACTGGTACCCCGGCAACAAGGAAGGGGTCGGCGGGATCTACAACTTCGTCACCAAGCGCGGCAAGTGCGTGGGCGAGAGCTCGAAGATCACGTGGACGCAGGTTGAGACGGGCTCCGCGATCACGTGGAAGTATCCGAGCTGCATCCTCCAGGGCGACAACTCCGTCGGCGAGTTCTACTCGGTCGCCGTCACCAACAACCGCCAGCAGGCGGACACCGGCACGAAGATGGTGCATCTCGGGAAGAACACGCGAAGCACGATCGTGTCGAAGGGCATCTCCGCCGGTCTGGGTCAGAACACGTACCGCGGGCTGGTCAAGGTGGCCAAGGGCGCGGCGGGCGCGCGCAACTACTCGCAGTGCGACTCGCTGCTCATCGGCGACCGCTGCGGCGCACACACGTTCCCCTACATCGAGGTCCGGAATCCGTCCTCGCAGGTGGAGCACGAGGCCTCGACGTCGAAGATCGGCGAGGACCAGATCTTCTACTGCCGGCAGCGCGGGTTGTCCACCGAGGACGCCGTCAACATGATCGTGAACGGCTTCTGCAAGGAGGTCTTCCGCGAGCTGCCGATGGAGTTCGCCGTCGAGGCGCAGAAGCTGCTGGGCGTGAGTCTCGAGGGGAGCGTCGGATAGACACGGACACACACATGCTTGAGATCAGGAATCTGCACGCCAGCGTCGATGGAAAGCCGATCCTGCGAGGTCTCGACCTCGCCGTGGGCGCGGGCGAGGTCCACGCCATCATGGGGCCGAACGGCTCGGGCAAGAGCACGCTCGCCAGCGTCCTGACCGGACGGGCGGGCTACGAGGTTACCGACGGGCAGGTCCTGTTCGACGGCGAGGATCTCCTCGAAATGGAGCCGGAGGATCGGGCGCGCGCCGGCCTGTTCCTGGCGTTCCAGTACCCGGTCGAGATTCCCGGCGTGAACAACGGCTACCTCCTGAAGGCCGCGCTCAACGCCCGCCGCAAGGCGCGTGGCGAGCCCGAGCTCGACGCCATGGAGTTCATGACGCTCGTCAAGGACCGCATGGCGCTGCTCGGCATCGACCAGACCTTTCTGAACCGCTCGGTCAACCACGGGTTCTCGGGCGGCGAGAAGAAGCGGAACGAGATCTTCCAGATGACGGTGCTCGAGCCGCGGCTGGCGGTGCTCGACGAGACCGATTCCGGGCTCGACATCGACGCCCTCAAGGTGGTGTCGAGCGGGGTCAACGCCCTGCGGGATCCCACGCGGGGCATCGTGGTCATCACGCACTACCAGCGTCTGCTCAACTACATCGTACCGGACTTCGTCCACGTGCTGTCCCAGGGGCGGATCGTCAAGTCCGGCGGCAAGGAACTGGCGCACGAGCTCGAAGAGAAGGGCTACGGCTGGCTCGAGGAAGGCGCCTCGCAGGGCGTCGGCGTCTGAGCGCGGGGCTCGAGGGACAATGACGACGGTCGAGGCACCTCACAATCTCTACCAGCAGCGGTTCGACCGGGTGTTCGACCCGTCGTCGAACGGGCAGCCGGCGTGGCTCCGGCGCGTGCGCCGCGAGGCGATCGCGCGGTTCGCCGACGAGGGTTTCCCGACGACACGCGACGAGGACTGGCGCTTCACGCCCGTCGCGCGCCACGTGGAGCGTGGATACGATCCGGCCGGTGACGTGCTCGCGCCAGCGGCGGAAGCGATCGCGCCGTGCCTGCTCGAGGGTGTCGACACGATCCGGATCGTGCTCGTCAACGGACGGCTCGCCCCTGGCCTTTCGCGCCACATGGCCGATACCGATCGCGTCCGCATCGGCGGGCTCGCCTCGACGGCAGCCGCGGCGTCCGCGCGGATCGAGGCCAGTCTCGGACGCGCGATCCGGTCGCCGCAGCGTGGCTTCACGGCGCTGAATACGGCGTTCCTGGAGGACGGCGCGGTCGTGCTCGTCGGGCGCGGCACGCGGGTCGATCGGCCGATCGAGATCCTGTACTTCTCGACCGGGCCGCGGCCGTTCTCGGCGCACCCGCGCACGCTCATCGCCCTCGAGGAGGGCGCCGAGGCCACGGTCATCGAGACGTTCGCCGGCGACGCCGGCGCCGTCTACTGGACGAACGCGGTCACCGAGGCGATTGTCGGACCGAACGCCCGGCTCAATCACTACCGCGTCCAGCGTGAGAGCCTGCGGGCGTTCCACCTGTCCAGCACGCATTTCCTGCTCGACCGCGATGCCCGCTCGGCATCGCACAACGTCACGCTGGGCGGCGGCTTCGTCCGCAACGACATCAACGCCGCGCTCGACGGTGAAGGCATCGAGTGCACCGTCAACGGTCTGTACCTCGGCGAGGGCACGCAGTTCATCGACAACCACACGGCCATCGACCACATCCGGCCGCACTGCGAGAGCCACGAGGTGTTCAAGGGCGTGCTGGACGGCCGGTCTCAGGGCGTCTTCAACGGCAAGATCTTCGTCCGGCAGGACGCGCAGAAAACCGACGCGAAGCAGACGAACCAGGTTCTGCTCCTCTCCGACGAGGCCACGATCCACACCAAGCCGCAGCTCGAGATCTTCGCCGACGATGTGAAGTGCACGCACGGGGCCACCGTCGGCCAGCTCGACCAGGACGGTCTGTTCTACCTGCGGACCCGCGGCATCGGGGCCCGCGAAGCCCGGGCGCTGCTGGTCCACGCGTTCGCCGAGGACATCATCGAGCGGATCGAGGTGGCGCCGCTCCGGGCGGCGCTCGACGAGCTGCTCCTTCGCCGCCTTCCGGTTCCCGCCGAGTGAGGCGCACGCGCAAATGGCCGATACCGAGCTGCACCCGACGCCGTCGCTGGACGTTGAAGGGCTGCGCGCCGACTTCCCGATCCTCGCCCGGCCCGTCCACGGCAAGCGTCTCGTCTATCTCGACAACGCGGCGACCACGCAGAAGCCCGTACAGGTGCTCGAGGCGATCGACCGCTACTACCGCGA
>Ga0268386_10001226_pt1 | contig 17549 bp, 12 predicted proteins | sample RVTome_15_FD_200260 | JGI IMG/M metagenome (GOLD analysis project Ga0268386, IMG submission 200260) | Soil microbial communities from uranium-contaminated site in the Upper Colorado River Basin, Wyoming, United States - RVT150D86... ...
GGCCAAAACTCCGGGAGCTATCGGGGTGGTGAGCCAACAGACCAACAGCTCTGTAAAAGTAGTTTCGGTTGATGGGAACAGTACACTTTAATTCCGGATCAATCGATTTTATTACTTTCAAGGAAGAGGTCCAGTTTCATAACGGCATTCCATAGCTGAACTATCCCCCCTGAGCCCGCCACGATGCTGTTTCCGTCATGTGAAAACGCCGCTGAAACTATTTGACCGGAATATTCTTTCAGGAGATTTCCGTCAACGTCCCACAACATCACCGAATTGCCCAGGTTAACTGACAATATCCTTGATTTGTCAGGTGATACGGCAACGGTTGAAACGATACCGGGTGTAGGTATGTCTTTCACCAGGTTGCCTTTAAGGTCCCAGATTCTCAAGGAATTGTCCGATGATCCGGTCAATACCTGGGCTCCATCTTGTGAAAATACTGCTGTATGCACCAGGTTCTGGTGCCCGGAGAATTCGGTGAGAAGTTTTCCCTGGTCGTTCCAAAGTCTGGCCAGGCTGTCCCAGGATGCGGTGAGGATCATGCTTCCATCCGGGGAAAAGGCTACAGAGGAAACCCTTCCCTGGTGGCCTTCTATTTCCAAAAGCAACTCCCCGTTTAAATTCCAGCACCTGGCGGTGCTATCTGCGGACCCGGTGATGATCTTAGTTCCGTCAGATGAAAAACCAACAGAGGAAACAGCCGCCATATGGCCGCTGAACTGCTGCAGGGTGTTGCCGGCTAAATCAGATAACAGGACAATACCGTCTTCAGACCCGGTGAGAATCCTATCGCCAATGGGAGAAAAGGCCACTGCATTGACCTGATCATGGTGTCCCTGTACCTGGGCCAGCAGCGTACCCTCCAGGTCCCAAAGTTTAGCGGTTTGATCATAAGCTCCGGTTAACAATTTGCTTCCATCAGGGGAATAACTTACTGAAGATATAAAGTCATTGTGCGCTTCAAATTCATCAATTAGCTGTCCCTGCTGCTCCCATAATCTGGCAGTACCGTCGTAGGATCCGGATAGTATTGTTGAGCCATCAGCTGATAAAGCCACCGAAGATATGCGGTTTTGATGTCCCTTGAGCTCCCAATACTGGTCCGTTTCCAGGTCGTACAGTACGATCAGGTTGTCGTATGATCCGGTCAGAATTCTATCCCCGCTTTGTGAAAAAGCTACCGATGAGATCCTGTTGCGGTGAAAGTCAAATTCTTCCATCAGATTTCCTTCTGTATCCCATATCTTGACAATACCATCCACCGAACCGGTCAGGATCCTGTTCGGGTCAGCACCGAAAGTTACGGAGTATATGAAGTCTGTATCACTTCCAATGTGATTTTTAAGACTGCCTTTTGCATCATAGAGCTCGGCCTGTCTGTCATAAAAGGCACTTACCACCCATTGACCGTCCTGACTGATGGCCACCGAAGAAATCTGGCCGTGACCGAAGGTATGTATCAGGTTGCCATTTAAATCCCATATACGGAGGTTATCAGAACCTGTCAGGATATGGCCATCGGGAAAAAAAGCCAGTGAAGTTACCGGCTGGTCATGACCAAATTCCTGTAACTGCGTTCCGTTAATATCATATAGCCAGACCGTCCCCTGGTCATCAGCCACAGCTATTTGATCACCCCCGGGAGCAAAAGAAGCCGCATTTATAAATTTCCCTGCAGCTATTTCCTGCTGAACTTCACCATCTTCATTCCAGATCCGTAGTGTGCCATCCTCAGAGCCGGTCAACATCATTGAGTTTGCCGGTGAGAAGGCCACAGCATGCACCTCCTGGTCCCGGGATAGGGTTTTATAGAAGATATTTTCGCGGTAAATCTGATGGGCGGCGTTGAGCACCAGCGCACTGCTTTGAGTCTGAATGGCCTGTTCAGCCATTCTCAGGGCAACCGTAGGGTCTGTACCGGCCTCAAGTTGTGCCTCAGATATCTGATAGTTTGCCTGTGCTATATCTCTTTGGATCAGAGCCTCCCGGCGTTGATAGGAGGCATAGATCAGGAAACCGATGGAAACCAGGGTGGCCAATGCCAGTACAGATGCAAAGACCCTGGTCCGCCTGAGTTCCTTCCTGCGTCTCAATTCGATTTCTGCAACCTGCTTATGCTTTTCTTCTTTAATTCTTTGGCGTTGTTTCTGGCTGTCTTCCAGGTATTTCAGACTACGGTCGCAATCCGCGGAATACCTTTTGGCCCAGGCGTGGTCCGGTTTAAAATGATCTCTCCACTCTATATACTGATCCAGTTCAAGTCCAAAAAGCAGGTCTTTTTTATTTTCGAAGTACTGCTGGGCTGATTCCACCAATCTCAAAAATGTTTTACTGGATTCTGCTTCTTCTTCCACCCAGGTTTTCAGGGTTTCCCATTGCCTGATCAGGCTTTCATGGGATATATCGATTACCGTATCCGGCTCTAATTTCTGAACAGGTGGAACCAGAAAGGAATAACCGGGTTTTCGAAATATCTCGATTACCAGTAGCAGTTCCTCAAAACCTGCTCCGGTATGGTCCATTATATCCTGTATTGAAGCCTGGCGTCTGATCTCCCTGTTATCGGGGCCCTTCTCCGTCAGAAATTTAAATAGCTTTTCTACTACCAGTTTCAGCCTGGCAGATTCTTTCTCGGTCAATCCGGCGGTAACTTCCCGGTAAGCTTTGTCTGCATGCAGCGATAACGCCTGGTCAATTCCCCCAATGGCCTCATAGTCCGATATATTTATTGGTGAGTCAGGCTGTCCCTTTTCTTTCCAGAAGTCCCAGGTTCGCATTAGTGCGTGCTGCATGATCGGTAGTTGGTCCGGACTTGATCCGACATCGTTTAGCAGCCGCTGAACCAGCTGAGGTGTAATGTCAGCACCACCCACCGCCACCGGACCTTTTATGGCTTCCCTTCTCTGGTTTCGGGTCATACGGGGAATGAGGTATTGCCCTTCATTAATAATTTCCGGCAGATCATGAAATCTCGAGCAATCACCCAGGTAATCAGAGCGCATGGTAATCACCACAAATATCGAATTGTCTTTGTCCTGAACGCTTGAAAGCAAAAGTTTGACAAAGGCCACCGCCTGGTCCCTGGCATTTGGTTCTGTTGAACTGTTTACAAAGCGAAACAGTTCTTCAAACTGATCCACCACTACCAGCAGGTTTTCTTTACGCGGGAGGTTAGCCTGTCGAAATGCTTCTACCAGACCCAGTGCACTCCTTTCCAGGGTGATTCGAATAAACTGTTCCTGGGTATAAAGATCGTCCTCGGTATCCTGATCTACCAGGACCCCCGGCTGGCTTAATGCTTTAGCCATATTAGCCATTGGGCTTCCACCCGGTCGGAAAATGGCAATCCTCCAGTGGGAACTGGAACCAGCCATCATACCACTGTACAGATCTGGCAGCAGACCTGCGCGCACCAGTGATGATTTCCCGCTGCCTGAAGTGCCCACTACCGCCAGAAAATGTGTTTCCCTCAGTTTCCGCAGTAGTTCATTACTTTGTCCATCCCGACCAAAAAATAGATAGTTTTCGTGAGATTCAAAGGGTCTCAGCCCGGGGAACGGATTAGACAAAATCTGTGAATGTGCCGAATCCATACCTCAGGAGGATTGCCTTAATTTATCAGTAAATGAACTTAAGCTATTTTCAGAAAAAGATTCGAATTGTTTGATCACTTCCAGTTCCCTGCTGCGAAATCCTTCTTTGGACGGGTTTTTTTCGCCGCTGACATAAACGGCTTTCATGTAAATGGGACTGGTTCTGCCGAAACCAAGAGCTTTTCGCAAATCATTGATTTTGGCATTAAGCCAGAACTCACTGCCATAATCGTAGTAGATAAGGGCCGCATCACAAATGCGGAGGTTGTCGTGGTGCATTTCCCTTAATTCCGTTTCCGAACCCTCGAACAGGGGTTTCAAAACTTCGAACCCCAGGTTATACAGATGATCATCAATTACCCGGGCAGGCTCCGAATCAGCCTTATCGTAAATGAGGTAAACCCTTGCCGGTCTTTTTTCTTCCACTTCAGAAGTTTCCTCAGGGGGAGTCAGATCCTGCAGGGTGTCAATTAAATGGGTTTTAAAGTCCTCAAAATCTTCGCTCATTAGTTCGGTCAGCTCATGGTTCGGAGGATCGGTAGTAACCTGGTCCAGAAAAGCCTGTTGCCGGATATCATCAATCTTCAGATCTTCAGGCTGCCAGATCAGACAGGGCAGACCTGCATCCCGGCATAACTGGTATTGCAGCATGGGCACGGATTTATCCTCATCTTCAGGCACCAGCCCATACTTACCACCCAGCAATAGTATTGACAATTGGCTTTTGACCAGGTTCTCTTTTACCATTTCCCTGAATCGCTGATCCAATGGCAGCTCTTCATCCGGCAGCACGCGATAGCCTCTCATTTCAAGGTCACGGCGAATATTGTCCCGTAAGGAGTTCAGATCGGAAGTTGTTTTGGCCAGGTATACTGCCCTGGCATCTTTGCTTCTTGAGGGCAGTTCAGCAGTCTTTCCACGGATAACATTGTCGGACTCAAGCAGTTTGATCACTTGTGAGAGATCCTGCGCCACGTCTTCGAAACGCTCCAGGTACTGATAGTAGTTTGGGGATTTTTTGTCCAGGGTAAATTCCCGGAAATGCCCGCCTTCAGTAATTTCGAAGAATTCATAACCGAGAATACCTTCAATCTCAGGGGGATGCATTTCAGCCGGTACCGGCGTTTTTATTACCTTAAAGATCCTCCATTTATTATTTACTTTAACCCCGCCTTTTTTCCTGGCCACAGCATAGAATTCCTTTAGCTGTTTCAGACAGTTTTCCGACTCCAGGTATCTTGGTGATAAAATGGAGATCATCACCTTCAGCTTTATAAATTCATCCAACGCCTCTTTGTCCAGGGTTTCCTGCGGTTCCCTCCAGATCCCCGGCAGATATCCAAGAATTTGTGCTACCCTTTTTCTCAGGGCCTGGTCAAACATTGATATCCAACCGGTTTCCTCCAGGGTAATCGATTCATTATCCAGTTGGGCATAACTTATAAAAACATCCTTTTTCTTACTGGATGGGGTCAGTGCGAGATTCCTGACCTTTGCCTGTGAATCTTTGACCACCGTACCTCCGGTCAATTGATTTGGTTCTGGTACCACCAGACCCGGTAGATCGATGGCGTATATGTCCCGTTTACTGCGGTCATTTTTAAACTGGAATTCACCCAGGTATTTCACCATCAGGTCTTCCTGGTTCTTTATTTCCTCCAGTACCTTGTCGGATATTAACACACTGCCGGCAACCGCAGCAGATTCAATGCGTGAGGCCAGGTTGACTGAGTCCCCGATAATATCATCTTCGGTTACAATAATATCTCCCATATGTATACCAATCCGCACCGGGATTCTGGGCTCCAGTAAAAATTGTTCCTGCAGCTTACAGGCGCAGTTTACCGCAGAGATGGCGCTGTTAAAGATGCTCAGGGTCCCGTCTCCGTAATACTGGATAATCCTGCCTTCATATTCGCGGTTCAATGACTCGAAAACATCACGGTGACGCTGCCTGGTTTTCACCGCTTCAGATTCACTGCGCTGCATTATTGCAGTATACCCCTCGATATCGGTGAACATGATGGCAGCCAGTCTGCGGATGTGAGCCATAGTTATGGAATCTACTCTTGAAGTTAGAAAATTAATTAAGAATATAACCTCGATTCAAAATCATTCCGCCCAATCAGGTTTGGGAAATTCTCTCACAGGGCTGAACATTGATCATACTGATCTCAAAATAGTTAAATTAACCCACCAATCACAAACCAAACTATGCGCGTGATGAAACAGCTCGTTTTATTAAACCTTATTTCATGCAGTCTTTTTGGACAGTTTACCAATACCATGCAACTTGAAGAAAATGCCGCCAGCCCAGCCGCCACCCTGGAGATCATGAACTGGCTGCGAGGTGAGTGGGTAGGAGAGGGACTGGGTGGGTTGACGGCCTTACTTACCGTAAAACCGGGGAGAACTCTATGGAGGTCTATGTGGTAATTAACTCAGGGGGGACATCGCAGGAAGCGGAATTTTCGTATACCAGAGCGGGCCCCTGACCATACAGCGCTACCGGACTACCGGAAGCAAAAGGTGGATTTTAATCTTATTCGAAATATGTATGCTTGAAAATCGTTATATTCTAGCGCCCGCACCTTAAATAACTAAATTATGAATTGGAAAATACTTGCCGGATCCTTGCTGGTAGTGGCTTTGCTTTTTTTCTTTTTCTTTAGAAACAAGGACGGCGGCGCTGCTTCCGAGCTTTTAGTAAAACCGCAACACGGTAAGTTTCAAATTGAAATAGTGACCACCGGGGAACTGGAAGCCAAAAGTTCAGTTGATGTTCTGGGCCCAACCGGGTTACGTTCAATTCAAATTTATCAGATCAACATTGACGATATTGTTCCGGAAGGATCATTGGTAAATAAGTCTGATTATATCGCCACCCTGGATAACTCACAATTAATCGAGCAGATAAAAAACAGACAGAACGAGCTTGAACAGAGTATTTCAGAATATACCCAGGTAAAACTGGATACGGCGCTGGAGCTGCGTGCAGCTCGTGATGAGTTGATTAACCTGGAGTATGCGGTAGAGGAAAAAAAATTGGTGCTGGACCAGTCGACTTATGAACCGCCGGCAACCATAAAGCAGGCGAATATAGATCTGGATAAGGCTAAAAGAGAGCTGGAACAGGCCAGGAGCAATTATCTGCTCAAATATGACAAAGCAGTGGCCCAAATGCAGGAAGCTGCAGCCGAACTGGCAGATGACCAGAATAGCCTGGATTTTCTGAACAGAATGATGCAGCAGTTGAGAATAATCGCCCCGGAAGCTGGTATGGTAATCTATGCCAGGGATTGGAATGGAAAGAAAAGGACTACCGGATCGCAATTAAACACCTGGCAGCCTGTGGTGGCTACTTTACCCGACCTAACCACCATGGTTTCAAAAACCTATATTAATGAGGTGGATATCAGAAAAGTCAAGAACGGACAGCCCGTAAATATAGGATTGGATGCTTTCCCCGATAAAAAGCTGGAAGGAACTGTTATCGAAGTGGCGAATGTAGGGGAACAGAAACCAAATTCTGATTCCAAGGTTTTCGAGGTTGCCATAGAAATTCACGATAAGGACACCACCCTCAGGCCAGCCATGACCACCAGTAATAGAATCATAGCAGAAGTTATTGAGAATGCTGTGTTCATTCCGCTGGAAAGCCTTTTTAACCAGGGCGACAGCATCACCTATGTGATCAAAAAGAACGGGCTTGGTTACACCAAGCAGCAGGTAATCACAGGACCCTCCAATGATAACCAGATAGTAATTGAACAAGGGGTGGACCCCGATGATCAGCTTTTACTGTCTTACCCGACTGAATTAGAAGATAAGGATATTACGGTATTGACCGCCAGTCCTTGATCGGCTATCTATGGGTACCAAATTAATTGCCAATTTCTTTATAGCGCTGGAGGCCATTCTTTCCAATATGATCAGGTCGTTGCTGACCGGTTTGGGTATCATATTTGGGGTGGCTGCGGTAATTGCCATGCTGGCCATTGGCAACGGAGCCCAGCAGGAGATCCTGGAACAGATAAAACTGGTAGGGGTAAACAATATCGTGATCACCCCCATAGTAGAGCAAATTGAGGAAGAGATAGAGGAGGAATCGTTTATGATGAGGGAACCTAAGTATTCCCCTGGTCTTACCTTGTTAGATTCCCGCAGTTTGGTTGAAATTATCCCGGGTATAGAACGGGTCAGCCCGGAGATCATCATGGAAACTTTCCTTATTAAAGATGGCATGCGACGGTCAGCCAAACTGGTGGGGGTTGATTCCACCTATTTTGATATGACCAGCTTCCAGTTTGCCTTGGGGAAGAACTTTAACCGTGAACAACTGGAGCAGGGTGACCCGGTTTGTATTATCGGCCGGAGCATTCAGACCCGGTTTTTTAGCCAGGAGGACCCAATAGGTAAAAGAATCAAGTGTGGTCAGCACTGGCTGAAGATAATAGGAGTGCTGGAACAGAGGCTGATCAGTGATCAGAGTATCAGTAACCTGGGGATCAGGGATTATAATATGGACGTATACACCCCTATTAATACCATGCTGATCCGTTACAAGAACAGATCAAGATTGACCAGTGCCATAATCCAAAGGGCAAACCAAAATAATAATCAAAACCAGGAGGAAGAACCAAAAGCCCCGGTAAACTATCATCAACTGGATCGTTTGGTGATCCAGGTAGCGGAAACCAGTCAACTGTCTGCTACTGCGGAGATTATGGCCAGAATGCTGGCACGCAGACACTACCGTGTGGTGGACTATGAAATTACCATTCCGGAATTGCTGTTAAAGCAGCAGCAAAGGACCAAGCGCATTTTCAATATTGTGCTGGGAGCTATAGCAGCTATTTCCCTTTTAGTGGGGGGCATCGGCATTATGAATATTATGCTGGCATCGGTTCTGGAGCGGATCAAGGAGATTGGTTTGCGCCTGGCGGTAGGAGCGGAGCAACGGGATATTGTGCTGCAATTCCTGTTTGAGGCCATGCTAATTAGCGTGTCGGGAGGACTCGCCGGGATTTTCCTGGGATGGATATTGGCAATCATAGTTTCCAAGGTGGCGGATATACCAACCATTATTTCAATATTCTCAATTCTTCTGGCCTTTGGAGTAGCTGCCGGTGTGGGTTTGATCTTTGGTATCACACCGGCCCGCAGGGCAGCGGAACAGGACCCTATAGCTTCATTACGTTATGAATAGATCCATATTAAGGCTTCCGTTAGTCTCTTTTTTAATGGCCTGTAATCTCCATCTGTCTGCACAGAACCAGGTATTGACACTGGCCCAGGCGGTGAACTTGGCCAGAGACCATTCCCAATCCTCCTTACTGGCAGAAACCAGGAAAGAAAATCGCTACTGGCAATGGCGGACTTATAGATCTGATTTCTTACCCAGTTTAAATGTGACCGGCACCTTACCGGACTTCAACAGGTCCTTTACCCCGGTAACCCAACCGGATGGTACCACCGAATTTCAGCCGGTAGCCGTAAATAATTCAGATGTGATGCTGGCACTCAGCCAGAACATCGGCATGACCGGGGGCACTGTGTTTGCCAGTTCAATGGTCAACCGGTTTGATGATTTTGACAATGATGTGACCAGGTTCAGCGGCAGCCCCTTCTTTATCGGGATATCCCAGCCATTGTTCGGGTTTAACCAGCTAAAATGGGACAAATTGATCGAGCCTCTGCGGTATGAAGAATCGTTAAAAAGTTATGTGGAGGAACTGGAGCTGATCTCCATCGAGACCACCGAGCGATTTTTTGAAATGCTTTTAGCCCAGACCACTCTGGAAATTTCCCGGAAAAACGTAGCCAGTAATGATACTATCCTCAGGATCGGCCAGGGACGCTACAGCCTGGGTAACATAGCCGAAAACGAACTATTGCAGCTGGAACTGAACTTGCTGAATTCCAATCAACAGGTGGCACAGTCCTCCCTGGACCTGGAAACAGCCCGCTTGCGCCTGACAACTTATATCGGAATGACCGGGGGGCAGTTGTTCTCATTGGTGATCCCCGATGTTTTTCCGGAGTTTGTAATTGACGAAGCTGTGGCATTGGGCGAGGCCAGGAGGAACAGGCAGCAGGCGGTTGCTTTCAAACGCCAGCTGCTGGAAGCCGAACGGGATGTGGCGGAGGCCAGAGGAACCAATGGCTTGAATGCCAACCTGTTCGCAACTTTCGGTTTCTCCAGCCGTGGGAGTGACCTGGGTGATGTCTACCAGGATCCGGAAGATCAACAACAGCTCCGTATCGGCTTCGATATCCCGATATTGGATTGGGGCAAACAGAAGTCTATTGTAAAAACAGCAGAGGCCAACCAGAAACTGGTATCTTATTCAGTGGCCCAGGACGAGATAAATTTTGACCAGCAGGTGCTGACCCTGGTGCGCCAGTTTGAAGTGCTGAGACAACGACTGGAGGTTTCCAGGAAAGCCGATGAGATAGGTGAGCGAAAATATGAAATTTCCAAGAACCGTTACCTGATCGGCAGAATCAGCATCACCGACCTGAACCTGGCCCTGCAGGACAAAGACCGGGCTAAAGGTGATTATATAGAGGCCTTGCGGGATTTCTGGACCGCATACTATGAAATCCGGAGGTTGACGCTTTATGACTTTGAGCAGAATACAACCCTTTTCTTTGATGGAACCGAATGATTGACGATTGATGATAATTGCTGATTGTCAATCGTCAATCGCCAATGGTCAATCTATAGGCCACTACCCGGTTATCAAAGAATGTCGGTACCAGCAGCAGGCCCTTTTCAATGATGTAATCAATGTCTGCAGCATTGATTTCGGCGTCACGGGTGTCCAGTAATTGGGTACTGGTCCAGTCGGAGGAAATATAGAATACTTCTCCCCGCCAACTGGAAGCCAGGTAGTCACCATTGCCAACAGGAACGATACCATCGCCATGCCCCAGTTCACCTACCAGGTCGGTGATCTCCCCGGTTTCCAGGTCGATCGACTTAAGCATGCTGCTGTTGCTGGTAAGCATCAGCAGGCGATCCGGTTCCCGGAAAAGGCCATTGGGGCGCCCAAAATCCCCCTGCAGGATCTCTGATACGGAGCCGTCTTTTAATTCAAATACCTTATTGCTGTCTGATCCTGAAATGAATACAGATCCGTTGCCGACGGTAATATCGTTTAATGTAGGAGTTCCTGGCACCGGGTAGCGGTTTATTACTTCGGCTGACTCAATGTCTATTTCCACCACTTCATCGATATCGGCCACGAACAATGATCCGCCTGACACACCCATACCCTTGGGCCCGTGCAGGCCGTCTACCCATTGCAGATCAATGATATTACCCTGGGGGTCCAACCGGGAGATAAACCCGTTTCCGTCTTTTTCCCAGGGATTCATGTTGACGTTCGCCACGTAAATGACATCCCGTTCACGGTCATACCATACGGATTCGGGGGTCCGCAGCAAAGTGTCCGACGCCCATACCCGGGTCAGGCCTGGTGCCGTGGTCTCCGGCTCAATTTGCTCTATTCTGTCAGTTGCCTGGCGCTCTTTTTCAGGCGAACAGGACAACAGTACTAACAAAGAAATGGTGAACCACTGGATTTTCATGCTTTTAGGATTTTAGTAAAAAAAGTCCCAGATTCGGGATGGTAATGGGACTTCCATACCAAAAATATAAATATTCGTCCGGAACCAACATTTTATGAATAAGCTAATCATTTTTTTATTCATTTTCTATGTCATTTTGAGTTGTTCAACCCCTGAAAACAAACAGGAAGACCAGCCGTCGCCACCCAATATCCTGTTTATAATGTCCGATGATCATGCCTATCAGGCCATCAGCGCCTATTCCGATCACCTGATCCGGACGCCCAATATCGACCGGCTGGCCCGGGAAGGTATGCTTTTCACCAATGCCTGCGTCACCAACTCGATTTGCGCACCTTCCCGGGCGGTAATCCTTACCGGTAAACACAGTCATCTGAACGGCAAGATTGACAATATAATGCCTTTTGACACCACCCAGATCACCTTTCCCCAGATCTTCCAGCAGGCAGGTTATCAGACCGCGATGTACGGTAAACTCCACTTTGGCAATAATCCCAAAGGTGCGGATGATTTCATGATCCTGCCGGGACAGGGTAATTATATTAATCCGCAGTTTATTACCCAGGAGGGCGATACCACCATTACCGGTTACGTAACCGATATCATAACCGATCTCACCCTGGGTTGGTTAAAGGAGAAAAGAGATCCGGACAAGCCGTTTATGCTGGCTTATCTGCACAAAGCGCCTCACCGGCCCTGGTGGCCCAGGCCGGATAAATTTGCTGAATTCAGTGAAAAGGAATTTCCACTTCCGGAAACGCTGTTCGACGATTACCATAGCCGCGGCACTGCCGCCAAGACTGCTGAAATGAACCTGCTTCAGCACATGAGGTATGCACACGATTCCAAGATAAGACCCGGGACGCTGGAGGCCATGGGAGAAGTGCTTCCTGAGGTCCCCCAGGGCCATGAAGGATTTACCGGTCCTTATGAAAGGGCCAATGAAGCGCAACGTGCCCTGTACGAACCCACTCTGGATAAGATCAACACCTTTTTTCAGGAGAATTGGCCTAAAATGACGGACCGGGAAAAAATGATCTGGAAGTATCAACGGTATTTGCAGGACTACCTGGCTTGTATCTCATCAGTTGACGACAACATTGGAAGGGTCCTGGACTACCTGGATCAGTCAGGGCTGGCTGAAAATACCATTGTGGTATATACTTCGGACCAGGGATTTTACCTGGGAGAACACGGCTGGTTCGATAAGCGGTTCATCTACGATGAGTCCTTTAAAACCCCCCTGATAATCCGGTGGCCCGGGGTGACCCCACCTGGCAGTACCAATGACCAGATGGTACAGAACCTGGATTTTGCCCAAACTTTTTTGGAGGCCGCGGGTATCGAAGCACCTTCCGATATGCAGGGAGAAAGTCTGGTGCCTCTACTGCAGGGAAACAACGATGCCTGGACCAGGGAAGCCGTTTATTATCACTACTACGAGTATCCGTCGGTTCACATGGTCAAAAGACACTATGGGATTGTCACCCGCGACTACAAGCTGACCCATTTCTACTATGACGTAGACGAATGGGAGCTTTACGATCGCAGAAATGATTCATTGGAGATCCGCAATGTTTACGATCACCTGGAATACCGTGATGTGGTGCTGGAACTTAAAGAAAAACTGCAGGAGCTGCGGCAGCGGTACGGGGATTCAGAGGAACTGGATCAGCACTATATCGATCTGTATGAGAAAATGTGATCTATTGCTGTACCTCATTACCGCCCCGGTATTTCCGGTGCAACTTATTAATTCTTTCGCGCGCCCTTTTAAGTCTCATTTTTATAGCGCTTTCCGATAATCCGAGGGTATGTTGTATGTCCTTGATCTGATGTTCCTCGCGGTATTTCATCACCAGCAGCATCCGGTCTTCCGGTGTTAGCTGCTGCAACAGATCTTCCAGGATCTGGATGCTCAGGTCCGCAGGTATCTCATCTTCATCTTCTACCATATCAACCAACTTGTCCTTCAGCTTCTCGATCAGTACGTTCTCTACATTGCGTTTGCTTTTACGAAGATAGTCAATGGAAGTGTTATGAATAATGGAAAAAAGCCAGGTTGAAAATTTCGCCTGGTGCTGAAAACTTGTCATTTTCAGGTAAAGCTTGATCAACACCTCCTGGCAAAGGTCCTGGGCCGCTTCTTCATTCTTTACATACCCTTTACATTGTTTGAGTATGTAATCTTTGTGACGGTCTACTAATTTTGAAAATGCCTGGCTGTCGCCTGTGGATTTAAACTGGAAGGCCAGATTTTCATCACTTACGAATTGAGACTTCACCATATCCTGTTGACGGTTAACACCGTACTGCAGGAGAAGATATATAATTTAAAACTTTTTTAAGTGTTATCACCCTGCTTTTTTCCCGGTCAAAACCGCTACATACCGGTCCGGTTCCAGCGATTTTTCCTGGTTCATCTCCATCAGGGCGATTAATCCTACGGTGGAGGCGGGGAGTACGTTCAGGCCTTCCTTGGCTTTAAGCAGCCGGCTCATTAGTACCATCTTCTGGTCACTGATGTCAAACGCCTGGCCTTTTGATTCCCTGATGGCATAAAGCGCCTCATTTCCATCAAAACTGTGCCAGTTTATCAAAGGTTCGTTGGCCATGGTTTCCCTGATCTTTTCCGGAATTAATTCCGTACATCGATACAGTCCTTTCTTAAAGGAATAGATGATAGGATTCTTGCCTGTTGATGATGCTGCTACCATCACGGGCACCCTGGAGGTTTTACCGCGTTTGTGAAGGCTTACAAAGCCCCTGTAGATCCCCGCTATTAACGTTCCGTTAGAAACAGGAACAGACACAATTTTCGGGGCATCCCTAAGCTGGTCATATATTTCATGGGCTATCTGGGCATAAGCCATTATTTGCAACGATGTGTTGGACCCGCCGGGGTTTGCATCATACCACGAGTTTTCATCAGCTTTCTTACTGGAATGAAGCACACAATCCTCATAAGTTCCACTTATAAATATCACTTCTGCCCCCATTTTTACCATTTCCACCAATCGCGAAGTGTGGTAATTTTCCGGTATATAAATTACACAATTCAGGCCGGCCAGGTGAGCGGCCAGGGCAATTGATACCCCATAATTTCCACAGGTAGCCACTGTTACGGTATCGAAATCCCGTCGCAGCGCATCCAGGCATTGTGCAAATGCTATACGGTCCTTGTGGGTTCCGGTAGGATTCCCTCCTTCGAATTTCAAAAAGATTTGACGTGTGGTGGCTTCACGCTCTATGTTGCGGGCACGGGACAGCGATGTGTCTCCAACTTCCAGATTTATGATGTCCTCATAGCACTCTATCCTATCCACCAGGGATAAACCAGGGTCTTTAACCTGTTCACTTAATTCTGCTGATTCACGGGATAGAATACCCTGAAACGGGGGTTCCGAACCGCTGGATGAGTTTCCTGACATCGAAGTATTACTAATTAACCAGCGAACTGGAATTAGTCATAGAACTCCTCCTGGTTCTCTTCTTTGTTGTAATCAGAGTAACTGTAGTTATCGTCTGCAGGCTCATCGTCTTCCAGCTTCGAATAGTCATTAACCTCGCTATGCGTATCTTGCCAAGTATCGTTATCCCCATTCTCCTGGTGACGGTCCTTCTTTTTACGCACCTGCGGGGTTTGAGAAGGCAGCCTGAGCAGATAGTAGGTATCCTCCGTCTCGAAAGGGACGGCGGCAACGGTTTTACCCTGAATGCTTAAATAAGTGATCGAGTCACTATTGAAACCATCCGGAAAGTTTTTCATTACTTTTTTCCTAAAGCTCTTTCCCAGTTTATCGAAATCCCGGATAACGCGTTTTTTTGTGATTGTACTAATCATTACAATATTGCCTTTAAATCAGATAAAGTGTATGAATATTCGGTATACAAATTTTTTTATGCACTTGCTTAGACGTAAGAAATAGGGAAAGTCACACCTAATTTTAAAAAAAATCTCACCATCACGATTTTTTCAAAACCGGGGGTATTTGTATTGCGTTAGGGATATCATTGGATAAAAGTGGGAAAATGGAAAACGAAACTCTTAGAGCGGAACACCAGGTTACTGACAGACGTTCGATCTGGGCCGAACTTAAGGACGCCCTCAGGGGGACAGATGCGGACTATACCAGAATCAGCCTGAAAAGAGCCATATTCCTGCTGGCAGTGCCCATGATCCTGGAACTGGTTATGGAATCCGCATTTGCAGTAGTGGATATCTATTTTGTGGGAAAATTGGGCGCTTCGGCGGTGGCCACCGTGGGGCTTACCGAAACCTACCTTTTTCTGCTGTACTCGATCTGCATGGGGCTGGCTATGGCAGTCACTGCTATTGTAGCCCGCAGGATAGGCGAACAAAACCGGGAGGAGGCAGCAAAGTCGGGCATCCAGTCAATAATACTGGCATTAATCATTTCATTGCCATTTACCATTGCAGGTATTTTCTTTTCCAAGGACCTGCTGGCCCTGATGGGAGGAGACCAGTGGGCTATTGACCACGGATTCCGTTACACACAATGGATGCTGGGCGGGAACTGCATCATTGTATTGCTGTTCGTGATCAATGCTATATTCCGGGGAGCGGGAGACGCTGCCATTGCCATGAAGGTGCTGTGGATTGCCAATGGAATTAATATCGTGCTTGACCCTTTGCTGATCATGGGCTGGGGCCCCATACCGGCCCTGGGAATACAGGGAGCGGCCATTGCCACTACTATTGGCCGGGGCGTGGGGGTAGGGGTGCAGTTATGGACCCTGGCTAAAGGCAGCAAGCACATACGGGCCAGGTTATCCCAACTGGTGGTCGATACTAAAATCCTCATGAATATAGTAAAAACATCGTTGGGTGGTATCGGCCAGATGATCGTTGCCATGACTTCCTGGATTTTCCTGATGAGGATATTGGCCGACGTGGGCAGTGAGGCGGTGGCGGGTTCCACCATAGCAATTCGAATAATGTTGTTTACCATGATGCCAGCCTGGGGGTTGTCCAATGCTGCTGCCACCCTGGTAGGACAGAACCTGGGAGCCGGATTTCCGGACCGGGCGGAATCTTCAGTGTGGAAGATAGGAACTTACAATATGATCTTTCTGATGGCGGTTTCACTGGTATATTTCTTTTTTAATCAATCCCTGATGGGCATATTTAGCAGCGACCAAAGGGTGATTGCCATCGGAGGAGAATGGCTGCGCATTCTGTCGTACAGCTATTTCGTATACGGTTGGTGGATGGTATCGGTACAGGCCTTCAACGGGGCTGGAGATACTAAAACACCTACCAAGATCAACCTGGTGTTCTTCTGGCTTATCCAGATCCCACTGGCTTACTGGCTGGCGATCGTCCTGGACTGGCAGCACTCCGGGATATTCTGGGCGGTATTCTTTTCAGAGACCGCAGTGGGGTTGTTTACCCTGTGGCTGTTCAGGCAGGGGAAATGGAAGCAAACCCAGGTTTAAGGAGGGTTTGACCCGCCGTGGTGACCTTGCTTTTTTAGTCTAACTTACTATATTCAGCGTTAAACACCGGCCATATGTCGTATGAAGCAATTGCTGTAGTAGTAATTCTGGTTTTAGCCATGGTGATGTTCATTTCAGAAGCCCTGCCGGTGGACCTGGTTGCCATCATGATCATCGTGGCGTTGGTGGTCACCGGGGTGCTTACTCCTGAGGAAAGTGTTCAGGGATTCAGCAACATCGCCACTGTGACGGTGGCTGCCATGTTCATTCTCAGTTCCGGCCTGCTGAAAACAGGGTTTGTAGGCAATCTGGTACCAAGAATGTCCGTACTGTTCCGGTTTAACCCTAAATTCGGGATGGGCATTATGATGGCTATAGTGGCCCTTATGTCGGCCTTTATTAACAATACCCCTATTGTGGCCATTTTCATCCCCCTGGTGATCAGGGCCAGCGCCAGGGCCAGGTTGAACCCCACTAAATTTTTGATCCCCCTGTCCTATGCCTCGATGTTTGGAGGTGTTTGTACACTTATCGGTACCTCCACCAACGTACTGGTCAGCGGAATGGCGGTGCAAAGCGGAGTGGAACCGATAAAAATGTTCCAGATGACCCCGGCCGGACTGATCTTTCTGATCACGGGATTTTTCTACATGGTAGTTTTTGGGGACAGGTTATTGCCAAAAAGGAGCTATACTGCCAATTTCACCGATCGTTTTAATTTGCGTACCTACCTGGCGGAAATTGTAATTCTTCCCGGCTCACTGTTTGCAGATAAAACCATCAAAGAGTCAGCGCTGATCGAGCAGCTCGATATTACCATTATTTCCATAAGAAGGAACGGCCAGTCCCTGGAAATGCCCTCCGAAGACCTGGTGCTCAGGGCCAACGATGTGGTCA
>Ga0268386_10001227_pt1 | contig 17548 bp, 14 predicted proteins | sample RVTome_15_FD_200260 | JGI IMG/M metagenome (GOLD analysis project Ga0268386, IMG submission 200260) | Soil microbial communities from uranium-contaminated site in the Upper Colorado River Basin, Wyoming, United States - RVT150D86... ...
CGACCCGACGTTCTGGAAGGCGCTCACGAACTCGATCATCTACCTGCTCGCGACGCCGACGATCATCGCGCTCTCCCTGGCGCTCGCGATCGTCGTCAATCGGAAGCTCCGCGGGATCCACATCTTCCGGGCGCTGTACTACGTGCCGGCCGTCAGCGGCAGCATCGCCATCGGGATCTCGTGGCGCTGGCTGTTCGACCGCAACGGGTTCATCAACAGCGCGCTCATCTCCCTCGGCGTGCTCGACGAGCCCATCGCGTGGCTGGCCGAGCCGTCGCTGACCCTCGCGATCGCGATGCTCCTGACCATCTGGGCGGGCATCGGCTACTACGCCGTCATCTTCCTGGCGGGGCTCCAGAACATCCCCGAGGAGCTGTACGACGCGGCCCAGATCGACGGCTGCAACAACCTCCAGAAGCACTGGCACGTCAGCATCCCGGGCCTGCGCCCGCAGATCGTCTTCGTGTTCGTGATCTCCAGCCTTGCTGCCCTGAAGGTCTTCGACGAGATCTACGTCCTCACGGGCCGGACCGGCGGGATCCTCGATAGCGGCACGACGGTCGTGTTCTACCTTTGGAAGCAGGCCTTCCAGCTGAACAACGCCGGGTACGCCTCCGCGATCGCGATCGTCCTCCTCGCGCTGACGCTGGTGTTCTCGATCGTCAACATCCGGATGCTCGAGCGCCGGACGGACACGACCTGATGGCCCGCGTTCAGGCCCTCGAGGCGCCGGAGCTTCGGCCCGTGGTTCGCGTCCGCCGCAGGACCGTGCGGCGCACGGTAGAGACGGCGCTCTGGTACGTGGCCCTGATCGCGATGGCCGTCGTCACGGTGTTCCCGTTCGCGTGGATCCTGCTCACCTCCCTCAAGGGTCTGGCCGACCCGATCTTCTCGGTCCCGCCGCAGTTCCTCCCGAACGACCCGACGCTCGACAACTACACGCGCGTCCTGGACTCGCTTCCGGTGCCGACCTTCTTCCTGAACAGCATCATCGCGACGACGGCGACGACGGCCCTGAGCACGCTCGTCGCGGCGCTGGCCGCGTACCCGCTCGCGAAGCTTCGCTTCCGCGGCCGCGAGCCGATCTTCTACCTGCTCCTCGCCACGCTGATCGTCCCGCTGCAGCTGACCTATATCCCGAGCTTCATCCTGGCCGTGCAGGTCTTCGACTACTACGACACGCTGCCCTCGATCATCTTTCCGAACATCGCGAGCGCGTTCAACATCTTCCTGCTGCGCCAGGCGTTCCGGGCCGTCCCGAACGACCTCATCGACGCCGCGCGCGTCGACGGGGCGCGTGAGCTCCGGATCTGGTGGCAGGTCATGCTGCCGCTGGCCCGTCCGACCGTCGCCGCCGTGGCGATCTTCACGTTCGTGGTGTCCTGGAACGACTTCCTGTGGCCGTCGCTGATGCTCCACGATCGAGACACGATGACGCTCCCGGTCGGGCTCGCCGCGCTGCAGGGCTTCTTCGCGAACGACTTCCGGGCCATTGCGGCGGGCGTGACGATGACGGTCGTCCCGATCCTGATCTTCTTCGTCGCGCTCCAGCGCCAGTTCGTGAAGGGCCTCGGCGGCGCGGTGAAGGGCTGAGGCGCATGTCCGACGGCGCCCTCACGCGCGCAGGCGCCGATGCTGTTCTCGGCCGGCTCATGCTGGCGTTCCGCGGCGCGACGGTTCCCGGCTGGCTTCGCACCAGGCTCGCCGATGTCCCGGTCGCGGGGTTCACGCTCTTCCGGCCGTACAACGTCCGCTCGCCGCGACAGGTGCGGCGGCTCACGGCCGGGCTCCAGGCGGCGGCACGGGCGCGCGACGGGAGCGATGGCCTTCCGATCCTCATCGCGGCCGACCAGGAAGGCGGACAACTCATCGCCCTCGGAGCGGTCCCAGGCAGCCGCGACGACTGGACCCAGTTCGCGGGCGCGATGGCCATCGGCGCGACGGGCGATGCCGGCCTCGCAGAGCGCATCGGGCGCGCGATCGGGCTCGAGCTCCGCGCGGTGGGCGTGAACGTCAACTACGCGCCGGTGCTCGACGTCGCGACGAACCCTTCGAACCCCGCCCTGGGCATCCGGTCGTTCGGCGATGATCCCGCCGAGGTCGCGCGACTCGCTGCGGCGTGGCTCAACGGTCTCCAATCCGCGGGCGTGGCGGGCACGGGCAAGCACTTCCCCGGCAAGGGCGAGGGGAGCGTCGATACGCACCATGCCCTCGACGCCGTCGATCGGACGCGGGACGAGCTCGGGGCGGTCGAGCTGGCCCCGTTCCGAGCCGCCACCGAAGCGGGCGTTCACCTCGTGATGTCGGGCCACTTCGCCGTGCCGGCGCTCACGGGAAGCCGGGCGCTCCCGTCGACGCTCTCGCGGCGGGTCATGCACGACCTGCTTCGGGACGAGCTCGGGTTCACCGGCGTCTCGATCACCGATGCGCTCGACATGGCGGCGCTGCCGCAGGATGCGACGCAGGCGGTCGACGTCGTCACGGCGCTCGACGCCGGGGTCGACCTGCTCCTTGCGACGGCCGACCGGCGGGCCCAGCGCCGGATCGAGTCCGCGCTCGTTCGCGCCGCCGAGGTGGAGTTGCTGGATGCCGATGGCATCGCCCGCTCGAGGGCACGGCTCGAGGCGCTCCGCCGCTGGATCGACTCGTTCGATGAGCCGTCGCTGGACGTCGTCGGCTCGGCCGAGCATCGCGCGCTCGCACGGGAGCTCGCCGCCCGATCCCTGACGCTGGTCCGCGACCACGCCGGCCTGCTCCCGTTGCGGCGTTCGCCGGAGCATCGGATCCTCGTGGTCATGCCGGCGCCGAAGGACCTCACCCCCGCCGACACGTCCTCGTACGTGACGCCGACCCTGGCCGCGGCGCTCCGCGCGCACGGGCCCCACGTTGACGAGGTGGTCACCTCGCACCCGCCGACCGACGCCGAGATCGTGGCGCTGCGGGCGCGCGCCGAGGGCTACGACGCGATCGTCGCCGGCACCATCAGCGCGACGGCGGGCTCGCCCCAGGCGGAGCTCGTGCGAGGCCTGATCGCCGCCGGCCGGCCGGTGGTCTCGGTCGCGCTGCGGACGCCCTGGGACCTCGCCGCGTACCCGGAAGCCGGGACGCACGTGTGCACGTATTCGATCCTGCCCGAGTCGATGGCCGTGCTCGCCGCCGCGCTCTTCGGCCGCACCGAGTCGGGGGCCGGGCCGTTCCCCGGGCGCCTGCCGGTGCGCCTCGCCGGCGCTGGCGTTCCGGCCGTCGGCGTTCCGGCCGCCGGCCTCGAGGTCGACGCGTGATCGACCTGCAGGTCAACGGCGCGGGCGGCCACGACCTCACCGAGGAGCCGGAGCGCGTCTGGGACGTCGCCGCGTTCCTGCCGCGGTACGGCGTGACGGCCTTCCTCCCCACCCTCGTCGACCCGGCGTGGACGATCGTCGATCGCGCCAGGGCAGCGCTCGCCGCGGGACCACCGGCCGGCTTCGGCGGTGCGAGGCCGCTCGGCTGGCACGTCGAGGGCCCGTTCCTGAACCCGACGCGGGCCGGCGCCCACGACCCGGGCCGACTCCAGCCACCGGCCGTCCAGCCCGTCGCCGACTGGTCGCCGGCTACCGGCATCCGCATGGTCACCCTCGCGCCGGAGCTCCCGGGCGCGCTGGACGTCGTCCAGGCGCTCGTCGCGAACGGCGTCGTCGTGTCCGCGGGCCACACCGCCGCGACCTGGGCGCAGGCGCAGGCGGGGTTCGACGCCGGCATCCGGAGCGTGACCCACCTCTTCAACGCGATGGCCAGGCTCGACCACCGCGAGCCGGGCCTTGCGGGCGCGGCGCTCGCCGACGACCGCGTGACGATCGGGCTCATCCCCGACGGGCTCCACGTCCACCCCGGGCTGGTGGCGCTCGTCCGCCGAACCGTCGGGCCGGATCGGCTCGCGGTGGTCACCGACGCGATCGCGGCGCTCGGGTTGGCGCCCGGACGGCATCGACTCGCCGGCCGGGACGTGATCGTCGACGAGACCTCGTGTCGTCTGCCCGACGGGACGCTCGCGGGCAGCCTCATCGGGCTCGACACCGCGGTCCGCAACCTCGCCGAGTTCGCCGGCTGCTCGATCGAGGAGGCCCGCCTGGCGACGACGTCCGTGCCCGCGCGGCTGCTGGGCCTCGACTGGCCACCGGCGTGAGCCTGCGCGACGAGATCCTCGAGCAGCCGGAGGCCGCGCGCCGCCAGCTCGCCTCCTCCCCGGACGCCCTCGAGGCGCTCGCGGCCCGGCTGCGGTCGGAGCCGGTCGAGTCCGTCGTCGTTGCCGCGCGCGGCACGAGCGACCACGCCGCGATCTACGCGCAATACCTGCTCGGCGTGCGGAATCGCCTCGTGGTCGGGCTCGCGACGCCGTCGGTCGTGTCGCTGTACGGCGCCGAGCCGCGCCTCGGCCGCGCGCTCGTCGTGGGGATCAGCCAGTCGGGCGCGTCGCCCGACATCGTCGGCATCGTTGAGGCGGCCGCTCGGCAGGGCGCGCCCACGCTCGCGATCACGAATGACCCGGCGAGCCCGCTTGCACGGGCGTCCGACCACGTCATCGAGCTCGAGTCCGGTCCGGAGCTGGCGGTGGCGGCGACCAAGACGTACACCACGTCGCTGCTCGCGATCGCCCGGCTCTCACTGGCGCTCGATCCGGACCCGACGGCAGCTGCCGCGCTGGCGACCGTGCCCGAGGCGATGGACGCCGCGCTCGGCGTGGAAGCAGACGTCGCGGCGCTCGCCGGCGAGCTCGCGGCGGCGCCGGGGTCGTTCGACCGGTGTGTCGTCGTCGGCCGCGGCTTCGAGTACGCCACGGCGCGCGAGTGGGCGCTGAAGCTCAAGGAGCTTGGCCAGGTGTTCGCGGATCCATACTCCGCGGCGGACTTCCTGCACGGCCCGATCGCACTCGTCCAGTCGGGGATCCCGGTGCTGGTCCTCGCCCCGGAGGGCGAGGCGATCGAAGGCCAGCTCGAGCTCCTGCGTGACCTTCGCGAACGGGGCGTCGACACCGTCGTCGTGTCGGACGTCCCGGGCACGCGCGACGCGGGCCGCTGGTCCATTCCGATTCCCGCCGATGTGCCGGAATGGCTCCGACCGGTCGTATCGATCGTCCCGGCGCAGCTCTTCGCGTATTCCCTGACACTCGCCCGCGGACTCGATCCGGACAGCCCGCGCGCGCTCTCGAAGGTGACCCGGACGGTCTGAGCCGCTCGGGCCTGACGTGTCGCGAACGCGCGATTCCGGCGCGTCTCACGCGTACACTCGCGGGCGGGTCGCACGATCGATGGAGGGAGGTCGTGAAATGACGCTGGACCACGCGCGCCGAGCCGCGGCGCCAGGGATCGGTAGGACTGCGAGGGCAATCGCCGTTGTGGGGCTCGGCCTCGCTGTCGTCGCCTGCGGATCTGGTCCGACGGTCGCGCCGAGCGTGGCGCCGTCGATCGCTCCGCCGCCCACCGCGGCCGCAACCCTCCCGCCAACCGCCCCGCCAGCGACCCAGGCGGGCCCGACCGAGCCCTGCTCCACGCCGCCCGGTTCGGCGCCCGGCTGCGAGATGCTCGCAGGCGACTACCACGCCGCTCAGGTCGATGGGGGGATCAGCTTCACGTTGGTTGGAGGGCCCTGGACGAATGTGGCCTACCTGCCGGAGATCCTCAGTCTCCAAATGGAGACCGAGTGGGTGGTGTTCATGGCCGCGACGATCAACATCCCGCGCCGCGACACGGTGAAGGCTGCCTCCGATCCGGAGGCCGCGCAGGACCTCCTTGTCAGGTTGCCCGGGATCGCTGTGACGCCGGTCGACGAGCCGATCGCCATCGACGGGCGCGACGCCGTCGCATTCGACGTGGTGAACACGGGCGATCAGACGCGGACCCTGTGGTGGCTCGGCAATACGTCGGGACGCTACGAGCTCGAGCCGGGAGCATCAGTTCGCATGCACTGGTTGGAGGTCGACGGGCAGCCGTTCGTCCTCGCGTTGGAGTCAGCAACCGACTCGTTCGAAGCGATGCTCACGGACTCCGTCCCGATTGTCGAGAGCATCGCGTTCGACGACTGACACGCTTGCGCCGTTACGCCCGACGGGTGGCGGCCAGCGACTCGAGCGCCTCCGGGTTGAGCTGGTCCGGCGCGATCACCGCGACGCGAGCCCGCGTCGTCGCGCGCAGGGTCGCCGTCCGGACCCCGCCCTCGAGCGCCGCGCGTTCGCCGACGACGGCGCCCGGTCCGATCTCGGCGACGCCTTCGCCGTCGATCTCGACCGCGAACAGCCCGTCCATCACGACGTAGACGTCGGTCGCCGCCTCGCCCTGGGTCGTGAGCGTTTCGCCCGCGTCGACCGTTCGGACCTTCGGCTTCATGCCGCCGCGCAGGATCGTTGCCGACAGCTCGCGTTCGAGCGCCGACTCGGCGGCCGTGACGAGCCGCTCCGAGTCGTACGAGCCCCACGGCGTGCCGTCTCCGAAGCAGTGATCAGCCCACGACTTGAAGTCGATCACGGCGGACTTCTCAGTGAGCATGCCCGCCTCGTCGTAGACCCAGTGCCGCGGGAACGGGCTTGCGCCGGCGAGGCCCCGACTCGAGGTGCCGTCCGTGTTGATCGTCAGCTCGAGGGTCGACCACGCGATCGAGGGCCAGAACTGGACCCACGGCCGGCGCTTGACCGGTCGGGGCGTCGGGATACCCATCCGGCCGCCGACGGTCTGGACGAAGCGAACCGAGGTCGGACCGACCTCGGGCTCCTTCTGGATGTCGGGCAGGTGGACGGCGGCGAAACGGATCGCGGCCGGCCCCAGCCGGACCGTCGTGGACCCGATCTTGCCCCCGCCGAGATACCCGCAGTCGCTGATTCGGCCGTCCTCGACCTCGATGAAGGCCCGCAGCTCGTTCGCCTCGCGAAAGCGGTCGGTCCTGCGCAGCTCCTCGAGATCGCCCGCATCGATGCGGTCGGGTGGCGGCTGGTCGTAGTGGGTGACGCCGAGCTCGAACGGGACCTTGGACAGGCCTTCGATCGCCTCTGACGGGATCCACGAGATCGCGGTCACACTGGATTCATGTCGGGTTCGAGCCATGGCGTGGTACCTCTCAGGCTTGGGGCGGGCGATCTCGCCCGCGGGCGAGCCGATCCGGCTACAGGCCGCTGTAGGCGTGCAGCCCAGTGAACCAGAGTGAGCCGGAATAGGTGATCAGGACCATCGCGAAGCCCACGACCAGCAGGAGCGCCGACGGCCGGCCGGCCCAGGCGCGCTGGTTGCGGGCGTGGAGGTAGATCGCGTAGACGAGCCAGGTGACGAGCGCCGCGGTCTCCTTCGGGTCCCAGCCCCAGTAGCGGGACCAGGCGATCGAAGCCCACCACGACCCGAGGATGATCATCGTCGCGAAGATCGGAAAGCCGATGATCACAGCGCGGTACGCGACGGCGTCGAGGACGCGATGCGATGGCAGCCACGCATGCCGGTCCTCGCGGCCCTGGATGAGGTAGCCGATCCCCGCTGCGAACGACGTCGCGAAGATCCCGTACGACAGGACCGCCAGGCCGACGTGGACGGTGAGCAGCGGCGGGTTCTGGAGCGCGGGCACGAGCGGGTTGATCTCGTGCGGGAGCGATGACGCGTACAGCGCCAGCCCGAGCGCGACGCCGACCGGGATGAACGCGATCGAGGCGATCTGGTAGCGACGCGAGAGCACGAGGTAGGCGAACAGGATCGATGTCGCGAACGCGACCGAGAACTCGAACAGGTTGCCCCACGGCCCGCGGCCGACGATCACCGCGCGGACGATCATCGACCCGACGAGGACGAGGAACGCGCCGATCGTCAGCCAGCGCGAGGCTCGCGAGAGCGGGCTCGGGGCGGCGAAGTCGGCGGGGCCGGTGGCGGCGACCGCGGCCCGCGAGTCGACGAACGAGCCAGTCGCGACGCCCGCCCACGCAGGCCGGACAACCCCGGGTGCCGGCAGCGCCGCGGCGAAGCGGCGCCCGTTGGCGAGGAGCACGGCATGGCCGACCGTCGCGGCGAACGCGATCGCGAGGACCACCGTGCCGACGGCAAACAGCGCTTGGGTCAGGAACTCCATTCGATCCTCCGGACGCCGGACGGGGTCGGGTTGGTTCCGCGGCGGTCAGGCCGCCGCGGCGCCTCCGGGCGGTGGGCCGGCCGGGCGGAGCGCGGGAACGCCGCGGTCGATCCTCAGCACGAGCCCGCACGTGCCGCACGTGTCGACGTACGCCTGCCGGCCGGTGCCGCACTTCGGGCACACGACGGCGAGGTCGCGACCGCACGTCGCGCAGCGAGTCTCACCGAAGGGATACACGAGACGGTCGAACGCGCAGTACGGCTCGCCCGGCGGGTAGACCGGCTGCCCCTCGACGAGCCGCGCCGGCTGCGGCGCCGGCGGCTGGTACGGGATCCGCGAGCGCGGCCTGCCGACGATGTAGATGAACCAGCCGAGCACGAGCAGGCTGAGGAGCGGCCCGACGACACCGATCAACAGGAAGAGCGGCAGCAGGTCGAGGAGGGCGCGCCAGTCGGGGATCAGGATCGGCTCGAGGAAGTCGATCAGCCCCTGGAACAGCTCGCCGATGGCGTCGAACACGGCCGAATCCTAGTCCACGCGCGGGCCGCGCGGCGGTCGAGGCGCCCGGCCGTGACCGATGCCGGCCCCTCGCCCCCCGAGCGCGGCCATGTGCTCCCCGAGCCACGCCGTGCCCTCGACGCGGGCGCCGTTCCGCAAGGCGTGGTCGCGGACCTCGCGGTCGTCCGAGACGACCGTCACCGACCACGCGCCGGCCGGGCCGAGCTGGCGAAGCGCATCGACGACGCGGTCCCCGATGACCTGGTCCGCCGTGGCGTGCCGGCTGTACGCGACGCTGAACCCGGGCGCGACCTTCCCGACCGGGCTGCCACGGGCGTGACCGTCGAGGACGAGCTCGACCTCCGTTTCGGGGAAGGCGGCGCGGAGCAATGCGATCAGGCTCGTCGTCGGCAGTGAGCCGGGCGCAGAGCCGCGCTCCATGGCCCGCTGGACGTTGCGTCCGTCGATCAGGAGCCGCGCCCCGGTTCCGCGATCCGCCGCGCTCTCGCGCGATCGGCGTGCATCGCGGACACCGATCGGCGCCGGTGGGCCACCAGGGTTGCGATGCCGGCGGCGCGGCGGCACGGCCTCAGGTCCAGCGCGGCAGCGGCGCGAGATGCTCCACGATCAACGCCGCGAGGGTCTCCGGCGCCTCCATCCCGATGATGTGGGCGACGTCAGGCAGCCGCTCGATCCGCGCGCCGGCAACGCGCTGGGCCACGAGCTCGGCGGCGGAGCGGGTGCCCGTCGTGTCGAGGTCGCCGATCACTACGAGCGTCGGCTGGGCGATCGTCTCGAGCCGCTCGATCGCCGGTGGATCCGCCTTCTTGCGCTCGCCGTAGACGCGGCCCGGCTCCAGCAGCTCGCGGTCCATCGCCTTGATCGCCGCCCGAATCGCTGGATCGACCCGCGTCGTTGGCTGGTTCACGCCGTCGCGCCAACCGTCGACCCAGATCCGGGTGTCCAGCTCCGCGGCGAGGTCCCAGTCACCGGCTTCCTCGGCGTCGCCCTCGGCCTGGAACAGGGCCTCCTCCTCGGCGGACGGCTCCTTATCCCAGCCGCCGATCCCGCCACCGACCCAGGCGAACGCGACGAACCGGTCCGGAACGGCGAGGAGCGCGTCGATCGAGAACACCGCGCCCATCGAGTTGCCGACGACCGCCGCCTTCCCCACGCCGAAGTGGTCGAGCACCGCAACGAGGTCCTCGTGCGCAGCGAACTCGACGTCCTCCGAGGTCGATTCGCCGAACCCGCGCATGTCGTACCGGATCACGCGATACCCGGCCGCGAGGAGGTGCGGAACGACCGGGTCCCAGGAGCGGCGGTTGACGATCGCGGAGTGGACGAGCAACACGGGCGGGCCATCGCCCTCGTCGTCCGCGGCCAGGCGGCCGTTCGGGAGGTCGATCCAGATGGTGGTCATCGAGAGATCCTATCGCCGGTCGGCGGCTAGCATCCGTGGCCATGCCCCTGCTCCTCCTCGTCGACCTCGACGGCGTCGTGTACCGCGGCGACGATCCCGTCCCGGGTGTCGCGGACGTCCTGGCTCGGCGCGCCGCGGCCGGCGACGACGTCGTCTACGTCACGAACAACTCGATGCACTACCGCGCCGACTACGTCACGCGGCTGACCGAGCTCGGGGCGCCGGTCGCCCTCGACCGCGTCGTCAGCGCCCCGCGGGCGACCGCCCTCTACCTCCAGGAGCGGCACCCGGAGGTGCGGCGCGTCCTGGCCGTCGGGGCAGGCGGGCTGGACCGCGAGCTGCGCGATGTCGGGCTCGAGGTCGTCAACGCGGGCTTCGCCGCCGAGCGGATGGCGAAGGAGGGGATCGACGGCGTGGCGGCCGCCGGCCGGCCCGATGCGGTCGTCGCGGGCGTGGACCCGCAGCTGACGTACCTGCGGATCGCGGCGGCCGCCGATAACGTCCGTGCCGGCGCCCTGTTCATCGCCACGAACCGGGATCCGGTCTACCCGGTCGAGGTTGGGCTTCGGCCGGGTGCGGGGAGCATCATCGCGGCCATCGAGGTCGCGTCGGGCGTGACGCCGATCACCATCGGCAAGCCCGAGCCGTTGCTCATGGAAGAGGCGGCGCATGCCGTTGGGCGGGACCCGCGCGAGGCGATGGTCATCGGCGACGGCATTGTCACGGACCTCGCCGCGGCGAACGCCGTCGGTGCGCGGACCATCCTGATGCTCACCGGGGTCACGACCGGCGCCGCGCTCGAGGCACTCCCTTCGGCCGACCGGCCATTCGCCGTCGCCGCGGACGCCGACGAGCTCGCTCAGGTGCTCGAGGGGCTGGCCTCCGCCTGAGCCTTCGCGTCCTCCCCGGCACCGTCGCGCGACGCCGCGGCCGCACGCCCCTTTGCCGGGGCAGCCTCCGAAAGCCCGTCGAGCAGCGTGATCATCGGCTTCGCCCTGAGCCGCTCGAAGATCACCCGCGATTCGCCCAGCCACTCGGCGAGTTCGGGCTCGTCGGCGCCGAGGGCGGTGGCCGCGGGCAGGGCGAGGATCGCGACGTCCCACTCGAGCCCAAGGTCGTGGAACCGCGTCCGGACATCGCGATAGCCGACGATAGACGCCGCGCGGTCGCCACGCAGTGCCGCGATGCCGGCACGGATCCCATCGATGTCGGCTTCGATCGCCCGCCCGCGCGACCCGATCGCGGCCAACTGGTCGAGGATGCGCTGGGCGAGGTCGGGATCCTTCGCGAGGATCGCCGCATGACCGGCCTTCGGCAGGGCGTAGGGCGCGTTCAGGGGGCTCGCCTCCGCCTGGCTGATCCAGCCGGCCGCCGCCGCGGCGAATTCCCCACGGAACAGGTCGACGTTCGCCCGCAGGGCCCGGGCCGACGTCGAGACGTCGAGGTCCTCCAGGTCGGCGAGCTTCGCCGCGATGTCGTCGACCTCCTCGGCTCCGGCCTCGCCCCGGAGTACGCGGAACTCGTTGAGCGCCGCCTCGAGCAGGAGGTCGTTGACGTTGCGATCGTCGTCGCGGATCGCCCGCTCCAGCTCACCGACGATCCAGTCCCAGTCCCCGGTGCGTCGGATGTCCTCGGCCATGTTGCCGATCGTGATGGTCTCCTGCTCGCGTTGGCCGATGCGTCGCGCGTTCTCGACGATCTCGCGCTCCACGACGACGGTCGCGCGGGGGTCGTCGAGGGCCAGGATGTTTGCGAGGGCGCTGTTGACCCGGCTGGCCATCGACGTCAGGCCGTGCTGCTCCGCCACCCGACGGGCGCCCTCCGTCAGCGCCGTGGCCTCCCAGAGGCGCCCCTGGAATTGCGCCACCGCGCCCTTGATCATCAGCATCCGGGCTGCGACCTCGGGCATGCCGAAGCGCTCCGCACCGGCGAGCGCCCGGTCGCCCATCACGCGGGCCACGTCGTAATCCCGCGTGAACGCCGCAGCGGTCGCGATGCTGCCCACGAGCCGCAGGACGTTCGGATCGTCGGGTATGTCCTCGAAGGCCTTGAGCGCCTCGGTCGCGAACTGCAGGGCCTTGTCGCGCTGGCGCGCCGAGTAGAGCGTCTCGGACTCGAGCGCGGCGGCCAGGGCGGCACCGGACCGATCGCCCATCGACTCGCGGAGCCGGCGCAGCTCGGGCCCGAGCTCCAGTGCGCTCTCGTACTCGCCCGCGATCTGCGCGGCCTTGACGATCCGCTCCAGGAGGTCAGCCCGCTCCTGGTCCTCGGTGGCGACGTCCAGCGCCTGGACGAGGAAGGCGATGGCCTGCCGGACGCTGCCGAGCGCCTCGGCGCGCTCCGCCGCGCCGCGCAGCGCCAGTCGCGCCTGGGTGCCAAGGGGCGCCGCCTCCTCGGGATCCGTGGTGGCCCGGTAGGCCGCGAGGTAGTGGGCCGCCAGCGCACCGGCGAGCTCATCGTCGCCCAGCGACTCGAAGAATCGGGCGGCGGCGAGGTGGCGTGTCCGTCGGTCACGGAGCGAGAGGGTGGAGTAGGCAACCTCGCGGATCAGCGCCTGCACGAATGCGAACTGGCCGCGCTCCGGCGATCGCTCGTCGCGTTCCTCGGTCAGGAGGTCCGCCTTGACGAGCTCTCGGAGCCGAGTCACCAGCGTTGCCGCGTCGAGGCCCGACACCGCCGCGAGGCCCTGCGGCGTGAAGCTCTGGCCGAGAACCGCGGCGTCCTGGACCAATGTTCGGTCCGCCGGCTCGAGCGCATCCAGGCGAGCGGCGATGAGGGCGTGAAGCGAGTCCGGAACGGCGAGCTCGCCGACCTCGCCCACCGGCTCGAACCCGCCCTCGGGCAGCTCGCGCAGGCGGCCGTCGGCAGCGAGCATTCGGATGGTCTCGACCGCGTAGAGCGGGATGCCCTCTGCCCTCGCAACGATCGATCGGACCGCCGACTCCGAGAGGTCAGGGACGAGGCCCTTGAGCAGCTCGCGCATCGGACCCTCGGCGAGCGGTTCGAGGTCCAGCGCGAGGAAGTTCCGCCGGCCGGCGCCCCAGTCCGGCCGGACCTCGAGCAGCTCCGGTCGGGCGAGGGTCACGATCAGGATCGGGACGTTCCGGCTCCACTCGAGCATGTGGTCGATGAAGTCGAGGGTTCCCGGGTCGGCCCAGTGGAGGTCTTCGAAGACCATCGTCACGAGGTATTGCTCGGCCATGCGCTCGAAGTACAGCCGCCACGCGCCGAACAGCTCCTGCGCGCCTCCAGCCGGTCCATCGGCGACACCGAGCAGCGCCTGCAGCGCGCGAAGGACGCGGCTGTGCTCCTCGCCCGAGGGGAACCAGCGCGAGACCGAATCCTCGAGCTTCTCCCGCGTGGTCTCCGGGTCGTCCGTCTCGAGGAGCTGAGCGCGGGCTCGGACCATCTCGCCGAGCGCCCAGAACGTGATCCCCTGGCCGTACGCGGGCGAGCGGCCCTCGTGCCAGAAGATGTCCTCGGCGACGCCGTCGGAGTACTTGCGCAGCTCCCAGGCGAGCCGGCTCTTGCCGACGCCCGCCTGCCCCGTGACCGAGACAAGACGCACCCGCTTCTCGCGCGACGTCGTGTGGAACAGGTCCTTCAGCAGGCGAAGCTCCGAGTCGCGTCCCACGAACGGCGGCTCCAGCCTGTCGCCACGACCCGCGCCGCGCCGCCGCGCGACGACCCGGAGGGCGTGGTAGGCCGTGACCGGGGCCTCCTTGCCCTTCAGCAGCTGCTCGCCGGCCGGCTCGTACGCGATCGATCCCGAGGTCACTCGCTCGGTCGATTCGCCGACGAGGACCATGCCCGGCAGCGCCGCCGACTGGAGCCGGCTCGCGGTGTTCACGAGGTCGCCTGCGACCATGCCCTGCCCACGCGCGCCGACGGTCACCGCGGCCTCGCCGGTCAGCACGCCCGCGCGGGCCTGCAGGCCCGGGAAGAGTCCCTTGACGGCATCGACGACCTCGAGGGCCGCCCGCACGCCGCGCTCGGCGTCATCCTCGTGCGCCGTCGGGGCGCCCCAAACCGCCATCACCGCGTCGCCGATGAACTTCTCCACGGTGCCGGCGTAGCGCTCGATCTGCTCGCGCGCCACGTCGAAGTAGCGGCTCAGGAGCTCGCGGACCTCCTCCGGGTCCCGGCCTTCGGACAGGCTCGTGAAGCCGACGAGATCGGCGAAGAGGACCGTCACGAGCCGCCGCTCGGCCACGGGGCCGCTCGCCGCCGCCCGGCCGTCAGCGCCGGCGCTCGCCCTGCCACCCATCTGGCCGACGTATGCCGACACCGAGCCGCTGCCCGCGCCAGCCCCCGTCGCCGCACGTCCCGGTGCGCCCTCGAGCGGGCTGCCGCACTCGCCGCAGAACCGTGTCCCGGGCGGGTTCGAGGTACCGCAGTTCGCGCAGGCGACCGCGAGGCGGGTGCCGCATTCGCCGCAGAACTTCCGGCCCGCCTCATTGAGCGTGCCGCAGTCCGGGCAATTCACAGGATTCGTCTCATCGCTGCGCGGAGCGTATCGAATCGATTCGGGCCGTCGATCAAGACGGCGAAAGCTCCGGGATCCCCGCGGCCCATCGATCGAACTCGACCCGAAGCGGCGCGAGGGTCGCGTCGTCGGCGAACGCGACGTCCAGGGCGAACCGATCGATCGCCCACAGCTCGGGCATCGTCAGCCCGATCTCGGCGACCGCGCGCGCGTATTCCTCGGTGAGCGTGACGTCGGAGACCGTCGTGTCGTCGGTGCTCAGGGTCACGGGCGCGCCCACCCGGTGGAGCGCGCCGATCCGGTGCGCCGCGAGCGAGGGCACGTAGCCCGTCTGGACGTTCGAGGTGGGGCACAGGTCCAGGCAAACGCCACGGGCCGTGAGCTCCGCGACCAGGGCCGGGTCGTCCGCCGCCGGCTCGCCGTGGGCAATCCGCTCCGGGTTGACCTCCAGCGCGCGACGGACCTGGGCCGCGCCGCCCCACTCGCCGGCATGGACGGTGATCCGGAGGCCGCCCGCGCGCGCCACCTCGAAGGCGCGTCCATGGAGGAGGGGATCGGGGAAGGCCGCCTCCGGGCCGGCGAGGTCCCAGCCGGAGAGGCCCCGGTCGCGGAAGCGCGACGCCGCGGCGGCCAGGCGCGCGTTGTCGGCCGGGTCGTGCGACCGGAGCGCCGTCGCGATCAGCCGAACGACCGTGCCGGTCTTCGCCGCGGCAGACGTCGCGCCCCGGACGACCGCACCGATCCCGTCTTCGAGCGAGAGCCCCTTCGCGACGTGGAGCAGCGGTCCCCACCGGATCTCGAGGTAGCGGACGCCCTCGCCGGCCTTCGTCTCGACCAGCTCCGCCGTGATCCGCTCGAGCGCCTCCGCGTCCTGCATGAGCAAGATCGGCAGGTCGAAGGCGCGGAGCAGCTCCGCCTGGTCCCGGCAGGGCATCGGCGCGACGAGGGCATCGAACATGCCGCGCCACGTGGTCGGCGCGTCGACGCCTCGGGTCCGGGCGAGCTCGAGCGCCGTGTCGACGCGCACCGAGCCGTCGAGGTGGAGGTGGAGCTCCGCCTTGGGCATCGATTCCAGGAGGGTCATCGTCGCGGCATCCGGGGCGCGCATCCGCCGATGCTACGATCCCCGCCGCATGTCCAGCGCGTCTGCCCGGTGCGTCTCGCTCATCGGGCGAGCCATCCGCGGCCTCTTCTGGACCGCCATCTTCGCCGTGCTGGCGGCCGGTGGCGCGGGCCTCGTCGGCCAGGCCTGGCACCCGCCGGGCAGCCCCGTCCGTGCGGAGCTCACGTACCCCGGGGACGCGGCCCTCGATGCCCGGCTCGATGCTGCGACCGCCGGCCTCGCTGAGATCGCCGATGAGGTCGAGGTGCTCGCCGACGCGGCGAAGTCCGCGCTCGCGGAGGTCACCAGCAGCGAATCCGAACGGCTGCGGGCGGCCGTCGAGCGCGGCGACGAGGCGGCGACGACGATCGAGGCCAGCGCGGCGGAGCTGCGGCTGGCGCTCGCGGACCTGCCCGGCGACGGACCGACGGCGACGATCGAGTACAGCAACGCGACGCTCGTTCGGCGATCCAGCGTGCTGGCGGCAATCGAGGCGGCCTCCGGGCTCGCCGTGCACTGGCGCCAGGTCGCCGCCCGCGCGACGGAAACGGCAAACCTCACGACCCAGATCGCGCGCCACGACCAGACGGTCCTCGCCGCAGCGGCGGACGGGCGGGAGCGGCGCTACCAGCGCGCCATGCGCATCCTCGACGAGGCGCTCCTCCTCGTCGTCGACATCCAGTCCCGGCGCGCCCGCCTCATCGCTGGCTCCGAGGGCACCGTGCTTGACGAGTGGATCATCCGCAGCCGGAACTACGACACGGCGCTCCGGAGCCTGTACGCCGCGCTCCGCGACTGCTCCTGCCCGGGCGGGCCGTTCACGGTCGAGGTCCAGTTCGCCAACCGTGACGAGCGGCTCGCCTTCGAGCAGCTCCCGCCCGACCGGCGAACGATCATCGTCATCGTGTCCGAGGTCGCGGCCGGCGGCCTGACCGATGCCGTCATCGCGATCGAGGACGCACGCGGCCAGATCGAGACCGCGCTCGTCGAGGCCGAGGCCCCGGAGCCGGGTGCGTCGCCGGCGGTACCCTGACCGGCACTGCGCCTGCCCTACACTCGCGCGACATCCTGGTCCGACTCGCCACCACTCTAGGGGGTTTCCGTGCAGGTCAAGGTCGTTGCTGACCAGCCGTGGGACGTCAAGGCGGACGTCCTCGCCGTGCCGATCGTCGGCGAGCCCGCGTTCTCCGGGCCGCTGGGCGAGCTCGATCGCCGCGCCGGCGGTGAGCTCCAATCGCTGGCCGACTTCGGCGAGCTCAAGGGCAAGCCGTTCAAGACGATCCTCGCCGGCGCCGGCAAGGCCATGGCAGGCCGGCTCGTGGCGGTCCTCGCGGGCGACGCCTCCGACCTCGATCGAGAGACCGTCGTCAAGGTCGGGGCGAGTGCCGAGCGCCGCCTCGCCGGGCGCCAGGTCCGATCGCTGGCGATCTGGGTCAGCCCGCTCGCCGAGGGCCTCGAGGGCGGCGCGGCCGCTGCTGCCGAGCTGCTTGCGCGCGGCGTCGTCGAGGGTAGCTACGACCCCGCGACGATCTACCGGGACGGCTACTCGGAAGGCCCGCCGGCGCTCGAGGAGCTGATCCTCATCGCACCGGGCGAGGAGCCCTCCGCGCTGTCGAGGGCCGCCGAGAAAGGCGTGATCGTCGGCGAGGGCGCGAACGTCGCCCGGACGCTCGCGAACCGCTCCTCGAACGACGTCAGCCCGGAAGTCCTCGCCGAGGAGGCCTACACCCTCGCCAAGCAGCACGGCCTATGGGTCGACGTCATCGGCCCGGAGAAGGCCATGGACATGGGCATGGGCCTGTTCATGGCGGTCGGCCGCGGCAGCGACAACCCGCCGCGGATGATCGTCATGCGCTCCGGCAAGGCGGGCGAGAAGGACGCCCTCGGCCGGCACCTCGCGATCGTCGGCAAGGGCGTGTGCTTCGACTCGGGCGGCATCTCGATCAAGCCCTCCGACCGGATGGAA
>Ga0268386_10001228_pt1 | contig 17541 bp, 12 predicted proteins | sample RVTome_15_FD_200260 | JGI IMG/M metagenome (GOLD analysis project Ga0268386, IMG submission 200260) | Soil microbial communities from uranium-contaminated site in the Upper Colorado River Basin, Wyoming, United States - RVT150D86... ...
ATCGCGATGGGCGGGGTCTTTGCCTCGCTCAACGCCCAGCTCGTCAAGATGCAGGTGCCCGAGGTGGACTTCGTCTGCCGCGGAGATGGCGAGCAGCTCCTCCTGGACCTGCTCGAACGGCTGGACGATCCGGAGACGGTGGCGGGCGTGACCTGGCAGGAGAAGGACGGGAAGCTCCGGCAGAACCCCAACCGGGTGCTGGACCGGAACCTGGACCAGTGGCCGTTCCCCGACCGCGAGGGCCTGCCCCTCGACTTCGTGGAGTCGATGCCCCTGGACGTGCCCGCGGTGCTTTCCCTCGAGCGCTTCACCACGATGCAGACCTCGCGGGGGTGCCCCTGGCCGTGCATCTTCTGCGACATCCCGATCTTCAACGAAGGGAAGTGGCGCTCCCGGAGCCCGGAGCACGTAATCGCCGAGATGAAGCAGCTCCAGCGCGACGGCTACGGGGCGGTCTATTTCGTCGACGACCACTTCCTGCTCCAGCCCAAGCGGATCGAGGCGATCTGCCAGGGGATCGGCGACAACGGGATCACCATCCAGTGGGGCTGCGAAGGCCGCGTGGACTCCGTCTGCATGCAGCTCTTTCCGGCGATGGCCAAGGCCCACTGTCGCACCCTGATGTTCGGCATCGAGAGCGGGAGCCAGAAGGTCCTGGACCGGCTGCAGAAGGAGCAGACCCTGGAGGAGACCCGGACGGCCGTCATCAACGCGAAACGGGCCGGCATCGAGATCGTCCACGGGTTCTTCGTGGTGGGCTGCCCCGACGAGACCGAGGACGACATGCGGCAGACCTTCGAGTTCGCCTCTACCCTCCCGATCGACAGCTTCGGCTTCAACCGCCTGTGCGTCTACCGCGGCACGCCGCTGTGGCAGGAGTACGTCCGTCGCGGGCTCGTGAACGATGCCACCGACTGGTACAAGTACTTCAAGTGCTCTTCGATCGATCCCACCGTCCTTCCCGGCGAAGTCATCCATCGGATTCGCATGGAGGGCCTGCGCCGGCTCATCCTGTACAAGCTGACCCGGTACCCTCTCCAGTCGCTCCGGCTGCTCCGCCGTTTCCTGCGCCACATGCCGGCGCGGGACGTGCTCTACCTCCTGGTGAAGCCGTTCCTCGGCCAGAAGAAGGGCGCGACGAACGCCGAGGTGATCTCGCGCGCGGTCGAGCACGCCGAGCTGAAGAGCGGCGCCGCCGACATGACCCTCCTGGCCGACGAGGCCCTCGAGCACGCGATCCGCGAGTCACGGGCCGAGCGGGCCCGCATCCAGGCGGTGGCCGAGGCCGAGCGCACGGCTGGCTAGACGAGCTCCGCTCGTCTCGAGGGATCGAATGGCGCGTGGCGGCTGGATCCTGGCCTTTTCGAGCAAGGCGCGTGCCCGCCCCCTGAGCCAGGCGCATCCGGCAGTTGGCGGGCGGCCGTGCGCGCGCGGCATACTCGCGAAGTAGGTCGTTGCGCGGGTCGCAAGGTACGGCGCGGCCCTGGCCCGCCTAGAATGGGGCGGGCGGCTCCGCATGGAGCCCGCCCTCCGGCCCATGAGCACCTCGTCCCTGAACCAGGCGCGATGACGTCCGAGGAGCCCAGGGAGGACCCGGGGACGGAGCTCGATCCTTTCGGGATCGACGACGACGCGCCTCTCCCGCCTCGTCAGGGGCTGGGCGCCCTGGGACAGCTCGCCGCGGGCGTGATCGCCGTCGTCGTGCTGATCGTCGCCGTCCTCGGAACGAGCGCGGTCCTCGGGTGGATGTTCCGCTGAATGGGTCAGTGCCGCGGGAGGTACGCGGCGAGGGTGGTCCCGCCCCCCGGCCGGCCGTGGATGTCGAGGGTTCCCTGGCGGTCCGAGACCCGTCGGGCCATCCCGGCGAGCCCGAGGCCGGAGCCCCCCGCTCCCGGGACGGCCGGCGCGAAGCCGCGCCCGTCGTCCTCCACGGTGAGCCGGATGCCGCGGTCCTCGAAGGCGATGACCGCCACGATCCGGCGCGCCTGCCCGTGGCGGAGGGCGTTGGTCACGGCCTCCTGGGCGATGTGGAGCAGCTCGCCCTTCAGCTCCCGGGTGAGGGGGAACGGCCGGCCCTCCTCCCGCACCTGCAGGCTCACCTCGGTCCCCTCGATGATCGAGGCGACACGGCCGCGCAGGCCGTGGGAGAAGTCGCTCCTCTCGATGGCGGGATCGGGGAGGCCCCGGAGGATCCGCCGCGCCTCGTCGATCCCCTCCTTGGCCAGGCGGGAGGCCCGCGCCAGGTAGGGCCGGCACGCTCCCGGCCCCTGGGGGAGCGTCTCGGTGGCGGCGTCGAGCTGGAGGATCACCCCGGTCATGATCTGCGACATGCTGTCGTGGATCTCCTGGGAGACGCGCGCCCGCTCGGCGAGGAGCGCGTTGCGGAGGCGGAGGCCCCGCACCCGCACGGTGTGGACCGCCCCCGCCGCCCCCGCGAGGAGCAGCGCGATCGCGAGGTAGAACCAGGTCGTCTGGTAGAAGAACGGCCGGACCCGGAAGCTCAGGCGAGCGCCCTCCTCGTTCCAGAGGCCGTCGTTGTTGCTCGCGATCACCTGGAAGACGTAGTCGCCGGGGGGGAGGCTCGTGTAGGAGGCGCTGCGCCGCCCGCCCGCCTCGACCCAGTCGCTGTCGAAGCCCAGGAGCCGGTGGCGGAAGCGGACCTTTTCGGGGGCGACCAGGCTCAAGCCGGTGTAGGCGACCTCGAGCCTCCTCGTCCCGGGAGGAACGTGCGCCCCGTCGGCGAGGGGGACGGTCCGGCCGTCGACCTGGACCTCCTCGATCCAGACGGGGGGAGGGAGCAGGTTCCGGGTCCCGAGCGCGGACGGGTCCACCACCGCGAGACCCTGGACGGTGGCGAACCACAGGCGCCCGTCGCGGCCCCGGAAGCCCGCCGGCTGGATCCCCCCGTTGCACTCGGAGCTCTCCATCCCGTCCCCCCGCCCGTAGAGGGTGCACGAGACCCGGGGGCGCGTCCCCGCCGCCACCTCGTCGAGGTCCTTCTTGGAGACCTGGAAGATCCCCCGGTTCGAGCTCATCCACAGGCTCCCGAGGCCGTCGTCGAGGACCACGAACACGCGGTCGTCGCAGAGGCCCTGGGCACTACCGAAGAACGCGAAGCGGCCGTCCGCGTAGCGGCCGAGGCCCCGCTCGCCCGTCCCGATCCAGAGCGGCCCGTCGGGGTCGCGGTAGAGCGCGGCCACGGACTGGAGGGGCCGGCCGTCGGCGCTGTCGTAGACGGTCAGGCCTTCCTCCCGGAAACGCACGAGTCCCCGGAGGGTCCCCAGCCAGAGGCCGCCCTCTCCGTCGGAGGCGATCGTGCGCACGGTGTCGCTGGGAAGCCCCTCCCTCGTCGTCCACTGGTCGAGACGGCCGCCGCGCCAGCGGTAGAGGCCGCCGCCCCGCGTGCCGATCCAGAGGGTGCCCGGGGGGTCCTCGTGCAGGATCCGGGGAGGATGGCTCCCGAGCCGGAGGGGCGAGAGACCGGCGGCGGTCAGGCGATAGAGCGTGCCGCTCGAGCGGACCCCCACCCAGAGGACCCCCGCCGCGTCCTCGACGATCGGGCCCGCGATGTCCTCGGGGAGGCCCTGCTCGCGCGTGCGGAACGTCACGCCGTCCTCGGAGAGCCGGCCGAGCCCGTGGCCGAACGTGCCGAACCAGACGCTCCCCTTCCTGTCCTCGTAGACCGTGCTCACCGGCGGGTAGGAGAGGTCGGGGGCCCGGCCGTAGGCCGCGACCTTGCCGACGCTGAGGCGGGCGAGGCCGTCGTAGTACAGCCCCACCCACAGGCTCCCCTCCCGGTCCTCGAAGACGGAGTAGGCGCGCCGCGACAGCCCGTGGGGGTCGCCCGGGAACGTCTGGAAGCGGCCTTCCCGGAAGCTCCGGAGCCCCTGCTCGGTCGCGAGCCACACCGTGCCCTGGCGGTCCTCGAGGACGGAGACGACGTGCTCTCCGGGCGGGCCCCGCGCCTCCGCCCGGCGTCCCGCCAGCCGGTAGAGGCCGCAGCACGGCGTCCCGACCCAGAGCCCTCCGTCCCCGGCCCCCCAGAGGGCGGAGACCGGTCCCGGAGGGAGCCCGGACTCGAGTCCGACCTCCGCGCACCCGCCGCTCCCGCAGACGTGGAGCCCCCCGCTCCCGCCCGCCCAGAGACGGCCCTCCCCGTCCTCGTGGAGGGCCACCACCTCCTGCCCGGCCAGGAGCCGGCCCGCGCCGGGCCCCGACCCGTCGGGACCGAGGCGGGCGAGCCCGCCGCTCGTGCCGGCCCACAGCCCGCCGTCCCGCGACTCGCGGATCACGTGGACCCGGTCCGAGGCGAGGGACACCGGGACCAGGAAGCCCGCCTCCAGGCGCAGGAGTCCTCGGTCGGTGCCGATCCAGAGGCGCCCGTCGCGCGAGACGTGGAGGGCGAGGATCGCGGGGGACGGCGGCCCGGGCGACGGCCGCCGGTCGAACAGCCGGAACTGCACGCCGTCGAAGCGCGCGAGCCCCTCCTGGGTGCCGATCCAGAGGTAGCCGTCGGGGGTCTGGGCGATCGCGAAGACCCCGTTCTGGGGGAGGCCGTCGTCGATCGTCCAGGACCGGCGCATGAGCGGAGCCGGCGGGCGCAGGCGAAGGGGCTCCTCGCGGTCCGGGGCCACCGAGGCCTCGGCGCCGCCCGCCCCGAGCAGGAGCAGCAGCCCGGCCAGCCGCGACCCCCTCCGGGCGCGGGTCGGCGTCTCGTGCCTCCGGTGCGAACGCATGGCGGCTCAATGATACGACCCGTCGGGGCCGGGGGAGCCGGTCGGCGTCAGCCGGCGAGGTCGAACGTGACGGCCACGTGCCCGACGAGCGCGGAGCCTCAGCGCCTCGTTGCGCTGGCCCGCGCTTCCTTCGGCAGCAGCCGCCGCTCCCGGAGATCGGGGTCGGCGTCTCGCCAGAAGCGGGCGGCGGCGGCGAGAGCGGCCTCCGCGCCGGCGGCGTCACCGCGGTGGCCGGCCACGAGGGCCGCCGCCAGGTGCGAGCCGCCGTAGGCGGGATCGTGATCGAGCATCTGGCGCGCCGTGAAGTCCGCGAGCTCCCAGTCCCCGGCCTCGCGGGCCGCCCGGGCGATGGACTCCAGCCGGAAGAGCGCCATCATCCAGGCGTCCGGCCCCGGGATGGCGCGCAGCGCGCGCTGCACGTCCTGCAGGATGGCCCGGCCGGCGGGGGCCTGGCCGGACCCCAGCATCAGCTTGCCCTCCAGGACGTCCACGTACGGCTTCACCTGGCCGCGGGCGACGGAGATGCCGGCCACCGAGGCGGGGACCTGGCCCAGCTCGGCCGCGGCCCCCGCGAGCTCCCGCTCCGCCTCCTCGCGGCGCCCGAGGCCGAGGAGGGCCTCGCCGGCCAGCGCGCGGCCGACCGCCCGCGCCGCCGGCCACCGGCTGCCCGCGAGGACCCGGGCGTCGGCCAGCGCCTCCTCGAGGCGCCCCCGCTCGACGAGGAACGCGGCGAGCGCCTTCTGATCGAAGGCGAGCCGGTCCGTGACCGGCGGGAGGGCGGCCGCCTCGCGCATTGTCGCCTCGGCCAGCCGCATCTGTCCCTTGTGCTGGTAGCTGCCGGCCAGGAGGTCCAGGTTGTGGACGTGATGCCAGTCGTAGCCGGGATCGATCCGCTCGGCCGCGTAGTAGGCCTTCTCCAGCTCGTCCGTCCGCCGGAAGGCCGCGATCGCCTCGTCGACCCGCCCGACCCGCCGCAGGTCGTGCCCCCACATGTGATGCGCGTGGGGGATGGCCGCGGCGAGGCGGGCGTACGCCTCGCCGTGCTCGAGCGCCCGGGCGATCTGGCCGATGGTCTCGTAGGAGTGGGTGAGATAGTGGTGGGCCGCGCTGTGGTCCGGGGACAGCCGGAGCGCCGCGAGGTAGAACGCGGTGGACGCCGCTCCCCCCCGCTGGCCGCGGCCGGCCGCCGTGGCCTCTTCGGCGTTGCCCCGAAGGAGCCAGAGCTCCACGTCCTCGACGTCGGCGGCGAGGGCGTCGTCGATCGCCTTCTTGTAGGCGGCGTGTCTCGCGCCGTCCGCGAGGTCGGCCATGGCCTCGAGCTGGCGGGCCCGCAGCTCGAGGCGCCGCCGCTCGCGCGGGCTCGCCTCGGGGGCGAGCGCCTCCGCCCTGGCCAGGGCGGCCCGCGCCTCGTCCGGCGCGTCCAGGCCCGAATAGACGCGGCTCAAGCCGACGTGCGCCATCGCCAGCCGCGGATCGTGGCGCAGGGCCTGGGTGAACGACCGGGCGGCCTCGATCCAGACGTAGCCGTGGAGGTAGTTGAGGCCCTGGTCGTAGAAGGCCTGCGCCTCCTTCGAGGACGTGGTGACGGTCTCGCGCGCGTTGCCCACGCCGGGCCGCAGCGGAACCGGCCTGTCGAGGATCTCCCGCGGCACCCAGCCCGCGCTCGTGCAGGCGGCGTGCTCGTCCGCCTGGGCGAAGCCCGGCGGGGGAGCGAGGACGCCGAGGCCGATCAGGATCGCGACGACGCTCCGTGGGCGGCGCATCAAGACCTCCCGTGACCTGACGGCATCAGGGGAACCCGGCACACCCGCTATTCTGCCTCCAAACGACTCCGTCGCCCGCCGGGGGCCCCCGGTTCGGCGGCCCTCCGCTCCGACCCGGGGGACTGGGCGGGCGGCGGGAGCAGCGCGTCAGCCCACGAGGTTGAAGGTGACCGTCACGTGCATGAGGATCGGCACGGGCACCCCGCGGAGGAGCGTGGGCGTGTAGACCCACTGGCGGACCGCGTCGAGCGCCGCCTGGTCCAGGAGGGGGACGCTCCGCACCACCTCGGCATGGGTGACGCGACCCTGGGGGCTGATCTGGACCTCCAGGATGACCACCCCCCGCACCCGGGCCTGCAGCGCGAGCCAGGGGTATTCCGGGGCCACGTGCTTCAGCTTCCTGGGCTCCTTCACCTCGCCGCCCACGCGGACGGGCGCCACCGCGGGCGCCGCCACCGCCGGCAGGCCGCCGATCACGCCCCCGACGACGCCGCCCTCCACGCCACCCTCGACGCCGCCCGGCACGCCGCCTTCGATGCCGAGGCCGAGGTCGAGGCCGCCGTCCATGGGAACGGTCTCGGGCGTCTCGACGGGGGCGGTGAAGCTCGTGGGCGCCGAGGGACGGGGGACCGCCTTCGCGACCGGCGCGGCCTTCGCGGGCGGCGGAGGCGGGGGAGGGGGGGGTGCGATCGCCAGCGGCTCGGCGAAGAAGGCCCGGACGGCCGGGGACGCCTCGGGCAGCTCGGCGGGACCCAACAGGGGAACGAGGATGACCGCGGCCAGGCCGGCCGCGTGCAAGAGGACCGAGAGCGGCGTCGTGAGCGAACGGCGCGGACGGGGGAGCAGGGTGTCCAGCGTCCCGAGGGTCAGGGTGGGAGCGGGGGGAGCGGGGGGAGCGGGGGTGCTCTCGTTCTCGGTGATGACCGACGGGGCTTCGGCGACGGCAGGGGTCGACATCGGGATCTGGCCTCCTCGAAGCTGAAGACGAATCCGATGTGGCGAGGATGTGACGAACTGGTCACCGGGCCGTGGTCGGTCGGCGCAGTCCCCTCGACCGGAACGACTTGCCCGAGAGGGTGCACGCCGGCGGAGATGCTTCCGGCCCGGTCGTCCGCGCCCCCTCTTCATCGGGGGCATGAGCCGCGAAGAGGGGCTCGCCCTTCCCTTCAGTCCGGGACGGCGCGCAGCTCCCGGTCGAGGGCCTCCAGCGCCTCGGCGGAGAGCCGCTCGGGGGCGAACGCCGCGAGCTGCCGGAGGGTCATCCTCCTCGCTTCCCCGAAGGGCAGGCTCTCCACCAGGCCCGGCAGCCGCCGGTCGAGGACGGCCTTGGCCGCGGGGCTCGCGAGCAGCACCTCGAGGGCCTGGTCCACGTGGAAGCGCTGGCTCTCCCGCAGGCGCGCGGCCAGCTCCTTCGCCTCGTAGGCGAACCGGTAGGCCCCCGAGCCGACCTGCGCGACCACCGCCTCCCCGTCCTGGAACGCGGCCACCACGCCGGGGGCCGAGGCCACCGGCCGTCCGCCCTCGGTGACGTCCGCGAGGGCCGCTCCGGGGAGCCGGACCGTCCCCCGGGCGTTGGGGGGGACGGTGGCCGAGACCTCCAGCCGGTCCTCCACGAGCATCCACCCCGAGGCCACCGGCCCGTAGAGGCTCTCGAGGCGGGCCTCCGCGGAAGTGAGGCCGCCCCCCGGCCGGGGTTGCGCGAGGACGTGCTGGTAGGCCGGCTCGCGGGGGTCGATCTCGAGGCCGGCCACCACCCGGTACATCCACTCGCCGATGGCCCCGTAGGCGTAGTGGTTGAACGAGTTCATCCCCGCGTCCTGGAAGCTGCCGTCGGGCTTCTGGCCGTCCCAACGCTCCCAGATCGTGGTCGCCCCCTGCTTGACCGGGTAGAGCCAGGACGGGTAGCCCTCGCGGTTGAGGAGCTGGTAGGCGACGTCGAGGTGGCCGTTCTCGCTGAGGGCGTGGCAGAGGTGGGGCGTGCCCACGAAGCCGGTGGTGAGGTGGTTGCGGCGGCGGACCTCGGCGACCAGCCGGCGGGCGGCCTCGGGCCGGAGCGCCTCCGGCAGCAGGTCGAAGCGGAGGGCGAGGGCGTAGGCGGTCTGGGTGCTCTCGCCGACCCGGCCGGTGGCGGTGACGAACTCCCGCCGGAAGGCCTCCTTGATCCGGGCGAGGAGCGCCGCATACGCGGCCGCGTCGTCCGCCTTCCCGAGGACGGCCGCCGTCCTCTGCAGGAGGTCGGTCGAGTGGGCGAAGAACGCGGTGGCGATGAGGTCCTTGCCGGTGGTGGCCCCGGGATAGTCGGGGCTCGAGGCCGCGAAGGCGAGCCAGTCCCCGAAGTGGAAGCCGGTCGTCCACAGGTGGGCGTCTCCCGCCTGGCCGCGCACGTACTCCACCCAGGCCCTCATGCTCGGGTACTGCTCCTCGAGGAGCCGGGTGTCGCCGTAGCTCAGGTACATCGTCCAGGGGATGATCACCGCCGCGTCGGCCCAGGCGGCGGAGCCCCCGGAGAACTGGCCGTTCCGGCTCAGCACGTCGGGGACCACGAAGGGGACGCTCCCGTTCTCGCTCTGGTCGGCGGCCACGTCGCGCATCCACTTGGTGAAGAAGCCGGCCACGTCCATGTTGAAGCTCGCGGTCCGGGCGAAGACCTGGGCGTCTCCCGTCCAGCCCAGGCGCTCGTCGCGCTGCGGGCAGTCGGTGGGCACGTCCAGGAAGTTCCCCTTCTGGCCCCAGAGGATGTTGTGCTGGAGCCGGTCGAGCAGCGGGTTCGAGGTCGTGAAGCGCCCGGTGGGCGGCATGTCCGAGTGGACGACCACCCCGGTCAGGCTGTCGGGGGTGACCTCCCCTGGGTACCCGTCGACGGCCACGTAGCGGAAGCCCTGGAAGGTGAAGCGCGGCTCGTAGACCTCCTCGGCCCCGCCCTTCAGCACGTAGCGGACCTGCTGGCGGGCCGCCCGCAGGTTGGCGACGTAGAAGTTGCCCTCCTTGTCGAGCACCTCCGCGTGGCGGAGGGTCACGGTGGTCCCGGCCGGCCCCCGCACCCTGAGCCGGACCCAGCCGACCATGTTCTGCCCGAGGTCCACCACGGTATCGCCGGCGGGCGTCTTGAGGACGCTCACCGGCCGGACCTCCTCGATCCGGCGCACCGGCGGCCCCGCGGGGGCGACGAGGCGCCCCTTGTCGTGCTCGACGACGCGCACGCCTCGCCAGTCGCCGTCCGGGTAGCCGGGGGCGCTCCAGCCGGGCCGCTCGAGCCGGGCGTCGTAGGTCTCGCCCATGTAGATATCCGAGAGGAGGATCGGTCCGGTCGCCGCCCTCCAGGTCTCGTCGGTCCCCACGACCTCTACGCGGCCGTCGGCGTATTCGATGCGGACCTGGCAGAGAAGGGCGAGGCGGTCGCCGTACACGTTGCGGCGGTCCCGCCAGGCGAGGTAGCCGCGGTACCAGCCGTCGCCGAGGAGCGCGCCCAGCGCGTTCTCCCCCGGGCGGAGGTGGCCGGTCACGTCGTAGGTCTGGTACTGGAGGCGGTGGCGGTAGCTCGTCCAGCCGGGGGTGAAGAGCTCGTCGCCCACCCGCCGGCCGTTCAGCTCCAGCTCGTAGAGCCCGTGGCTCGTGACGTAGGCCCGGGCCGAGCGCACCCGGCCGTCCACCCGGAAGGCGCCGCGCAGCATCGGGACGGGCGCGGGCTTCGTGACGTCCTCGTCGAGGGCGGGCTCGATCCACCGGGCCGTCCAGTCCTCGGGCCGGAGGAGGCCCATCTCCCAGGAGGCGGCCGGGCTCCACGCCGAGGCGCGGCCCGCGCCGTCCCACACCCGCACCCGCCAGTGGTAGCGCCGGCCGGACTCGAGGGCGGGGCCGCCGTAGGGGACGTGGATCGACCGGTCGGACACGACCTTCCCGCTGTCCCACAGGGTCGCTCCGCGGCGGAGCGCGGCCGCGTCCCCCGCGACCTGGACCTGGTAGGCGGACTGGACGACCCCCCGCGCGTCCGACCGGAGCTGCCAGCCCAGCCGCGGCTGCTTCACGTCGATCCCGAGCGGGTCGGCCTGGTACTCGCACCGGAGCCCGGCGAGGGAAGGGGCGGGACCCCGGGGGGCGCTCGCGCCGGGAGCCGCCGACATGGCGAGGCTCGCGAGCAGGGCCGCGAGCCGAGCCGGGGAGAGCGACATCGGCCCCCGGGTGCCGGCCGCGGGGACGGCCGGCCCATCCTGGTCCATCTCGCGCATGTGCCCTCCTCGGCCGCGAGGCCCGGAAGCGTATCCTACGCCCGGTTCCCCGGCAGTGCGGGTGAAGAGGCCGGGCATCCGCGGGACGCCCACCGCCGCCAGAGCATGAAGACGTCGCCCGGCAGCAGGAGCCCCGCGGTCGCGGACTCGCGGATCACGGCCCGCCCCGCCGGAAGCACCCTTGACAAGACCCGGCGGGGGGTCGCATCGTTTGGCTCACCCTCATGGCTTCGTTCGAGCGCCTCCGGCAGGACCTCCGCTTCGGGGCGCGCAGCCTCGCCCGCACCCCGGGGGTCACCGGCATCGCGGTCCTGTCCCTCGCCCTGGGGATCATGGCCACGACCGCCATCTACAGCGTGGTCCACGGGGTCATCGTCGACCCGTTCCCCTACCGCGACGTCGACCGGCTGACGAGCGTGAAGGTCTCCGAGCCCGGAGCGCGCGGCTTCCGGACCAGCTATTCGACCGACCAGTTCCTCGAGATCGCGGAGCGCAGCACGATCTTCGAGGGCGTGATCGCGTCGACGATCAGCGACGTGCTGTGGACGGGGGAAGGCGAGCCCCAGCGGCTGCGCGGCAACCACGTCACGACCAACACGTTCGACGTCCTGGGAGTGCCCCCCCTCGTCGGCCGCGCCGTCGTGCCGGCGGACGGGGCGCCGGGCGCGCCCGAGGTCGCCGTGCTCGGCTACCGGTTCTGGCGACGGCAGTTCGCGGGCGACCCCGGCGTGGTCGGGCGGGAGCTCTGGCTCGACGGGAAGGCCCGCACCGTGGTCGGCGTCATGCCGGAGAGGTTCATGTGGCGGGGGGCCGACGTCTATCTCCCCGTCGTGTTCCAGCGCGGTCGAGTCGTGGACGGCGTCCGCTTCGTCCACCTGCTGGGGCGTCTCCGGCCCGGCGTCACCCCGGCGCGCGCGGAGGCCGACCTGCGCCCCGTCATCGACGACCTCCGCGAGCGCGAGCCGGACCAGTTCCCCGAGCAGTGGCGCGTGGGCCTCCTCTCCTTCAAGGAGACCTTCCCCAGCTCCATTCGGGAGGCGCTGTGGATCCTGCTCGGGGCGGTGGGGCTGCTGCTCCTGATCGCCTGCGCCAACGTGTCGAACCTCCTCCTCTCGAGGGCGGCTTCGCGGCAGAAGGAGATGGCGGTCCGCTCCGCGCTCGGCGCCGACCGCCGTCGCCTCGTTCGCCAGCTCCTCACCGAGAGCCTCCTCCTCGCCCTGGCCGGGGGCGCCCTCGGAGTGGGCCTCGCGTTCGGCGCGCTGAGGGCGATCCTCGCCCTGGTCCCGCCCGACACGATCCCCGACGAGTCGAAGGTCGCGATCAACGCCCCGGTGCTGTTGTTCGCGTCGGCGATCTCCGTGCTCACCGCGCTCGTCTTCGGCCTCGCCCCCGCGCTCCACGGCTCGACCACCGACCTCGCCCGGCCGCTGAACGCGGCGGGACGGGGCACGAGCGCGGGCGGGGGAGCCAAGGCGCTGCGCCAGGGCCTGGTGGTGGCGGAGGTGGCCCTTTCGCTGATGCTCCTCGTGGGGGCGAGCCTGATGGTGCGAACGCTCCTCGCGATGCAGGGCGCGGACTTCGGCATCCGGACCGACCGGGTGTTGACGATGCGCATCCCGCTGTCCGAGCAGCGCTACCCGGACCCCCGCCTCCGGGCCGCGCTCTTCGAGGAGCTGCTGCGCCGCGTGGGCGAGCTGCCGGGGGTGGCCGGCGCGGGGGTGAACACGGGCCTCCACCCGTTCGGCAACTGGATGATGCCGGTGGAGGTCGAGGGAAGCGAGAGGCGGAACACCCAGTCCGTCCTCGTCCACCAGGTCAACCCGGGGTACACGCGGGCCATGGGGATCGCGCTCCTCCAGGGCCGGCTGTTCGACGAGAGCGAGGTGGCGGCTCGGCGACACGTCGCCCTCGTCAACCAGGCGTTCGTGCGGCGCTACTCGGACGCCCGCGAACCGCTCGGACGGGTGGTGCGCCTCCCGCGCCTGCGCACCGCTCCCTTCGCGGAGACGGACGACTCCTTCCGGATCGTGGGGGTGGTCCGCGACACGGTGAATCGCGGCCTCGCCGACGAGGTGTGGCCGGAGGTGTACTTCCCCTACACGATCACCGGGAGGGCGGACACCCTGGCCGTCCTCAGCCAGGTGGAGCCCGTCGCCCTCGCGCGCGCGGTCCGGACCGAGGTCCATGCCGTCGACAAGGACCAACCGGTCACGCAGGTTCGGACCATCGCGGCCGCGCTCGAGGACGGGTTCTTCTCGAGGTCCCGGTTCAATCTCGTGCTGTTCTCCGTCTTCGCGGCGCTGGGGCTGGCCCTGGCCGTGATCGGCGTCTACGGCGTGGTCTCGAGCGCGGTGGCCCAGCAGACCCGGGAGATCGGGGTCCGGATCGCCCTCGGGGCGGGCTTCTCCGACATCGCCGGGATGGTGATCGCCCGCGGGGTGAAGCTGATCGTCGGAGGGGTGCTGCTCGGGCTCGCGGGCAGCCTCGCCGGGGCCCGACTGCTCGCCGAACAGGTCTGGCGGGTCTCGCCCTTCGACCCCGTCTCCTTCGCGGCGGTCTCGCTGCTGCTGCTGGCGGTCGGCCTCCAGGCCTGCTTCTGGCCGGCGCGTCGGGCGGCGCGGGTCGACCCGGTCACGGCGCTCCGCTACGAGTGACCAGCCGGGAACGGGATCGGCGCGACGGGCGCGCCCTCATCCGCCCGGGCAGGGGCCGCGTCGGCGGATTCTACGGATACTCGCCGGCCCAGGAGTCTTCGACCGTCGTCCCCGTCGCGGCGTACGAAAACGCGATCCGGTTGTAGTAGAACGCGACTTCTTCCGTCGGCCGGTCGTCCGCGCTCTGAGGGCCGATCGCGGCCACGAAGGCGTTGTCGAGCCGCGCGGTGACCAAGGGCATCCAGCGGCCCCCGGTCCGGCTGAAGGACGTGACCTCGACGCTCACGGGCTCCCCGTTGACGAGGCTTCCGAACAGGAGAGGGGACGCCTTGTCGACGGGCTTGGTGATGGTGAAGGGCTTGTGCTGGCGTTTGCCGGTGGGAAGGCCCGACGCGGAGTCCCGGGGCGAGATGATCTCGTGCGACAGACCGAAGACGGGGAAGGAAACCTCGCCCCCCGGGCCCTTCAAGACCGCCACGTGACGCGTCCTCGGCTGAGCCGAAGCGAGCGCCTGGCCGTTCGGGGTCGCGGTCGCGGGAACGGGACTGCCCATCCACGCGAGCGCCGACGCCCCGGAGAGGAAGGCGAGTACCATAGCCGCTTTCTTCAGGGACATGTCGTGACCTCCTCGATCGGCGAGCGACCTCGCGGACGCTCCCGGTCGACCGAGTTGTGGAGGGAGCGGGCAGCGTAGTGCGGCGCCTTCGATGCTGTCAAGCGGACCGATCACTTGCTCTCAACGCCGGGGGGCGACTCGGTCAGGCCGCGGTGCTCCTGACCGCCGGCCTGCATCGCAAGGCCTACCGGCTGCAGCTGCACGGGGGCGTCGAGGCGCCCTGACGCCGTCCGGCCGGAGCCACGGAGTCCTTGAACCGCTCCCCCTCGTTGGCGTAGCGTCAGTCTCCACGGAGGTCCTCGACCCGTCGCGGGCCGCGGGAACGGGATCGGAGCGCCTCATCAGCTACAGCCGACCCGCCGGCGATGGGGCCCGTCCCCGCGCCTTCTCCCGAGAGCCCGAGGCCACGAGCGGGGCTTCCTCCTCCCGTAGGGGAGGAGGATCGAGCGAGGGTCGGTTCCCCAGCTCGTCCACGACCGTCCCCTCCCACAGGGGCACCCCCACGAAGTAGGCGGCCCGCCCGATCATGTGGGCGGCCACCGGCGCGGTGAGGACCACGAACGCGATGCCGGCGAGGGCGCGGCTCGCGGTGCCCAGGTCGGCGAACCTCACCGCCACCGCGCCGAGCATGCACGCGACCCCGAGGGTCGCCGCCTTGGTCGCGGGCTGCATGCGGGTGAAGAGGTCGGGCATGCGCAGGACACCCACCGCCGCGAGGAGCATGAAGACGGCGCCCAGCAGCAGGAGCCCCGCGGTCGCGGCCTCGCGGATCACGGCCCGCCCCGCTCCGACTTCCCCAGGTAGTGGGCGAAGGCCACCGTGCTCAGGAAGGCGACGAGGGCCACCACCAGGGCCGCGTCCAGGAAGGCCGGCTGGGCGGTGGCGATGTCGTGGGTCGCGATCATCCCCACCACGAGGAGGGCGATGAGGTCGAGGGCGACCACCCGGTCGGGCAGGCTGGGCCCCCGGACGAGGCGGGCGAACGCGAGGGCGAGGGCCATCGCGAGCATCCCGAACACGACGGGCACCGTGGCCGAGAGGAGGGCCCCGTTCATCGCAGCAGCTCGAGCACCCGCCGCTCGAAGCCCTCCTTGATCTGCCGCCGCAGGGCCTCCGGGTCGTCGATGTACATGGCGTGGATGAAGAGGACCCTCCGGTCGGGCGACACGTCAAGGCTCAGCGTTCCCGGGGTGAGGGTCACCAGGTTGGCGAGGGCGCAGATCTCGGCGTCGCTGCGCGCGTCGAGGGGGACCGCCACTATCCCCGGCCGCATGTGGTGGCGTGGGGTGACGATGTCGTAGGCGACCCGGAGGTTCGCGAGCACGAGCTCCCAGAGAAAGAAGCCGGCGAAGCCCGCCGCCTGCCTCGCCCGCCTCAGGTAGAGCGACGCCTCCCGCGGCCCGTGGGTGAGGAGGAGGATGGCGGCCCCCAGGGCGAAGCCGATCGCGAAATTCCCCGGGGTGAACTCCCCGGTGATCACCGCCCAGCTAACGGCGAGCACGATGTTCCAGAGGAGCATCCTTCGTTCCTTTCTCGAGCACGGCCCGGATGTAGCCCTCCCGGTCGAGGAGCTGGTCGGCGGCCCGGCGCGACAGCTCGAACACCGGTCCCGCGCCGAGGCCGATCGCCACCGTGATCGCGGCGAGGGCCGCGCTCGGTCCGAGGAGGGCGGCCCGCCGCGCCGGCGCGGGCTCCTCCCGGCCCCCGTCCTTCCAGAAGGCCTCCGCCCACACCTTGGTCATCGAGTAGAGCGTCAGGAGGCTCACCCCGAGGGCGGTCGCCACGATCACGTAGCGGCCCTCCTGGAGGCCGGCCTGCACGAGGGCGAGCTTGGCGAAGAAGCCCGAGAGCGGGGGCACCCCGGCGAGGGACAGCGCCGGCACCAGGAAGAGGGCGGCCACCCCGGCGTGGGTGGCGAAGACGCCCCCCAGGCGCTTCAGCTCGTAGCTCCCCCGCAGCCGTCGCACGATCCCCGCCACGAGGAAGAGGTTGGTCTTCACCACGATGTGGTGGGCGATGTAGAAGACCGAGCCGGCGAGGGCGAGGGGGGTGAGGAGGGCGAGCCCCATGATCATGTAGCCGATCTGGCTCACGATGTGGAAGGACAGGATGCGCCGCACGTCGTCCTGGGCGGCCGCCCCCAGGACCCCCGTCACCATCGTCAGGCCGGACACCCACAGGATCAGCTCGTGGGTGTAGCCGACGTCCTGGACGAAGAGGAGGGTGAAGACCCGGATGAGCGCGTACACCCCCACCTTGGTCAGGAGCCCCGCGAACACCGCGGACACCGCGATCGGCGGGGTGTGGTAGGAGGCGGGGAGCCAGAAGAAGAGCGGGAACACCGCCGCCTTGATGCCGAAGGCGACCAGGAACAGCATGGCGAGGGTGGTCGCGAGGGGGCCCGGCGACGCGTCGAGGCGCGCGGCGAGGTCGGCCATGTTCAGGGTCCCCGTCGCCCCGTAGAGGATCCCCACCGCGGTCAGGAAGAGCGCGGAGGAGACGAGGTTGAGGGCCACGTACTTGATCGCCCCCTCCATCTGGGCCCTCTCGCCGCCGAGGGCGAGGAGGACGAACGAGGCGATGAGCAGCACCTCGAACCAGACGTAGAGGTTGAAGATGTCCCCGGTGAGGAAGGCCCCGCACACGCCCATCAGCAGCACGTGGAGGATCGGGTAGTGGCCGTGGGCCTCCCGGCCCTCGTCCACCGTGGCCAGGGAGTACACCGCCACCGCGAGGCCGGTCATCGCGGCGAGCACGACCATGAGGGCGGCCAGGAGGTCGGCGACGAAGCTGATCCCGAACGGGGCAGGCCACCCGCCCACCTGGGACACGAGCACCCCCTCGCGCCAGACCGAGGCGAGGAGGGCGGCGGCGGCGGCGGCGTGGACGGCCGCCCCCCCCACCCCCAGCCGCCGCTGGAGCGCGGGGGAGCCGCGGGCGAGGAGGAGCGCGATCGCGGTCGCGAGCGGCACGAGCACCGGGAGGACGAGGAGGGCGTTCATCGCTCGGTCGAGGTCATGGCGTCGAGGTCGTCGGTGCCCACGCTCCGGTAGACCCCCCTCACGAGGACGAGGGCGAAGGCGAGGACGGCGAACCCGATGACGATCGCGGTAAGGACGAGCGCCTGGGGGAGGGGGTCGCTGACCGGCTGGGACGGCGCGAGCGCCCCCGCGGCCACGAGCGGGGCGTCCCCCCGGCGCAGGCCCGCCGCGGTGAAGATCAGCAGGTTCGCCGCGTTGCCGAGGAGGGCGAGACCGATGAGGAGCTTCACGATGCTCCGGCGCAGGAGGAGGTAGAGGCCGGCCGCGTAGAGCCCGCCGATGACGACCGCCATCACCGCCTCCATCTCACTCCTCCGCCAGGGTCAGGATGATGGTGAGGGACACCCCGACCACCGCCAGGTAGACCCCGAGGTCGAAGAGGAGCGGGGTCCCCAGGGAGAGCGGTCCTTTCTCCACCCAGATCCCCGCGAGGAACGGCCGCCCCGCCCCGAGGCCGACCGCGCCGCTCGCCGCGGCGACGAGCAGCCCCAGGGCGACGAGCGTC
>Ga0268386_10001230_pt1 | contig 17534 bp, 17 predicted proteins | sample RVTome_15_FD_200260 | JGI IMG/M metagenome (GOLD analysis project Ga0268386, IMG submission 200260) | Soil microbial communities from uranium-contaminated site in the Upper Colorado River Basin, Wyoming, United States - RVT150D86... ...
CGGGGCCGAGGGGCGTGAGGTAGAGGGGGGGGATGAAGCCCTGGAGGAAGGGAGAGGTGGCGATCTCCGTGTAGTCGTGGAGGCGGGAGAGGAGGCGGGTCGAGGTGAGGACGGTGCGCAGGTCGCCTCCCTTCTGGAGCACCCGCCGGAGCCGGGGAAGGGCCGAGGCGTCGGAGCGCGCCACCGAGAGGAGCTCCTCGGCCTCGTCGACGAGGAGGAGGAGCCGCCAGCCGCTCCGCACGGTGCGCCGCACGAGGGTCGCGAGCATCTCGCCCACCGGCAGGCTCTCCAGGTCCTCCACCGCGATGTCGGTCGACCGGCGGAAGCCCTCGCTGTCCTCCACGCTTCCGAGGAGGGACTCCGCGAGGCCGCGGGCGTCGCCGCTGCCCTGGAGGTCCCAGTAGAGGGGGACGAAGGGAGTCTCCCGCGAGCGGTGGACCCGGTACTCCAGCTCCTTGAGGAGGCTCGTCTTGCCCAGCCGGCGGGCTCCCAGCACCCACACCGCGTGCCGCTCGCCCTCCAGGATCTCCCGGAGGATCCCCGAGCGGCCGAAGAAGTTCTCTCCCCGGACCCAGCTCCCCGCGATGAATGGATTGCGCATCGGTCGTCGGTGGCTCCGCGGACGAGGCCCTAGTCTGCCACAGGTTCAGGCCGAGACGTGGCTGGGCGCGCCCTCGGGACGGGCGTCGCCGCGCCCCTCGTACATCACCGCCGGGCGGGCCGCCTCGACGTCCGAGGCGCGCACGGTGGTCCGGCCGTCCTCGAGCATGCGGTTGACCGCGTGGATGCAGAACTTCTGGACGAGGTAGGGCTTGCGCTGGCTCAGCTCGAGGATCCGCTCCACCGCCTCCCCCTGGTAGCGGAAGACCCCCGCCACCGGCGTCCTCACGAGGGCCTCGGCCTCCTCGCGGGACAGCGCGGTGATCTCGATCTCGTCGAAGAAGTTGTACCAGGGGCTGACCTCGCTGTTCCAGGTCCGCTTCACCCCCACCCCGCTCATCACCGCGACCAGGTTCTCGGAGAAGGTCTTCATGAAGATGCTGCGGAGGCGCTGGTTGATCCGCTCCGAGTACTCGTTGAGGACGTCCACCTCGTCGATCAGGAGGGCCAGCTTCACCTTCCTGTCCGTCCGGGTCTTCAGCTCCTCGACGACCCGCTGGAGGTCGTGGCTGAAGTCCCGCCCGTCGTAGCCGTCGGACTCGGCGGCGTACCGCAGGGCGCCCAGGGTGGCCGGGGACAGCCCGAGGGTCTCCACGACGTCGGTCATCAGGGCGTGGAAGAAGCCGTGCTCGGGCACCCCCTGGAGGTCCACGAAGACCGGGAAGAAGCGGTAGTCGCTCCCCTCGTCGACGGTGAGGATCTTCTTCAGGTGGTAGAGGAACGTGGTCTTCCCGATGCGCCGCTCCCCGGTGATCATCAGGCTGTTGTGGTGGAGCACGTTCAGCATGCGCTGGGTGAGCTTCTCTCGTCCGAAGAACATGTCCTCGTCGAGGACGGGGGCCCCCGCGATGTAGGGGTTGAACCGGCGGCGGAGGGCGCGGCGGCGGCGGACCCGCTGGGCCACCAGGCCGGTCCCGAGGAGCCCCACCGCGGCCGCCGCCGCCGAGGGGACGAAGAGCGAGGTCTCGTAGAAGCGCAGCCGGCGGGTGACCCGCCAGGTCTCGCTCCGGCGGTGGCCCCCGCTGTCGGTGGCGGTGACCTCCACCTCGTTCGGCCCCGGCTCGAGGGACAGCTCCCGGTTGAAGGGGAGGTTGCGCTGGGGCTCCCCCGAGTCGAGACGGGGCGGGGGGAGCTGCTCCGCGACGAGCCGGCCCGCCACCCGGAACTCCACCCGCTCGATCCCGCGGTCGTCGATCGCCACGCCGCGCACGGTGACGGTGGGCACGTCAACCTCGGCGCGCTCCGGCCAGAACAGGTTGAGGTCGGGCTCCCGGTCGGGGATCCACCGGGCGAACATGGCCTCCCCGGTGCGGCGCTCGGCCACCGTCAGCCGCTCCTTGGCCTTGGGATGGGCGGGGTCGCGCCGGAGGACCCCCTCGAAGGCCACCGCGGCCTCCGCCCACTTCCCGGACTTGTAGAGGCCTTCGCCCTTCGCCAGGAGGGCGTCGATCTCGGCCTGCAGCTCCCGGGCCTTCCGCATCCTCTCGAGGATGGCCCGCGCCTGGGAGCTCATCTCCCGGGCCTCGGGGCTCGCGGCCTCGGCGAGCGGGCGCAGGGCCTGCTCGTACTGCTGGGCCTCGAAGAGGGCCTTGCCCTGCTGGAGCGCCTCGGCCTGCTGCCTCCGGGTGATGGAGGCGCGGATGCGCTCCTGGGCCGCGCGCTTGCCCTCGAGGGCCTGGGCGTTCTCGCGATCGAGGGCGAGGACGTCCTCGAAGGCGACCTGGGCCTCGGTGGGCTCGCCGCCCTCGAGCAGGCGCAGGGCCTCCCCGAGGCGCTGCTCGATGCGCTGGACCCGGGCCGCCGCGTCCTGCAGCTCCTTCTCGGTCGCCCGGATCCGCTCCCGGGCCTCGGTCACCGAGCGGAGGGTGTCGGGGTCCAGGCTCCTGGCCAGGCTCTCGGCCTGGGCGAGGCGGGTCAGCGCGTCCTCGAAGCTCCGCCGCCGGGCGAGGTCCGCGCTCTCCCGGAGCAGGCGCTGGATCTCCGCGCGCGCCTCGCGGCTGATGCGGGCGTCCCGGAGGCTGACCGCCTCGGCCCGCTTCCGGGTCAGGTCGCCGTAGAGCGACTTGTTGTTGCGGATCGCCCTCGCGTCCTCCTCCTTCTTGAACATCTCGAGGGCCCGCAGGTCGTCCCCCGCCTCGAGGTGGCAGACGCCCATCCAGTAGTAGGGGACGTAGTCGACGAACTGGAGGCCGTAGGTCTGCAGGTTGAGGGCGGAGCCCGGCTTGAGCTTCACCGCGTCCTGGAGGCTCTTGAGGGCCTGGGGACAGCGCCCGGCCGGGATCAGCTTGTCCCGCGCCTCCAGGTAGTGCTCGTGCCAGTCCCGGACCGCCCAGGCGGGCCCGGGAAGGGCGAGGAGGACCGCCGCGAGGGCCGCGAGGCGCGCCCGGCCGGCCGGCCGCGGGCCGGTCCGGTCGGGCGGGGAGGACGCTCGCGCCAGGGCCCTACTTCTCGTACATCGCGGCGATGAGCGCCCCACGGGCGGTTGCGGTGAGGGGATCGGAGGCAATGCGCACCTCGGCGACGTCGACGGGGAGCGCGCGCGAGCGCAGCGTCCGCTCGAACAGCTCCCGGAAGCCCCGGGGCTTGGCCGTCCCCCCGGAGAGCACGATCGGCAGGGGGCGGTCGGTGCGGGGGAGCTTCTCCGCGGTGGAGATCGCCCGCCGCAGCCCCTCCACCAGGGACTCCACGAGGTCCTCGTAGTAGATGTGGAGGGCCTTCTCGAACTTGTCCCGGGGAGCCCGGGAGAGGTCGAGGCCCTCCTCCTTCAGCACCTTCACCCGGGTGGCGTGCTCGTCGACCACCGCGCCCACCGAGCGGTCGATGAAGTCCCCGCCCTTGGCGATCGAGAACATGATCGAGGGGATCGACAGGTAGGCGAGGGTCGCGTTGCACATGCCGCCCCCGCAGGAGATGCCGATCCCGGTGAAGTTCTGGTCCTCCAGCTCCGAGAAGATCACCGCGAGGCCCTCGTTGATCGCCACCGCGCGGTAGCCCAGGCCCTGGAAGTACTTCCGGAGGACGGCCTCGTGGTACACCAGCTCCGCCTCCTTGCCCGCGATCGCGGCGGGGACCGAGAAGGCGAGGGTCTCCCCGGCGGTGCGGGCCTTGGGGACGAGCGTCTGGAGGATGGCCTCGAGGACCGGCCAGGCCTGCTTCTCGCGCGGGTTCAGGAGGCCGTCGGCCATCGGCCGGCGGGCCTCGGCGTTGAACATGTTGGCGAAGCGCTCGGTGGCCGAACCGTAGATGACGAGGTCTTCGCCGTCGCGGTACCAGGCGATGTCGCTCTGGGCCTGGATCGTCCGCTCGGTGAAGGGGGCCCATTTCACCGGGATGAAGGCGTTGAGCTGGTGGGCGGACTGGATCTCCTTGCCGCTCTTCCGCGAAGCGACCACCTTGGAGGTGCCGACGTCCATGCCCAGGGGGTTCGCTCCGGCCTTCACCAGGTCCTCGATGCGGTCCTGGGCGTCGTCCGCGACCTTCCAGAGGTGATCCTTGTTCTCGGCCATGTTCTATCCTCCGATTCGATTGACGCCGGGTGCCCGCACCTTCGCTCCGACCGCCCCGGCGGCGACCCGCCGCGCGTCGGCCGCGTCCTGATCGCTCGTCTGCTCGGCCAGCCACGCGTCGAACCGCCGCTGCCGCTCCCGCCGGACCTCGTCCACCGTGGTCCCCCGCGCGGCCGCCTCGTCGGCCAGGATCCGCTCGGCCTCCCTCACCCCCGCCCAGGGCCGGCCCATCACCCTGACGAGGCGCTCGTCGTAGCCGAAGCCGAAGAGGGCCACGCTCGGGGCGGGCCTGGCGTACTGGTCGGGGAGGCCGAAGGCCTCGAAGGGGAACCCGCGGGCCCAGTCGAGGTGGTGACCGATCAGCCGCTTCCGGGGGTTGACGCTGGTCAGGCCGTGGGGCACGCAGAGGTCGGCCGCGATCTCCCAGCGCTTGCGCAGGTAGTCGGTGAGGCTCCGGCCGGCCGCGAGCTGGGCCTCCGTGATGGGAAGCGCCCGGCCCCCCTCCCAGCGGGTCTCGAAGCTCACCCCCAGGAACGCGTTGTTCAGGTTCAGGAAGACGAGGTCGCCCCTCGCCCAGACGGAGTGGCCGGCGTGGTTCGCCTTGGCCGTCTCCTCCACCACCCGGAAGACCTGGCCGAAGCGGTCGATGAGGTAGTGGTAGACGTGGTTGCGCCGCAGGTAGCGCAGGAGGCCCTGGCTGCTGTCGCGCAGCTTCTCGTTGAAGCTCTCTTCGAGGGGCCAGATGTCGCTCTCCGAGGTGTGGAACAGGATGCCGACCGGCTTCTCCTCCACCGCCTCCTGCATCCCGGCCGCGACGTGGAAGGCCCGGAACCGGCGGGGCTCGCCCGCGATCGCGTAGGTCGTGTCCACCCGCAGGCCGTTGCTGTAGAGCTCCCATCGGTCGCCGCTCTGCACGAGCCAGACGCGGCTGGGGGAGACGCCCTGGGGGAGCACGGGCAGGGTCTCCGCCACCGGCCGGGGGGCGAGGCGGGGGGCCTCCCCGGCCGGCTCCGCCGTCACCGGGCGCGTCGCCTGATAGCCGGCGGCCACGAGGGCAAACCCCGCGAGCAGGCTCGCCGCGGGCAGCCCCAGGCGGGCCGGGCGCCGCGGCTCGGGCCGGCCCGCGGGCCGGGCCGCCCCGTTCGGGTTCGTGGTGAGGAGCGGGGTCACCCGGTCGAATCGCGTCACCTTGTAGAGGAGCGTTCGGAGCGGCGTGGGCACGGCCTGGAGCTTCCGGTCCGCCTCCTGGTAGCGGGCCAGCGAGCGGCGGATGAAGCGGAGCTTGGCGACCGGGTCCCGGATGCTGCGGCTCTTCTCCTCGATGGACAGCACGAAGTCGCCGCCCCCGGACCGGCGCGCAGTGGGACGCTTCTCGTTCTGTCGCGCCCGAAGGTGGACCGCCGTGCCGGCCAATGGGCCTCCCAAAGGATTCTAGGCCATCGGATTATAGCCAGGGCCCCCCCGGCCCACAAGCCCGGGATGTCGCCTCAGCGCCGGAAGAGCGGCCGGGGGAAGAGGAAGCCGGCCTCGGGCGAGCGCAGGTAGGGGAAGAGGAGGGCGCAGGACGGGACCTGGAAGAGGCTCGACACGACCACCGAGGTCGGGAAGCGGAGGGGCGCTCCCCAGAGCGCGAGAGCGATCACCACCGCGTAGGTGACGAGGGCGGCCAGGCAGTAGACGAGCGCGACCGTCCGGCAGAGGGCGAGCCGCTGCCACAGGCCCGCGGCGAGGAGCCAGAACAGGACGGCCCGGCCGAGGGCCTCCCAGACCGGCCAGAACTCGAGCGGGCGCGGGGCCTCGATGACGCCCAGGACCAGCTCGAGGACGCCGCAGGCCGCGAAGAAGAGCGCGCTGACGAGGATGCCGCGGGGACGCATGGCGGACCCTACTCGGGCAGGCACACCCGGGGCTTGACCCCGTCGGGGACCGGCCTCTCCTCGTCGCCCGTGCGGAGGTAGAAGCGTCCCCGCCGCTCCCGGCGCGGCTCGCGCTTCTCCTCGACCTGGATGCAGAACTCGAGCACCTCGCGGGTCGGGACGAGGTACACGCGGTCTCCGAACCGGAGCGGGAAGAGCGAGTCGGGGCGGCGCATCCCCGCGCGGGCGATCCTCTCCGCCGCGAGCCCCCCCGGGGCGTCGAGACCCGGCCCCGGCCGGCCGCCCGGTGGGGTGGGCCCGCCTTCGATCGCCTGGCCGGGGAGGCGTTCCTCCTCCGTGTCGCCTTCCGCCAGCACGAGCACGCCTTCCCGGAGCCGGGCCCGGCCCTCCCGCGACCGCACCCCTCGGGCCGTCCCCAGGTCGCAGGCGAGCCGGAACCGCCCCGAGGGCTCGATGGTGAGCAGGCACGTCCCGCGCCGGGGATCGCTCATGAAGTAGGTCCCCGCCAGGTCGGGGACGCCGGCCGGCCACTCGGCGACGGCCGGGGAGGCCGCTTCGTCGCCGGCCGCGAGCGCGATCGCTCCCAGGGCGACCGCGGTGAGCCCGAGCACCAGCCCCGCCACCACTCCATGATAGCCTCCGGTCCCCGCGCCCGTCCGCCTTGAGGGCGTCCGGCCCCAAGCCTAGAATGGACCCGGCGCCCCGCATGACCCCGAGCAGGCCGACGGCAGAAGGGCAGCCCCGAGGCGGGCGGCGGTCTCCTCGGCTCGACATCGACCTCCCGGCCTCGCTCGCCGGCCGCTCGCCGAGCGCGGCCACCCTGGTCGACCTCAGCCTCGGGGGCTGCCTCGCGCGGTGCGAGCGGCCCCTCGACCCCGGCACCATCCTGGACCTCCGCGTCGAGCTGGGCGGGGCCCCGTTCACGGCCAAGGTGAGGGTGTGCGAGTCGAGCGTGGACGGGACGTCGCTCTCGCAGCCTCGGCCGCTCTACCTGGCCGGGCTCGAGTTCCTGGGCCTGCCCGCGGACGAGGAGCGGCGCCTGAGGGCGTTCCTCGACGCGGAAAGACGGCGGAGGCCGCGTGCGCGCCCGTCCCATTCATGAGGTCTCGCCGAAGGAGCTGCGTGGCCTCCTGCAGGAGGAGAAGGAGCACTGGAGCGGGGAGCTGCTCTGGGACTACTCGGAGGTCGCCTCGGCGGTGGCGAGCGGCCTGGAGCGGCGCGCCCTCACCGGCCGGGTCGTCTTCGACGCGCTCCGCCCCGTCGCCTACTGCTACTACATGATGGACTCCGGACGGGCCATCGTGGGGTCGCTCTTCTCGAGCGAGGGCTTCCGGGGCCGCGGGCTCGAGGAGGACCTGGCCGACACCGTGCTCGCCGAGGCCCAGGCCCAGCCCGGCAACGGCCGGGTGGAGTGCCAGACCCTCTTCTCCACCTCCCCGGCGGCCAACGGGCGCTTCACCCGGGCCGGCTTCCAGAGCCGGAAGCGCCACTACATGGTCCGCGACCTGCGCCAGCCCCTGGCCCTGCCCCCGACCCACGGGCTGCGCCTGCGGACGCTGCGCCGCGACGACCTGGCGGCCGCGGCGGAGATCGTCTACCGGAGCCACCGGGGGAGCCTCGACGCCGCCCTCAACCTCACCTACGCCACTCCCGCCCTGTGCCGGGGCTTCGTGGACACGCTGGTGCTGCGGGCGGGCTGCGGGCGGTTCGACGCCGAGGCCTCTTTCGTGGCCGACGGGCCCCGCGGTCCGATCGCGGTCCTCCTCGCGAGCCACCTCTCCCGGACGAACGGCCACGTCTGCCAGGTCTCGGTCGTCCCCGAGGCCCAGTCCCAGGGGCTCGGCGCCGCGCTCATGACGACCGCCCTCCACGCCTTCCGGGCCCAGGGCCTCGTCTCGGCCAGCCTGTCGGTCACCGTGGACAACCTCCGGGCCCACCGGCTCTACGAGGCCCTCGGCTTCCGCCTCCGCAAGGAGTTCGCGGCCCACGCCTGGGTGCGCCCGCCCGCGCGGATCGAGCTGCCCGCGTGAGCGGGGGGACGGGGTGAGCCTGCTCCTCGCCGCCCTCCTCGCCGCCGCCCCCGCCCCGGGAGGAGCCTTCGTGGTCACCGCTCCCGAGGGACCGGCCGGGGAGTCGGCGTGGGTCGCCCAGGCGGTGGCCGACACGCTCCCCCGGGCCCTCGCTCGCCTCGGGGTGGACGCGGTCTCCCGGACCGACCGGCTGCGGGCCCAGGAAGCCCTCGGCATCCCCGCGAGCGCCCCGACCAGCCGGGCGAGCAGCATCCGGGTGGGAGAGGCCCTCCGGGCCGCCCGTCTCGTGGTGGGGCGGTACGAGCGCCGGGGGGCCGAGGTAGTGCTCTCCCTGAGCCTGCTCGACCTGGAGAGGGCCGCGCTCTCGGCGCCGCTCATCGGCTCCGGGCCTCCCGAGGCGCTGCCGTCGCTCATCCACGCCCTGGCCTGGGACGTCGCCCTCACCGCCCCCCGGCCTCCCGAGGGCTCGCGCGAGGCGTTCGTGCGGTCGGCGGGCGCCGTCCCCTTCGAGGCTTTCCGGCACCACGCGGAGTCCCTGGCCGTGGCCGATCCCGAGGTGCGCCGCAAGCTGCTCCAGCGCGCGCTCGCGGCGGCCCCCGACTACGACGAGGCCCGGGTGGCCCTCGGCCGGGTCCTCCTGGAGACCCGCGAGCTTCCCGCGGCCGAGGAGGCCCTCGGCCGCGTGGACGCCGGCTCGCCCCTCGCCCGGGAGGCCCGGTTCCTCCGGGGAGTCGCCCTCCTCCAGCTCGGGCGCTACCGGGAGGCCGAAGAGCTGTACCGGGCCCTCGCCGCGGAGGACGCCACGCCGGCCGCGCTCAACAACCGCGCCCTCGCCGCCCTCCGCCTCGGGCTCGGCTCGCTCCGGGCCTCGGCGCTCCTGCGGGAGGCGGTCGAGAAGGACCCGGGGGCGCCGGACCTCCCGTTCAACCTCGGCTGGGCCCTCCTGGTGGAGGGCGACGCGGAGGCGTCGGCGTTCTGGCTGGGGGGCGTGGTGCGGCGGGAAGGCCGCGACAACCACGCCCGGCTCGTCCTGTCGTGGGCCCTCGGCGGGGCGGGCCGCGCCGAGGAGGCCGACGCGGAGTTCCAGGCGCTGTCCGCGGTCAGCTCGTCCTACCAGTCGCTCCGCGTGCCCGACCTCAAGCGGCGCTTCGAGCGCATCCAGCCGTCCGAGCGCCTGGTCGTCCTCGACGGCGGGGGGCGCAGCGACGCCGAGATGGCCGCCACCCACGTGGCTCGGGCCGACCGCCTGGCCGGCGAGGGCGACCTCGAGGGCGCCCGGGCCGAGCTGACGCGGGCCGCGTACCTCGACCCCTACGGGGCGCTCGTCCACCGGCAGCTCGCCCGGCTCCACCGACGGCAGGGGGACGCCGGGAAGGCCGTCCTCGAGCTTCGCATGTCGCTCTGGTGCCGCGACGACCCGGGGACCCGGCTCGAGCTGGCCGGGCTGCTCCGCGAGGCGGGGCGGACCGAGGAGGCCCGGGCGGAGGCCCGACGCGTCCTGGAGGCCGACCCCGACAACGAGGAGGCCCGACGGATCGCCGGGGGCTCCTGAAGCCGGCCGTATACTCGTAGACGTGGGGTCCCTGCCGTCGGTCGCGCTCGCCCTCCTCCTCCTCGGCCAGGCCGAGGCGGCCTCCGTCCGACCGGCTCCGCCCCGGGCCGGCCTCGCCTGGGCCGACGCAGACACGCTGTCGCGGGCGCTCCAGGAGGTGGAGGCGAGCTACCGGGCCGGGAAGCCGATCGCCAGGCGGCGGGTGGTGATCACCGAGCGGCAGCTCAACTCCTACCTCAACCTCACCCTGGCCTCCCAGATCCCCGCGGGAGTGACCGATCTCCACGTGGGGCTCGACGGGGAAGGCCTCCGGGCGCGGGCCAACGTGGACCTCGACCGGGTGCCCCTGCAGCGGCCGGCCGACGGCGCGTGGAGCCTCTACAGCCTGCTCACCGGGGTGGTGCCGGTGGCCCTCGCCGGGCGGGTGGACAGCCGCGACGGGGTGGGCACCCTCGAGCTGACCGAGGCGCGGCTCGGAGGCTGGTCGGTGCCGGCCGCCCTCGTCGCCCAGCTCGTGAGCAGCACGACGAGGAACGCGGCGAACCCCGGGGGCTTCGACATCCGCGCCCCCTTCCGGCTGCCCTACGCGGTCAAGCAGGTGGTGTTCGAGCCGGGCCGGGCGGTCCTCTACTTCTGACGGACCCGGGCTTTCTGCCCCCCGTGGGATGATCGGTCGCGAGACGATGGACCTCCACGCGCCGGTCCAGTACGTGAAGGGCGTGGGCCCCCAGCGCGCGGCCGGCCTCGAGAAGCTGGGCATCCGCTCGGCCGAGGACCTGCTCCTCCACGTCCCCCTGCGCTACGAGGACCGCCGGAGCTTCGCCCGGGTCGCCGACCTGCGGCCGGGGATGCGGGTCTCGGTGGCGGGGGAGATCGCGGTGGCCGGGCTGCGGCGGGCCCGGCGCATGACCCTCTACGAGGTCCGGCTCGACGACGGGAGCGGCCGGCTCAAGGCCCTCTGGTTCAACCAGCCCTTCCTCGCCGAGGTGCTCTCCCGGGGGCGCCGGGTGGTCCTCTACGGCGCGGTCGAGCGCGACGCCTACGGCTCGAGCCAGCTCTCGATGACCTCGCCCCAGTACGAGCTGGTCGAGGCCGCGGACGCCCCGGGGATCCACACCGGCCGGATCGTCCCCGTCTACGAGAAGCTCGGCCCCCTCAACGGCAAGGCGCTGCGCCGGGTGCTCCACCACCTCGCGGCCCAGGTCGGGGACGGCCTCCCCGACCCGCTGCCCGCCGTGGTCCGGGAGCGGCTGGGAGTGGTGGGCCGGGGGGCCGCCCTGCGGGGAGTCCACCTCGCGGGGGACGCCGACCTGGACGCGCTGAACCGCTTCCGCAGCCCCCCCCACCTCCGGCTCATCCTCGAGGAGCTGTTCCTCTTCCAGCTCGGCCTCGCCCGCCGGCGGCGGGAGCTGCGGGCCGAGCGCAAGGGGGACGCCTTCGAGATCACCGACCGCACCCGGGACGCGGTGAAGCGGATCCTCCCCTTCCCCCTCACGGGGGCCCAGAAGCGGGTCCTCCGCGAGATCGCCGACGACATGCGCTCGCCCCACCCGATGAACCGCCTCGTCCAGGGCGACGTGGGCTCGGGCAAGACGCTCGTCGCCCTCCTCTCGATGGTGGTCGCGCTCGAGAACGGCCGGCAGTGCGCGTTCATGGCCCCCACGGAGATCCTGGCCGAGCAGCACTTCTTCACGTTTCGCCGGCTCCTCGCCCGCTGCCCCTACCGCGTCGAGGTGCTGACCTCCGCCGTCAAGGGGAAGGAGCGGCGGCTCGCCCGGGGGCGCCTCGCCGCCGGCGAGTCGCAGATCGCGGTGGGCACCCACGCCCTCATCCAGGAAGGGGTGGCCTTCCAGCGGCTGGGCCTCGCGGTGATCGACGAGCAGCACCGCTTCGGGGTGCTCCAGCGGGAGGACCTGCGGCGGAAGGGCTACGAGGTGGACGTGCTCGTGATGACGGCGACCCCGATCCCGAGGACCCTCGCCCTCACCGCCTACGGCGACCTCGACGTCTCGGTGGTGGACGAGAAGCCCCCCGGGCGGACGCCGATCCGGACCCAGGTGAGGGCGGCCTCGGAGCGGCGGGCCGTGCTCGACCTCGTCCGCCGGGAGGTCGCGGCCGGCCGGCAGGCCTACGTGGTCTATCCCCTCGTCTCGGAGTCCGAGAAGCTCGAGGACGTGCGGGCGGCCACCGAGGCGGCCGCGGAGTGGCAGGCCGCCCTCCCCGGGGTGGCGCTGGGGCTGCTCCACGGCCGGATGAAGGCCTCCGAGAAGGAGACCGTCATGGCCGCGTTCACCAGGGGGGAGCTGTCCGTGCTCGTGGCGACGACCGTGATCGAGGTCGGGGTGGACGTGCCGAACGCGACCCTGATGGTGGTCGAGCACGCGGAGCGCTACGGCCTCGCCCAGCTCCACCAGCTCCGGGGCCGGGTGGGCCGGGGGGGCGAGGCCTCCACCTGCGTCCTCCTCACCTACGGCCGCCTCTCCGACGTGGCCCGAGCCCGGCTCGACGTCATGGCGGCGACGGAGGACGGCTTCCTGATCGCCGAGAAGGACCTGGAGATCCGCGGCCCCGGCGATTTCTTCGGGACCCGGCAGTGGGGGATGCCGGCTTTCCGGGTCGCCCACCTCCTGCGCGACCGCGACCTCCTCGAGCGGGCCCGGGCCGAGGCCTTCCGCTGGGTCGACTCGCCGGACGCCGAGGACGCCGCGGACCTCCGGATCTTCCTGGAGCAGGGCGGGTGGGAGCGGCGGTTCGGGCTGGCCCGGGTGGGGTGAGTCGGCAGTGATTCAGCCATGAGGGATGGGTAGCGTGCCAGAGGTCGGGCCGGGCATTCGAGGGAGGACCGCGGATTGATCGGGGAAGGCGGGGCTGACGACGTGTCCCGCGGGTGGCGCTTGACCGCGCTGGTTCAGGCACAGCTCGCGGTCTGGTGCCTTTTCGCGTCGCCGATGATCGGCTTCGCTGCGGCCGTCGCTGTCTTCGGAGGCGCTCATCTCCTGGGGACAGGTCTGCCCTCCGTGCCTCCCAGGGTCAGCGTATTCGTGTGGCTGGTGCTTCTGTTGGGGGCGACGGTTGCCGGTGCCGCTGCGCGCGGAATCTGGCCCGCTTCTCGTCGCTACCGGCTCAGCACACTGGTTCTCGCTGCCCTGGTGCCATGGGCCGTCCTTCGCTTTCTCTGGGCACGCTTCGCCGATGCCGGCGCTCCCCTGGAGATCCCCACCGCAACGGAGTACCTTCTGCATGAGGCGAGGTGTCTGGGCGCCCTGGGTGGTGCAGCCTTGCTCGCCTTCGTGGGGCTTCGCTGGTCCGCGTCCACGGGCGCAGGTGCTGCCCCGCGACCGGATGCCCCTGACGATGCCTATCGATATGCACCGAGCGACACTTCTCCTCGACGATGAGAGCTGGGAGGCCGCCCGCCAGCTCGCGGACAGATACAAGTGCTCCGTCTCGCAGGCGATCCGGCGGGCCGTCATCAGTCACCGCGACGCGGTGATGGTCGGCTCCCAGGAGTCGCGGCACGAGCGTCGGGGCCGCGTTGAGCGGCTCATCGCGCTGGTCGATGGGAACGACGCCGAGCAGGAGGTCCGCCGGCTCAAGTCGGAGGACGAGGGTGGCTTCTGAGGCGCCGACGGTCCGCTTCGACACCGACCTCCTCGTGTACGCTCTCTGCTTTCTCGAGGACGGAGTGATCGGCCTCCGGCAGGAGACCGTGGCCGGCTGAAAGGGCCCGCCTCCGCATGTCCCGCATCATCGCCGGACGGGCCCGGGGCCGGCGCCTGACCGTCCCCCGGGGGCTCGAGACGCGGCCCACCGGGGGACGGGTCAAGCAGACGCTCTTCGACATCCTCGCCCCGGAGGTCCCGGGATGCCGGTTCCTCGACGCGTTCGCGGGGGCGGGGGGGATCGGCCTCGAGGCGCTGTCCCGGGGGGCGGCGAGCGTCGTCTTCGTGGACGCGAGCGCAGCCGCGGTGGCCGCGGTCAAGGAGAACCTCCGGGCGGTCGCGGGGGCGGGAGGCGAGGCCGAGGTGTTCCGCCAGGACGCCCGGGTGGCGATCCCCGCCCTCGCCGACGCCGGCCGGCGGTTCGACGTCGTCTACCTCGACCCGCCCTACGCGAGCGACCTCTACGAGCCCCTCCTCGCCGAGTCGGCCCGCCTGCTCGCCGAGGGAGGAGTGGCGGTGGCCGAGCACTTCCACAAGCGGACCCTCCCGGAGACAATAGGGCCGCTCGCCCGGACGCGGTCGGTCCGGGTGGGGGACCATCGGCTCAGCTTCTACCGGCGGCGCGACAGGGAGGTGCCCGCCGGCCCCGCGGGGAGGCAGGAGTGAACAAGCGGCGCGCCAGCGTGGCGATCTTCCCGGGCTCCTTCGATCCCATCACCAACGGCCACCTCGACATCGTGATCCGCGGCCTCTCGGTCTTCCAGGAGATCGTGATCGCGATCCTCGTGAACCCCGAGAAGCGCCCGCTGTTCACCGTCGAGGAGCGCGTGGAGATCGTCTCGAGGGTCTTCCGCGGCCAGCGGAAGGTGAGGGTGGACACCTTCAGCGGGCTCCTCGTCCACTACGCGAGGCGCGCGGGGGCCTCGGTGATCATCCGGGGGCTCCGGGCGATCTCGGACTTCGAGTACGAGTTCCAGATGGCCCTCATGAACCGCCGGCTGGATCCGAGGATCGAGACGGTGTTCATGATGCCCGCGGAGAGCTACTCCTACGTGTCGTCCCGCCTCGTCAAGGAGGTGTTCGAGCTGGGCGGGCGGGTGAGCGACCTCGTGCCGCCGGTGGTGGAGAAGCGCCTGCGGGACAAGTACCGGCCCCGGGGGAGCCGGCTCCCGGCCCGGGCGGCCCGGTGAAGGGGACGAAGTCGGCGGCCCCGCCCCGCCAGCTCTCCCGGAGGGCGCTGCGTCTCGAGGTCTCGCCCACGGTGGCGACCGCGGCCCGGGCGGCCGCCCTGAAGCGCCAGGGGGTCTTCGTCTACGACTTCAGCGTGGGAGAGCCCGACCAGGGGACGCCCGCCCACGTGGCCGCGGCGGGGGTGGCCGCGATCGAGGCCGGCCGGACGCGGTACGCGCCCGCCCCCGGCCTGCCCGAGCTGCGGGCCGCGGTCGCCCGCCGCTACCGCGAGGACTTCCAGGTGGCCTTCGCCCCCGAGGAGGTCGCGATCACGGTGGGCGGGAAGCAGGCGCTCTACCTGGCCTGCCAGGCCCTCCTCGACGCCGGCGACGAGGCGGTCGTGCCCACCCCCTGCTGGCCGACCTTCACCGAGGCGGTGCGCCTCGCGGGCGGGAAGGCGGCCACGGTGGCCACCGCCGAGCGGGATGGCTTCGCGGTGACCGCGCGCCGGCTCGCGCGGGCGGTGACCCCGCGGACGCGGGCCGTGATCGTGAACAGCCCGGGCAACCCCACGGGAGCGGTGGTCCCCCCCGAGGAGCTCCTCGCGATCGGGGGGCTCGCGAAGCGGCGCGGCTTCACCCTCGTGTACGACGACACCTACCGGCACCTCGTGTACGCGCCGCCGTCCGACTGGGGGCTCCAGGCGCTGCGCGACCTCCTCGGCGACCGGCTGGTCGTCGTCGGCACCGCCTCGAAGAGCTACTGCATGACCGGCTGGCGCATCGGCTGGGTCATGGGGCCGAGGGCGCTCGTCGACGCCTGCGCGGCCTTCGCGTCCCACAGCACCCAGGGCCCGGCCACCTTCGCCCAGGTCGGCGCGGTGGCCGCCCTCGAGGGCCCGCAGGACTTCGTGGGCGATCTCCGGGCGGAGTACCGGCGGCGCCGCGACCTCGTCCATCGCGCTCTCGTCGGGATCCCCGGCGTGACCTGCCACGAGCCCCAGGGGGGCTTTTTCGCCTTCCCGAGCGTCCGCCGGCACCTCGGCCCCGGGATGCCCACCACCCTCGACCTCGCCCGCCGCCTCCTGGAGGAGAGGCAGGTGGCGGTGGTGCCGGGGGAGGGCTTCTCGGCGCCCGGCTACGTGCGGATCTCCTTCGCGCGGCCGCTCGAGGAGCTGCGCGAGGGGATGCGGCGGATCGCCGGGTTCCTGACGGGGAGGGCGTGAAGGAACTCGCGCGGGGAGCGGCGGTGGTGCTCTACCTCCACAGCCCCCGGGAGAAGGTCTGGGGCGTGCTCCTCTCCCTGGAGCCGGCGGGGATCGTGATCCGCGGCCTCGACCTCCTGGTCTTCGACGACTGGGTCCGCCAGGAGGTCCACGGGGAGGAGGGGATCGGCCTCAGCACCCTCTTCTACCCGATGGGGCGGGTGGAGCGGATCGAGCGCGACGAGACGTGCGGCCCGCTGGAGAGCTTCTCGGAGCGCTTCGAGCGCCAGGCCGGGCGCCCGGTGCGCGAGGCGATGGGGCTGCCCCCGCCGTCCGGGGACGACGGGGGCGACTGACTCAGAAGCCGAACGCCCCGTTGAGGGGCCCCACCGGGGCGAGGAACGTCGGGGCGAACAGGAACAGGTCCCCGTGCTCGCCGATGCGGTGCCGGTAGCCGACCACGAGGCCGCCCTGCCGGTAGCTGTACCCGTGGTTCCAGAACGGCCCGTACCCGTAGGCGGCTCGGCCGCCCTGCCGCGAGCGGTAGAAGCCCGCGATCGGGTACTTGGCGTCGGCCTCCTCGGTCCCGAAGTACCGGTCCTGCGAGGAGCGGTAGAAGGACGCGATGTCGTAGGGGTGCTGGAGCACCTTGATGCGGTTCATCGGCTCCGGGCGGGGCTCGTCCTCCTCCACCGCCTCCTGGGCCCGGGCCGCGACGCCGAGCGCGGCCACCGCCAGAACCACCATCCCCAGTCTCTTCAGCATGATCCTCCCCTTCCCTTCGCTGGACTATACGGGCCCGGCGCGAGGGGGATTGTGACGATTGTTACAGGCCCCTTCCCGACGGGCAAGGGCGTTTTCCGCTAGGCTTCCCCAATGGGCCGCATCTACCTGGACCACCACGCCACCACCCCGGTGGACCCGGCGGTGGTCGCGGCCATGCTGCCCTTCTTCACCGAGCGCTTCGGCAACCCGTCGGGCCGTTCCCACGCGTTCGCGGCGGAGGCGGGCCAGGCGGTGGAAGAGGCCCGGGAGCGCGTGGCCGCCCTGGTCGGGGCCCGGCCGGAGGAGATCGTCTTCACCTCCGGGGCGACCGAGGCCGACAACCTGGCGGTGCGGGGGGGGGCGCGGTCCCTGGCGCGGAAGGGCCGGCACCTCGTCACGAGCGCGATCGAGCACCCGGCCGTGCTCGAGCCCCTGCGCGGCCTCGAGCGCGAGGGCTTCGAGGCGACGCGCGTCGCGGTGGGGCCGGGAGGCGTGGTCGATCCGGACGATGTGCGAAAAGCGTTTCGTCTTGATACGACACTCGTCTCGCTGATGGCGGCCAACAACGAGGTGGGCACGCTCCAGCCCGTGGCCGAGGTGGGAGCTCTTTGCCGGGAGCGCGGGATCGTCTTCCACACCGACGCCGTCCAGGCCGTCGGCCGCGTGCCGGTCTCGGTCGAGGCCTGGAAAGCGGACCTCGTCAGCCTCTCGGCCCACAAGATGTACGGCCCGAAGGGCGTGGGTGCGCTGTATGTCCGGCGGGGCCGGAGGCCTCCCCTGCGTCTGCAGCCGCAGATGGAGGGGGGTGGGCAGGAGCGGGGCCTCCGTTCCGGGACGCTCAACGTGCCCGGCATCGTCGGGTTCGGCGAGGCGGCCCGCCTGGCCGGCGAGGCGCTCGCCGCCGGCGAGGCCGATCGGGTCCGCGGGCTCCGCGACCGCCTGCTCGCGGCCCTGCGGGAGCGGATCGACGGTCTCGAGGTGAACGGGGTCCTCTCTCCTCGCCTGCCCGGCAACCTGAACGTCTCGATCGAGGGGATCGAGGCCGAGACGCTGCTGCTCGCCCTCGGGCCGGACTTGGCGCTGTCGTCGGGGGCCGCCTGCGCGGAGG
>Ga0268386_10001232_pt1 | contig 17515 bp, 15 predicted proteins | sample RVTome_15_FD_200260 | JGI IMG/M metagenome (GOLD analysis project Ga0268386, IMG submission 200260) | Soil microbial communities from uranium-contaminated site in the Upper Colorado River Basin, Wyoming, United States - RVT150D86... ...
ACGTGTACGAGAAGGAGCCGCGGGTTCACCCGAAGCTGCTGTCGGCCCCTTCGGCGGTGCTCCTGCCGCACCTCGGGAGCGCGACCGGGGAGACGCGGGAAGCGATGGGGCGGCGGGCGACGGAGAACCTGCTCGCCGCGCTCGACGGGCGGGAGCCGCCGAGCCCCGTCAATTGAAGCCGATCCCCTTCCGGCGGAGGATGTCCATGGGATCGATCCTCCCGGTCTTGGAGAAGGGGACCCGGACCACGCCGAAGAACGGGGCGATCAGGCTCACCGAGCCGTTGAACTCGTAGGAGACCGCGCGGGCATCGCGCACCTCGCGCAGCGCTTCGGCGAAGGCGTCGGACTCCAGCCGGACGGGCACCCTGACCACCGTCTCCCCGGAGGGCTCGATGCGCATCTCCTCGGTCCGCTCCCCGCCGGCCAGCCGCCGGGTTCCCACCGTCGCGGAGTAGGCGACGCCGGCCACCGTCAGGGCGTAGGGATTCGGGTTTTTCACCGCGAGATGAAGGACCACATCGATCGGGCCCCGGGATCGGAAGGGGTTGCCGGCGATCCCGATGTCGGCGACCCGCACCTTCGGGGCCTGGAAGGCCTCTTTCAGCAGGGGGCGGCACGAGGAGACGGGAAGGCACGATGCACCGATCAGCAGCAGGAGGACCCACCGCTTGCCGATCCGAATCTTCGACGTCCGTGTCGATCCGTCGCTTCCGGAACGATCTCTGCCCGAGCGCATAGCGACGATTATAGGCGTTCCGATCGACGAGGTGCACCGGTTTTCCGTGGTCCGGCGCGGGTACGACGCCCGCCGGAAAGGCGACGTGCGCCGTGTCTACACGGTGGAGTGCTCCCTCGGCTCCCCCGCGGCGGAGGATGCGGCGTGCGCCCGGGTTCCCGGAGCGAAGCGGTACGAGGCGCCCCCCGACCCGTTCCCGGCTTCCCCGGTGCGAGGGCCGGATCCCCCTCCCGTCGTCGTCGGGGCAGGGCCGGGCGGGCTGTTCGCCGCCCTCACGCTGGCGCGGTTCGGCGCCCCCCCCATCGTGCTGGAGCGCGGCCGGTCGGTGGAGGAGCGGGCCGGGGACGTCGCCCGGTTCTGGCGCGACGGGACCCTCGACCCCGAGAGCAACGCCCAGTTCGGGGAGGGGGGTGCGGGAACGTTTTCCGACGGGAAACTCACCACCCGGATCGGGGACCCCCTCGTGGACCACGTGGTGTCGACGTTCGCGGAGTTCGCCGGGATTCCGGGGCTCATAAAGGACGCGAAGCCGCATGTCGGGACCGACCGTCTCCGGCGCTTCTGCCGGCGGATGCGCGCGGAGCTCGTCTCCCTGGGCGCCACGGTCCGGTTCGGTGCCCGGGTCGAGGAGTTGTCGGTGTCGGAGGGGCGGGTGCGCGGGGTTCTCCTGGGCGGGGGCGAGGAGGTGCGATCCCCGGTCGTCCTCCTTGCGACCGGCCACTCGGCCCGGGACACGGTGCGGCGGCTCTTCGCGCAAGGGGTCGGGATGGCGGGGAAAGCGTTCGCCGTCGGGTTCCGGGTGGAGCATCCCCAGGCGATGATCGACCGGATCCAGTACGGGCCGATGGCGGGGAAGGGCCTTCCCCCTGCGGATTACCGTCTCGCGGCGCGCACCCCCTCGGGCCGCGGGGTCTACTCCTTCTGCATGTGCCCCGGCGGGGAGGTGATGAACGCGGCGTCCGGGGAGGGGCAGTCGCCCGTGAACGGGATGAGCGTCCGCGCCCGCAACTCCGGGTTCGGGAACAGCGGGATCGTCGCGTCGATCGCGCCCGGGGAGTTCGGGGAGGCGGGGTCGCAAGGGGGCGGCCCCCTGGCGGGGATCGGTTTCCAGGAGGCGATCGAACGCCGGGCGTTCGATCGCGGCGGCGGCGGATACGGCGTGCCGGCCGCGAACCTGCTCGCCTTCGCACGCGGGAAAGAGCTCCCCCCGTCCCCCGGACGCCTCCTCGCCCCGCGGGTCGTCCCGGACGATTTGCGCGGTATCCTGCCGGCTGCGGTGGAGGAGGACCTCCGCTTCGGGCTGCTCCGGTTCGGGGGGGCGATGCGGGGATTCCTGACCCGCGAGGCGACGCTTTACGCCGTCGAGTCCCGGACCTCCTCCCCCGTCCGGATCGAGCGGGTAAATTACGAGTCGGTGACGCATAAAGGGTTGTATCCTGTCGGGGAGGGCGCGGGGCATGCCGGCGGGATCGTCTCCTCCGCCGTGGACGGGATCCGCGCCGCCCTCCGCATCCTCGAAACCTATTCCTCGTAGAAAGCGGGAGTGCCGATGCAGAAGACGCGTTTCGTGAAGGATCTGAAGGAGGGGGAGCCGGTCCGCGACCTGTTCCTCGTCGCGAACAAGGCGCTGCTGACCAGCAACGCCGGGAAGCCGTACCTGACCCTCCAGTTGCGCGACCGGACGGGACAGATCGAGGCGAGGGTGTGGGACCGCGCCGAGGAGATCGGGAAGCGGTTCGACCGGGACGACGTGGTGGAAGTGGGCGGGACCGCAATCGCCTACCAGGGTCGCGTCCAGCTGAAGGTCCACGACGTACGGAAGGAAGAGGGGGGAACGAAGGACCTTTCCGAGTACCTGCCGGTCACGAAGAAGGGGATCGAGCCGCTCTGGAAGACGCTTCAGGAATACATCGGGAGTGTGAAGGACAAGGACCTGGCGCGGCTCCTCGCGGCCGTTTTCCCGGATCCGCCGGAATCGGACGTGGCGCGCCGCTTCCGCCAGGCGCCGGGCGGGAAGACGATGCACCACGATTACATCGGGGGGCTGCTGGAGCACACGGTTTCCGTCGCGGCGATCTGTCGCATGCTGTCGGCCCACTACGAAGGGGTGGACGCCGACCTGCTCCTCGCCGGGGCGCTCCTGCACGACGTCGGGAAGGTGCACGAACTTTCCTACGAGGGGGCGTTCGACTACACGGACGAGGGGCGCCTCCTGGGGCACCTCTACATGGGGACGGAGTACGTGAGCCGCGTCTGCGCCGCCCTCCCCGGCTTTCCGCCGGAGAAGGCGATGCTCGTCAAGCACATCATCCTGTCCCACCACGGGGAGCTCGAGTTCGGTTCCCCCAAGCGGCCCAAGACGCTGGAGGCGATCCTGCTCCATCACGTGGAGAACATGGACGCCAAGGCGACCGCGTTCGGAGACGCCATCGCGGAGCTGCGCGAGGGGGTCCGCTGGACCGACTACCAGCGGATGTTCGAACGGTACCTCTTCTCCGGCAAGTTCCCGAAGGAATAACCGCCGATGAAGGATTGGCAGGATTTACTCGATGAGCGGGAGAGGCGGCAGCTGCTGCGGCGGCTCGTCCCGTCGTCCGGGCGCGCCCCCGCCCTCGCGGTGCGGGACGGCCGGGAATACGTCGACTTCTCCTCCAACGACTACCTCGGGCTGTCGTCCCACCCTGCGCTGGTCGCGGCGGCCCGGGAGGCGCTCGACCGTTTCGGCGTCGGGTCCGGGGCGTCCCGCCTGATGAGCGGGGACCTCGCGATCCATCACGAGCTCGAGGACAGCGTCGCGGTGTTCAAGGGGTGCGAGGCGGCCCTGGTCTTCAACTCCGGCTACCAGGCGAACACGGGGATCCTCCCCGCCCTGTTCGGGCGCCGGGACGCCGTCTTCGCCGACCAGCTCTGCCACGCCAGCCAGCTGGACGGCGCGCTCCTGTCGCGCGCCAGGCTCCTGCGCTTCCGGCACAACGACCCGGAGCACCTCGAACGGATGCTCATGAAGCACCGCGGATCGTACGGGAGGGCGTTGGTGATGACGGAGAGCGTCTTCAGCATGGACGGGGACCTCGCCCCCCTCTCCGCGCTCCTCGCGGCCTGCCGCCGGCACCGTTGCCTCCTGATGGTGGACGAAGCCCACGCCACGGGGGTGTTCGGCCCGCAGGGGCGCGGGTGCGTCGAGGCGGAAGGGTTAGCCGGGCAGGTGGACCTCGTGATGGGGACGTTCAGCAAGGCGCTGGGCGGGTTCGGGGCGTATCTCGCGGCGTCCCGGACGGTGATCGACACCCTGGTCAACACGGCCCGCAGCTTCATCTATTCCACCGCGCTTCCGCCCCCGGTGATCGCCGCCGACCTGGCCGCCCTCCGGCTCTGCCTGGCCGGGGAGACGCGCGGGGAGGAGCTTCTGCGCCGGGCCGCCGCGCTCCGGGACGCTCTTCGCGGGAAGGGGTGGACCGTCGGCGGGGAAAGCCAGATCGTCCCCGTCGTCGTTGGGGAGAGCGCCCTCGCCGTCTCCCTCTCGAAATCGCTCGCGGACCGGGGATTCCTCGCGCTGCCGGTGCGCCCACCCACGGTCCCCGAAGGGTCGGCCCGTCTGCGTTTCTCCCTGACCGCCGCGCACACCGACCAGCAGGTCGCCGCCGTCGTGGAGGCCCTCGGTGCCCCGTAAGACAGAGGGGGGCATTCCTGGCAGTGGGGGACACTCCTTGTTATATCGACGAGAAAACCAGGAGTGTCCCCCCTCATGGAAGGAGTGTCCTCCGCCAGCCATGATATCGAGCACGGAAGAGTTCTTAGTCGTTGGTGGAGGCGGTGATCCCGCGGTGGTCCTGCTGCCGGGGTGGGCGACGGACGGGCGGATCTTCGAGGGAGCGCTCCCCGGCGTGATCGCGGTAACGACCGGGCCGCTCCGGCCGGAGGGGTTCTCCCGACGCCTCGCGGCGTTTCTCGACCGCGTCTCGCGCGTCCCCGTGACGATCGTCGGGTGGTCCTTCGGCGGGTTCCTCGCGGCGGAGTTCGCGCGGAACTACCCGGACCGGGTGCGGCGGATCGTGCTCGTCGGGATCCGGCGGGAGTACCCGGAACGCGAGGTGGAAGAGGTACTTCGCTCGCTCTCGGCCGATCCGGGCGGGTGTCTCAGGGGGTTCTACACGCGATGCTTCTATCCGTCCCAGATTCCTGCGTACCGCAGGTTTCGCGGCAGGCTGCAGGCGGCGTACCTGCGGGAGATGGACGGGGTCTCGCTCCGCGAAGGGCTTGCGTATCTTGCGGGGGCGCGGCTTTCCGGCGGGACGCTTCCGGCGTGCCCCGTGGCGGTCGTCCACGGGAAGGACGACGTGATCGCGCCGTTCGCCGAGGCGGAAGGGGTCGCCCGGGAATGCGGGCACGCGACGTTCCATCCGCTGCCGGGGGCGGCGCACGCCGCCTTCCTCGCGGACGGGTTCCGCGCGCTAATCGCCGACGGCCAAGGATGGCCTAGTGCCGCGACAGGCAGGGAAGCCTCGGGTTCCAATGGAGCGGCCGATGGTTGACCCCACCGTCCTGCGCCGCTTTTCGGCCGGCGCGGCCCGGTACGAGGCCCACGCGTACGCACAGCGCCTCTCCGCCGTTGATCTCCTGGCGTACACCGAAGCGTCGCTGGAGCCGACCGCCGACGGGGGCCGGGCTTTCAGGATCCTCGAGCCGGGCTGCGGGACGGGGCTCTACACGCGCATGCTCCTCGAAGCCTTCCGCGGCGCTTCCGTGTTCGGGGTGGACATCTCGGAGGCGATGGTGCGCGTCGCGAAGCGGGGAATCGACGACCCGCGGGCCCACCTCGCCGTGGCCGACGCGGAGGAGCTCGCCACGGGGAGCTACGACCTCGTCACCTCCAACGCGGTCTTCCAATGGTTTCTCTCCCTTCCCCGCACGCTGGCCCGGATGGCGTCCCTTCTTCCGGGCGGCGGGCTGCTCACCTTCTCCTTCTTCGGCCCGGAGACGTACGCGGAACTGGACGCCGCCTTGCGGGGGTCGGCGATCCGGCCGGGCGCGCGCGACGGGGAGCGGGTCGCCGCCGCCGCGTTCCACTCCCGGGAAGAGATCTCCGACGCGCTTTCGGCCGTGTACCCGGCGTGGGACGTCGCCGAGCGCCGGTACCGTCAGGAATTTCCGAGTCTCGCGGAACTGTTGCGGAGCATCCGGTACACGGGGACGGGCGGGGGCGGGGCGCGGGAGTCGTGGAGCCCGGGGAAGCTCGCGCGGGTCGAGGAGGCGTACCGGGAGCGGGAAGGCGGGATCGGGACGACGTACCAGGTCTTCCTCTGCCGGGGCGTGATCCCGGAAGGGGGGAGCCGGTGAAGGGGGTCTTCGTCACCGGTACCGGCACGGGCGTCGGGAAAACGGTGGTGTGCGGCCTGCTGGCCGGCTTTCTTCGTGCCCGGGGGATGCGCGTGACGACGCAGAAGTGGGTCGAGACGGGGGGGACGGACGGACCGTCGGACATCGACGTCCATCGCCGCCTGATGGGAGGTCCCGGTCCCGCGCCGGAACCGCCTCCGGCGGACCGTCGCCCGTACCGGTTCTCCCTCCCCGCCTCCCCGCACCTCGCGGCGGCACGCGAGGGGCGACGGGTGGACCCGGCCGTCCTCGAGGCGGCGTACCGCCGTCTCGAGGAAACCCACGACGCCGTGCTGGTCGAGGGGGCGGGCGGCTTCCTCGTTCCGCTCTCGGAGGAGCTGCTGACCGGCGACCTCGTGGCGCGGATCGGCCTTCCCGTCCTCGTGGTCGCGGCGAACCGGCTCGGGTGCGTGAACGATGCGCTGCTCACCGTGGAGGCGGTGCGCCGCCGCGGGATCCCTCTGCTGGGACTCGTCTTCAACCGCCTTCCGGGCGAAGGGGGCGGGACGCGGGCGGAGGCGCAGGCCGACAATCCGCGGATCGTCGCGGAGATCTCGCGGGCGCCCGTCCTGGGAGAGGTTCCCACGCTGCCCGATCCGGCCCGCGGCGCGGAGGCGTTCGCCCCCGTGGGGCGGGCGTTTCTCGAACGATGGAGGTCGACGTGATGGACCGGAAAAGCTGGCTGCTGAAGGACCTGCGGCACTGCTGGCACCCGTACACCCAGATGAGCACCCTTGCGACGGAACCGCCGATGCGGATCGATCGCGCGGAGGGACTCTTCCTCTTTGACGCGGAAGGGAACCGGTACTACGACGCGATCTCGAGCTGGTGGTGCGTCGTCCACGGGCACGGCGCCCCGGGGATCCGGGAGGCGGTGACGCGGCAGATGGAGCGGCTGGACCACGTCCTGTTCGCCGGCGTCACCCACGAGCCTGCGGTGCGCCTGGCCTCGCGGCTCGCAGCGATCGCCCCGGAGGGGCTTTCGCGCGTCTTCTTCTCGGACAACGGCTCCACGGCCGTGGAGGTGGCGCTCAAGATGTCGCTGCAGTGCCGGCGCAACCTCGGGCGGGAGGGGCGGACCGGGTTCGTCTGCCTCGATCACGGGTACCACGGAGACACCACCGGGTGCATGAGCGTCAGCGGCGTCGAAGCGTTCCTGCGCGCGTTCCGGCCGATCCTGTTCCCCGCCCGCCGGGTGCCCGCGCCGTACTGCTACCGATGCCCCGTGGGGAAGACGTACCCGGAGTGCGGAATCGAATGCGTCGACGCCCTCGGTGACGCGCTGCGGGAAGGCGGCGATACGATCACGGCGGTGATCCTGGAGCCGCTCCTGCTGGGCGCGGGCGGGATGATCGTCTACCCCCCGGAATACCTTTCCCGCGCGGCGGCCTTCGCGCGCGAGCACGGCGCCCACCTCATTCTCGACGAGGTGGCGACGGGGTTCGGGCGCACGGGGACGATGTTCGCCTGTGAGCAGGCCGGCGTCTCGCCGGATTTCCTCTGCCTTTCGAAGGGATTGACGGGCGGCACGATGCCCCTGGCCGCGACGCTCACCACCGCGGAGGTGTACAACTCCTTCCTCGGAAGCCCGGACAGCGGGAAAACGTTCTACCACGGCCACACGTACACGGCGAACCCGGTCGGCTGCGCCGCCGCGCTTGCCTCCCTCGACCTGTTCGAGGAGGGGCGGCTCGTCGAGCACGTGGCGCGTCTCGCCCCCCGACTCGCGGAAGGGGTGCGGGAGCTCGCCGGGCTCCCGCTGGTGGGGGACGTGCGCGGGATCGGGATGGTGGCCGCGCTCGAGCTCGTTTCGGACAAGGAAACGAAGGAGCCGCTGCCGGGGACCGCGCCGGTCTTCCGCGAGATCCGCCTCGAGGGTCTGCGCCGCGGGCTCTTCCTGCGCCCGCTCGGGAACGTGGTCTACCTGTTTCTCCCCCAGGCGGTCACCCGCGAAGCCCTCGACGACATCCTCGACCGCTTCGCGGCAACTCTGCGCGTGGTGTTGCGGTAATGTGCCGCGTCACCAGCGACATCAGCCACAGATGGGTGTTTACAGTCGAAGGTACGGCAAGAGAGAGTCACTGTGAGGTGCAGGTGCCAGTTTCGGTCAGCGGGACACTCTTGGTTCAAACCAGGGCGAAGGGAAAGAGTGTCCTGCGCCAGCGATCAATTGCGGGGAGGAGTGTCCCTCGCACACAAACCACAATCCAGTGCCACAAGGTGCAGGCGCTTTCAGGGGATCAGGGGGGACATACCTGGTGGTAACCCGGGAAGAAGGGAAGGTGTGTCCCCCACTGCGGACAGGTGTGTCCCCTGCCCACATCCCACAAGCCAGCATCACAAGGTGCAGGCGCACAACTGCGGTCTCTAATCCGTGGGATTTGTAGCGGTGATGGACGCCGCCAGAGAATGGGTCCGTACTTGCCGCTCCCTGTGCGTGCTGACCGGCGCCGGGGTGTCGGCGGAGAGCGGCGTGCCCACGTTCCGCGGGCCGCAAGGGTTATGGAATGGGAAGGACCCGATGTCGCTGGCCACCCCCGAGGCGTTCGCCGAGGACCCGAAGGAGGTCTGGGAGTGGTACCAGTGGCGCAGGCAAAGGATCCGGGGCTGCGCACCGAACCCGGGGCACGCGGCCCTTGCCGCCGTGGAGGCGGCCAAGCCGGACTTTCTCCTCGTGACGCAGAACGTGGACGGCCTGCACCGGGCGGCGGGGTCGCGCCGTGTGGCGGAGATCCACGGGAGCATCTGGGTGGTGCGGTGCACGGGGTGCGGCGCGGAGCGGGAGGAGCGGGACGACTTCCCGGAGCTTCCGCCCCGCTGCGACGGCTGCGGCGGTCTGCGGCGCCCCGGCGTGGTCTGGTTCGGAGAGATGCTGCCCCGCGAGGCGTCCGATGCCGCGATGGAGATGCTTTCCCGGTGCGAGGTGCTGATCGTCGCGGGGACCTCCGCGGTGGTCGCCCCCGCCTCGGGATACGCCGCCCTGGCGAAGCGTCACGGTGCGCGGGTGATCGAGGTGAACCCCGACGAGACGCCGGTCAGCGGGATCAGCGACGCGACGATCCGCGGGAAATCCGGCGAGGTGCTCCCGTTGTTGTTCAAGTAAGAGGGGTGTGTTTCCTGTTTTTCTTCGTGGGGGAAAAAGCTCCTCAAAGGTGCAGGCGCTTTCAGGGGACATACCTGGTGTAAACCCGGGATGCAGGGAAGGTGTGTCCCCTGCCCATGTTATCCCAGGTCGTCGTAGGCGCGTAGTCGGAACGTGACGCCGGGGATCGACTCGGCGAGCCGCCGGACCGCCTCCGCGTCGAGGCCGGGCAGGGCGACGGCGGTCGCGATCACCGACGGCACGTGCTGCGGGGCCTCCCGGAGGAAATCGAGCAGGGCGGCGAACGACGCCGCTCCGTACCGGTTCGCGCAGATCCGTGCATACGTTTCCGCGTCCGGCGCATTGAGGGAAACGGAGAGGGCGTCCACCAGCCCCGCGAGCTCCGGCAGGATGTTCCGGCCATGGACGAGATTTCCCAGCCCGTCCGTGTTGACGCGTACCCGCGCCCCGCGGCGCTTCAGCTCGGCCGCGATCTTCTTCATCTCGTCCAGGCGCAGCAGCGGCTCCCCGAAGCCGCAGAAGACGATCTCGTCGAATATCGTCGGGTCACCGATCTCGGCGAGCGCCTCCGCCGCGGTCGGTTCCCCGGACAATTTCAGCAGGTGCCCCTTCACATGGAAGTCGTGCCGCTTCGGACAGAAGGTGCAGGCGTTCGTGCACCGGTTCGTGATGTTCAGATAGAGAGAGTCGCGGATCCTGTAGGTGACCCGGACCTCCTCCTCGAAGGGGATGCGGAAGAGGCGCAGCGCGTTGATCGTTGTCGTCCGCGCCACGTCCTCGACGGTGACCCCGTGGACCTCCGCGATCTTCGCCGCAACCAGCGGTACATACGACGGCTCGTTCGGCTTCCCGCGGAACGGGACCGGCGCCAGGAACGGGCAGTCCGTCTCGATCAGCAGGCGATCCAGCGGCAGCCCGCGCACCGCCTCAACCTGCACCTCCGACCCCTTGTAGGTGATGGCCCCGGGGATGGAGATGAGAAAATTCATCGCGATCGCGGTACGCGCCATCGCGAGGTCCCCGGAGAAGCAGTGGATGATGCCGCCCACCTCGGCCGCGTTTTCCTCCGAAAGGATCGAGAGCACTTCGTCGTGCGCGTCCCGGTCGTGTACGACCACGGGGAGGCCGCGTCGGCGGGCGAGGCGGATCTGTTCGCGGAAGGCGGCGCGTTGGGAGTCCCGGGGGGCGCGGTCGCGGTGGAAATCCAGCCCCGTTTCCCCGATCGCCACCACCTTGTCGCACCGGGAGAGCGCCTCGAGCCGCGCGAGGAGCGTGTCGGAGAGCCGCCCCGCGTCGTGCGGGTGCAGGCCGACGACGGCATAGACCCCAGTATGCCGGTGGGCGATCGATACGGCCCGCTCTCCGCTTTCCGGATCGATGCCGACCGTGGCGATCCGGGTTACCCCCGCGTCGCGCGCCCGGCGCACCACCGCCTCCTCCGCGGCGGAAAGCGGCGACAGGTCCAAATGCGCGTGGGTGTCGAAGAACATCCGGTGGGGCCGGGAGCCTGCGGGCGGCTCAAACTTCGATTTTGGGGAAGACGATGCACGCCTTCGGGAGGGTTGCACCCACCGCGAGCCCTCCCCATGCGCCATCCCGGTCGATCCGCGCGTTTTCCACGGGTCCGCCCCCGGGGACGAGGGCTTCCCACAGCCTCTGCGCCGCGGTCGGGGTGAACGGGACCATCAGCAGCGCGGCCACCCGGGACGCCTCGAGGGCGTTGTAGAGGACCGTCCCCAGCCGGACGCGCATCGAAGGGTCCTTCGCCAGCGCCCACGGTTGCATCGCCTGCACGTATTCGTTCCCCTTCGTCACGAGATCGATGATCGCCCCGATCGCCTTGTGGAACGCCACCTCGTCCATCGCGGCGGACACGGCCGGCACGCTTTCCCGCCCGCCGTTCGACAGGAACGCGTCCGCGGGTTCGGAAGGCCCCGGCGCGGGGACGACGCCGGAGAAATATTTCCCGAGCATCCCGAGCGACCGGTTCAGCAGGTTGCCCAGCTTGTCGGCGAGCTCCGAATTCGCGCGCTTGATCAGCTCCCTCTCCGAGAAGTCGCCGTCCAGCCCGAAGGAGACTTCGCGCAGCAGGAAGTAACGGAACGCGTCCGCCCCGTATCTCCGCACCATCTCTTGCGGGTCGACGACGTTCCCCAGCGACTTGCTCATCTTTTGCCCCTCGACGGTCCACCATCCGTGGGCGAACACACAGAGCGGCGGCGCGATCCCGGCGGACATGAGGAACGCGGGCCAGTAGACGGCGTGGAAGCGGAGGATGTCCTTTCCCACCATGTGGATGTCGGCGGGCCAGAACGTCTCGAACTCCGCCGTGGGTGCCGGATACCCCAGCCCGGTGATGTAGTTGGTAAGGGCGTCGTACCAGACGTAGATCACGTGCCCCGGCGCCTCGGGCACCGGGATCCCCCAGGAGAGCGAGGTGCGGGAGACGGAGAGGTCGTTCAGGCCTCCCTCGACGAATGCGATCACCTCGTTGCGGCGGCTCTCCGGACGGATGAAGGACGGGTGCTTCCGGTAATAGTCGAGGAGCGGCTCCTGGTACTTCGACAGCCGGAAGAAATAGGAAGCCTCCTTCCGTTTCTCCACGGGGCGCCCGCACGTCGGGCAATTCCCGTCCGCGAGCTGCAGCTCCGTCCAGTACGCCTCGTCGGGTACGCAGTACCACCCCTGGTAGTCGCCCAGGTAGATGTCGCCGTTGGCGAGCGACTTGCGGAAGAGGTTCTGCACGGAGGCGTAGTGCCGCTGTTCCGTGGTGCGGATAAAGCCGGTGTTGCTGATCGTCAGGGCCGGGGAAAGGCCCTGGAAATTGGTCACGACCTGGTCGGCGAGCTCGATGGGGGAGAGGCCTTTCGCCGCCGCGGATTTCTGCACCTTCTCCCCGTGCTCGTCCGTTCCCGTGAGGAAGAAGACCCGTTTCCCGAGCATGCGGTGCCAGCGCGCGAGGGCGTCGCAGGCGATCGTCGTGTAGGCGTGCCCGATGTGGGGGACGTCGTTGACGTAGTAGATCGGCGTCGTGATGTAGAACGTCTCCTTCACAGCGCGCCCTCGTCGTCGTCGGTCAGCCGGGCGGTCATCTCCTCGGCGTCGTCGGGCTGTACTGCGGGGGTCGGAGGGGGAGGGGACGCCTTGTGGGAAGCGCAGGGCCCGCACCCCTTCTGGCGGGCATACGAATCGTGCTCATAGATCAGGCAGCACATCAGCCGTCCGCAGACTCCGGAGAGTTTCGCCGGGTTGAGCGACAGCTTCTGGTCCTTCGCCATCTTGACCGTGATCGGCTCGAAGTCGCGCAGGAAGGTCGCGCAGCAAAGCTCCTTGCCGCACGACCCGACCCCGCCGACCGCGCGCGCCTCGTCGCGCACACCGATCTGGCGCATCTCGATGCGCGTGCGAAGCTCCTGGGCAAGATCCTTGACCAGTTCCCGGAAGTCGATCCGGCCGTCCGCCGTGAAGTAGAAGACCGCCTTGCTCCGGTCGAGGAGGTACTCGGCCCGCACCAGTTTCATCGGGAGCCCCCGCTCCGCGATGCGGGCGGTGCAGAACGCCTCCGCCTCGGATTCCCGGCGGGCGTTCTCCTGATGGGCCCGCATGTCCTCCGGCGATGCCACCCGGAGGACCTTGCCGAAGGGGGGCTTATCGCCCTTCGGCGTGTGGCCGTCGATCCGGCGGAGCACCGCGCCCAGCGACGCTCCCCGCTCCGTCTGCACGACGGCGTAGTCGCCCTGCTGGAGGTCCACCCCCGTGCAGTCGAAGTGAAAGACCTTGCAGACGCCACGAAGGCGGATGCCGGCGATGTCCATTCCCAGTCCTCATCCCTTTCCGTGCAACCCGAAGAAAAACGCCTCCAGCATCAGCCGCTTCTGCGGCTGCGGAGGCATGCGGGAGATCGACAGGAGCTCCCGGAACGCCGCGTTCCACCCGTTCGCGGGGGGTTGGACGGCCGCGGACGCGAGGAGCTCCCGCAAATCCTCGTTCATTATATCCGCTCCGCCCCCGGAAGATAAGAGGGACAGATCCCGGACCAGCGAGAGCGGGGCGGCCAGGCGTCCCGGGGTGTCCCCCTCTCCCTTCCAGCTCTCCGCGAGTTTCAGCGCCGCGGTCGGGGAGAGCCTGCTGAGAAGCGCGAGCCACGTCTCCCGCTCTTCCGCGAGCTCGGGCAGAAGCGAGAGGGCGCGCCCCGGGCTTCCCCCGGAGACCCTGGCGGCCAGCAGGATCACGGGCCGGGGATGATCCCCACCAACGTCGGGGTGGCGGGACAGGATCTCCGCCACGTCGCCGGCGGCAAGGGGGAAGAAGGGGACTCTCTGGCACCGGGAGACGATCGTTGGCATCAGGACCGAGGTTCTGTGGGCGACGAGGATCAGGTGCGCACCGGCCGGCGGCTCCTCGAGCGTTTTCAGCAGGGCGTTGGCCGCCTGCGGCGTCATCCGGTCGGCGGGGCAGAGGATCGCGACGCGGGGGCGGTCGGAGAACGCCTTGAGGGAGAGTTCCTCCCGCAGCGCGCGGATCTCGTCGATCCGGAGGAACTGCGTTTCCGGCGTGACGAAAAAGAAGTTCGGATGGGCGCCGGACGCGAGCAGCCGGCAGTCGGGACACGATCCGCACGCCCCATCCTCCCCGGGGATCCGGCAGAGGAGGGCGGCGGCGAACGCCCGGGCGGCCTTCTCCTTCCCCACTCCTTCCTCTCCGGAGAAAAGAAGCCCCTGGGGAACCGCCCCGGCGCCGATATATCGCCGAAGGAGGGCGACGGCCCGTTCCTGGCCGATGACCGCGGAGAGGGGTTCTACCATCCGAACCGCTGCGCCACCGCCCGGAGGACGCTTCGGAACGCCTCTTCTTCCGGGGCGGCGGCGTCGATCCGGACGACCCGCCCGGGGTCCCGTTCGGCGATGCGGAGGTACCCATCGCGCACGGCGCGGTGGAAGTCGAGGGACTCGCGCTCCAGCCGGTCCGGCCCGTAGCCGCGCCCCTTGACGCGGGCGAACCCGTCCTCGGGCGGCAGGTCGAACAGGAGCGTCAGGCCGGGGACGAGCCCCCCCGATGCGAACCGGTTCAACCGCTCCACCAGGGAGGCTTCGAGCCCCCGCGCGCCCGCCTGGTACGCCGTCGTCGCGTCGCAGAAGCGGTCGCACAGGACGGTCCGGCCGGACAGGAGCGCCGGAAGGATGAGCCCTCGGACATGCTGTGCCCGCGCCGCCTCGTAGAGGAGAAGCTCGGCTTCGGGGAAGACGGTTTCCTCGCGGGGGACAAGTACGAGCGCCCGGATCTCGTCCGAAAGAGGGGTGCCGCCGGGCTCGCGGGTGACGAGGTGGGGGATCCCCTTGGCGGCGAGGTGGGTCGAGAGCCGCCGGATCTGCGTCGTCTTGCCGGAACCTTCGATTCCCTCGAAGGTGACGAAAACCCCTTTTCTCGGGAATGTGAATTGTGGGTTGTGGGCAGGGGACACACCTGTCCGCAGTGGGGGACACACCTTCCCTGCTTCCCGGGTTACCACCAGGTATGTCCCCCCTGATCCCCTGAAAGCGCCTGCGCCTTAAAGTGACTCTCCCCTGCCGTACCCTCCACCGTAAACACCCGTCTGCGGCTGGTGTCGGGCGTCAGCACTCCGAGAAGCCGCAGGAGCGGCACTTGAGGCACCCTTCCTGCCGCTCGACCTGGCTGCCGCAGTCGGGGCAGGCGCCGCGGGCGATCTCCTCCTCCCAGGCGGAGTGGGAGGCCTTCTTCGCCTCGGGCCGGGCGGCCTCGGTGACGGGTTTCGGGAAGCCGGGGAACATCGCCTCGAAGTTCTCGAGGTACCACTCGATCGCCTTCGACACGGCGTCGGCGCAGGAGAGGATCTTCCCTCCGCCGTTGCCGCCCCAGGAGGGGAGGTGGCAGGAGATCCCCTTCAACTGCTTGACGATCATGCCGGGCTGCACCCCGGACCGCAGTGCGAGGGAGGCGAGGCGCCCGATCGCCTCCGACTGCGACGCGGCGCATCCGCCCGCCTTTCCCATCTGGTTGAACACCTCGAAGATCCCCTTCTCGTCCCGGTTGATCGTGACGTAGAGTTTCCCGCAGCTGGTCTTGATCTCCTTCGTGACGCCGATCAGCGTGTCGGGCCGCGGACGGGGGGTGACGAACGGCTCGGGCCCGGGGGCCTGCGACGCCTCCCTCTCCTGCGCGCCCGCCTTCGCGTTCACTCCGCCGATGTTCAGGACCTGCTCGTCGCGGCTCTTGTCCCGGTAGACCGTGACGCCCTTGCAGCCGAGGCGGTAGGCGAGGACGAACACCTTCCGGATGTCGTCGCGCGTGGCGTCGGAGGAGAAGTTCACGGTCTTGGACACCGCGTTTTCGGTGTACTTCTGGAAGGCCGCCTGCATCCGCAGGTGGGCCTCCGGGGAGATGTCGTGCGCCGTGACGTAGACCCGGGCGACGTCCTCGGGGATCCCCTCCAGGTGCCGTAGCGTGCCCACCTTCGAGAGCTCGGTCATCCGCTCGACGGAGTAGAGTCCCCGGCGCCGCATCTCGGCGGCGAAGAGGGGATGGACCTCCACGAGATGGTCGTTGTCCATGACGTTGCGGATGTAGGAAAGGGCGAAGACCGGCTCGATCCCGCTGGAGACGCCCGCGATGATGCTGATCGTCCCCGTGGGGGCGATCGTCGTCGTGGTGGCGTTGCGCCGCGGGGCGCCGCCACGCTCCGGGAAGACGCTGACTTCGTAGTTCGGAAAGGGGCCCCGTTCACGGGCGAGGCTGCAGGAGGCCGCCCCCGACTCCTCCTGGACGAAGCTCATCAGCTCCTGGGCCACCGCCAGCGCCTCGTCGGAGTCGTACGGGGTCCCCAGCGCGATCAGCATGTCGGCGAACCCCATCACGCCGAGGCCGATCTTCCGGTTCCCGACGGTCATGTGCCGGATCTCGGCGAGGGGGTAGTTGTTCATGTCGATCACGTCGTCGAGGAACCGGACCGCCATGTGCACCGTGGACTTCAGCTTGTCGTAGTCGATTCGGGCGTGCCCGTCCTGCGTCGCGATCATGTTCGCCAGGTTGATGGACCCCAGGTTGCACGATTCGTACGGCAGCAGCGGCTGCTCGCCACATGGATTCGTAGATTCGATTGCGCCGATGCGCGGAGTGGGGTTGTCCCGGTTGATCCGGTCGATGAAGATCATCCCCGGCTCGCCGTTCTTCCAGGAGGAGTCGACGATCCGCTCGAAGACCTCGCGGGCGGGGAGGCGCCCGGTGACTTCCCGGGAGTGCGGGTTGACCAGGCTGTACTCCTCGCCGCCATCGACCGCCTTCATGAACTCCTCGGTGAGCGCGACGGAGATGTTGAAGTTGTTGAGCCGGTTCGTCTGGCTCTTGCAGGTGATGAAGTCGAGGATGTCCGGGTGGTCGACCCGGAGGATTCCCATGTTGGCGCCGCGCCGCGTCCCGCCCTGCTTGATCGTCTCGGTGGCCGCGTCGAACACGGTCATGAAGGAGATCGGGCCGGAGGAGACTCCCTTCGTCGAGCGGACGACGTCGGCGTGCGGGCGCAGGCGGGAGAAGGAGAAGCCGGTCCCCCCGCCGCTCTTGTGGATGAGGGCGGTGTTCTTGACCGCCTCGAAGATCGACTCCATCGAGTCCTCCACCGGGAGCACGAAACACGCCGAGAGCTGCTGGAGCTCGCGGCCCGCGTTCATCAGCGTGGGGGAGTTGGGGAGGAAGTCCAGCCGGAGCATCATCGCGTAGAACGCCTCCGCCCACCGGAGCATCACCTCGGGGAGGGCGCCGTAGTAAAGGCCTTCCGCCAGCGCGATGTTGTACGCCACGCGGCACGCCATCTCCTCGGGGGTTTCCAGCGGGTCCCCCTTCATCCCCTTTTTCAGGTAACGGCGTTCCAGCACCGTTCGGGCGTTCTCCGAGACCGGCATGGGACCGTATTTCCGCAGGAGGGCATCGGCCCACGCCTGCGGCGGATGGTCGTGAAGGGTCTTGCCGGCGGGGCGGGCGGGGCCGACGGTCGGGCCCGCCGGTGCAGGCGACGCGAGAGTTTCCGGGACGTTCAGATCCATCGATTCGCTCCGTTTCATGGTCGATTGTCTCAGGACAGATTAGCCTATCTTGTGGTTTGATGTGAAGACGCATACAAGATATTGTGCCTGTCGTGGAGTGTCAAGGAAAAGCAGAGGAGAAAAACATATTTCGCTAAGTAACGGCTCTGCGGTCCGTTCCAGGAAAATAAAACGATGTGTTTATCCTTGTGGGTTGTGGGCAGGGGACACACCTTCCCACAACGGGAGAACACTCCTTCCCTTT
>Ga0268386_10001233_pt1 | contig 17510 bp, 16 predicted proteins | sample RVTome_15_FD_200260 | JGI IMG/M metagenome (GOLD analysis project Ga0268386, IMG submission 200260) | Soil microbial communities from uranium-contaminated site in the Upper Colorado River Basin, Wyoming, United States - RVT150D86... ...
CCCGCCCGTGGTCGGCGAAGGCGGCGATGGTGGCGCGCGGCATCGTGACGACGGTGTCGGGGCCGACGAGGGGCTCGACGTACATGACGTCGGAGTACGAGGGGTCCTTGGTCCCCGTGCTCGCCCATAGGAGCCTCTGCGGACGGGCGCCCTTCTTCTCGAGCGCGAGCCAGCGCTCGCCGGCGACGGTCTTGCGGAAGAGCCGGTGCGCGAGCCGGGCGCTGGCGATCGCCGTCCGGCCGAGGAGCGACGTCGGATCGGGCTCGAACGGCGAGGATCCGTCGGGGCGGACGCGGTGGCGCAGGAGCTCGTCGACCATCACGTCGATGCGGGAGAGGAAGAAGCTCGCCACCGAGCGCAGCCGGTCCACGGGCCGGTCCTCCGCCACCCTTCGCTCGAGCGCCCGCAGGTACGCCTCCGCCACCTCCTCGTAGCGGGGGAGGGAGAACAGCAGCGTGACGTTCACGTTGATGCCCTCGTACAGCAGCTGCTCGATGGCGGGCAGGCCCTCGGCGGTGCCGGGGATCTTGATGAAGAGGTTCGGGCGGTCGACGGCGGCCACGAACCGGCGCCCCGCCTCGATCGACCCTTCCGTGTCCCGGGCGAGGTGAGGCGAGACCTCGAGGCTGACGAAACCGTCCGTCCCCTCGGTCGCGTCGTACACGGGTCTCAGCACGTCGCACGCGCGCCGCACGTCCGTGACCATCAGCTCGTCGAGGATCCCGGGAGCGCTGCGGCCGGCGCGGACGGCGGACCCGATCTGGTCCTGGTAGTAGATGCCGCTCGCCGCCACCGCGTCGCGGAGTATGGTGGGATTCGAGGTGACTCCGCGCAGCCCCTCTTCCCTCACTCGGCGATCCAGCTCCCCGCTCTCGAGCATCTCGCGCGAGAGGTCGTCCATCCAGTAGCTCTGGCCGTGCTCGGCCAGCTTGAGCAGAGTGTTCATCGAGGCCTCGTTCTGCGGTTGGCGTCCCGGGGCGCCCCGCCCCGTGACCGCGCTTTTCTCGGGTACGGCCGGACCCGGCAGCTCCGGCCGAACACGGGTCTTGCAGAATCGACGCCAGCCCGCGTCGTCGGGTCGCCCGGGCCCCGGTCGCGGCGAGGCGGCGGAAACCGCCGAAGTCGCACGCCCCTCCGGCCGACTCTCGGCCCGTCCCGTGCGCCACCGTGCTGAAGATTCCACTCCCTTGAGGAATCGTGCTCTGCCCCGGGCGCCAGGCACTTCGCCGACTCCGGCGCCAGCCTGTTCGCCGAGTGGAACGGATGGGTCTACGACTGGGCGCAGGAGCCCGCGGCGTCGGCGTCCCGGCCCCCGCGGACCCCGGAAATGGAGGCGTGACCTGCGGAGCCGCGCCGCGGCCGGCGGCGAGACGAGCACGACGCCGGCGACACTGAGGGGAGCCCGACACCCGGTCGGAGAGGCTCAGTCGCCCCCGTCACCGTCGTGGCAGAGGAGCTGACGGACCTCCTCGTCGGAGACCTGCTCGAAGTCGTCGTAGTGCTCTCCGACGGCGCGGAGAAGGGACGGGACGGCGAGGCAATGGACCTCGTCGGCTTCGCGGCGCAGCGCGTCGCACGAGTCGCGCGCGCCGACGGGGACGGCGACCACGACGCGGGCCGCCCCCATCCGGCGCACGGCGGCGACCGCCGCGCGCATGCTCGCCCCGGTGGCCAGGCCGTCGTCGACGAGGATCGCCGTACGGCCTTCGACCCGAGGCGGCGGCGCCTGGGCTCCGCGGTATTCCCGCTCCCTGCGCTCCACCTCGGCCCGGGCCTCGTCGGCGAGGGCGTCGAGAGCGCGCGCCGGCAGGCGAAGCGCCTTCCGGAGCTCGTCGTTCGCGACCGACACCCCACCCGGCCCGACGGCGCCCAGGGCCAGCTCCTCCTGGCCGGGCGCTCCGATCTTCGCCGTCACGAGGACGTCGAGGTCCAGGCCGAGCCGGCGGGCGACCTGGGCCGCCACCGGCACACCCCCGCGGGGGAGGGCGAGCACGACCGCGTCGTCGCGCCCGGCGTATCCGCCCAGGACCTCCGCCAGCTGGAGGCCGGCCGACGATCGGTCGGGGAACTTCGACCGCTGGCTGGCGCCACCCGCGTCCCTGCGTGCGTCGCGCATCTTCCTGCTCTCCGGTTCTCGCGGGTCAAGCGAGCCGGAACGGCACGATCGCCGCGCGCTCCAGGACCCGGAACGTGAACGACTCCATGATGAACAGATGGACTTCGCGCGTCGTGTGGTGCTCGTACCCGACCGCGAGGTCCGCCCCGAGCGTGAGCTCCGCGTCACCGCCCCGCGTCGAGACGAGGACGCCCGCCTCGATGAGGTCGCTCTGCAGGACGGGGCCCTCGGTGAGCCGCTCGACCTGGCGCATGAGCGGGTAGCCGGCCTGGCAGGTGGCGAGGAAGCGGAAGGGCCCGGCCCCGACGACCAGCGCGTAGGGGCCCTTCACGCCCCGGCGGTGGAGCTCGAGCACGGCCCGGGAGACGGCGTCGAGGAACGGGTTGGGCTCGAGCGCCAGCTCCTGGGGCGGGCTCTCGGCTTCCTGCAGCAGGCCGCGGACGCGCCCCGGTCCGAACCCGTGGAACACCGCCCGGTCCTCGAAGAGCGCCGCCCGGCGCGCGGCCTCGACGAGCGGGCCGAGCTGCGGGTCGCGCGAGCCGCGCACCACGTTGTCGAGCTCCCAGAGGTCGAGCGTGAACCGGGCCCGGACCTCGACCAGGGGGAGCACGTGGTGCACGCCGTACTCGACGCCGTCGACCGGCTCCCCGATCGCGAGACGGCCCGTGCCGACCGCCCCGTGGTCGAGCCCGTGGGGGCCGGAGACGTCGACGAAGCGCCGAGCCGTGATGTGGGTCCGGAGCACCTGACGCGCCATCTCGTCGATCTGCTCCCAGGCGGCGCCGGAGATCGGGGCGTGTTGCCGCCGCAGCAGGTCCATGGTCAGGGCTCCTTTCCGGCGGCTCCTCCGGGGCGCAGGCTGCCGATGCCCAGGTCCGCGCGGGGAACGGCAGGAGCGCTCGGATCGGCCGGCGCAATCGGACGTGGCGGCCCGCTCTGTTCGGCGTCGCCGGCTTCAGGAGCGTCCCGGATGGGGCCCTCCCCGAACAGGTAGCTCCGCAGGGCATCGTCCCAGCCCGGCATGCGGCGCCGGAGCCATTCGAGCGTCATGCAGGCGTGCTCGATCTCCTCGTCCCGGTTGTGGGCGAGGACGCCGCGCAGGACCGGGTCGTGGCACCGCACGACGCGCTGGTGGTACCAGTCGACGGCCTCGACCTCCTCCTTCAGGCTCGTGAGCGCGCGGTGGGTGTCGCGCGCGGTCTCGTCGAGCTCCTCGGGCGGCTCGTGGTAGTCGCTCATGCTCCTCCCTCGAACGAGCACGACGCTGCAACACACGTACCGGCGGCCGAGCGGGGCCGATCCCGACCGTGAGAGGGCCGCACGGGGTTCCCCGGCGGGATCGGTCCACCTCTGCCCGTGCTTTTCCACAGGCGCGGGGAGGATTCCCCGACTTCGGGTCCGCGATCCCCACCGCTGTCGCCGATCCAGGACGGCGAGTCCAGACCCTTGCGGGGGCTCGTCCACGCCGATCGTCGCCCGGACGTGCGCTCGCGGAGAGGTGCGACGGATCCCGTACGGCAGCAGCACGCGGCTTGCTCGATTTCACGGGGCCGACTTGCCTGTGGCGAGACGGGCGGCAAGCCTCGCGGGAGCGTCGGACCAGACGAACCCCGTCGCGTCAATCGCCCTCCTCGTCTCGCCGATGGTCTCGCCCCGCACCAGCGACAGTTGCGAGGAGGGGAGGAGGAAACAGATGAGCACCCACAGAGGAACGTCGATGGCCGGCCGCCCCGGGGGATGGCTCCGGTCGGGGCCGAGCCCGTCCGGCGGATCGGCGGTCCCGGGGAGACACATCGCGCGGAGGTGATGCTCCGGCGTGGTACCTTCGGGCATGAGCCTCCTGGGCAACGTCATCTGGCTGATCTTCGGAGGGCTGCTGGCGGGCCTCGGCTACATCGTGGGCGGTCTCCTCATGTGCCTCACGATCGTGGGCATCCCGTTCGGGATCCAGTCGATGAAGCTGGGCGTGGCGACCTTCGCGCCCTTCGGCAAGCGGATCGTCGAGGCGCCGGGCGCCAACGGTCCCCTCGAGATCGTCCTCAACGTCCTCTGGCTGCTCCTCTTCGGCTGGGAGATCGCCCTGGCCCACCTCGTCTCCGCGGGGATCCTCGCCATCACCATCATCGGGATCCCCTTCGCGCTGCAGCACGTCAAGCTCATCCCCATCGCCCTGCTGCCGCTGGGGCGGTCGCTGCAGCCGGTCGACTGACCGGGTGGGGCGGCGAGCACGCCCGCCTCGCGCCCGGTCTCCTCGAGGTCCTTTCGGCCGCGTCCTCGACGTGACGGCCCGGCCCGCTCAGCCGAACGACGTTCGACGCAATGGCGGATGGCGCATCCCTCTGTGACGTCCCCGGTGCGCGACTCACCCGGCGCGCCGCCCGGTCGCCCCGGGCCGCGCTTTGGTACGTCCCTTCCTTATATCGTCTGGACACGGAGATTGTAGAAGTGACATCATGCCCGATGGTCGCCGCGGCCGGCGGGAAGGCGCCCGGATGAAGCAACTTCCGGGGACGAGACGGCAAGCGGGGGAGACTTGCCGGTGGAGCAACGGTCCGCGCCCTCGAGCACCCAAACTACTGGCGCGAGTTGACTTGGAGGCTGCCGTGCCGTACTGGCGCGCATCCTGCACGAGCAGACGGCATGAGAGGCTCGGGCAAGAGCCGCAAGCAGCGGCGTCGCCATGTCGCGACGAAGGATCTCGCCGCCGCGTCGAGGGGCGTCGCCCGCGACCCGATCGAAGCGCGTCGCGTCGCGTCGGGGAGTCCGGTGGCCGGCGAAGAAATCGCCCGAGTCGGAGAGTCGCGGCGATGACCGCCGGCCCCGCGATCCGCGTCCTGGTCGCCGACGACCATCCCGTCGTCCGCGAGGGCCTGCGCGCGCTCGTTTCCCTGGGGACCGACCTGGAGGTGATCGGGGAGGCCTCGAATGGGCTCGAGGCCGTGTCGAAGGCCGTGTTCCACCGCCCCGACGTCGCTCTCATCGACCTGCGCATGCCGGGGCTCCACGGCCACGGAGTCGTGTCGGCGATCCGGAGCCAGGCTCCGGACGTACGCGTCGTCGTGGTCAGCAGCTTCAGCGGTGAGGAGGACGTCTACCAGGCCTTGCGCGCGGGAGCGAACGGCTACCTCCTCAAGGACTCCTCGCGCGAGGAGCTGCTCGAGTGCATCCGTCGGGTGCATGCCGGGGCGGCCTACATCTCGCCGGCCGCGGCGAAGCGGCTCACCGCCCGGCTCGGCGGCTCGGAGCTGACGCCGCGCGAGCAGGACGTGCTGCGGCTCATCGTGGCCGGCTGCACCAACAAGGAGATCGGCACCCGTCTGAAGGTCGCCGAGGGGACGGTCAAGGCCCACGTCAATCGCATCCTGCAGAAGCTGGACGCGTCGTCGCGCACGCAGGCCATCACCGAAGCCGTGAAGCGTGGCCTGGTCCGTCTCTACGAGCCGTAGTTCCGGGGCCACGTCGGGGAGGCTCGCCGCGACACGGCGACGGCAGCCTTCCGATGGGCGCCGAGGGCGGGAACCTGGAAGTCTGGAGGAGAATCCGGGTGGCAAGATTCAGCACGTCGCGCAGGCCGGGGGGCGGTGCCGTTGCCGGAGCCGGCAGGCTCGACCGGCCCAAGCATCGCCGTCCGCGTCGACCGGCGTCTCCGGTCGGCGCGCTCCAGAGCCCAATCGCGGGCGGCGAGGACGGAGCCCACGAGGTGGCGAAGAGTCGGGGTCATGGGCCACGAGGCGGGGGTGAGCACCCCTCGGATCGTCCCCGTCCGGACTCCGCTGCCGCCGACGCCAACCAGGCCGCCCCGCCGATCGCCACCGTGCGTGCCATCCGCCTGCTGGTCGCCGACGACCATCCGGTGGTCCGCGAGGGCCTGCGGATGCTCGTCGCGCGCCGGGCCGAGGACATGGTGGTCGTCGCCGAAGCCGAGACCGGGCCCGAGGCGGTGTCGATGGTCGCCCTCCACCGACCCGACATCGTGCTGCTCGACCTCTTCATGCCGGGGCTGCCCGGCCAGGAGGTCCTGATCGCGATCCGGAGCCTCGCTCCGGACGTGCGGGTCATCGTGGTCACCGGCTTCGGCGGGGAGGAGGACGTCTACCAGGCGCTGCGCGCGGGGGCGAGCGGCTACCTGCTCAAGGACGCCTCGCGCGACGAGCTGCTCGAGTGCATCCGCCGCGTCCACGCCGGGGAGGCCTACATCTCGCCGGTCGCCGCCGCGCGGCTCACCGGGCGGCTCGGCGGCTCCGACCTGACGCCGCGCGAGCGGGACGTGCTGCGCCTCATCGTGGCCGGCTGCAGCAACAAGGAGATCAGCACCCGGCTCAAGGTCGCCGAAGGCACGGTCAAGGCCCACGTCAACCGCGTCCTGCGCAAGCTGGACGCGACCTCGCGCACCCAGGCCATCACCGAGGCGATGAGGCGCGGCCTCGTCCACCTTCAAGAGCCGTAGGTCCCGGACCGCGGCGCCGGGGCCGCGCTCACGTCGCGGCGACCTCCGCCTCGGCCGGCGCCGTCCGGGCCGGGAGCCTCGTGATGGCGACCCGGGGGAGGAACAGGGGGACCAGGTCGCGGAAGGCGTCCGACGGGCGTGCGGCGGCGAGGGCCCGCCGCAGCGGCTCGGCCTCGCCGATCGGCCCGGCGAAGGGCGCGATGTCCGCGATCGTGTCGCACAGCTGCGGGTACATCTGACGCCCGACCGCCACGAGCACGCTCACCCGGGCGACGAAGGCCGAGGCGTCCCAGACGCACCGCCGCGTGGGAGCGGACCTCGCGGTCGTGGGCAGCAGCCGCATGCCCCGCACGAGCCAGAGCGGCTCGCCGGCCGGCTCGCTCAGGGCCTCGCCGGTCTCGATCCAGCCTCGCTCGCTCTCGCTCGCGCCCGGTCGCACGCTGAGCAGGACGAGCCAGCGGGCGTCGTTGGCGATCATGCCGCCCGCGGTCCGGAGGTGGCTCGCGCCCTCCTCGCCGGCGATCAGGTCGTGGTCGGCCGCGCAGAAGGCCACCGTCGCCGCGGGGTCGCGCCACTGGATCCAGTGGGCGGCGACGAGGACGGCCGCGGTCGTGCCGCAGCCCGGCGGGTAGTGGAGCGCCAGGGTTGCCTGGCGGGCTCCGAGGTCGGCCGCGAGCCAGCCCTTCTCCCGCTCGGTCGCGCCCGTCGCGGCCGGGCGAGAGCCCGGGGCGAGGCACAGCGACCGGGAGCCGGGCACGAGCGCGATCGTGCGCGGCGTCCTGTCCAGCCGGCGCGAGGCTCTCCGGAGCGTCGCGGAGCCCGTCCACCGCACTCCCGGCAGCGCGCCCATCGCGCCCATCACATCCTCTCCCGCGGCCCGGCGAACGGCATCTCGGCAAGGGCGCGGCGCAGCTCCGCGGCGGGCTCCGAGCGCCTCTCGTCGAGCAGGATCCGGCGGGAAGGGCCGCCGCTCTCGGGGCGGACCTCGACGATCCAGCACCGGGTCAGTGCCGCCGAGTGCATCACCCTGGTTACCCAGCGCCCGCCGGCTTCCCGGACGCAGGTCTCGACGAGCGCGGCCACACGCCGCTCCTCCTCCGGCGACCACCAGCTCATCACGGGATCGGAGCGCTGAACGAAGACGTCGGACATTGAAACCTCCCGCGGGATCGAAGCTCGGCGGCTCGGCTCGAGGTTACGGAATATGGCTCCGCGCATACCGCTCAGACAAGGTACTGGTGGCGATCACGAGTACCCCGCCAGGGCCCGGACCCGGCATGAACGTCGGAAGGAGTTCCGTCTCGAACCATCGTTTACGGCCCTTCCGGAATGGGGTTGGGTCGTCGTGCTGCCGTCGCGCGAGAAGAAGCCTGGCCCCGACGAGGGAGCGGGGGCTACGTGTCGAAGTGGACGAGTCCCCGCCTCACGGCCACGGTGATCGCCTCGGCGCGCGAGGAGACGTGCAGCTTGCTCAGGATGCGGTTGACGTGGGCCTTCACGGTGCCTTCGGCGACGCGGAGCTGGTCGGCGATCTCCCGGTTGTTCCGGCCGGCCGCGATGAGCGCGAGCACCTCCTGCTCGCGTGGCGTGAGCTCGGAGGCGCCGAGGCGGGCGGTCAGCCGCGCCGCCGCCGCGGGGGAGACCCACGCCGCGCCGGCGTGGACCGAGCGGATGCAGCTCAGGAGCTCCTCGCGAGCGGTGTCCTTCAGGAGATAGGCGCGGGCCCCGGCGCGGAGCGCGCGGTAGACGTCCTCGTCGCCCGAGAAGGTGGACAGGATCACCACCCGGACCTCCGGGGCGTGCTCGCGCAGCGCCAGCATCACCGAGACGCCGTCCATCTCCGGCATGCGCAGGTCGATGAGCGCCACGTCGGGGTGGTGCCGTGCCGCTTGCTCCAGCGCCTCGCGGCCGTTCTTCGCCTCCGCCACCACGTCCATGTCCGGGGCCCGGGAGACGAGCGCGGAGAGTCCCTCGAGGACGATCGGATGGTCGTCGGCGAGCAGGATCCGGATCGGCGTCTGCGCCACCGCGGTCACCGGGGGCGCTCCACGATGGGGCTCGGACCGAGGGGAAGCCACACCTCCAGCGAGGTCCCCTTTCCCGGCTCGCTGCGCAGGCGGAAGCGTCCTCCCAGCCGCTCGGCGCGGTCCTTCATCGTGGACAGCCCGAAGCCTTCCCTGGCCCGCCGCGAGCCGGGATCGAATCCCCGGCCGTCGTCCTCGATCCTCATCTGGATGCTCTGCGCAGTGTACTGGAGCGCGATCGCGATCCGCCGCGCCCCCGCGTGCCTCTCGGCATTGTAGATCGCCTCCTGCACGATGCGCAGCACGTTCTCCTCGGCCTCGGGCGTGAGCCGCCGCCTTCGCCCGCGCACCGAGAGCTCCACCGGCGAGCGCCTCTCCCCCCGCGCCTCGTCGACGAGGTGGGCGAGCGCGGAGGGCAGGTCACCGTGCTCGAGGAGCTGAGGGCGCAGGGCGAGGAGCGAGCGGCGGGCCTCCTCCAGGCTCGAGCGGGCCAGGTCGCGCGCCCTCACGATCTGCCGCTGCGCCTCCTTCGGATCGCGGCCGAGGACCTCCTCGGCGCCCTCGAGCTGGAGCACGACCCCAGACAGGCTCTGGGCCAGCGAGTCGTGCACCTCGCGGGCCAGGCGGTTGCGCTCCTCGAGGACGGCGGCGAGCCGGGTGCGCCGCTCGAGGTTGCGTCGCTCGGTGAGGTCCCGGACGAGGCCGACCAGCAGGGAGGCGTCCTCGGCCTCGATCGCCCTGAGGGTGATCTCCGCCGGGAACTCGACGCCGTCGGCCCGCACCGCATCCAACTCCCGCGACGCTTTCGCGGCCCGGGTCCCCGCGCGCCGGCGGAACGTCCGCAGGAACGTGGCGAGCTCGGCGCGCGACTCGGCGGGCACCAGCATCCCCACGTCGCTTCCCAGGAGGGACCCTCGCGAGTGGCCGAAGAGGTGCTCCGTCTCGACGTTGACGAATCCGATGCGCCCCCGGTGGTCGAGGATGACGATGGGGTCGGGCGCCGACTCGATGAACGAGCGGAACCGGCCCGCGGCGAGCTCGATCTGGCGGATGTCGCTCAGGACCATCACCGCGCCCTCGATGCGGTTCTGGACCGTGATGTACGGGTGGATGTGAAGCGACAGCCAGCGGCCGTCCTTGCACTGGACCTCTCGCTGCACGCGCCGCGCGGTCTTCATGGTGTCGCGGAGGACCTGCTCCAGGTCCGGGATGTCGATCGCCAGCCGCACGGTCGAGAGAGGACGGCCGACGTCCGAAGGATGCAGGCCGAGGACGTGCTCCGCCATCGAGGTCAGCCGCCTCACCCGCAGCTCGGCGTCGACGATGACGATGCTCACGCTCATGCTGGTGAGGAGGTTGAGGATGTCGTCGTTGGCCTGGCCGAGGGCCGCGTTGCGGTTCTGCAGCTCCTCGTTCAGCGTGATCAGCTCCTCGTTGGCGGACTGGAGCTCCTCGTTCGAGGTCTCGAGCTCCTCGCTCGTGCTCTGCAGCTCCTCGTTCGTGGAGAGCAGCTTCTCGTTCATCGAGCGCAGCTCCTCGTTGCCGGCCTTTTGGCTCTCGATGATCGACTGGCGGTAGGTCCTGGTCGTCGCGATCTCCTGCTTGAGCTGCTCGAGGCGCGGATCGTCCCGTCGGGCCGGGCGGGGTCGGCCCCGGCGCGGGCCGCCGACCTTCGCCTCGGGTCCAGGCGGCGGCTCACCCCGGTCCGGGACCTCCTCGAACAGCACGAGGAAGCTGCGCTGCCCCGAGACCGGGGTGCGCAGGGGGATGACGTGAAGGGTGACGGTCCGCTCGTGGCCGCTCACCCGCACGCGGAGGCCCTCCTGCCGCACGCCGGTGTCGCGCCGGCGCGCTTCCTCGAACGCCGTGTGGAGGCCGACCACGAGGCCCTCGCGCGCCATCTTCATCAGGTTCAGGGTGGCGACACCCGGCGCCGGCTCGAGGTAGGAGCCGGTGTGGCCGCGGAACTGGACGATCTCCATGTCCTCGTTCACGACGACGGCGGCCGGGGCGTACTCGTTGAGGATGGTCAGGTCGGCGGCGTCGCGGAGGAGGTCGGATTCGGCCCGCGAGGGGGGCGATCGCCGCTGCGCCTCCCTCGCCTCCGGCGGCACGGCGAGCTGTCCGACCGGGAATCCCATCCGCAGGTCCGAAGGCCCCGGCCTCCTCGCGTAGATCTTGTGCTTCCGGTCGACCAGCGTGAACATCTCGGAGAACCCCCCGATCGTCTCGGCCGAGCCCAGCAGGAGGAAGCCGGTGGACCGCAGGCTGTAGTGAAAGAGGGGGAGGAGCTTCTGCTGGAGCGGCGCGCTGAGGTAGATGAGGACGTTGCGGCAGCTCAGGAGGTCGAGGCGCGAGAAGGGCGGGTCGTGGGCGATGTCGTGCCGGGCGAATACGCACATGTCCCGTACCGCCTTGTTGACCTCGTAGCCGTTTTCGGTCCTCACGAAGAACCGGTTGAGACGCGTTGGCCCGACGTCGGCGGCGACGGATTCGGGATAGCGTCCCCGCCGTGCCCTCCTGATGGCCTGCTCGTCGACGTCGGTTCCGAAGACCTGGAAAGGCTTGCGTCGCGAGCGGCCGCGGAGGTGCTCGAGGAGGGAGATCGCGATCGAGTAGACCTCCTCCCCGGTGGAGCAGCCCGGGACCCAGATCCGCAGCGGCTCGTCCTCCCGGTGGGCCTTGAGGATCTTCGGGTACACGAGCTTCCGCAGGGCCTTGAACGCGTCCGGCTCCCGGAAGAAGCCCGTCACGCCGACGAACATGTCCTGGAAGAGCTCCCGCAGCTCCTCGGGCCGGGTCCGTATGTGGCGGAGGTAATCCTCCAGCGCCTCGATGCCATGCAGCGCCATCCGGCGCCTGATCCGCCGGCCGACCGTCGACTGCTTGTAGGCGCTGAAGTCGACGCCGTGGGCGCGCTTGAGCTCGCGGAGCAGCCGGTTGAGCGCCTCGCCCCGCGCCGCGGGCAGGGGCTGCTCGAGCACCTCCTGCTCGGGGAGCTTGACGTAGGGGTGGCGGCCGATCCGGGCCAGGGAGCGCGCGATGTCCTCGGGGGGAAGGATGAAGTCGACGGCGCCGGCGAGGATCGAGCTGTGGGGCATGCCGTAGTAGCGCGCCGAGCCGGAGTCCTGGGCGAAGGTGATGCCCCCCTCCGCCTTGATCGCCTTCATGCCGGAGGCGCCGTCGGAGGCCGTGCCCGAGAGGATCACTCCCACCGCCCGGTTCTTCTGCGTCTGCGCCATCGAGCGGAACAGCGCGTCGACCGGCATGAACGGAGTGCCGTCGCGCGGCTTGCGGGGCTTGAGGCGCAGCATCCCGTCCTCGACGAGCATGTTCGTGTTCGGCGGAATGATGTAGAGGTGGTCGGGATCGATGCGCATCCGGTCCCGCACCTCGAGGGCCGGCATCGTGGTGACGCGGGAGAGGATCTCGGTGAGCCGGCTCTTGTGCTGCGGATCGAGGTGCTGGACGAGCACGAACGCCATGCCGGTGTCCCCGGGGAGCTGCCGGAGCAGCCGGTCGAGCGCGTCGAGCCCGCCGGCCGAGGCGCCGATCCCGACGACGGGGAACAGGCCGTCGCTCGCGCGTGGTCGGCGCGTCCTCGGCGTGCCGCCCCTGGGCACGCGCGCCTTCACGGACTCACCGGCGGTCGGGGCGCCCCTCGCGAGCGCGGTGGCGCGTCCGCCTGACCGCGAGCGCCGCGAACTCCCGGCGCCGGAGGCCCCCGGACCGCCTTTCGCGCTCCCGGAGCGCTCGCCGTCGCGGGCTCGGGACGACTTCGCGCCTCGCTTCGGAATGCGGGCCTCCTCGGATCCCGGCCGCGACCACCAAGCTGGAACGGGATCGCGCTCTCGCGCCGCACCGATCATACACCCCGGCGCCATCGCCCCCGGAAGAACGCCGAGGCGGGACCTCAACGCTGGTTGTAGGGGCGGGGAACCCCGGGGCGGGTCGACCGATCCGACGAACGGCAGCCTGCGAGGCGATCCTCCGACGAATTGAAGCGCTCCCGCGGGCGCGGCATGCTTTGTGTGCCGTCTCCGCCCGGCGCGCCTGGCGGTCGGCCTTTCCGAATCGGCTCGGGGAACGAGGAGCGAATCATGGCCCGTCGATCGCGCGTTCTAGAGAAGATCGGAATCGAAGCTCCGCCGAAGCCGCTGCTGTGCTCGGTCTGTGGCCGCTCCATTCGAATCTCGTGGCCGACGCGCAGGGTGCTGTGCGGGTGCGGAGCGCAGGTGCTGCCGGGGCCTGGGGCTCGGTGGCCATCGGAGCTGCGCGACGGCGCCCGCCTCGTCCGCCCCGCCCCGGGCAGGCCTTACCGCGTCCAGGCCAAACCAAAGGTCTAGGTCATTCACGACGAAGGCTTACCGATTGCTCACACCAGGGATCGATTCGAAGGCGCCCGCTCGTTGGTCGCCGGCCCGGCGGCGCCCGACGATACTATCGGTCCCTGTGTGCTGCCACGGGCGAGGACTGCTGTCTCCGCCGCGTTTCGTCCGGGGAGGACTCCATGAGTGAAGCGGTGTCCGTCCGACGAGGAGCCGATCACGGCATGGTCTCGTGGTCTCTCGACGAGGAGCGCTACGTCCTCTCTCTCGTGGAGAAGTGCCTGAAGGCCGCCCAAGGGTCGTGGCACGCGACCGTCGTTCACTCGGCCGCCCTCACCCACTGCTGGGTCGTCCAGATCGTCCGCGAGGACGCGATCGGCAGCCGCAGCGTCCTCCTCGACGCCCGCGCCCCGCAGCCCGACGAGGTGCTCCGTCGGGCCATAGCGGAGATCGGGTCGAGCCTCCCTCGCGTGGCTCCCTGAAGCTCGGGTGACCCTGGGGCACGTCGTTTTCCCGAGCGGCCGGAGCCGCTCGTTTGCTTGTCGGCTCGTCCCTCCCCCCTACGTGGGGGAGGACGGGTGGGGCTTCCCGGCGAGCACCGGGGGCGGGCTCTCCAGCTCGAGGATCACCTGCCACGTCCAGCTCCTCCGCGTCTCGGGCGGCAGCCGGCCGTGGCGGCAGTGGTAGCGCCGGAGGAAGTCCGCGGTGGCGGCGTTGACGTAGCCTCCTCCCCGCACCTCGCCGAACTCCTCACGGTAGCGCTCGGCGATCGCGGAGAAGAGCCGGTCCCGCCGGTCCTTCGCGACGATCGACGCCGCGGCGACCGCCACGTGCGCGCACTCTCCGTCGTCGAACGCCTGGAGATGGGGGTACTCGAACGCGAGCGGACCGAACACCTGACACCCGTCGGCGACGATGCGCGTCGACGGGGCGGCTCCGGCGATGAGCCGGCGGGCGGCCAGGCGCTCGAGCTCGTTCAGGCGGCCGAGGAACGTGTACCGGTCGACCTCGTCGTGGTCGAACACCTCCACCCCCACCGAGTCGGCGAGGCGCCGGATCTGCTCCGCCAGCTCGGCGCGCCGCAGCCGCGCGTCCGGTCCCGCGCCGAACAGCTTGGAGTCGCAGACCCCGCGGCGGGTGAGCGCGGCGGCGCGGGCGGGTCGCACCGCCACCGCGGCGACGACGAGCGGCCCCAGGGCCGGCCCCCGGCCGGCCTCGTCGATGCCGAGCGTGCGGACCGGAACGACGGGCGTGCCGCGCTGGCCAGGCATGCGGCCATACCTTAACCCAGCCGGGGTCGAACCCGGTCGAGCGATCTGGGTTCTGACGCGCGGCGGGTGAGGCTCCGGTGGCCGGACCCCGCTCGCGATCCGCTGCCGGCGGAGTCGATGAGCCTGGCGGTCCGCACGTCGTGCCCGCACCCCCGGCGGACGGCTCAGCCGATGGACCCCGAGCCCGGCTCCTGCGCCGGAGGGGCCGGTGACGCGCGCTCAGCGGCTTCGCGGCCGCGCGGAGTGGACGTGGGTGGCCTGCCCGAACACCGACTCGGCCGCCTCGCCGACGGTCTCGGCGAGGGTCGGGTGGGTGTGGATCGTCTCCGCCACGTCGCGGGCCACCGCGCCCATCTCCACGGCGAGAGCGCCTTCGGCGATCAGCTCTCCGGCTCCCGGCCCCACGATCCCGACCCCGAGCACGCGCTCGCTGGCGGGATCGACCACGAGCTTCGTGAGCCCGTCGGTGCGGTCGAGGGTGAGCGCCCGTCCCGACGCTCCCCAGGGGAATCGGGCGACCCGAACGTCGCGCCCGCGCTCGCGGGCCTCGTTCTCGGTGAGGCCGCACCAGGCCACCTCGGGATCGGTGAAGACGACCGCGGGAACCGCGACGTGGTCGCGCTCGGCGGGCTCGCCGGCCAGGGCCTCGGCCGCCACCTTGCCGTCGCGCGAGGCCTTGTGGGCGAGCATCGGCTCGCCCGAGACGTCGCCGATCGCGAACACGTGCGGCTGCGAGGTCCGTCCCTGGCGGTCGACCCGCACGAAGCCCTTCTCGTCGCGGTCGATGCCGGCCTCGTCGAGGCCGATGCCGTCGCTCAGCGGCCGGCGCCCCACCGCCACGAGCACGCGGTCGAACAGCGGCTGGGGGTCGACCCCCGGGCCTTCCAGCCTCACCCTCACCCCGGCGTCGAGCGTCTCGAGCCCCTGCACCCTCGTGCTCTTGGCGATCTTCTCGAAGTCCCGGGTCAGCCGGCGCTCGAGCGGGCGCACGAGGTCGGCGTCGACGCCCGGCAGCAGGCTCCCGGTCAGCTCGACGACGGTCACCTTCGAGCCCAGAGCCGCGTACACGGTGCCGAGCTCGAGGCCTATGTACCCTCCGCCCACGACGAGCAGGCGGTCCGGCACCTCCTCGAGGGCGAGCGCGGAGGTCGAGTCCATGACGCGCGCGTCGTCGGAGCGCAGCGCGGGGGGGGCCGCCGGGACCGAGCCCGTGGCCAGGATCGCGTGCTCGAAGCCGAGCCGATCGGGGACGTCGTCGCCGTCGAGCTCGAGGCTCCGCGCGTCGCGGAAGCGGGCGCGGGCCCGCAAGACGCGCACGCCCCGGCGCTTCGCGAGCTGCCCCACGCCGCCGGCGAGGCGGTCGACGACCCCGCCCGTCCAGCTCCGGAGCCGGGCGAGGTCGATCCCGGGCTCACCGAAGCGCAGGCCCAGGGCCTCGGCGTCGCGGGCCTGGTGGACGAGCTGCGCGGCGTGCAGGAGCGCCTTGGACGGGATGCATCCCCGCAGGAGGCACACGCCGCCCAGGCGGTCCTCGGCGTCGACCAGCGTGACCTCGAGCCCGCGATCGGCGGCGCGGAAGGCGGCGGCGTATCCGCCCGGGCCGCCGCCGATCACCACCAGGGACGCCTTCTCGGCCGACCGCGTGGCCGTCACCGCGCTCAGCTCTCCACCAGGAGCCGGAGAGGATCCTCCAGGAGAGAGGCCACGTGGCGGACGAACCGCGCGGCGTCGGCGCCGTTGACGACGCGGTGGTCGTAGGAGAGCGAGAGCGGCATCACGAGCCGCGCCACGATCTCCCCGTCCCGCACCGAGGGCTCCTCGCGCGTCCGCGAGACCCCCAGGATCGCCACCTCGGGATGGCTCACGAGCGGCGTGAAGCCGGTGCCGCCTATCCCTCCGAGGTTCGTGACCGTGAAGGAGGCGCCCTCCATCTCCTCGCGCGTGAGCTTGCGCTCGCGGGCCCGCTCGGCGAGCCCGGCGACCTCGGCCGCGATCTGGCGGGTCGTCTTGCGGTCGGCGTCGCGCACGACCGGGACGAGGAGGCCGCGCTCGGTGTCGACGGCGACGCCGACGTGGACGTAGCGCTTGAGCACCAGCTCCTCGCGCTCCACGTCCAGGCTCGCGTTGACGCGGGGAAAGGCCCGGAGCGCGGCCACCACCGCCTTGATGACGAGGGCGGTCGGGGTGATCTTCGGATCGGAGGGACGGCGGGTTTCCTCGAACCGCCGGCGCATCCGCTCCAGCTCCGTGACGTCGGCGAGGTCGTGATGGGTGACGAGGGGGACGCTGCGCCACGACGTCGAGAGGTGCCGCGCCGCGGCGCGCTCGAGGCCGCTCAGGCCCCGGCGCTCCACGGGGCCCCATCGCTCGAGATCCGGGAGCGCGGGAGAGGGCCCGCTCTCGTCGGCCCCCGCGCTGCGCTCGCGCACCGCGGCCTTGACGTCCTCCGCCGTGACGCGTCCGCCCGGGCCGCTCGGCTCCACCCCTTCGAGGCGAATGCCGAGCTCGCGGGCCAGACGACGCGTGGCCGGGCCGGCCGCGACCTCGGGGCGTCCCTCCTCCTCTTCTTTTTCTTTCCGAGGGGCACGGTCTCGCCCCGGCTCGCGTGCCTCGGCGGGCCCTTTCCCGGCCTCCGCCTCGCGCGCGCCTTCCTGCTCGTGTGCGTCGTCCGGCCCACGCCCCTCCCTCGCTCCGGCACCTTCCGGCCTGGCGGCCGCCTCGTCCGTCGGCTCCCGTCCCTCGCCCGGTCCCTCTTCTGCGTCCGGCGCCGCGGCCTTCGGCCTCCGCCCCTCCTTCGCTGCCTCTCCGGCTTCCGGCTCCGCGCCCTCGTCCTTCTTCTCCCGCCTGGCCTTCCCGCGCCCCTCCTCCGCGCGCGACTCCGGCTCTCGCTTCTCCTCCGCCGCCTCTTTCTCCGGCTCCTGGGCCTCCGCTTCGGCGGTCGCGCCTCGCCTCCGCCTCCCGCTCGAGGGCTCCTCACCGTCCCTCCCGGCTCGCTTCTCCGGCGGTCGCGCCTCGCCGTCCTCTCCCTCCTCCGCCGCGCCCTCGTCCACCGTCAGGATGGTCTGGCCGAGCCGGACCTTGTCTCCCTCGCTCACGTGGACGCGGCGGACGGTCCCGGCGACGGTGGACGGCAGCTCGAACGTCGCCTTGTCGGTCTCCAGCTCGAGGACGTTCTGGTCCTTCTCGAGGGTGTCTCCCTTCGAGACGAGGACCTTCAGGACCTCCGCCTCCTCGATGTTCTCGCCCAGGTCCGGCAGCTTGAGCTCGGCCATTGGTCCCCCTCAGGTCGTGACCGGGTCGGGCTTGTCGGGGTCGATCCCGAGA
>Ga0268386_10001234_pt1 | contig 17508 bp, 15 predicted proteins | sample RVTome_15_FD_200260 | JGI IMG/M metagenome (GOLD analysis project Ga0268386, IMG submission 200260) | Soil microbial communities from uranium-contaminated site in the Upper Colorado River Basin, Wyoming, United States - RVT150D86... ...
AGGAACACGTCGTCCAGGGACGGTTCGCGAACCGTGAGCGAGGACGGGTAGAGGCCGTCGGCGTCGAGCGTTCGGAGCATCTCCATCAGGGCTCTCGGCCCCTCCCCCGACGGGACCCGGATACGTGCGCCCTCGAGCTCGGCGGCCACGCCTCCACGCGCCGAGAGCAGCGCCGCCGCTCGCTCGGCGTCGGGATCCGTCGACATGAGGAACTCGATGACCGTGCTGCCGAGCTGCGCCTTCAGCTCCGATGGCGTTCCCTCGGCGATCACGCGACCCACGTCCACGACCGCGAGGCGCTCGGCGAGCCGGTCCGCCTCCTCGAGGTACTGCGTCGTGAGCAGCACCGTGGTGCCGTCGGCCACGAGCTCGCGGATCATCTCCCAGAGTGCGTTCCTGCTCGGAAGGTCCAGACCGGTCGTGGGCTCGTCGAGGAACAGGACCGGCGGCCGTGCCACCAGCGCAGCGGCCACATCGAGCCGGCGGCGCATCCCGCCCGAGTACGTTCGGATCGGGCGGTCGGCCGCCTGCGAGAGCTCGAAACGCTCCAGGAGCTCAGCCGCCCTCTGCGCCACCCACCCACGAGGACGCTGGGCGAGACGGCCGACCAGCCGAAGGTTCTCGCGACCGGTGAGGTTGGGGTCCACGGTCGCGGACTGGCCGGCCAGACCGATGCGCAGGCGGACGCGCTCCGCGTCGTCCACGACGTCGAAGCCCAGCACCTCGGCGCGACCGCCATCGGGCTCGAGGATCGTCGTGAGGATCCGCACGGCGGTCGTCTTCCCGGCACCGTTCGGACCCAGCAGGCCGAACACGGTGCCGGGGGCGACCTCGAAATCGATTCCGGTGAGAGCCTCCACGGACCCGAACCGCTTCTGCAGCCCCTGCACCGTGATCGCTGGAACCTGCGTGGTCATGTCGGCACCTCCTTGGCGCGAACCCATCGAGCATCCCACAGGTAGTTGAGATATCGGAAGTATCCAGGGGATTCAAAGATTGGACAAGTTGGACCTTCCCTGCTCCTTCACGTACGCTTGAGACATGGGCACTCGAACCTCGAGCAAGAAGGCACTCGCTACGGAAGCATGGGAGCCCTTCGCCCGCTTCTTCTTCGAGACCGTGAAGCATCGGCAGCGCGTATTCGCCGATCGAGGACTGACTCCGAACGACGCCCGCGCGCTGTTCGTGCTCGACGACACGCGCGGCCGTTCGATGAGCGAGCTCGCCGATGAATGGCTCTGTGATGCGTCCAACGCGACCTGGATCGTCGACCGTCTCGAGGAGCGAGGTTTGGCGGAGCGCAGGACGATGCCCACCGATCGCCGCGTCAAGCTGGTCGTGCTGACCCCGAAGGGGTCTCGAACCCGGGAAGAGATGTTTCGCAAGCTCTATGAGCCGCCACCGGAGCTGTTGGAGCTCGATCGGGAGGACCTCGAAGCGCTCCGCGACGCCGTCTCCAAGCTCCCGTTGCGGGGTTCATCCTGACGGTCGCCCGGCTAGTGCCCGGGGTGGGATTCCGGAAGAAGCTTGAGCCTATACAGGGCCTCGCAATCGATCCGTAACGTCCTCGAACCTGTACGGGTGATCGAAGTCCGTGAAAACGTACGTGCGATCCGGAAGCAGCGGCAATGACTCGCCGAAATAGTCGTTCAGGATCAAGCGGAAGGTGTTCACAGGGGTGATGGTCGGGTAGGGCTTGATCGCGGGATCGCCCGGCAGATAGTAGGCGTTCAGGATCCGTAGCTTGCGACCGAGCTCCACGTCCGAGGCCCGTCCCCAACTCACTTTGAGCTCCTCCCCCCACCCATCGTGGGCTGGTGGATGGGGACCCTCGTCCGATTGGATCACGATGATGGGAGCCGGCCCGGAGCCAGCCTGGAGTCCCGTCACGACCTGTTCGATCACCTTGTTCGTGTACTTCAGCTGATCGACGTACATCTCTTCGACGGGGCGATCCTGATCTGACGGCACGAAGCTGCCGTCCGCGAGGAAGATGTAAGGAACGTGCGGAAGGAGGAAGTGAGCGAACGTGAAGGTGGGTTCGCGATCGGACGCGATCTCTCCGAGTGCCCTCATCTGGAAATGCACCCGGTCCCATTGCTCCCTTTCGATGTTTGGCGTCCCCCGGAAGAGGCGCTCGATCGAGGGGACAGCGGTTGTGCTGAGGAAGGTGCCTAGGAACTCCGTGTAGGTGCCATAGACGTAGTTGTCGTCCGCAGTCGGATCCGAGGCCGTGGCTTCCCACCAGGACCCGATGTGTTCATACTTGTATCCCATCGCTTGGAACGTCCGCGCGATCGCTGAATCACGCAATGTTCGACGGATCGGCGTCCACGCCGAAGAATCCTCTCCTTGTGCCCGCGCGAGATCGTCCAGATAGCTCATGTTGAGGGACGATGCGAGAGAGTGCGACGTCTGAGGATAGTTCGCGAGCGCGTCTTTCGTGACCTCGAAGCCGTGGTCTGACAGCCACGTGTAGATGCCGGAGTTGTCGAATCCGTAGAGGCTGTTGAGCGTTTCGGCCCCCGCGTAGCGGTCGAATACCAAGTAGTAGACATCGCGTTCCGGGCCGCTTGCAGAGGGATCGAGGCGTTCCGTTGCGCTCGGAAACCGGAATCCGGCTGCCTTCGACTCCTGCACGGCAACGATGGGCACGATATTCAAGATGACCAGGACGAGGCCGATCAGATTCAACGTTCGCGTGAGAGCCTCGGGTGGACGGATCTTCCGAACCGCGAGGATGGCCACCAGGCTGAGAACGAGCAGCTCGGCCAGGAGGAAGACTTCAAGGGGTCTTCCGAGAACGCCCAACAGGGCTCCAATACGCCCCAACGTCAGGAACAGGATGACGATCACCGATGCCGCCACCGCAGACCGAGACCAATCCTTGAGGAAAAGACGAAGTAGGCAGAAGACCACCACCGAGAACAACATCGCCGCTACGAGCGCCGTGAGTCCTTGCGAGAGGGTCACGCCTTGATCGAGGTTGTGCGACCAGACGAAGACAACGGGGAACGCCGCGAAGAGCAGGGGGTGAACCCCCGGGCTCGAGGCGCGGCGGCTCCATCCCGCTGTCATCTCGGCCCCAGCAGATAGAGCGTTCGGCCGGAATCGGTCACCGCCGCACGATGCTGGATGCGGAAACGAGCGCCCGCAACGGTCTCGAAACACTCCATGGTGTACTCGGAAAAGACATCTTCCCGGTTCTGCATCAGAAGTTGCACCTTTGGGTCGTCTTTGGGGACGAACTCGACGATCACCCATCGACCGAGTCGAGCAAGCTCATCAAGGACCGAAGCGAGAGGGATGTTGTTCGCGATCGCAAGATGGTGGATGAGCGCGAGGGCGAGGACCATGTCTGCCGGGCCGCGATCCTCCAGCGCGGTTCGCTCCCTTCCCTCCCATCCGATGCCGGTGCTCGGATTCGTGAGGTCTTGGACGAGAGGAAGTAGGTGCTCATCGTTCTCCGCCCGGGCGGTCCGATATGCCTCGTCCACACAGAATGGATCGACGTCAAGAGCCAAGGTGTCGATCCCGACGCGTGACGCCAAACGCGCAAACCGGCCCGTGTTCGCCCCGAGATCCCACACGGTTCGAGGGCCGACTTCGTCGATCCAGGCCCTCACAACCGCTTCCTTACGTTCGGCGGCTTCCGCCGAATAGTGATCGGACTCGTGGTAGTACGTGCGCCACGCCGACGCCCCCGCCGGCTGATCGAGCCGCTCGATCGTCTTGCGGAGGCTGGCGATCATCCCTCGAAAAGCGTTGGCGGAGAACGATCGCGTCTTCCCGGAACCCGCCGCGTCGTCAGCCTCGTGTCGTCGCTGGCTCTTCGCGTGCATCCGGATGTGGAGGGCGACGCCCGGCTTCGCTCGGGCTCGCGCTGGAAGGAGCGCTGAGGCGAGGTCGAGCGGAACACCGTCGATGTACAACCGGGACAGCTGGCCCAGCCTTGCGTCACGAAGCGACATCAGTGCGAGGGGCGCGACGAAGTGCTGGCAGAACTGCCGGTACGCGACCCACGGCCGTCCCTCAGGAAGTATCTCGAACGACGTCGTGTCGAGGAACTGCGGACGCCCTTTGTGGAACGTGAGGTTGTACGCGGTCGCGTCCCGAAGCGACATCCCGTGGTCGAGTGCGAGCTCCTGGATGCGAAGCGTTGCCAAGGCCGCATCTCGCAGCATGCTGAAACTCCACTCGTACGGGTAGGAGATGAAAGGGATCTCCTCGGGCCGGATGACCCGACATGCATCGGGAGCCGCAGCGAGCGATAAGTCGACATCCTCGTGTGCAACGAGCAGTTCGTCGGCGACCAGTCGATCGTAGAGCCCAGACTCGGTGAACCGGTCGAGGTGAGGACGATGCACTTCGTTGACCTGCCGGTACAGAACCGAGTCGCGACGGAAGACGAACCCATGGGGATCGCGGAACGAAGCGGCGACCAGCTCGGTTCCCGGATTCACCTCAAACGTCGGGCGCGGCCCGGTCCTTGCGAGTCACGAAGCGGACCACCTTCTTCCAGAACACCTTGATCACGACGCCGGCCGCCAGGAGGACGCCGATGGCTGCCTGGAAGATGAAGCTTCCGGTGCCGGGATCGATGTAGGCGTTCGCAACAGGGATCCAGAGGAGACTGAACCCCACGAAGAACAGCCCCGCCATGGCCACTCGAGACTTCATCGCTCATCCTCGCTTCCTCGTCCGATCATGTTCTGCCCTGAAGGTCTCGGCCCGGGGACCCGAGTGCTGAAGCACGTGACAACGGTTCCGCGGGCCACCAATCCATCCGACTCGACTCCCTCCTGCCTCCCCATTCTCGGCAACGGGGTGCACGGCCTTAACCTCGCTTGCATCGACCGGAGGTCGCCGAACGGGAGCATCACCGGACCAAGGGGACGGAGTTCCGGGCGTGTGGATCCTGTACGTGCCCGGGGTGGGATTCGAACCCACACGTCCCTCTCGGGACCAGCGCTTTTAAGGCGCATCCGTCTGCCAGTTCCGGCACCCGGGCGACCGGCAGCGTAACCGCTAGCCGCTCTCGCGGATCGTGACCTTCTCGAGGTAGACGGATTGTGCTGGCTGCTGCCCCTCGATGCCCGCGGAGGGGTCTTGGATGGGCAGGTCCTGGATCTGCTTGGCGACGTCGAGCCCCTCGACGACCGTGCCGAAGATCGTGTAGGCGGGGCTCGCGTCCAGGTTGTGCCCCGCGTCGCCCGTGATGAGGAAGAACTGGCTCCCGCCCGTATCGGGTCCGGCGTTCGCCATCGCGAGCACGCCGGGCCCATAGGACTCGTCGCCCGTGAGCTCGTCGGGGATCGAGTACCCGGGGCCCCCGGTACCGGTGCCCGTCGGATCGCCGCCCTGGATCACGTCGATCGAGGTATCCAGGCGGTGGATCCGCTGGCCGTCGAAGTACCCCTCCTGGGCGAGGAACACGAACGAGTTGACCGTCTCCGGCGCCTGGTCGGCGAGGAGCTCGACCACGATCGTGCCGCAGGACGTCTGGATCTCCGCCTCGTAGGAGGTCCCCTGCTTCACGACCTGTTCCGGCGCCGAGAACTGGGGCTTGGGCGTCAAGGCGGTCTTGGGCTGCGTCGCACCGCACGCGACCTCGTCCGGTCCCGGTTCGGGCTGCACGGTGTTCGCGTCGGAGGTCGCCCCCGAGGGGCCCGTGCTCGGATCCTCTTCGTTCGCCGTCCCGCCCGACGCTGCCGTCGGGGTATCGTCGCCGCCGGTGAAGGCGGCGAAGACCACACCCCCGCCGACGAGCGCGATCGCGAGCGCGACCACGATCGTGATCGTCTGGCGTTTGCGCTGCTGGCTCATGCGCTCGGCGTGGCGTCGCTGATGCTGCCTCGCGAGCTGTCGGTGGCGGGTTCTCTTCGGCACGGCGGGACAGGTTACCGAAAGGCCTGCGATCGCACCGCCGGAGCGCTAGGTTCGGGAGCCGATCACAGATCCGGCCGCGGGACCTGCGGAACCTCAGTCGATGCGAGCTCGTCCGCGTCCTTCACGATCACCACGGGGTCCGAGGCGGCCTCCTTCTCGATCACGGCCTCGACCTCGCCGAGCGCGGTGACCGTGCGATCGCGGATGTCTCGGAACGTATCGAGCATGGTCTCCCTCATCGCGCTGAGATCCCTCGAGGCGCGGTCGTTCTCCTGACGCGCCTGGTAGATCGACCGTGCGGCACGGATCCGCGCTTCCTGCTCCTCGGTCTGCACGTCCGCCCGCGTGCGTTCGGCCTCCGCCCGAGCCTCGGCGACGATGCGGTCGGCTTCCTCTCGCGCCTTCGCGAGGATCCGACCGGCCTCCGTCCGCACGTCGGACTGGACGCGTCCGGCGTCCACCTCGGCATCGCGAAGGAGCCCACCCACCTGATCGTCGAACCCCCGCACCAACTCGGTCACGTGCTGCGATGCGGCGACATGCGGATCGGCGGCCTCGAGCGCCGCGCGCGCCTCGTCCCGTTCCCGCCGGGCTTCGAGCAGTTCGATCCGGATCCCCTCGATACGTGATTCGAGGCTCAGGACACCGGTCGCGACGCGTTTCAGGTAGCCGGCAACCTGATCGGGCGCGAATCCACGCCGGACCGTGTCGAAGTTCGACTCCGGACCGTCGGTGCCCTCGCCATCTGGGGGTGGCGCGATGTCGGGCTCTCCCAAGGCCACCTGACCTCCCTTGCCTTCCGGCACCTGCGTGCCTCGCGGGATCCGTCTCGACGATCACCGTAGACCGACCAACCGTCACCCCACCAGGGACCGAAAGTCGGTATTTTTCCGCGATCCGCGGATCGGAATGGGACGTCGTCGTGCCTGAGACCCGCGGCACGCGGTCACGGGCTAGGTAGACCCGAGCATCTCGAGCACGAGCCCGTCGAGGATGTCGGTCTCGGACACCACGGCCTCGTCGAACCCGAACCGGTCCATCACCTCGACCAGGATCACCGCGCCCGCGACGATCACGTCGGCCCGCCCTTGAGCCATCACGGGCAGCGCCGCCCGTTCCGGCGTGGTCATCCGCGCGAGGCGGGAGGCCACCCGCTCGGCGTCGACCCGGGACAGCCTCGTCCGATGGATCCGTTCGGGGTCGTAGAAAGTGAGCCCGAGCGCGATCGCCTGGACGGTCGTCGCCGTGCCCGCGACGGCGACCAGCGTCCGAGCCTCGGCGACCGGGACCGCCCGCTCGACCTGGTCGAGGATCACGTTCACCGCCTCGCGCATCGCGTCGAGCTCGCCGCTCGTCGGAGGGTCGCTCCGGACGAAACGCTCGGTGAGCCGGACGCTGCCCATCTGCATCGAGACCGCGACCGAGGGTCGATCCCCGCCCAGGACGAACTCGGTGGAGCCGCCGCCGATGTCCAGCACGAGGAACGGCGAGGGGGCGTCGAGGCCTCCTGTTGCGCCGAGGAAGGAGAGCTGGGCCTCCTTCTCGCCGCTCACGATCTCGAGCTCGGAGCCCACGAGCTCGCGGACGCCCCGCTCGAACTCCGCCGCGTTGGCCGCGTCCCGCAGGGCGGCCGTGGCGGCCACCCGGATCCGTTCGGCGTGCAGGGCGCGTGCGCGTCGCGCGTACCGCGCGAGCACCTCGAGCGTGCGCTCGACGGCGTCGGGCGAGAGCATCCCGGTCTCGTCCACACCCTGCCCGAGGCGCGTGATCACCATGTCGCGCGCGAGCTCGTCGAAGCCCTCTTCGCCGTTCGGCTCGGCCACGAGCAGGCGGATCGAGTTCGTTCCCTGATCGACCGCGGCGACGCGCCCGGGACGCTCGTCGTGGATGGGCTCGACGATGCCGGCGACCCAGGCGCCGACCTCGTCGTCGCCACCGGCCAGATGGTTGGCGTAGTGCGCGTGGAGGCATTTCAGGCCGCGCCGGGTCCCCCCCACGCCGCCCTGGGCCTCGGCGCCGGGTGCGCCGCGGGCGCGCTCTCGGGCGTAGTCGGCGTGAGCCCGAGCCACCGCGTCGGCGAACTCGGGATCGGTCTCGATGCGTTCGTTCAGCTTCGAGATCCAGCCCTTGGCCTCCAGGCGCGACACCGCTCGTACCGCGTCGGGGCACGTGAGCCAGAACAGCGTCGGGAACGGGTTCCCCTGCTCGTCGACCGGGGCGTTGCGGATCGCGAGCGGATGCCCCCCGGGGCATCGAGCGACGACGGTGAACGCGATCGTGGGTCGGCGGCCGAGTTGCTCGGCGACGACGCGGAGGTCGCTCCCGCGGAGCTCGCCCAAGCGGGGCTGCTACTTGCGCTTGTGCTCGACGGAGCGCTTGAAATCGACCTGGCGCTCCTCGCTCTGGCGCATGAACTTCTTCAGGCGGGCCTCGAAGTCGGGGTCGGAACCGCGTCGTTGCCGCGTGGGAGCCGGGTCCTGGAGCGCCTTGATCGAGAGGTCGATCTTGCCGTCCTCCTTGATGGCGATGACCTTCGCCTGGACGACGTCGTTCTCCCGCAGGTGCTCGTGGACGTCCTTGACGTAGTTCCTATCGATCTCGGAGATGTGCACGAGCCCCATCTTCCCGCCTTCCAGGGTCAGGAAGGCGCCGTACGGGGTGATCCGGCTGACGGTCCCGTCGATGACCGCGCCGACCTCAAGATCTGCCAGGGCTCCTCCACGTCCTTTCTCGGCTGGTTCACTCCGGCGCATCGCCGGTTCGGTCAGTGTCCCATCGGCTCGTTTGGGCCGTCAATACGAAGGCGGCGGAGCTGCGAGTGACGGAACGCCGCTCGGGCAGGCCGGGTCCGCCGCCGATCCCGAGCCAGGTCATCCCAGCGCGAACGATCCCGTGACGATCTCGCCTGCCGGCTCGTACGTACCGATGACGACTCCCGTGGTGGAGACCTTGCTGTCGACGAGCTTCAGCCCGGAGGGGATGGTGCCGTCCGAGAACAGGCGCTTGCCCGACCCGATGACGACGGGGAAGACCCACAGGCGGTACCGGTCGACGAGGCTGTGGCGCATCAGCGTCTGGATCAGGTTCCCGCTGCCGTGCACCTGCAGCTCGGGCCCATCCTCCGCCTTGAGCGCCGCGATGCCTTCGGCCGCGTCCGCATCGATCAGGACCGAGTTGCTCCACTCCAGCGTGGGATGACTCCGCGACGCGACGTACTTGGTGGCGTCGTTGAACGGCTTGGCCCCGGCCTCCTCCGAAGCGTGCGGCCAATACGCGGCCATGATGTCGTAGGTCGTGCGGCCGAGCACCATGGCGAACGGGATGCTCGTCGCCTCGCCCATGACCTGCCCCATCAGCTCGTCCCAGTAGTTCACCGACCAGCCACCGTGCGCGAAGCCGCCGCTGTCGTCCTCTTCAGGTCCGCCCGGAGCCTGCATGACCCCGTCGAGGGTCAAGAAGGTGGTCACGATCAGCTCTCTCATCTCTCGTGTCCTTTCGATCGGATCGAACGTGCGTCGGCCGGCCGGGAGGAACATCCGACCAAAGCGATCAGCAGTCGGGTAAGAGCGTCCGACCCCCCGGCATGACGAACGCGACTTCGCCGGGCCCCACCATGCCGAGGCACTCGCGGGCAAGCTTCTCGAGTTCGGTGGGGTCGTGCAGACGCGAGATCTCGGCGCGCAGCTCGGCGTTCTGCGACCCGAGTTCGGCGGCGCGTCGTTCGATGTCGGCGATCGCCGCGCTCTGATCGAGGTAGCGACCGATCGGCACGATGGCCATCACCCCGAGGATCGTCACCGCGACGAGCAGCGCGGCCGCTCGGCCGGTGAGCCGGGGGCGGTCACGTTCGAGCCGAGGTCGCGCGGACCGGCTCCGCGTGGTCGAGGTCACGTCGAGCTCCGTTGCACGGCCGCGCCGCCGAGGTAGCGAGCCTGCTCGCCGAGCTCCTCCTCGATCCGCAGGAGCCGGTTGTACTTCGCCGTCCGTTCACCGCGCGTCGGTGCACCCGTCTTGATCTGTCCCGCGTTGGTCGCGACGGCGATGTCGGCGATCGTCGTGTCCTCGGTCTCGCCGGAACGGTGGCTCACGACCTGGCCGTAGCCATTGCGCACGGCGAGCTCGATCGTGTCCAGCGTTTCGGTCAGGGTGCCGATCTGGTTGGGCTTGACGAGGATGGCCGTGGCGACGCGCTCGCGGATGCCGCGGGCGAGTCGCTCCGGGTTGGTCACGAAGATGTCGTCGCCGACCAGCTGGCAACGCGCGCCGAGCTCGGCGGTGAGCGCGGCCCACCCGTCCCAGTCGTCCTGGGCGAGCCCGTCCTCGATCGAGACGATCGGGAACCCGTCGAGGAGCTCGCTCCAGTACGCGACCATGTCCCCGGAGCTCCGCTCGCCGCCCTCGAGACGGTACGTCCCGTCGTCGTACAGTTCGGAGCACGCCGGATCCATCGCGAGCGCGACCTCGTCGCCGGGTTCGAGCCCCGCCGTCTCGATCGCAGCGACCAGCAGCCTAAGCGCCTCGGCCGCCGTGCCGAGCTCGGGCGCGAACCCCCCTTCGTCACCGACGCCCGTCGAAAGCCCCTTCGAGCGCAGGTCCGCCTTCAGAACCTGGTAGATCTCCGAGCACCACCGGACGGCCTCGGAGAACGACGCGGCACCGACGGGCGCGAGCATGAACTCCTGCAGCTCGAGCTCGTTGTCCGCGTGAGCGCCGCCGTTGATCACGTTCATGAGCGGCAGCGGGAGCACGTGTGCGTTCGGTCCGCCGAGCGCCCGGTAGAGCGGGAGCCCGAGGGAGTCCGCGGCCGCATGCGCGAGAGCGAGCGAGACGCCGAGGATCGCATTGGCGCCGAGGTTCGACCGGTCGGGGCTCCCGTCGAGCTCGAGGAGGGCGCGATCGATCAGTCGCTGGTCGTAGGCGTCGATGCCTTCGAGCGTGGGCGCGATCACCTCGTTCACGTTCGCGACGGCGCGGAGCACCCCTTTGCCTCCGTACCGCTTGGCGTCTCCGTCGCGGAGCTCGATCGCCTCGTGCTCCCCGGTCGAGGCGCCGCTCGGGACGGCCGCCCTGCCGAACGCCCCGTCGACCAAGACGGCATCGACCTCGACGGTCGGGTTCCCCCGCGAGTCGAGCACCTCGCGGGCGATGACGGCTTCGATCAGGGACATGGGGGTGCATATCCTACGGCGGGGGACCCGAGCTTCCGGTGATTTGATCGGTTCGGTTACCGTGGGCCGGTGGAGGAGCCGGAGCCAGAACGCTGCTGCTTCGACGACTGGGTGGACAGCTGGTCGGACAAGGCGACCAGGAGGCCGACGGCCGCGAAGGTCTCGGCGTCCCTGCTCGACGCCATCACGGAGACGGGCGTGGCCGATCGCACGATCCTGGACGTCGGCTGCGGCATCGGCGACCTCGCGATCGAGGTCGTCGCCAGAGGCGCCGCGAGCGGGACGGGGTTCGACCTCTCCGCGAAGGCGATCGACGAGGCCCGCAAGCTGGCGCAGACGCGAGGGGTCGGCGACCGCTTGAGGTTCGAGGTCGGCGACGGCGCGAAGCTCGATCTGCCCGCCGCGGACATCGTGGTGATCAACCGGGTCGTGTGTTGCTACCCCGACACCGGGAACCTCCTCGAGCGGACCCTTGGCGCCGCGGGGAGCGTGTACGCGATCACGGCGCCGGTCTCGACCGGTACGGTCGGCGCGTACAACAGGGTCTGGAACCGCTGCTGGAACGTGTGGTACCGGCTCCGCCGGAAGAAGTTCGCCGGCTTCCGCACGTTCATCCACGACCTCGACGGCATCGACGAGCGTATCCGCGCCGCGGGGTTCCACCGGGTGCATCACGAGCACCGTCGCGTCGTATGGGATCTCGCCGTCTACGCCCGATAGGACGCGATCACGAACGAGCCTCGCGGAACAGGGCGCGGACCTGCTCGTCCGTGAGCGCCTCGAGATCGAGCCGGCGCTCCTGGAGCAAAGCACGGAACCGGTCGTAGCGTTCGGCGAAACCACGGATGGTTCGGCGTAGCGCGGTTTCCGGATCCACCCCGAGCTTCCGCGCCACCGCGACCGTCGCGAACAGGACGTCGCCGATCTCCTCCTCGGCGTTGTGGGCGTCGGTGTGCGATTCGAGCTCGCCGACCTCCTCCTTCAGCGCCTCGATCGCCGAGCCGACCGAACGCCACTCGAACCCCCAGCCGGCGGCCCGGCGCTGCACCTTCGAGGCGCGCGCGAGCGCGGGCAGCGTCGCCGGGATGTCGTCCTCGAGCGGCTTCTCCCCTTTCTCTTCCGCCTTGATGCGCTCCCAGTTCACGAGCACCTCGTCGGCGCCCTCGACCTGCACGTCGCCGAACACATGCGGGTGACGGCGGATCAGCTTCTCGATGATGGCCTGCGCGACGTCGTCGACGTCCCAGGCACCGTCGTCCGCCGCGAGCTGCGCATGAAACGCGACCTGCAGCAAGACGTCGCCGAGCTCCTCGCGCAGGCGTTCGCGATCGTCGGCGTCGATGGCCTCGAGCACCTCGTGCGTCTCCTCGAGGAGATGGCGCGCGAGCGAGGCGTGGGTCTGTTCCCGGTCCCAGGGGCACCCGTCCGGTCCCCGCAACCGCGCCATCACGCGCACGAGATCCAGGAGCCGAGCTCCCGCCTGGGACGAGGGGACCGGTCCTCGCGGAACGTGGGCGAGGAGGTCGTCGCGCTCGGTCACGGCCCCGAGGTCGAACCAGGGGTCGAGCCGGTGGTCGCGCCGGACGTCCCGCCCGTCGAGCCCGTGCCACCGGCCGGCTCCTGCGCGGTGCTCCGGATCGGCAGCACCTGGCCCGTCTCCGTGTCGAATCGGCCGAACCGAGGGTTCACCTCGACGTTCGTGATGCCCAGCTGCTCGTTGAACCACTCGTCGAAGACCGCGCCGATCTCGTTCGCCCGGAGCTGGTCACGCACGTCCTCGAACGGCGCCACGTCCCGCCGGACGAGGCGGATCACGTGCCAGCCGAACTGCGTCTGGATCGGCCCCGAGATCTCGCCGGCCTGCAAGGCCAGCGTCGCCGCGACGAAGTCCGGATCGAACTGGGACTGGAACTGCGCCTCCGAGAACGAGCCGAGGCTGCCCCCCTGCGCCGCCGAACCCGGGTCGATGGATTCGCGCTGCGCCGCCTTCGCGAAGGTCTCGGGCGTCACCTCCGACGCGATCCGCTCGGCGTCCGCCCGGTCGGCGACCAGGATGTGCTCGACCTCGACCGTGGTGAACTGCGGGAGGTTCGCCTGATAGGCCTCGCGCAGTGCGTCCTCGTCCAGCCGTTCGTCCACGACGGCCTCCTGGACCGCGTTTACGAGGAGCAGACGCGCGGCGAACCCCTCCACCTCGGCCCGGGAGACGCCGGCGTCGGACATCTGCGACCTGAGCGCCTCGGCTCCACCGAGTCCCTCCTCGAGCTGCGTGATGGCGTCCGACACCTCGGCGGGGTCGACCGTCACGTCGTTGTCGGCCGCATAGGTCTTCGCGAGCTCCTCCCGGATGTCGTTGGCCAGGGTGAACCTCGCACAGGCGGCATCCTCCGACTCGCCCTCCGCGGGGGTTCCGCACGGCGCTCCGGACAGCGCCGTGAGGAAGCCGAACAGCGCGACGTCGGCGTGCAGCTGATCGATCGAGATCTCGTCGTCGCCGACGGTGGCCGCGGACGACGGATCGTTCGCGCACCCCGCGAACAACACGACGACCGACACGAACGCGAGCAGGCCGGCTCGGCGCGGATGTGGGATCACGAGGGCATCGTAGCAACGACCTCGTCCTCACCCATCGCCCGCACCATGCCGCGCTCCACCAGGCCCGGCAGCTCGGCGCCCGGGACGCGGCCGATGTCGAGGTTCAGCGTGGCGGTCGTGCGGAGGTACCGAGCCCCGGGCACGCGTTCGGCCAAGTCGAGCTCCAGCGCCTCGGGCAGCTCGAGCGGCTTGAGACGGACCTGCTGCCGGTAGGTGGAGACCTCGCCGACGCCGAGCCGCGTGCACGTGATCCGGAGCGATGCGACGGCGAAGAGCGTCTCGACCTCCACCGGAAGCTGCCCGAACCGGTCCACGGTCTCGGTGCGGACGCGCTCGAGCACCTCGTGGTCGCCCGCCGAGGAGATCCGCCGATACAGATCGAGGCGGAGGGCCTCCTGTTCGAGCCATCCCGGGGGCACGAACGCCCGCACGGGAAGGTCGATCCGGATCTCCTTCTCCTCCGGCAGCGGCTCGCCCTTCATCTCGGCGACCGACTCCTGCAACAGCCGGGCGTACGTGTCGAAGCCGACCGCCGCGATGTGCCCGTGCTGCTCGGCGCCGAGCACGTTGCCCGCGCCGCGGATCTCGAGGTCCCGCAGCGCGATCTGGAACCCGCTGCCGAGCGCCTGATGCCGCGCGATCGTCGTGAGCCGTTCGTGCGCTTCGTCCGTCAGCTCTCGCTGCGGCGGGAAGAAGAAGTAGGCGAACGCCCGCTCGTGGCTGCGCCCGACGCGCCCTCGGAGCTGGTACATCTGTGCGAGCCCCAGCAGGTTCGCGGCGTCGACCACGAGGGTGTTGGCGTTCGGGACGTCCAGGCCGGATTCGATGATGACCGTCGACATCAGGATGTCGGCCTCGCGGTCCCAGAACCGGATCATCCGCCGTTCGAGCATGTCCTCGTCCATCTGACCGTGCGCGACCACGATCCTCGCGTCGGGGACCTGCTCCCGCAGCCACGCGGCCTGACGCTCGATCGTCGCCACGCGGTTGTGCACCCAGAACACCTGTCCCTCGCGAAGGAGCTCTCGCCGGACGGCGCCGAGCGCGAGGCCCTCGTCGTATTGGCCGACGTAGGTGAGCACCGGCTGGCGATCCTCCGGTGGCGTGTCGACGGTCGACATGTCGCGGATCCCGGCGAGCGCCATCTCGAGCGTGCGGGGGATCGGGGTCGCCGACATCGTGAGGACGTCCACCTGGGCTCGGAGCTTCTTCAGACGTTCCTTGTGGGCCACCCCGAACCGTTGCTCCTCGTCCACCACGACCAGCCCCAGGTCCTTGAACCCGATGTCCGAGGACAGCAGGCGGTGGGTGCCGATCACGACGTCGATCGCTCCGCGGTGCAGGTCCTGCACGACTCGCTCCTGGTCCGCCTTCGAGACGAACCGCGAGAGCATGGCCACTTTCACCGGGAAGGGCGCGTAGCGCTCGCCGAACGTGATCAGGTGTTGCTCGGCGAGCAGCGTCGTCGGCACGAGGACGGCCACCTGCTTGCCATCCATCACGGCCTTGAAGGCCGCGCGCACCGCGATCTCGGTCTTGCCGAAACCCACGTCGCCGCAGATCAACCGGTCCATCGGACGCGGCCGGTAGAGATCGGCCTTGACCTCCTCGATGGCCGTGACCTGGTCGCCCGTCTCCTCGTGCGGAAAAGCGTCCTCGAGCTCCATCTGCCAGGGCGTGTCGGGACCGTAGGGCGGACGCTCGATCGACATCCGGACGGAGTACAGGCGCACGAGCTCGCCGGCCATGTCCTTCACGGCGCGCTTGACGCGCCCGGTCGTCCGCGCCCAGTCGCTCGTCCCCAGACGTGACAGCCTCGGGGTCTCCCCGCCGACGTACCTCGCCACCATCCCGACCTGGTCGGTGGGTACCGAGAGCCGGTCGCCCGACGCGTACTCGAGCACCATGTAGTCGCGTTCGGAGCCGCCGATCTCGCGCCGCTGCACCCCGACGTACCGGGCGACGCCGTGCACCCGGTGCACGGCGAAGTCCCCGACCTCGAGCTCCTCGGCGATCGAGTCGCTCCGGCGACTCGTGAACCGCGGCGCGTCGCGCGTGTGGCGGCGCGAACCGAACAGGTCCTCCTCGGTCGCGACGGCGAGCTTGCCGGCGGGGAAGACGAACCCGTATTGCAGGTCGGCCTCGAGAGCTTCGGCGTCGGGCAGGCCGACGAACTCTCGGACGCGTTCCAGCGAGCCGTGACCCCGGGCGGTGAGCATCACGCGGTACCCGCGCTCGGTGAGCTCCGACGCCCGTCTCGCGAGCTCGGATGGATTGCCCTGCGCGCTGCCCCAGCCCTCGAGCCCCGTGTCGATGCCCTCGGTGAACCCGGTCAGGTGCAGCTGGACACGGTCGTCGATCGCGTCCTCCAGATCGCGGATCGCCGGCGGTCCCGGCCAGTGGGACGCCTCGGCGAGCGCCGTCGCGTCCAGGTACGCGCGACGAGCTCGATCGAACGTTCGGCGGGCCTCCGAGACCACGACCCACGAGCCCTCGGGCAGGAGCTCGGCGGGCACGGGCATCTCGTCGAACAGCAGCGGGGCGAGCGCCTCCTGCCCTTCCGCGTGCAGGCCCTCCGCGATCCGTTCGAGCCCGTCGCGGAACCGATCGAGGTGTCTCGGCGCGCGCGCCCGTGCGCGCGCGGCCACTGCCTCGTCGGGGACGAGCTCGCGGACGGGCGGCACCTCGACGCGGACGACCGGACCGGTCGACAGCTGGGAGGACGGGACGAACTCGCGCAGCGACTCGATCTCGTCGCCCCAGTACTCCAGACGCACCGGCCGCCGCGAGGTGCCGGGGAACACGTCCAGCACACCCCCGCGGACAGCGAACTCGCCGCGGTGCTCGACCACGTCGGTGCGCGCGTACCCGAGCCCCACCAACCGGTCGGCGAGCGCGTCCGGCGGGAGCTCGATCCCCTTGACCAGCTCGACCGGTGGGATCTCGCCGAGGGTGGGGACGAGGCCTTGCATCGCCGCGAGTGCGGGCGTGACGAGGACGAACGGGCCCTTCGCCGCTCGGAGCCGGCGGATCGCGTCCGCCCGGCGGGCCGAGACCTCGGGCGAGGGGCTGATCCCCTCGTAGGGCAGGGCCTCCCACGAGGGCAGGAGCGCGGCGTCGTCCGCGCCGAGCCATGCCTGCGCGCCGCGCGCCAGCCCCTCCGCCTCCCGGGGTCCCGGCGCGATCACGAGGACCGGGGCGCCGAGCGCTCGAGCGAGCCCCGCCACGAGGAAGTCCTCGCCCGCGTCGGCGCGAGCCAGGAGGGGTCGAGCGCGGTCGATCAGGAGACGCTCGAACGCCTCCGAGCCGATCAGCGCATCGAGCGCCTTCTCCAGCACCCCCGGACCTCCTCCACATGGCATCGGACAGCACGAACAGGCCTCGTTCGGCGAACGAGGCCTTGCCCAGCGATCGTCTTCGAGCTCCGCGCTACGGTTCGCGCGGTGCGGAACGATTGTAGCGGTCCTGCGTGATCTGCAGGCCGTCGCGAACGAGCGAGCGGACCGCGTCGGCACCGTCGTCGACGAGCAGGGCCACGTCGGGCTCCTGCGCCTTCGCGAACACCTCGAGCACCCAGTCCGCCGGGTCCTTCCGACCGGTCGGACGACCGACACCCAACCGCACGCGATAGAACTCGGGCGACCGCAGGGCTCGTTCGAGCGAGCGCAGGCCGTTGTGGCCGGCCGTGGACCCTCCGAGCTTCACCCGGAGCGCGCCGAACGCGAGGTCGATGTCATCGTGCACCGCGATCACGTGGTGGGGCTCGAGGTCGTTCTTGCGCGTCAGCGAGGCGATCGCCGGGCCGCTCTCGTTCATGAACGCGCGCGCCTTCGCGAGCAGCACGCGTTCGGAGCCT
>Ga0268386_10001235_pt1 | contig 17500 bp, 12 predicted proteins | sample RVTome_15_FD_200260 | JGI IMG/M metagenome (GOLD analysis project Ga0268386, IMG submission 200260) | Soil microbial communities from uranium-contaminated site in the Upper Colorado River Basin, Wyoming, United States - RVT150D86... ...
GATCGATCGTCCAGGCGCCGGCCGCGGCCTCCCACCGATACCCGTGCGCGTGGAGGCCGAGCTCGTCGCCGTCGCCGATCAGCTGCGCCGTGATCGTCTCGTAGTGCCGGGCTACCCATTCGGCGGCGCCGTAGGTCTCGGCCACCTGTGGGTCCATGCGGTAGCACCACGTGAACCGCGCCCGCTCGCCCGAGGGCTGCAGCCGGTCGCGGAACCGCCGGAAGAACTCGACCGACCGTTCGTACCCGAGCCAGGGATCCGAACGTCGCCGGTCGATGAAGAACCCGTCGGGCTCGGCATCGATGCAGAGGATCACGGGGATGCGCGGCGCCTGCGCCATGGGGAGCCGATTGTACCAGCCCGTGGCCTACAGGACGCCACGGTCCTGGTGCGCGCCGACGGCAATCGACGATGTAGACTGCGGAGACGCGACGTCCGCGACGAATCACGTCGCGGGAACGTGGGGACCGATCAACACGAACGGGGAGCGACATGTCGATCAAGAGCAGCGCGAGCGCCGTATGGCAAGGGGGTCTCAAGGACGGGCGGGGCACGATTTCGAGCGAGAGCGGCGTGCTCGCCTCGACGCCCTACGACTTCAAGAAGCGGTTCGAGAGCGAGAAGGGGACCAATCCCGAAGAACTGATTGCCGCGGCGCACGCGGCCTGCTTCTCCATGGCGCTGTCGGGGCAGCTCGGCAACGCCGGGATGACGGCCGACCGGATCGAGACTGAGGCCACGGTCACGCTCGAGAAGGGTGAAGGCGGGTTCGCGGTCACGTCCAGCCACCTCCGGTCGACGGTGAGCGTCCCCAACGCCGATCGCGCCGCGTTCGAGAAGGCGGCCGAAGACGCGAAGAGCGGGTGTCCGATCTCCAAGCTCCTCAACGCGACGGTGACGCTGGACGCGCGGCTGGCGTAGTCCAGGGCAACGGACGTGTCCGACCGGTTGGCCTCGTGTCTGGACGGATGCGTACGGTCCGCTAGTCGGGCGTCAGAAGTCGACGATGAGGCCCAGCCTGAGCGTGCGAGGCAGGGTCGGGTGCAGGTGGATGTCGTCGATCCCTTCGTCGGGCTCGCCGAGCAGGCGCGACGTGTAGAAGTAGTCGATGTCGCTGTCCTCGGCGTCGAACAGGTTGAAGACGTCGAGCGCCACCCGCACGCCTGGCCCGAGCTCGTATCCCGCCTGCAGGTTCACGAGGGTCGTGGCGTCCGACCGCACGCTGTCGTCCTCGACGAGCGGGCGCGGGCCGAAGTACCTGAGCCGCGCCGAGCCGAACGGCCCGCCGATCCCGTCGATCGCCGCTCCCAGTGAGACGACGGTCTGGACGGATCCGGGGATCCTGTCGCCCGCGGGATCATCGTCGGTGAACCTCGCACGCGAGACGGCGAGATCCAGGTCGAAGGTCAGCCACGGAAGCGGCCGCGCGTAATTCGTCCACTCGATCCCGAAACGTCGGCTCGGACGGGTGGCCTCGGTGGTGCCGGCGTCGCCGACGAACAGGAGCTCCGAGTCCAGGTCCAGTGTCCACAACGTCAGCGTGCTCTGCACGTGCGGAACGGCCACGGTCCGGACGCCCACCTCCGCGCCCGTCGCGCGAGCGAGTGCCGTGACCGGGTCGGCGGGATCGCCCGTCACGGGATCCACCGTGATGGTCGCACCTCGCGCATCGTTGCTGTGGAATCCGTAGCCGGCGTTGGCGTACAGCTCGACGCCAGACCACGGCGCGACGATCACCCCGGCCTTGGGGCTGCCGAGCGCCGCCGTCTCGGTGCCCGAGTTGGCCGCGATCGAGCTGGCGACGTCGAAATGGTAGAAGTCGCCGCGCAGACCGAGGATCGTTCGCACGCCGGGGCGCCACTCGATCTCGTTCTGGTAGTACGCGCCGGCGCTCGTCTGGTTCACCCGGTCCTCGCGGATGGTCTCGAGCCGTCGTCTGGCCTGCGTGTGGTGAAGGCCGACCGTGCCGATGCGGTCGTGACGGAGATCCACGCCGAGCGTGTGCTGCACGGGGCGGCCGGCCCAGGATCCGAGCCGGCGGTGGCTGGCGCGGCCACCCGCCACCACGCGGTCGTCCTCCTGCTCGAACTGGTCGCCCCGATCGGGATCATCGAGAAAGTAGGTGAAGTTGGAGAAGAGGTTCAGGTCGTACTTGATCGCGTACGCGGTCACCTTCGTGACGACGTTCTGGCCGGCGCGTTGCACGTCGGCCGAGAGGCTGTAGCGATGGCTGTCGCCGCCATCGGTCGGGTCGATCACGCCGAACCGTCCGATGGCACCCGACTCGATGGCGCGAAGGGGAACCTGGTCGGCCGCATCCCACGTCGCCCCATACCCCGTACCCGTGATCGAGAAGCCGTTCAGCGCGTCGCCCTCGCTGTAGCGGACCACGCCGTTCACCTTGCGGTAGTCGTCGGGGCGTTCCCAGGGACCATCGTTGCGGTTCAACTCGACGCCGACGAGCAGATTGCCGCGGCCGACTCCCGGCGAGGCCGCCGCGAGGACGCGTCCCCAGCCGTCCTGACCGCCGCTCAGTCGGACGAGCGGCTGCTCCAGACGGTTGGCGTAGTTGATGTTGGCGGCGCCCGCCGCCGAGAAGTCGCCGAGCTCCGCGAAGTACGGCCCCTTCGAATACTGCACGCCGCTCACCAGCTCGGGGATCAGGAACGCCAGGTCCGTGTATCCGTGGCCATGCCCGTGGGTCGGCATGTTCACCGGCACGCCGGCCACCGTCGTCGCGAAATCGGTCCCGTGATCGAGGTTGAAGCCGCGCAGGTAGTACTGGTTCGCCTTCCCCTCTCCGCTGTGCTGGCTGATGATGACGCCCGGGACTGTCTCGAGCACTTCTCCGGCGCGCATGATGGGCCGCGACTCGATCTGCGCGGCCGTCACCGCGCCCTGCGATGCCGACAGCGCGACGCCGACGAGGTTCTCGGCAGGGTTCTCCACGTCAGCCAGGTTCGTGAAGGTGCCCCGTCCCGTCACGGTGACGTCGGCACGCATCGACACGTGCAGGGTCACGTCCACCACGTGCTCGCCTCCGGGCGCCACCACGAGTTCGCGGCTGACCGGGCTGAAATTGATCAGCCGGAACGAGAGCATCCCGCTTCCCGGCGCGATGCCGCCGAGCACGTACCGGCCGGCCTCATCGGTGACGGCCTCAGCGGGAGTCCTATCCGCGCCCAGGAGCGAGACGACCACGCCGGGCAGCACCGCGCCCGTCTCGTCTCGGACGACTCCCGTCACCGTGGCGTCTCCGCCCGGCTGGGCGGACGCGACGGGCGTCATCAAGAGGACCAGGCAGCTCCCGGCGACCGCACGCATGGCGAAGTTCCCGAACCCGAAGTGGGGTTCGACGGCTGGTGGACCGACGTTCACGACCGCCGCGACTGTATACGAACGATTTCGTAGGCGTCAACCGGGCGGGCGGGATTGACACCCTCCGAAGCCGTCCTCTATCGTTGGCGCGACCTTGCACCCAGGCCCCGCTCCAGGTGCGGGGCCGTCACCGTCGTGCCGATCATGCGCATGCCCCCCCGCCCTACGGACGCCGAGCTGGCCATCCTGCGCGTGATCTGGGAACGCGGCCCGAGCACCGTTCGGCAGGTCCAGGAAGGGCTCGAGTCCTCGCGTCCGCGCGGCTATACAACCATCCTGAAATTCCTGCAGATCATGGCCGAGAAGGGCCTGGTCTCCCGCGAGGCGTCGGGACGGGGCCACGTCTACCGCTCCCGCTACTCGCAGGAGCGGACACAGCGTCAGCTCGTGCGCGATCTGCTCGATCGCGCCTTCGGGGGCTCCGCCGCCAGCCTCGTGATGCAGGCGCTCGCGGCGCGACCTGCTTCTCGCGAAGAGATCTCCGAGATCCGACGGCTGCTCGCCGAGCACGGGGCACCGAACGATGGGCCCCGCGATTGATCCCCGAATCGGTCCGCTGGTCGTCGAGACCATCGGCTGGGCGATCCTGCACTCCCTCTGGCAGGGATGCCTCGTGGCCGCGGCCGCGGCGGCCGCCCTTCGCCTCCTCGATCGATCGACACCGGCCTCACGCTACACCGTGGCGTACGGCTCGCTCGTGGCCCTCCTGGCGCTGCCGGGGCTGACCGTGTGGTCGGCGGAGCGAGCGACCGGCCCTATCGCCGCGTGGCACGCCTGGCTTCCGGCGGGTGGATGGCAAGCCGCGGTCTCCGCGCTCCACGGCTGGCTCCCGGTCGTGACCACGGTGTGGTGTGCGGGGGTCGGACTGTTGTCCCTGCGCTTCGTCCAGGGCTGGCGAGTGCTGGGGCGGCTGTGCACCGGCGGTCAGCGTGCGGTGCCGGCCGCGATCGAGGCCCGGGCCCGGCGTCTCGCCGGGCACATGGGCATCGGACGGAAGGTTCGCGTCATCGAATCCACGATGGCGGAGGTGGTCTGCGTCGTGGGCTGGACCCGGCCGATGATCCTCTTCCCCGCAAGTGTCCTGACCGGGCTTCCGCCGTCCCATCTGGACGCGATTCTCGCCCACGAGCTGGCGCACATCCGTCGTCACGATTTCGTGATGAACGTGGTGCAGATGGCCCTCGAGACGCTGCTTTTCTACCATCCGGCGGCCTGGTGGCTGTCGCGCAGGGTCCGACAGGAGCGAGAGCACTGCTGCGATCGGATCGCCGCAGCGGCGTGCGGCGACGCGGTGGAGTACGCGCGCGGCCTGACCGCGCTCGAGTGTCTGCGGGCACCGCGCTCGCAGGCCATCGTGGCCGTGTCTGGCGATGGCACGCTGCTCCGGCGCGTGCGGCGGATCACGACAGGGGCTCCGGCACCGTCACGCGGCCGCCACGTGGTCGCCACGCTGGTACTCGGTGCGGGCGTGCTCGCGGCGGCTGGTGGCGCGGCCCTGTGGCCGGAACCCGCGTGGGCGGCGGGCGGCGCGCCGGTCGCGGCGGCCCCGCTCGTGCTCGGCGCGCTCCTGGGGCTTCTGATCGGTCTTCGTCACGCCGTCGAACCGGACCACCTCGTCACGGTCGCGACGCTCGTCACCGGCGAGCGCTCCGGTGGCGACGCCGCCCGGATCGGCGCCACCTGGGGAATGGGGCACACCGCCGCGCTCGCGGCGACCGGCTTCGTTCTCGTGCTGGCCCAGCGCACCCTTCCGCTGGAGGTGTCCCGGTTTTTCGAGGTCGGCGTCGCCATCGTCCTCATCCTGGTCGGCATCAGGGCCGTCCGGCTGGGCCGCCGCCTGGCGACCGAGGGCCCCAGCATCGAGCACACCCACGGCACGCGCCGGCACCGACATCCCGGCCCGCCCGCCCACGTCCACGTCGGCTCATGGACGTTCGCGCGACAGCCGCTGGTCGTCGGGCTCATCCACGGTGTGGCGGGCAGCGGCTCCGTCACCGCGCTGATGGTGGCGAACCTCCCGTCGACGGGTGCCCGGCTCGCGTTTCTGGCCCTGTTCGCGGTCGCCTCGACGACGGCGATGGCCGCGCTGGCGGGGTGCGCCGGCTGGTCTGGCGGCCGGCTGGCGAGGGGTCCGCGTGCACGGGCTTCCCTGTCGATGGCCACGGGCATCGTGTCGATGCTCCTTGGCGCGGCGTGGGCCTATCCGCTCCTCGCACCCTGATCGGCATCGGGGATGCCGCGGGCTTCATGCACGATGAACCCAGCCGGCCGGCCGCGACGTCTGAGCGGCTGGGGATGACTTTCTCCCGGAGGGCACGATGATCGGAACGTCACGATGGGTCCTGGTGACAATCGGCTCACTGCTGCTGGCAGTGGGCTGTCAAGCGGCGCCTGAAGTCGATGTCGAGCTGGCGAGGCAGGCACTCGACGCCTCGGAGCCACAGCGGGCGGTCGAGGCGCTCTCGGGCGCGCGCGACGCGGATACGCTGGGCGCGCTCGCCGAGGCGCGGCTCGCCGCCGGCGCCTACGACGACGCCCTCGAGACCGCCGAGTCGGCGGCCGATTCGGCGGCTGGCAGCCGGGCGCTCGCGCTCGTGCACGCCGCCAGGTTCGAGTCGGAGCCGGCGCTCGCCGCGCTCGACGCGGGCCTGGCCGCCAACCCCGGCGACGCGGGCGTGCTGGCCGCCAAGGGGCGGGTGCTCTGGCAGTTGAAGCAGACCTCGTCGGCGATCGAGGCGCTCGAACAGGCGGCGAATGCCGCGGATCCACACGTCCGCGCCGAAGCGCAGTACTGGCTCGGGCGCATCTACCTCTTCCGCGGGTGGCAGTCCGAAGGCGCCTTCCCCGGCTGGCACGAAGAAACCGAGGTGCGGGCCCCGGCGCTCGAAGCCTTCCGGGCGGCCGCCGAGGCGCGTCCGGCTTGGTACGCGCCGCACGTCGGGCTCGGCACGGCGCTCCTCGCCGACGGAGACGCCGCCGCCGCCCTGGCGTCGTTCGACCAGGCGATCGAGCGCGCGCCGAATCTCGCCGCGGCACGCGTCGGCCGGTGGCGGGCACTCGATGCGCTCGACCGGACGGCCGAGATCGAAACGGAGGTCGCCGACACCGCGGGCTCGGCTGACGTGCGGCTGCTCGACGCGGCCCGACAGGGGTACGTGCTGCTTGGTCAGACCGCGGAAGCCGACGCTCTCGCGGCGCGGATCGTCGATCAGTTCGGGGACAGCCCCGGTGCCGCCGCCATCGAAGCCGCTCGGATCGCCGAGGCCAGCGAGGCAGACGACCATGCCGCGGTCATCGAGCTGGCTTCGGCGTTCGCGGAACGCTACCCCTACAGCGCCCGGCTCACCGACGTCTACGGCGCGCTCTTCTCGGCGTACGCGGCGACGCCGTCCGCGCCCGTCGAGGAGGTCGCCGCGGCGGTCGAGAGCAACATCTCCCACCGCCCGGACGCCGGCGGCTACTTCGCGGGCGCCGCGCTCCTCCAGTCGCGGAACGCGAACGTGCCGCGCTCGATCGAGCTGGCCGAAGCGGGGCTGACGGCCACCGAACGGTTCATCGACGAGAACCTGCCCTCGTACAAGATGGAAGGCAAGTCGAGCAGCGCGCTCGAGCGGTCGCGGGCGCAGGCTGCGGACCTGATCGGATGGGGATACTTCCTCCAGTCCGACCTCGAGAGCGCCGAACGCAGGCTGGTGGAAGCGGAGCGGCTGACGCACGGGCTCGATCCGACGGTGCAGTTCCACCTGGGCGAGCTCCGGCGTGAGCAGGGCAATCTGGACCAGGCCCGGGAGCACTACCTCACCGCGCTGACGGTCGATCGGGTCCCCGAGCCCGTGAGGGCCGCGGCGACCGCCTCGCTCGAGGAGGTGCACGTCGAGCTGGGGAACGAACGCCCGGAGTTCGAGGGGTATCTGACCCGCGAACTGGAGCGCCGGGACGGCGAACGCCGCGCGGCGATGCTCCAGACGCTGGTCGGGCAGCCTGCCCCTGATCTCCAGTTGACCTCGACCTCGGGCGAGCCGTTCGATCTGCAGGCGCAGCAGGGCAAGATCGTGATGCTCGGCTTCTTCGCGTCGTGGTGCGGCGCCTGCCGCGCGGAGATGCCGCAGATCCAGGAGGCGCAGCGGCAGTACGCGGACGATCCCAACGTCGAGTTCGTGCTCGTGAGCGTGGACGATGACCCGGAGCGCCTGGCACGCTACATGGAGGAGCGGCAGTTTGCGTTCCCCGTGCTCCAGGGCGATCGCGAGATGGCCGCCGAGAGCTTCAGCGTGGACAACGTCCCGGCGACGTTCTACATCGATCCGCAGGGCACCGTGCGCTACGAGGCCAGGGGTGGATCGCCGTTCGGGGAGTCGGTGGATCGCGTGAGCTGGTTCATCGAGGAGCTGAAGGCGAACCCCGTCGCACAGCCCTGACACGTCCGGGTACAGAGGGGCGCCCACAGGGGGCGCCCTCCACCTGCCTCGCGCGGGGCGCCGCCTGTAGGGACAACCCCTTGTGGTTGCCCGGGCCGTGCCTACACGCTCTGCATGCGCTGCAGCGCTTCGGCCGCGTCGTCCGGGACGGTGTCCGGATCGCCGTCGGGCCCGAAGCGCCGCAGCTCGCCGCCCACCGTCAGCCACACCCAGAGCTCGTCACGTTCGAGATCGACGACGATGAGCGCGGCGTCGGCGGGACCGCCGTCGCGGCGGGTTCCGTGCAGATAGGCGACGCTCCCTTCCACGGTGATCGGCGTGCCGATCTGGAGCCGCTCGGCGACGAGCCCGACCTCCTCACCGAGCAGCGCCGCCATGCGCGTCTTCCACCCCGGGATCTCGTAGAGGTGCACGTCGTCCGGGTACATGCCGTTCAGGTCGCCGAGGAAGGCGAGGCTGGCCTCCGCATCGGACTGGGAGGCGCCTGGCGCCGCCGAGGCGGTCAGCAGGCCGCACAGGGCCGCAGCGAGGGCGATCGATCGTGTCCGCATGAACGTGCTCCTGTAGTCAGGGTCTACCCGACGCTCGCGCATCAGATCCCCTCCTCCGCCGGTCTGGCGGTCCCCTCGCTGATCGGTCCGATCGTGACGAGGAGATCGCCGGTCTCCACCTCAGTGCCGGCCTTGACCAGCACGTCGCTGATCGTACCGTCGATCTCCGCGTGAATCGCCGACTCCATTTTCATCGCTTCGAGCGCCAGCAGCTTCTGTCCCTTCTTCACCGTCTCTCCGGGTCGCACCGCCACCGCCACGACCATACCGGGCATGGAGGCGCCGACGTGCCCGGGGTTGGCCGCGTCGGCCTTGAGCGTCTCGGTGCCCGCGCCTTCGAGCGTCCGATCGACGATCGTGACCTCGCGCGGCTGGCCGTTGAGCTCGAAGAACACGGTCCGGGTGCCGTCTGGGTGCGGCGAGCCGGTCGCCAGGTATCTGATGATCAGCGTCTTCCCGCGCTCGATCTCGACGCCGACCTCACCGCCTTCAGGGAGCCCGTAGAAGAAGCAGGGCGTGGGCAGCACGCTGGTGTCGGAGAACCGCTGCTCGTGCGCGACGAACTGCTCGTACACCTTCGGGTAGAGCAGGTGGGTGACGAGGTCGCGGCGGAGTGGCGGCCTGCCCAGAAGGGCTTCGACCTCGCGGGCGGCCGCGTCGAAGTCGGCCGGGGGCAGCGTCTCGCCCGGCCGTCCCGTCACCTCGGGACGACCGCGCAGGATCGTGGCCTTGACGCGTTCGGGAAAGCCTCCCGGCGGCTGCCCCATGCGACCGCCGAGCAGGTCCACCACGGAGGTGGGGAACGCGAGCTCGCGCTCCTGATCGAGCACGTCCTCGTTCGTCAGGTTGTTCGCCACCATGAACAGCGCCATGTCGCCGACCGCCTTCGACGTGGGCGTGACCTTCACGATGTCGCCGAACAGCTGGTTGACGCCTGCGTAGACGTCGCAGATCCGTGGCCACTGGTCGGCCAGCCCCAGGGCGCGCGCCTGCTGGAACAGATTGGTGTACTGCCCGCCCGGCATCTCGTGCCGGTAGAGATTGGTGGACGCCGGCAGCACCTGGCTGTCGAACGGCGTGTAGAACTCGCGGACCTCGCGCCAGTACTCGGCGATGGCGTCCAGGCTCGCGCCGTCCAGGCCCGTGTCGCGGTCGGAGAAACGCAGGCTCTCGACGAGCGTGTTCAGATTCGGCTGGCTCGTGCCGCCCGAGAAGGGCGCCATCGCCGCGTCAACGACGTCGAGCCCCTCCGCCGCGGCGGCGAGGACCGAGGCGGCCTGGATGCCTCCGGTGTCGTGGGTATGGAAATGGATCGGGATGCCGACCTCCTGTCTGAGGACGCGCACCAGCTCGCGGGCCGCCTGCGGCTTGCAGAGTCCCGCCATGTCCTTGACGGCGAGGATGTGGGCGCCCATCTGCTCGAGCTCGCGGGCCAGGCCGACGTAGTAGTCGATGGTGTACTTCGTCCGCGTCGGGTTCGCGAGATCGCCGCTGTAGCAGATGGCCGCCTCGCAGACCGCGCCCGACTCGAGCACGGCCTCGAGCGCGACGCGCAGATTCGGCAGCCAGTTGAGCGCGTCGAACACGCGGAACACGTCGATCCCGGCCGCGGCCGCCTCCTCGACGAACGCGCGCACCACGTTGTCGGGATAGTTGGTGTAGCCGACCGCGTTCGACGCCCGGAGCAACATCTGGAACAGGATATTGGGGATGCGCTCGCGGAGCCTTGAAAGGCGCTCCCACGGATCCTCCTTGAGGAACCGGAGGCTCACGTCGAAGGTCGCGCCGCCCCACATCTCGATCGAGAACAGGCCGGCCGACGTGCGCGCGTACGCCTCGGCGATGTTGAGCAGATCCGCTGTCCGGACGCGGGTGGCAAGGAGGGACTGGTGCGCGTCGCGAAACGTCGTGTCCGTCACCATGAGGCGCCTCTCGGCGCGCAGCCACTCGGCGAAGCGCTCGGGTCCGAGCGCCTGCATCCGCTGCCGCGTGCCCTCGGGCAACGGCGTCAGGGTGTCGAGCCCGGGTACCGGCACCGGGTCGCGGCGGACGGCCTGGACGTGTCCGCGCACGAATTCGTTGCCGTTGACGATCGTCTCTCCGAGATACGTCAGCAGCTTCGTCGCGCGGTCGAGCCGCGGCGGGAACGCGAAGAGCTCCGGCGTCTCGTCGATGAACCGCGTCGTGCACTCGCCGCTCAGGAACGTCGGATGCGCCATGAGCGAGGTGAGGAACGGGATATTCGTCTTCACCCCGCGCACGCGGAACTCGCGGAGGCTCCGATCCATCCGCGCCACCGCGCCCTCGAGCCGCCGGTCGCGGGCGGTGACCTTGACCAGCAGCGAGTCGTAGAAGGGCGTGACGACGGCGCCCGAGAACGCGGTGCCGGCATCGAGACGGATGCCCATGCCGCTGGCCGAGCGGTAATGGCTGACGCGCCCGAAGTCGGGCACGAACTGGTTCTCGGGATCCTCGGTCGTGACCCGGCACTGCAACGCGAAGCCCGTCACGCTGACGGCCTCCTGCGACGCCACGCCGATTTGCGGGTCGTCGAGGCGCGCGCCTCCGGCGACCAGAATCTGCGCCTTCACGAGATCGACTCCCGTCACCTCTTCGGTGACGGTGTGCTCCACCTGGATTCGCGGATTCACCTCGATGAAGTAGAAGCGGCCGGTGTCCTGGTCCACCAGGAACTCGACCGTTCCCGCCGACTGGAACCCGACGGCCTTGCCGATGGCCACGGCCGCGTCGAGGATGCCCTGGCGCACCCCGGGATCGATCCGCGGCGCCGGTGCGATCTCGACCACCTTCTGGTGCCGCCGCTGAACGCTGCAGTCCCGCTCGAAGAGGTGAACGAGGTTCCCGTGATGATCGCCGAGCAGCTGCACCTCGATGTGCTTGGCCCGCGCGATGTAGGTCTCGAGGAACACCTCCGGGCTGCCGAACGCCGAGAGCGACTCGCGGCGCGCCTGCTCGAACTGCGCCGCGAACTGCGAGGCGTCAGGGACGACCCGCATGCCGCGGCCGCCGCCGCCGTGCGCCGCCTTGAGGATGACGGGGTACCCGATAGTCCCGGCTTCCCGGGCGCCGTCCTCGGCGCTGGCGATCGCCGAGGCGGTGCCCCCAAGGACGGGCACGCCCACCTCCTCCGCGAGACGGCGCGCGGCAACCTTGTCGCCGAGCCGCTCGAGCACTTCGGTCTGCGGCCCGATAAAGACGAGCCCGGCGTCGCGCACGGCGCGCGCGAAGTCCGCGCGCTCGGAGAGGAAGCCATACCCCGGGTGCACGGCATCGACGTCGTGCCGCTTCGCGATCGAGACGATCGCGCCGATGTCGAGGTAGGCGCGGATCGGCTCGCCCGGTGCGCCGATCTGGTAGGCCTCGTCGGCCTTGAAACGGTGCAGCGCGTAGCGGTCCTCGGGCGTGTAGAGCGCAACGGTCCGAATGCCGAGCTCGGTCGCGCTGCGAAAGACCCGAATGGCAATCTCGCTGCGGTTGGCCACCAGCAGCTTCTTCATCTGGGACATTGCGGTGCTTCGTTCTCGACGGTTCTCTGCCGGGTGGCGGAAGGCGGGACATCCCTCGTCTAAGCGGGCCGGCGCCGGTGGCTCCGCCGTGACGCGTCGGATTCCGGCGGGCCGACTACGAAGTTTATCCGAAGGTCCGCCGCTCGCGAGCACCCGGAAGCGCCTGGCGCCCGGCCGGCCGATGCGGGCACAGGGTCTACGTCAAGGCTCTGACGGCTCGGGAGTTGCTTGCGGGCCGCCTTGGATCTGCGGACCCGCCGGAGTCCGCCCCAGCGATGGCGTTCCGGCAACCGCGCCGCCAGCGCCCGGCTTCCCGGCCACGAGCGAAAGCCTCTTGCGGCGGGCGCCGTCTCGTGGCACCCTTGGCTTCACACTGCGGACACCACGCCGGGTCGATGGGCGTTTCGTGGACCTCGCGGTCCCGACGACATCGCCCCCCGCGTCCGGCAGAAGAGGGGATGGAGAGTCTCATGCGCAAACGCAACCTGCTCGTCGGCGCTCTGTTCGTGGTGCTGCTCGCCGCGCTCGGGGTCGGTCAGTCGTTCCTCGAGCGAGCCGCGGAGGCCCAGAGCGCGTCCGGAGCCCAGGCTCCAATGTTCGAGGTGGACCCGTTCTGGCCCAAGCCCCTGCCCAACCACTGGCTGCTCGGTTCGACGATCGGCGTGTCGGTCGACGGACGCGATCACATCTGGATCATCCATCGTGGCGCCATGACGATGAACCGCAACGAGAACAGCGCCGGTGATGCCAATCCCATCGCCGAGGAATGCTGTGTGGCGGCGCCACCCGTGCTCGAGTTCGACCAGGAGGGCAACCTGGTCGGGCACTGGGGCGGCGAGAGCGGTCCTGGCTACACGTGGCCGACATCGAACCACGGCATCACCGTGGATCCGATGGACAACGTGTGGATCGGCGGGAACGGCGCGGGGGACGCCCACATTCTGAAGTTCACGCGCGACGGCCGGTTCATCGCGCAGTTCGGCCAGGCCGACGCCCGCCGCTCGGGCACCAACCCCGAAGGTGAGCCCACCTTCGCGGGCAACAGCACGACGACCGACAGCTTCGGCCGCGTGGCGAAGGTCAACTTCGACGCGGCCGCCAACGAGGCGTACGTCGCCGACGGCTACCTGAACAAGCGCGTGGCCGTGATCGACATGGAGACCGGCGAGTTCAAGCGTTTCTGGGGCGCCTACGGCAACGAGCCCGACGATACGAACCTCGGACCCTACGATCCCAACGCGCCGCCGGCGCAGCAGTTCCGAAACCCCGTGCACTGCGCCATGCCCTCGAACGACGGGCTGATCTACGTCTGCGATCGGCCCAACGATCGCATCCAGGTCTTCCAGAAGGACGGCACGTTCGTGAAGGAAGCCTTCATCGCGAAGCAGACGCTGGGCGCCGGGTCGGTGTGGGACATCGCCTTCTCGCGGGATCCCGAGCAGACCTACCTGTACCTCGCGGACGGGGTCAACGAGAAGGTCTACATCATCGATCGCGAATCGCTCGAAGTCCTGACGTCGTTCGGGGACGGCGGGCGGCAGCCGAGCCAGTTCTTCGGCGTGCACAGCATCGCGGTGGACTCGAGCGGGAACATCTACACGACCGAAACCTACGAAGGCAAGCGGATCCAGAAGTTCATCAATCGGGGAATGGGTCCGGTGACGGAAATGGACCAGGAGGAAGCCTGGCCCACGACGTCCGGGCAGTAAGTCGGCCGGGCCTGCCGGCTCGCGAGCCTGGCAGCCCGCTCACCTGACGCCTCGCCTCGGCGCCTTCGCCGGGGCGGGGCGTTCGCGTTTCTGGCGGCCCGCGCGGCCCGCCTTCACGCGGTCCGTCCGCGGACTCGACGCGCCGGCCTCAGCTCGCTCTGGCACCGAGCGAGAAGCAGACGCGCGTGACCTCGGCGGCCAGCGTGTCGAGCCGCACCTCGATCTCGCCGATCAGGGCGCCGGCCCGGTCGTGACGGCCGGCGATCAGGTCCGATCGCAGCTCGCGCATCGCCGCCGATGCCATCGGGGCGCCGATGTTGACGAGCATCCCCTCCAGCACGCGGGCGGTCTCGACGGCATCATCGAAGCGGCCGGTGAGGGCGGCAGCCGCCAGATCGCCGAACGCCGCGTCAGCCACGCGCCGGAAGGTCTCCAGAATCTCGAGGGCCAGGTCGGTGTCGTGTCCGCAGCGATTGAGCAGCAGCTCGAGGTCGAGCCTGACTTCCGGAACACCGGTCGGGTCGGATGCGAGCTGCAGGTGCTGGACGGCCATGCCTCGACTCTCTCTCTCGAGGGCTATCGGCCGCCGCCAGCGCTTCTTGAACGGGTGGAGTCGCGCCGCCCGCTACGCGCGGTCCTCCGGTCACGGCAGGAATCCGGCTGGAAGGCCCGGGGACGAGGGCCGTCCCCGGGGACGCACTCTACCGGCCGGTGGACCTCGCCTGCACGCCCTTGACGGCGCCGACGATCATCCGGTTGACGGCGGCGAGCGACAGGCCGCCCTCGTCTTCGGAGGGAATCGTCGCGAACCCGATGCCCGAGGCCTTCGGGTACCGGCTGAAGATCATCTCGAAGTGGGCCGCGAGCTGCTCGCTCGACGGGCCGTTGGGCACCTTGTTGTCGTGGCCCATCACTTCCACGGGATCGAGGACGTCCATGTCGAGGTGCACGTAGATCTTGTCCGTCAGCTCGCTCAGCCGATCGAGCTCGGCCGTCACCGCGGAGACATGGTGCGGAGGTCGTCCACCGACAGCTGGGCGATCTCCGACTGGTCGATGATGTGCTGCTCGAGGGGATCGTTCAGTCGCACCCCACCCCCATGGCGATGTGCCGATCGGAGAGGGGCGGATTAAACCTCAGGCTTTCGCGCTCAGCGTGCGACTTCGCCAATCGGCGCGCATATTCTCCGTACGTCAGGCGGGGCCTGAACGCTCTCTGGGTCGTGAGCTCATCGACGTGACAGTCAACCTTGTCGCCCGAACGCTCTCCGCTGAAGGCTTCACGCCACCCGACGGCAGGATTACCGGCTTTTGAAAGACCTGCACGTAGCGGCTACAGGGTCGTTGCAGGCCCGCGCGAGACGCTGAATCCGGTGCGCGGACCCGGACGGTACGAGAGCCGCCCGGGACCGCGGTCGTGGTCCCGCTGAGCTGCGCGTTCGACGCCGGCCGTCAGCGACGCCATCCATCTCCGACCTAGGCCGCCGCGCGGCCGTCAGCTGGTCCCGCCAGCGCTCCGCGCGCGTGCGGCGCTCATCGCGTCGAGGTTCGTCCGGTTCTCGGCGAGCTCCGTGAGGCGTTCGTCGGCCTCCTTCTCCTCGTTGAGGCTCTCCCCGAGCAGTTCCGCGATCTCCTGGTGGCCCAGGGTCTTCGCGAAGGTGATCAGGGTGCCGTACGACGCGATCTCGTAATGCTCGACCTTCTGAGCCGACGCGATCAGTCCGGCGTCGAGCACCGGTCCATCAGCTCCCTCGTCGAGCAGCGCCGAGCCCTCTTCGATGATGCCAGCCATCCCGTGGCATCGCGTGCCCTTCGCGGGACTGTCGAGCTCCTCGAACGCCTGTTCCAGACGCTCGATCTGCTGCAACGTCTGCTGCTGGTGTTCCTCGAATGCCGATCGCAGCTCATCTGACGAGGTGGCCTTGGCCAGCTTCGGCAGTGTCTTGCTAATCTGCTTCTCGGCGTCGTACATGTCTCGAAGCTCCTTCACGAACAGGTCCTGCAAGCTTGTCATCTTGGCCATAATGCCTCCCGTGGCGGCGGTGATAGGGTCCAGGAAGATGTCCGAGTCGCTCTTCTTGCGAGTGGCCGCCCGATCCCAGGGCTGACCTGCCCGGGTCCGGCTGCCGATTGACCATCGACTGGATTGCAAGACAATTGCCACGGCTTCAACGCTCGACCTCTACGACGAGGGCGCAGCGACGACCGCGCGTCGAGGCGTTGCCGCGTCATCGGTGCACGCGAGCCGCAGGCTACGGTACGATCGGAGCGAACAGATGGACACGCGGGGAAACGTCGCACGTCACGACGGCGCGCCGGGACTCTTCGAAGCGATCCGCTCCGCGCTGATCGACGCCGGCAAGGATCTCGACGCGCTCGCCCCGATGGATCTTGCGCCGGTCGACGAGTTTCATCCGCGGCCGGGAGGCCACCGTCGAGCTGGCAAATGCCGTGGGCGTCGAACGAGGATGCCGCGCGTTCGAATGTGGGGTGCGGACTCGGCGGCACGGTCCGCTATCTCGCCGCTGAGCACGGGTGCCGCGCCACAGGCATCGGTGTCGGCCGCATCGTTCGCCGCGGCCAGTGAACGTCTGCGCGCTTCAGGGCCGCCGCCGCTGGGCATTCACTTGCTGATGGGCGAGACGGCGGGCAGGAAGATCGAGAACCTGAGGCGAAGCCTCGTCGAGGGCCGCGTGGCGATCGTGCAAGGCGTCGCTCGAAAGATCTGATCGACGGCTCGGCTCAGAATCTGACGCGGGTACCGATCTCGAGGCGCCTGGCGGCCTGGGCTCCCGTGGGCATGCCGAAGAAAGGCGAGGTCAACGCCCCTCGGAATCGCGTGTAGTTGACCGTGTTGAGGACGTTGTACGCCCGCACGTAGAGCTCCGTCTCGGCCCGGTACTCCGGATCGCGCGATCGGCCGCCCCGGCCACGCTGTTCCCTGACGCCTCCGCCGGCCGGCGTCGAACGTGCGCCGAGGCCGATCTGCCAGGTGAGGCGGACGTCCATGCGAAACTCCCCCTCGCCCCGTACGGAGTTCCGGCCGACGCCGAGCGGCCGGTCGTTGAAGACCGTATCCCCGTTGTCGTCTCGCCCGGTGGTGATGGTGTAGGGCGGAGCGGACTCCGCGCGCATGTTCATCGACAGCCGAAGGTCGGGGACGACGTCCAGCGAGCTCAGGACGGACACCTGGTGCCTGACGTCGTTGCTCGCCGGCCCCCACTCGTCCGGATTGTCGTTGTCGGCGGGCAGCGACATCGCGCCGCCGCCGTCGTCGCGGTTGTGCTCCCACGAGTACCGGACGGCGAAGAACGCCGAGCGCCACGGAAAGCGCCCATTGAGGCCGGTGCGCAGGGTGTGCTCGCGGGAGTGCCCGATCGAACGAATCTCGATGACGTTGCCGACATTCGGATCGGGACGCGTGCCATCGGGCAACGGCGCGTTCACATTGCGCGCGCGCAGCTGGTTGAAGCCGTCTCCCCAGAAGTAGCTCAGGTCGAGCCGGAAGCTCTCGCCGAGTCTCCGCTCCGTCCCGATGAAGGCCTGCCGAATCGTCGGTAGCTCCAGGTCGGGGCTCTGCTGCACGCGTCCGAAGGGGAGTACGACCGGGTTGCTCCCGCCGCCGAGCGGATCGGGGTATCCGGGCGACTCGATGATGATCTCCTGGCCCCGCAGGCCGTCCACCTGCAGCGTCTCCTCGTAGGTGGACGCCTCGTACCAGTCGTGGAACACGCCGGCCCCGACGCGGATGGTCGTGCGGCCGTCCTCTGCCGGCGACCACGTGGCGCCGATGCGCGGCGCGAGGTTCAGCTTGCGGTCCACGAACGACTGCCATTCCTGTCGGACACCGACGCCGAGGGACAGATCCTCGCGGATCCGGAAGTCGCCCTGCAGGAACATCGCGCCGCGGAACATCGA
>Ga0268386_10001236_pt1 | contig 17490 bp, 17 predicted proteins | sample RVTome_15_FD_200260 | JGI IMG/M metagenome (GOLD analysis project Ga0268386, IMG submission 200260) | Soil microbial communities from uranium-contaminated site in the Upper Colorado River Basin, Wyoming, United States - RVT150D86... ...
GATCGCCGCCACGCGGTCTCCAGCGCCCACGCGCGCAGATAGCACGCGACGTAGAACCCCGGATCCACGTCGGCGAGCCAGCTCTCGCCGGGCCACCGGACGCGGGTCCAGCCGCCGAGCAGCTCCACGTAGCGGGCCGGCATCTGCGCCAATCGCGGCGCCTCGCCGTGCAGCTCCAGCTCGTAGGCGATCTTGGCCGCGTAGCGGCGCAGCATCACGAGCTTCACGGCGCGGGCGTGTCGAAGCACCGGCTCGGGCTCCCCCACGCCGAGCCGGGCCGCGAGCCACGCCGGATCCTCGGTCAGGTGCTCGAACAGGAACGCGAACGACTCCGTGACCGAGTTGTCGCCGAGCCGCCTCCCCTCGAAGGAGATACGGGAGTCGACGTGGGCGTAGTGCTCCATGTGGCCGCCCTCGTGGAAGAGCGCCTCGTAGTCGTCCCTTCCCCCGACCGGCGAGATCACCAGGTAGACCTCCTCCGGGACGCGCGGCGTGGCGCAGAACGCGCGCGAGCTCTTGGTCGGTCGCGACTCGGTGTCGAGGTGGACGTTCTCCTGCGCGGCGAGGTCGATCCCAAGGCCCGCGACCGTCTCGGAGAACGCGCCGACTAAATCCTCGCCGGGAAACAGCCCGTCGAGACCGGGAGCGCGGAAGAACCGGGGCAGGTCGGAGCGGCGCAGCTCGCCGAGCGGGGGAACGCCGGCGCGCGCCAGCTCGGGATCGGCGAACTCGGCGTAGGCGGCGTCGGTGGCGCGCAGGAACTCTCGCGCCTGGCCGGCGAGGGCCTCGAGGTCGACGCCGCGCAGCTCGGCGTACGCCTCCCGGTAGCTGCGCCATCCCAGCTCCCGCGCTAGCTCGTGGACCCGCTCCAGCGCCGCGAGATGGAGAGGATTGAGCTCCTCGGCGAGGAGCTCGTCGCGTGCCGCTTCGATCGCGCCACGGCGCTCGGGGTCCGGTTCGTTCGCCTGCGCGACGGCGATGTTGCGGTAGGGGATCGACGACGATTCGACCTCTACCTCGAGCGACGCCTCCAGCTCGGCGAGCTTCGTCGCCTCCGCCTTCACGGCCTGGCCGAGGCAGCCGTCGAAGCCGAAATGGAGCAGGTGCCGGGCCGCCCGGCCATCCTCTCCGTCGCCCGACCGCAACCAGGTCTCGCGCAACCCCTCCACCGCGTCGCTCGAGAACAAGCCCGCGTGGCGCTCGTAGATCGCCTCGATCTCGAACGAGCGCTTGCGGCCGGAGAGGTGCAGGTAGTGCTCCCGGTCGATCTCCTCGCAGAAGCGCTCGGCTCGATCGCGGTAGCTGTCCAGGTCCAAGGCCACGGCGCTGCAACGATAGGAGCAATGGACCGTCCGAATCGCGGAGACGAGCTGACGCTCGACGTCGACACGCTCGCCTATGGCGGGCGCGGCGTCGCACGCTCAAATGGCTACGTGGTCTTCGTCGCGGGGGCGCTGCCTGGCGACCGGGTTCGCGCGCGGCTCACGAAGGCGAAGCGGGGATACGCTGAAGCTCGCACGACCGAGGTGGTGCGCGCAAGCGCCGACCGCGTCCCCGACCGCTGCGAGCACGGAGGCGAGCCGTGCCCGGGGGCGCCGTGGCAGGGGCTCGCCTACGAGCGCCAGCTCGCCCACAAGCACGAGCAGGTCGCCGACGCGCTGCAGCGGATCGGCGATCTGGACGGATTCGAGCTCGAGCCCGCCGAGCCGGCGCTCGAGCAATGGCGGTACCGCAACAAGCTGGAGTACTCGTTCGGGGAGCGCGAGGACGAGGTGACGCTCGGCTTCCACGCCCGCGGCCGCTGGGACCTCGTCGTGGACGTCGACGACTGCCTGCTCGCCTCCGAGCGAAACAACGCGGCCCGAAACGAGGTCCGGGCGTGGGCGCGGACTGAGGGGATCCCGGCCTACGACCGACGGGAGAGGGACGGCGTGCTGCGCAACCTCGTCGTCCGCGAGGGGCGGCGGACCGGTCAGCTCCAGACCCGCCTCGTCACCTCGCCCGCCGCGATCTCGCGGCCGCCCGTTGACCTGCACACGGTGATCGAGGGCCCCTCGGGCGGAACCGAGGGACCGACTGGCGCGCTCGGTCACGAGCACCTCGCCGAGGAGCTCGCGGGCCTTCGAATCCGGATCTCGCCGGACGCCTTCTTCCAGACCAACACCGAGATGGCGGAGCGCCTGTACGCGATCGCGGCCGAGTACACGGGGCTGTCGGGGCGGGAGCGGGTGTTCGACCTCTACTGCGGGATCGGGACAATCGGGCTCGCGCTCGCGGCCAGCGCCGCCGAGGTGTGGGGGCTCGAGGTGACCCCGTCCGCGGTCGCCGACGCGGGCGAGAACGCACGCCGCAACGCGATCACCAACGCGCGCTTCGTGTGCGCCGACGCCCGGCTCGGGATCCGTCCGCTGGTCGAGGAGGCGGGGCGTCCCGACGTCGTGCTGCTGGATCCGCCGCGCTCCGGGCTGTCGAAGAAGGTGCTCCGCCGGGTGATCGAATGCGGCGCTCCCCGGATCGTCTACGTGTCGTGCAACCCCACCACGCTGGCGCCGAACGCGGCCCAGCTCGAGGAGGCCGGCTATAGGCTGCGGCGGGTGCGAGCTGTGGACATGTTCCCCCAGACGCCCCACATCGAGTGCCTCGCCCTGCTGGAGAAGCAGTGAAGCGTGGCTTCGGCGTCACCGCTGGCGTCGACCCCGCGGTCGCGGAGCCGCTCGCTGGACGCTGCGCGATGCTCGGCTACGCGTCGATGTGGTCGAACGACCACCCCGCGGCGAGCGGGCTGGAGACGCTCGCGACATTCGCCCGCTCCGTTCCCGGGATCGATCTCGGCGTCGCAGTGTTGGCGCTCGATCGCCACACGCCGGAGGAGATCGCGCGCCGGATCGAGGAGCTGGGGCTGCCGCCCGAACGGCTCTGGATCGGGGTCGGCGCGGGGTTCTCGGAGAAGCCGCTCACGACGATGAGGGAGGCGCTGCCCGAGCTGCGCAAGGCGCTTCCGAACGTGCGCCTGGTGCTCGCCGCGATGGGGCCGAGGATGTGCAGGCTCGCCGGCGCCGGCTACGACGGCGCGTTCTTCAACTGGATGACCCACGAGTTTGCGGCGCGCGCGAGAGAGAGGGTGCACGCCGGGGCGGACGAGGCGGGACGCAGGCCGCCGCCCGTGCTCGGCTACGTTCGGACCGCGGTCGGGCCCGACGCCACGGAGCGTCTCGCGAAGGACGAGGCCTTCTACCGCGACCTCCACGACGGCTACCGGAACCACTTCGAGCGCCTCGGCGAACCCCCCGGCTCGGTCGGAGTCGCCAGCGAGAGCCCGTACGTCGCCCAGACCGAGCTCGCGCGCTACGAGGCGCTCGACGTCGTCGTCGTCCGCGCGCTCGCCAGCGCCACCGTCGAGGCGATGACGGCGCTCGCCGAGGCGGTCGCCCCCGGCGGGACCGAGTCGCGGGTGAGCCGGGGATAAGCGGTGACGGTGGCCGTCAGGCCCGGGTAACGTTCGCGTGCGATGGGCCTCGAGGAGCGCTCGATAGAGGAGCTGCCCGAGCGCTGTCAGAGCTGCGGCGCGAAGCTGACCGATGCCGAGAAGCGGGCGGCGCTGGAGGGGGACGCCCCCCTCGTGCTGTGCACGACGTGCGCCGCCGAGCAGGTCCCGCTCGCGGACGAGGGGGGCGAGGAGGCCTAGTAGGGCGGGAGGTCCGAGTACCAGGTTCCGAGGGAGCGGAAGGCGCTCCAGAACTCGCGCTTCGCCGCCTCCTCGTCCAGCGAACGGTCGATGTCGGGGACGAACAGGGCATCGACGCTCGGCGTCAGGGACTGGATCGCGCCGGGCTCGGGATCGAGCTCGCGGGAGAGGGGAATCTCGAGCTCGTTCAGCGCTTCCAGCGCCGGCACGCCCATCACGACGACGATTCGCGGGGAGACGATCGCGAGCTCCTCGACCAGCCGCGCGACGCACTCGGGCGCGGCGAGCGAGGGATCGGACAGGGGGCACTTGACGCACAGCGTCCCGTAGACGACGAGCGGATCGATCCCGAGACGCTTGAAGCTCTTCATCAGGGCGTTCCCCGAGCGGCCGTAGAAGGCGACGCCCTCCTCGATCTCCGCCGCCGCGGGGGCGTGCTTGAGCAGGAAGACGTCGGCCTGCGGATGGCCCGAGCCGAGCACCGGCTGCAGCCGACCGCGCGGGCACAGCTCGCAGGCCTGGAGCTCGCGGGTGAGGTCGTTCAGCTCCCTGATCGCGCGCTCCAGATACTTCTCCTGGATCTCGTCGTCGGTGGTCGGCACCGCCCGGCCTCTCTTTGACGAGCCGGGATCCGCTCCTGCGGCGTGCATCACTTCTTGCCCCGGCGGTGGTTGGGTTTCACCGTCCCGGCCGATCGCGGGCGGCCCCCGCGGACCGCCCGCGCCCGCTTCGCGGCTCGCGCCCGGCGGGCCGGTCGGGGGCGACCGGTCGTCTGGAGGAACTTCAGCGCCTGGACGTAGATCAGGTTCTTGTGCTTGTGGATGATGTCCGCGTCCCGCATCGCCTCCAGGAACTCCTCCGGGCCTTCGAACTCGCTGAGCCGGATTCGGACGCTCCCCAGGCCCTGGGCGACGTGGCTGTCGGAGCCCGCGCCGGGGACGATCCTGTACTTGGCGGCGAAGCGCTCCGCCTCCTCGTTGAACGCCGAGAAGGCGATCCGGGGGTTGAACACCTCGATGACGTCGATCTGGTCCACGAACTCGAGCAGGTGCTCGTAGTCGGGCACCGAGTGCAGCCGGTCGAAGGGATGCGGCACGTACACGAGCCCGCCCTGTCGGCGGATCTCGGCGATCGTCTCGGCCATCGACATCCCGCGCGGGATCTTCTCCTCGAGGAAGAGGCCGATCACCTCTCCCTGCTCCGCTGTCTTCACCTCCTCGGCGACGATGACCTGGAGCCCGTCCATGCCCTCCGCCAGCTCGCGCGCCTCGAGCGCACCGGAGATCTCGTTGTGATCGGTGATCGCGATCGCGCCGAGCCCGCGGTCGCGAGCGGTCTCGAGCAGCACCTCGACCGGAGTGGCGCAGTCCGGCGAGTGGTCGGTGTGCATATGGAGATCGCACTGGATCGCCCGCCTGGACGCGAGGCGCCTCCGGATCGCGGGCTCCCCGCGGGGGTCGTGGCGCAGCGCGCAGACCCGCCGGTAGATCTCCTCCAGGCGCTCAGCGGTCTCCGACCAGCTTCCGACCGTGTCGGAGGCGCCGCGGCGGAGCTGCTCGCGCAACTCGGGCTCGGCGATCAGCCGTGCGAGCTGCCCGGCGAGGGTGATCGCGTCGCCCGGCTGGAACAGGAGACCGAGCTCCCCGTCCCGGACCAGCTCCTCGTAGATCCCGAGGTGCGAGACCACCGGCACCGCCCCCGATTCGAGCGCCTGGCGGACGAGGCCGGGCGCCGGCAGCGATCCCCCGGAGGCGACGCAGAGCACGTCGGCGCTCGCGATCAACTCGTCGGGCGAGAGCTCGGCGGGGCCGGTGACGCGCACCCGCTCGCGGAGGCGGCGGCTCAAAGGCGTCAGCGAATCGGGCGTGCGCTCGGCCCACACCGCCGCCTCCCAGCCGGGCTCCGGCGGGAGGCGGCGGAGCGCGCGGAGGAAGAGCCGCAGGGCGCCACGTTCCTCGTGCAGGCAGAAGGCGATCCTGATCGGCTCCTCCGCGGCCCGCGGCCTCGCGCCGTCCGTGTCGTCCGCGCCGGGCTGGACGAGCTCGTAGGTGCCCGGGAAGTAGCGCTCCACGAGCTCGGCCGTCCCCTCGTAGCTGGCGGTCCTGGCGTCGAGGCGCCCGAAGAAGATCTCGACCAGGGGCCGCGCGACCTGGGTCGACAGGAGGCGCTCGGTCGGCTCGTGAAAGCTCCCCACGTTGAGGGAGCGGGAGTGACGAAGCGCCGTTGAGGAGGTGCTCGGCGCGAACGGATCGTGCACGTGAACGATGTCGAAGGGAACGCCCTCGAGAAGCTGGTCCAGGCTGCGGCTGACGTCGAGCGGCACGGGCGCGGCACGGGGGCGGGGGCCGCGCGGCATCGGTATCCCCTGGCCGACGGCCAGCACGGGTGCGCCGTCGCCGCCGCCCTTGAAGATCGACCCGGGCTTCTCGCGCGCGGCGCGGATCGCCCGCCGGGAGTCCCTGATCGCGCGCCGCGAGTCCGAGGGCGCCGCGATCACGACCCTGTGGCCCCGGTCGGCCAGCCCCGCGCCGACCCGCTCCACGAAGTCGTTCACCTCGTGGTGCGGCCCCCAGGGATGAGGAGTGACGTGAGCGATCGAGAGGCGTTGCTCAGGCACCCGCGCAGCATAGGACCAAGCAGACGGAACGCTGCTCGAGCTCGCCGCCTGGAAGGCGACGGCGCGGTCAGCTTCTGAGCGCCGCCGGTCCTCCTACGAGCCGGTCTTGGGCTCCGCCTCGGCGGCAGCCGGCTTCGGGGCCGGCGCTTCTGAACCGCGCGCGTGCTCCGCGATGAACTCCTCGGTCATGTCGCGCGCCGCCGGGTCGGGTCGCTGGTTGTGCGGCGACTTCATCAGGTAGCTGGACGGGCCGTCGAGCTCGCCGGCGACACCGTTGTTGAGCGCGAGCTTGATGATCCGCACGGCGTCGATCACGATTCCAGCCGAGTTCGGCGAGTCGACGACCTCGAGCTTCAGCTCGACGGTCAGCGGCACGTCGCCGAAGGAGCGGCCCTCGAGCCTGATGTGCGCCCACTTGCGGTCCCCCAGCCACTGCACGTAGTCGGATGGGCCGATGTAGACGTTCTCGTCCGCGATGTCCTCGGAGACGATCGAGGTCACGGCCTGTGTCTTGGAGATCTTCTTCGACTCCAGCCGCTCGCGCTCGAGCATGTTGTAGAAGTCCATGTTCCCGCCCACGTTGAGCTGGCTCATGCGCTCGATCTTCACGCCGCGGTCCTCGAACAGGCGCGCGAGCTGGCGGTGGACGATCGTCGCGCCGACCTGGGACTTGATGTCGTCTCCGATGATCGGCAGGCCGGCCTTGAGGAAGCGCCTGTTCCAGTAGTCCTCGCGGGCGATGAACACCGGGAGGCAGTTGACGAACCCGACGCCGGCCTCCAGAGCCTGCTCGACATACCACTTGGTCGCCTCCTCGGATCCGACCGGGAGGTAGCAGACGAGCACGTCGGTGTTCGTCTCCTGGAGGATTCCCACGATGTCGTCGGTCTCGCCGGGCGCCTTCTCGATCTTCTCCTTCAGGTACTTGCCGAGCCCGTCGTGGGTCATCCCGCGGTGGACGGGAACCCCGAGGGGCGCGACGTCGGAGAACCTGACCGTGTTGTTTTGCCCGGCGAAGATCGCCTCCGACAGGTCCTTGCCGACCTTGTCCGCGTCGATGTCGAAGGCGGCCGTGAACTCGATGTCGCGCACGTGGTAGCCGCCGAGATCCACGTGCATCAGTCCGGGCACCTGCTCCGCCGGGTCCGCGTCGCGGTAGTAGGTGACCCCCTGAACGAACGAGCTGGCGCAGTTGCCCACGCCGACGATCGCGACGCGGACCTTCTCGTCGGCGGCGCGCTTCCCGTTGCTCTTCGCTCCGTCGGTGGTGCTCATCGGAAGGCTCCTCTCGCGGTTGGCTGTGAATTCACACCCGAGCCGATGCCCGGTTACATCTCAGCTTCGGTCGCGCCTCCCGTGCCGGCTCCTTCGAGCGCCGACAGCTCGCGCCGAACGTGCCACACCCTCTGCGCGACGGTGATCGCCGTGAGCACGGCCATCACGTAGATCGCCGGGGCAAGCAAGTCGACGTCGAACACGCCGGCTCCCTTCGCGAAGACTAGACCGGCCGAAAGTAGCACCACCCGCACGGGCCGGGTCGCGAGCCCGACCTTGCACTCCACCCCCAGCGCCTCGGCGCGCGCGCGAGTGTAGGAGACCATCAGCGAGCCGAGCACGACCAGCACGCAGGCGGCCGCCGCCATCTCGTCGCCGCGCTCGGCGAAGTACCACGCGACCGCGGTGAGCACGATTCCCTCCTCGATCCGATCGAGCGTGGAGTCGAGGAAGGCCCCGAACAGCGTTCCCTTGCCCGACATTCGCGAGTAGCGCCCGTCGAGCGTGTCCATGACCGACCCGACGATGAACGCGACCCCGGCGAGGAAGAACAGCCGCTGGGTGATGAGCACGGCGGCGGTGAGGTTGAGGACGAGGCCTGTCATCGAGATCGCGTTGGGGGTGAGCCGTGACTCGATCAGCCGGTCGCGCGCCAGGGCGCCGAGCTCCTGGGCGCTGCGCGCGCGGCGCGGCTCGCGCGTGCGTCTCGGGGGGGTTGGGGGGGCCTCCACCGGCATCGGGGCCGGCCGCGCCGGCTAGTGGGGCCTCACTAAATCGCCGCCTTGCCCGGCGCCCGCTCGGGCGCCTGCGGCCACGCCCAGCTCTCGGGTCGGACTCGGCTCAGCACCCGGTCGGCGGTCAGCGCCGCGAGGCAGGCCACCGCGGCGCCCGCGGCGGCATCGAACCAGTAGTGGTTCGCGGTCACGACGATGACGAAGAGGACGAGGAGGGGATAGGCGGACCAGAACACGCGCGCCGCGGCGCTCCGCGAGAGCAGCATGCCGGGCACGGCGATCATCAGCGCGAATGCGATGTGCATGCTCGGCACCGCAGCGTACGGGTTGACGAGCATGCCCACCGCTCCGGAGTCCTGGTCGACATCGGCGAACGAGGCGATCGTGTCCGTGAACCCCGCCTCCGCGAAGAACCGGGGTGGGGCGGTCGGGAACGCCGCGTAGCCGATCAGTGCGAGGCCCATCGCGACCATGAACATGTTGCGCACGAAGTAGAAGTGCTCGTTGCGGAACAGGTAGAGCCACGCCAGGACCCCGGTGGTGATCCCGAACTGGGCGTTCAGGTACATGAAGTTGGCGACGTCGATCAGCCAGCCGTGGTTCAGGAGCGCCTGCTGAAGCCCGGGTTCGAAGAACGTCCCCAGCGAGCGCTCGAGGTCGATCACGCGCTCTCCGTTCGCGAACGCCACCTCGCGCTGGCCGTCGGCGATGCCGCGGACCATCTGGTAGCCCTGGTAGACGATCAGGAAGAGAGCGAACTGCCTCAGCAGGTCGCCCCAGCCCTTCGGTGCCAGGCGGTTTATTGATGCAAGCGAGCGGCGCACGAGGATGTTGCGGGATTGTAAAAGGTGGCCCCCGAGCCGCTCGGGAGGCGGACCTCAGCCCGCCTCGAGGAACGCGACGATCCGGTCGACGAGGGCGGGGCGCTCGATCCACGGCCAGTGCCCGGCCTCGGGGACCTCGAGCAGCTCGGCGTTCGGGAGCCGCTCCGCGTAGGCGCGACCGAACTCGACCGGCAGGTAGGGATCCCGCCCGCCCCACACGACCAGGGCCGGGCATTCCAAATCGCCGAGTCTCGAGCCCGCCGCCGGGAGCGCATCCTCGGGCGCGGAGCGATACAGCTCCAGAACCGCGCGCCGGGTCCCGCGATCGAAGTGGCGCCAGATCATGTCCTCGAGCTCGCGCGGCATCGGGCTTCGATCCCCGCTCGCCTGGCGCAGCAGAAGCGCGGTGGCGGCGCGGGTCGTGGTCGCGTTGAAGGCCTCACCGATCCCGCGCCGTCGCCACATCCGGGCGATCCAGTGCCATCGGTAGCCGGGCAGCAGGGGCACCGCGTCCACGATGACGAGCCGCCGAAGCCGCTCCGGATGACGCTGGGCGGTGATCAGCGCCACCGCGCCCCAATCGTGGAGGACGAGCCGGTACGCGTCGATCGCGAGCAGATCGAGGGAACGCTCCAGGAAGGACGCGAGCCCGTGCATCGAGCCGTCGAAGCCGGGCCCGGGCCGCTGCGAGCGTCCCCAGCCGGGCAGGTCGAGCGCGACGGCGGGGCCGTCGAGCCGGCGCAGGAAGGGGAGCCACTCCTCTGAGTGGGTCGGATTTCCGTGCACGAAAAGCGCCGGCGGGCCATCGCCGCCAATCCGGCGGACGAACACACGAACCCCGTCCACGTCAACGGTGGTCTCCTCGATCATCGCGGGACCCTATCCTCGCCGGTCGTGGCGCTGGACACCTGGAGACGACCCCCGAAGCGGCGCGTGCGGGCGATCCGGGACCGGCTGCGCACGCGGTACGGGCGGCCCCGCCAGCGGCCGCACCGCGAACCGGTCGAGGAGCTCGTTCGCACGATCCTCTCCCAGAACACGAACGACACCAATCGCGACGTCGCCTACGACCGTCTGCGCGAGCGGTTTCCGACCTGGGAGGCGGTCCGTGACGCACCCCTGGAGGAAGTCGAGGAGGCGATCCGGCCCGGCGGGCTCGCGCCACAGAAGGCACCCCGGATCCAGGAGGCGCTGCGCGAGCTCGACGACGACCTGGATCTGTCATGGCTCGAGCACGCTCCGCGCGAGGAGGCCCTCTCATTTCTCACCTCGCTCCCCGGCGTGGGGCGCAAGACCGCCGCCTGCGTGCTGCTCTTCTCCTACGGGCGCCCGGAGATCCCCGTCGACACGCACGTGTACCGCGTCGGCGGGCGGCTGGGTCTGTTTCCGCCCAAAGCCTCGTTCGAGCGCGCGCACGACGAGATGCTCGCGATCACCGAGCCCTCGGACGCCTACGAGCTGCACATCAACCTGATCCGCCATGGGCGCGCCGTTTGCCGGCCGCGGCCGCTGTGCGAGGAATGCGCGCTGCGGCGGATGTGTCCATACTGGCGCACGGGTGGCCGCTCGGATCCCGCCGAGAGGCGGATTCAAGTCTCGTCTTCGCGCGGCCGATAACCGATGTGGGTTTTTTTCACTTCACAGCGCCGTTCAGGAACGGCAGGAAAGGAAAGTGGTTCCCTTGGGGCAGAGCAAGAATGATTCGAAGCGCGGTTCCTTCCGCCTAGGCCGGAAGCCGGCGATCCTTCTCTCGGCGGTCGCGGTGATCGCACTCGCGATTCCGGCGGTCGCCGACGCGAAGAAGAAGGGCAAGAAGGGTGGCCCGAAGGTCACCGTGATGACGCGTAACGTCTACCTCGGAGCCGACCTCGGTCCGGCGATCGGTGCGGGGAGCCTCCCGGAGGCGATCAACGGGGCCGGGGAGATCTACAACGAGCTCGAGAGCACCAACTTCCCCGTGCGCGCGGTGCCGCTGGCGCAGGAGATCAAGGACTCGAAGGCCGACCTCGTCGGGCTGCAGGAGGTGGCGCTGTGGCGGACGCAGACCCCGTCCGACCTCGGCGCGCCCCCGAGCGGAGTCGGAGAGCCGGCGACCGATGTGAAGTACGACTTCCTCGCTCTTCTCCGGGAGGAACTGAAGAACGTGGGCGCCAAGTACAAGCTCGTCGGCGTCCAGGAGGAGTTCGACTCCGAGCTGCCCGCCAACACGGATGGCGACGAGGCGACCGGCCCGCTCGGCGCCGAGCTCGACGCGCGACTGACGATGCGCGACGTGATCCTCGCCCGCAAGGGCAGCAAGGTGAAGACCGGCAAGGTCGCGATGGCGAACTACACCAACCGGTTTGTGGCGGAGGTCGCCGGGATCGAGATCCCGGCCGACCGCGGCTGGCTCTCGGTCGAGGCCAAGGTCGGCGGCAAGGGCAAGGGCAAGGGCGCCAGCGCCAGCAAGAAGAAGAAGGGCGGATCGACCAAGTTCACGTTCGTCAACACGCACCTCGAGGCATTCGGCGAGCCGACGATCCGCGAGGCGCAGGCGAACGAGCTGATCGCCGGCCCTCTGAACACGAACAAGCAGGTGATCCTGGTCGGTGACATCAACTCCGGGCTGCAAGAGCGGCACGCCGCCGGGGCGTATGAGTTCCAGCCCGGCGACCCGCTTGCGTTCCAGGCGCTCCAGGCAGCGGGGTTCAAGGACAACGGCGCCGTGAAGCTCAATCAGCCGTACCCCCAGACCTGCTGCTACTCGGACCTGTTCGACGAGACGCAGGTGTTTGACCACACGGTCGATCACGTGCTCACGAACCCGGGCCTGAAGACGAAGAAGGCGTTCGTGACGGGCAACGACGTGAGCCAGCGGCCGTCCGACCTGTGGCCCTCCGACCACGGCGGCAAGGTGAGCAAGCTGCAGCTCAAGAAGTAGCGCTTCAAGGCAAATGATCAGCCGGCCGGCCCAGCCGGCCGGCGCATACCCCCCGGCGGGCCGGGGCCCGCGACACCCCGGCCCGCCACCCTTTACCCGGGCACCGAGCATCGGGCGCAGCCCGACTGCGAGGCGACAGGCAGGTCATCCGTACTGATCCTTGCGCCCAGGTAGGATCGCGACCCGATGAGCAGGTCAGCCTTCGTCATCTTCGGGATCTTCGCCGTCCTCTTCGGGCTGCTGCTCCCGTACTGGGCGATCAGCAAGGAGGGCGGCGAGAGCGCCTCCCCCGAGAAGGTCGCCTCGAGCGACGAGGAGGCGAAGCAGCTCTTCCAGACCAACTGCGGCGCCTGCCACACGCTCGCCCGCGCGGGCACCGACGGGATCGTCGGCCCGGACCTCGACGACCTGCTCGGCCAGGGAACGCCGGAGGCGAACCAGGAACGGGTCGAGAACGCGATCCTTGACGGGTTCGAGGGAAGGATGCCCGCCGGCATCCTCCAGGGAGAGGACGCCGAGCTGGTCGCGAACTTCGTCGCCCGGGTGGCGGGGCAGTAGCGGCGGCGTGAGCGACAACGTCGAGCGGCTGAGGCGCGGCTACGAGGCCTTCAACCGGGGCGACCTGGAGGCGGTCTTCGAGCTGCTCGCTCCGGAGATCGAATGGGTGACGGACGAGCGTGTTCCATTCGCCGGCACCTACCGGGGGCATGACGAGATTCGGGCGCTGCTCCGCGATCAGCAGGAAGTCTTCGGCCAGTTGACCATGGAGCCGTACGAATTCTTCGAGACCGGCGACCAGGTCGTAGCGTTCCTGCGGCAGCGAGCCCGCGGGCAGGCGAGCGGCGCCGCGGTCGAGATCACGGTCGGTCACCTGTGGACGATTCGGAACGGCAGAGCCGTGCGCTGGCAGGGGTTTCCCCAGCGCGAGAAGGCACTGGAAGCGGCGGGCCTCCCGGCGCGGCGGTAGCGGGCGTGGTGGTCAGGTCGCAGCCGAGGACGATGTGTTGTACCACCGGCAGACATCTGCTACGCTCCGACTAAGATTTTGTGCCTAAATAACAGCAAAGTGACGCACTGACTTACGGAGGACATGCACGTGGCTAAGACGATTGGAATCGACCTCGGAACCACCAACTCGGCGATGGCCGTCCTCGAGGGCGGCGAGCCGGCCGTGCTCGAGAACGCCGAAGGCGGGCGCACCACGCCCTCCGTTGTCGCGTTCACCGAGGGCGGTGAGCGCCTGGTCGGAACCGTCGCGAAGCGCCAGGCAGTGACCAATCCCGAGAACACGATCTTCTCGATCAAGCGCTTCATGGGCCGCAAGGAGTCGGAGGTCAAGGAGGAGGAGACGATCGTCCCCTACAAGGTCGTCGCCGGCCCCAACGGCGACGTCCGCGTCGAGGCCCGCGGCAAGCAGTACTCGCCGCCGGAGATCTCGGCGATGATCCTCCAGAAGCTGCGCTCCGACGCGGAGCAGAAGCTCGGCGACACCGTCGACGCGGCGGTGATCACCGTCCCCGCGTACTTCAACGACGACCAGCGCCAGGCGACCAAGGACGCGGGCAAGATCGCCGGGCTCGACGTCAAGCGGATCATCAACGAGCCGACCGCCGCCTCGCTGGCCTACGGGCTGGAGAAGGAGAAGGACCAGACGATCCTCGTCTTCGACCTCGGGGGCGGAACCTTCGACGTCTCGGCGCTCGAGATCGGCGACGGCGTGTTCGAGGTCAAGGCGACCTCGGGCGACAACCACCTCGGCGGCGACAACTGGGACAAGGCGATCGTCGAGTGGATCGTGGCCGAGTTCAAGAAGGACCAGGGCGTCGATCTCTCCACCGACAAGAACTCCCTCCAGCGGCTGTACGAGGCCGCGGAGAAGGCGAAGATCGAGCTCTCCACCACCCAGGAGACGCAGATCAACCTGCCGTTCATCACCGCGACCGACGCGGGGCCGAAGCATCTCGACATCAAGCTCACGCGCGCGAAGCTCAACGAGCTGACCGCAGAGCTGCTGGACCGGATCGTCTCGCCCGTCAAGCAGGCCCTCTCCGACGCCGACACCGAGATCGACCACGTGGTGCTCGTCGGCGGCATGACCCGGATGCCGGCGGTCCAGGACAAGGTCAAGGAGCTGACCGGGAAGGACCCGCACAAGGGCGTGAATCCGGACGAGGTCGTCGCGGTCGGCGCCGCGATCCAGGCGGGCGTCCTGGCCGGCGACGTCAAGGACGTCCTGCTCCTCGACGTGACTCCGCTCTCGCTCGGGATCGAGACCAAGGGCGGCGTGTTCACGAAGCTGATCGAGCGCAACACGACGATCCCGACCCGCAAGTCGGAGATCTTCTCGACCGCCGAGGACAACCAGCCCTCGGTCGAGGTGCACGTGCTCCAGGGGGAGCGCGAGATGGCCGCCTACAACAAGAGCCTCGGCAAGTTCCAGCTCACGGGAATCCCGCCGGCCCCTCGGGGCATGCCCCAGATCGAGGTCACGTTCGACATCGACGCGGACGGCATCCTGCACGTGACGGCGAAGGATCTCGGCACCGGCAAGGAGCAGGCGATCGAGATCAAGGGCGGCTCGGGCCTCGACGAGTCCGAGGTCGAGCAGATGGTCAAGGACGCCGAGTCCCACGCCGACGAGGACCGCCGCCAGCGCGAGCTCGCCGAGGTCCGGAACACGGCCGAGAACGCCGCCTACCAGGCGGAGAAGCAGCTCGGCGAGTTGGGCGACCAGATCGACACCGACGCCAAGACCGAGATCGAGGCCGCGATCAAGGAGGTCAGGGACTCGCTCAGCTCCGACGACGCGGAGGAGATCAAGGCGAAGACCGACGCCCTGCAGCAGGCCTTCCACAAGGTCTCCGAGCAGATCTACCAGGCCGCGCAGGAGCAGGCGGCGGCCTCCGGCGATGGGGCAGGCGTGGACGGCGCCGGCGCCGACGAGGAGGAGGTCGTGGACGCCGAGGTCGTCGACGACGAGCGCTCCTCGTAGCGGAGGCCCGCGATGACGAGCGGAACGCCAACGGGCGAGCCGGAGCATCCGGCCCGCCCCGCCGGCACCCCCGAGGGACCGGCGGATCTCGCCGGTGCGCCGAAGGAGTCAGCCACCGGTGAGGCCGTCGAGCGGGATCTCGACGAGCTGCTGAAGGACACGGCGCGCGAGCGCGACGAGTACCTCGAGCTCGCGCAGCGGACTCGCGCCGACTTCGAGAACTACCGCCGGCGCGCAGCGCAGGAGGCCCAGGAGGCGGAGCGACGCGGCAAGATCGCGCTGGCGCGCGAGCTCGTGCCCGCGCTCGACAATCTGGAGAGGGCGCTCCGTGCCGCCGGGGTCGATCCCGACGCGGACGAGCCCGCGGGCGCGGCCGGCGACGGCGAGGGACTGACGCATGGCGTGGCCCTGGTGTATCGGGACCTGCGCGCGACCCTGGAGCGCGCGGGCGTGGAGACCTACGACCCGGCCGGGGAGCGGTTCGATCCGACCTGGCACGAGGCCCTGGCGACCCGCGCTCAGGACGGCACCGAGGCCGGAGTCGTGCTCGAGACGGTGGAGAAGGGCTACCGCCTGGACGGCCAGGTGCTGAGGGCGGCGAAGGTCGTCGTCAGCGAGTAGGGCGACCGATGGCGAGCGGCGACTACTACCAGGTCCTGGGGGTGTCGAAGAAGGCCTCTCAGGACGAGATTAAGAAGGCGTACCGCAAGCTCGCGCGCCAGTACCACCCGGATCGAAACCAGGACGATCCGAAGGCGGAGGAGCGCTTCAAGCAGATTCAGGAGGCCTACGACACGCTGTCGGATCCCGAGAAGCGCAAGCAGTACGACAGCGGTGGCGCGTTCGCGGGGTTCGGCGCCGGCCGCGGCCCGTTCGGGGGGGCCGGCGCACCCGGCGCCGGCTTCGCCTCCGACCTCGGCGACATCTTCTCCACCGTCTTCAACCGCAGTGGCCGCGAGGGCGGTCCGCAGCCCGGTCGCGGCGGCGATCTCGAGACCGAGGTGCGGCTCACGTTCGAGCAGGCGATCGAGGGCGACCAGGTCTCGATCACGGTCCCCAAAGCCTCCACGTGCAAGATCTGCGGCGGCACCGGCGCGAACCCGGGGACCTCGCCCAAGGTTTGCCCGCAGTGCGGCGGACGCGGGGTGGATGCCCAGAGCCAGGGCCTGTTCTCGATCAGCCAGCCTTGCCCCCGGTGCGGCGGCTCCGGCCAGATCATCGAGAGCCCTTGCCGCGGCTGCGGCGGCTCGGGGCTCACCGAGCAGATGAAGCGCTACCGCGTGAACATCCCGCCCGGCGTTCGCGACGGAACCCGGATCCGCCTCGCCGGCAAGGGCGAGGACGGGCCCCGGGGGGGACCGCCCGGCGATCTCTACGTCGTCACCAGGGTCGCCCCCTCGCCCGTGTTCAGGCAGCGCCGCGACGGCGATCTCGAGGTCGTCGTGCCGATAACGATCGCGGAGGCGATCCAGGGCGCGACGGTCGAGGTGCCGACGCTGAGCGGCACGAAGCGGATCCGCGTCCCCGCCGGGACCCGCCACGGGGCCGTGCAGCGGCTGCGCGGGGAGGGGCCGCCGGAGCCCGGCGGTCGCGGGAAGCGCCGTGACATCCGATACCGGTTCGAGATCGACATCCCCCGCGACCTGACCAGCGAGCAGAAGCGGGCGCTCGAGCAGCTCGCGGAGTCGATGAACGACCACAATCCGCGCGAGAGCCTCATGCGCGCCGCGCGCCGCTCCGCGAACGCGGATCAGTCCGGTGCGTCCGGGAAGGTGGGCGCGACATGAGTCCGCGGAAGCGAGGCCAGGACGCGATGGACGGACACCCCCGGGGGATCGACTCGAGGCGCGGCGTGTTCATGATCTCCGTCGCCGCCGAGCTCGCCGAGATGCACCCGCAGACGCTGCGGATGTACGAGACCCGCGGCCTGATCACGCCGCAGCGATCGCCGGGGAAGACGCGCCTGTACTCACAGGCGGACGTCGACAGGCTGCGCAGGATCCAGCGGATGACCGAGGAGGGCCTCAACCTCGCGGGAGTCGAGACGGTCCTGGAGATGGAGCGCCAGCTCGAGCGCCTCCGCGGCGAGCTGACCCGGATGCGCCGCCGCGCCGCCGAAGCCGAGAAGCGGATGCTGGAGGAGATCGAACGGGTGCGGCGCTCGGTGCGCGCGGAGATCGTGCCCTACGGCGCCTACGAGCCCGACGAGTTGATTCCCGGGAGCGTCGCGAAGCCGGTCAGGATCCCGGTGGAGCGCCGCAAGCGTCGCGGATCCGCGGCCGGCTAGTACGAAAGCTAACCGCCGCTCGCGAGCAGCCGAGCGGCGATCCCGCGCACGGTCTCGGTTCCGTACTCGTGCGAGGGCTGGGCGTCGGTGAGAACGGCGATCGCGAGCTTTCGGCCCGCGCCGCGCAGCAGCGCGGCCTGGTGGACCAGCTGCCCT
>Ga0268386_10001237_pt1 | contig 17486 bp, 4 predicted proteins | sample RVTome_15_FD_200260 | JGI IMG/M metagenome (GOLD analysis project Ga0268386, IMG submission 200260) | Soil microbial communities from uranium-contaminated site in the Upper Colorado River Basin, Wyoming, United States - RVT150D86... ...
CTCGAGGTCGCAGCCCAGCTCGCCGCCTCCACCGACGGTGCAAACCGCCCACCCCGCCCGATCGGTGAGGGAGACGCCGACCTCGTGGTGATCGCCGTCGACGAACACCTCGGGCGCTCCTTGCGCCTCGCCCCCGATGATCGTCCGGATCTCGATCCGGGCGAGGGAGGCGGGATCGCGGGGCAGGCCCAGGTGGCCGGCCAGTGCCTGCTTGCCGGTCCACCGAGCCAGTAGCCACTCATCGCGCCGCTTCCTGAATCGCATCGTCGCCGCCCGCTCCCGCTCGCCCCGCGTGAGCCAGTCGTCGGCGCCGGGCCGGCTGCTCTCCCCGAGGGAGTGCCACGAGAGCATCGATCGAGCTTCGCACACAGGCCGGTGGCACGGCGGGGCGCGACCCGGGCCGATCGGTGCCAATCGGCCCTGTCCTGGGCATGCGAGGTCTCGTACGCTCGCCCTAGTCGGAGAGGCGCGGGCACCCATTCGTCGAAGCCACCAAGGGGGACCCCCATGAGCGCCGGTCTAGACCTCGCCACCCTCGAGCTGATCCTCGACTCCGTGTCGGAGTTTGCCCACCGCGAGTTGCCGGACAGCGTGCTCATCGATCTGGACGAGCGCGACGAGTTCCCGGCCGACGTCGTCCACAAGATGTGCAGCAGCGAGCTCGGTGTCCAGCTGCTCTTCATCGACGAGGAGTACGGGGGCATGGGCGGAGGGACCTTCGACATCTACCGGGTGTGCGAGCGCATGGCCCGGATCGACGTCGGCGTCGCCACCGCAGTGCTCGCCACCTTTCTCGGCAGCGACCCGATCAGCGTCGGCGGCTCGCCCGAGCAGAAGAAGGAGTGGATGTCGCGCATCGCCGAGGAGGGCTTGCTGATGGCCTACGGGGCCACCGAGCCCGAGGCGGGGAGCGACCTCGCCGCCCTCAAGACGGTGGCGGTCCCCGTCGTCGACGACGGCACCGTGGTCGGCTACCGCATCACCGGGCGGAAGCAGTGGATCTCCAACGGCAGCGTCGCCGACCTCTACTCGATCCTCGCCAACGCCCCCGGGGGTCCGACGTGGTTCGTGCTCGACCGGGACGCCGAGGGGTTCACCCAGGGCAACCCCGAGAACAAGCACGGCATCCGCCTCAGCAACACCGCCGCCCTGTTCCTCGACGACGTCCCGGTGGGGACCGACCGGCTCGTCGGCGATGTCGAGGGCCAGGGGCTCGTGCAGGCCCAGCAGGTCTTCGGCTACACGCGGTTGATGGTGGCCGCCTTCGGGCTCGGGGCCGGCTGGGCGGCGCTCGACCGGGCCATCCCCTACTCGGCCGAGCGCATGCAGGCGGGCGGTCCCCTGTCGGAGAAGCAGGGTTACACGCACAAGCTCATCGTGCCGCACGCCATCCACCTCGAAGCGGCCCGCGCCTACATCGAGGAGACGGCAGAGCACATCGACGGCGACGAGGGCCTGTTCAACACCGAGGGCGCGGTCGCCAAGTACATGGCCACCGAGGCAGGCAACGCCGCCGCCGACGCCGCCATCCAGGCGCTCGGCGGCTACGGCTACACCCACGAGTACATGGTCGAGAAGATCAAGCGCGACGTCCGGATCACCACGATCTACGAGGGCACCTCGGAGATCATGGAGATGACCATCGGCCGCGACCGCTGGCAGGAGCACCTGAAGACCTCCGGCGGCTACTACCACGAGCAGGCAGGGGCGCTGGAAGCGCTCCACGGCACCGACCCCGCCGTCGGCGCGGGCGTGGCCGCACTCGCCCACCACGCCCTCGCCGAGGTCATGGAGGCATGCCGAGCCGGCCGGCTCACCCGCAACCAGCACGTGCTGCTTCGGCTGGGGGAGTGGGTGGCCTGGACGGAGTGCGCCGCCGCCTTCTCGCGTCGGGCGGCCAGCGCCGCCGCCGGGCGGCTGCCGGAGAAGGCCGATCGCCGCTTCGACCCTGCCACCCTGGCGGCGATGAGCCGGGTGTTCGCCCGCGAAGCGGCCCTGAAGGTGACGACCGATGGGCTCCGCTGGGTGTTCGGCGCCAGTCCTGAGCTCGATCCGGGGCTCGAGCGGCGCGTCGGGCTGGCCGAGGTGCTGGCCGCCCAGCGCGGCCTCGTCGGCGACATGGACGCGGCGGCTGCCGCGATCTACGGGAGGACGTCATGAGCGAGTCCGCACTGCCCATCGCCATCGTCGGCGTCGGCACCATCCTCCCTGACGCCCCCGACGTCGCCGCCTTCTGGCACAACCTGGAGCACGGGCGCTACTCGATCAGCGACGTCGACGCCGAGCGCTGGGACCCCGACCTGTACTACGACCCCGATCCCAAGGCGCCGGAGCGCACCTACTCCAAGATCGGCGGGTGGGTCCGCGACTGGGAGTGGGCGCCGCTCGAGTGGCACCTCCCCATCCCCCCCAAGGTCGGCGACGCCATGGACGACGCCCAGAAGTGGGCGGTCGCCTGCACCCACGCCGCACTCACCGACTACGGGTGGCCCAACCGCACGATCGAGTCCGAGCGCACCGCGGTCATCCTCGGCAACGCCATGGCCGGGGAGCGCCACTACGAGACCGCCCTGCGCATCGCCTTCCCGGAGGTGGCTCGAGAGCTCGCCGGCTCACCGTCGTTCGCGACGTTGCCCGCCGACGTCCGGGCTGCGATCACCGCCGAGCTCCACGGCCGCTTCAGCGGCTTCGCCCCCGAGATCACCGAGGACTCGATGCCGGGCGAGTTGGGCAACTGCATCGCCGGGCGGGTGGCCAACCTGTTCGACCTGCACGGCCCGAACTACATCGTCGACGCCGCCTGCGCGTCGGCCATGGCCGCGTTCGACGCGTCGATCGCCGGCCTCTCCGCCGGTGAGTTCGACGTGGCGATCAGCGGCGGGATCGACCGCAACATGGGTGCCTCGACCTACGTGAAGTTCTGCAAGATCGGGGCCTTGTCGGCCACCGGCACCCGGCCGTTCGACGAGGGCGCCGACGGGTTCGTCATGGGCGAGGGAGCGGCGTTGTTCGTCCTGAAGCGCCTGGCCGACGCCGAGCGGGACGGCGACCACATCTACGCGGTCGTCCGCGGCATGGGCGGCGCCAGCGACGGTCGCGGCAAGGGGATCACCGCGCCGAACCCGGTCGGCCAGCGCCTTGCGGTCGCCCGCGCCTGGCGCAACGCCGGGCTGTCCCCCGAGGCATGCACGATGGTGGAGGCGCACGGCACCTCGACCAGAGTCGGCGATGTCGTCGAGATCACGAGCATCGCCGAGGTCTTCGCCGAGGCCGACATCGCTCCCGGCAGCATCGCGCTCGGCTCGGTGAAGTCGAACCTCGGGCACCTCAAGGCGGCGGCGGGCGCCGCCGGACTCCTCAAGGCCACACTCGCGCTGGACGCCAAGACGATCCCGCCCAGCCTCGGCTTCCAGCAGCCCAACCCCAACATCGACTGGGAACGGTCGCCGTTCCACGTCCAGACCGAGCTCACCGAGTGGAAGGTGCCGGCCGGCCAGGCCCGCTGCGCGGCCGTGAGCGCGTTCGGCTTCGGGGGTACCAACTTCCACGCCGTGCTGGAGGAGTACGTGCCCGGTCGGCTGCCCACCGACGGGCACCGCAGCGTCGCGGTCGGCGCCGACCTCGGCGCCACCGTCACGGCCCCCACCGGCCGCGCGGCCAAGGCACCGCCCAGGGGTGCGGTCGTGATCGGCGCGGCGAACGAAGCCGACCTGGCCGCACAGCTGCGCGTCCTCCACGCCGAAGCCGCCGCCGGGCGGGCTCCGGCGCCCCAGGCGCCCTCGGCGGCTGCCCTCGCCGCCCCCGAGCGGGTCGCCATCGACTACGGCGACGCCGCCGAACTGGCCGACAAGTCGGCGAAGGCGCTGGAGGCGCTGGAGCGCGGGGGTGCGGCGTGGAAGTTGCTCCAGGGCCGGGGCGTGTTCCGAGGCAGCGGTCCGGCCGGTGCGGTGGCCTTCCTCTACACGGGACAAGGCTCGCAGTACGCCAACATGCTCGGCGCGTTGCGGGCGGTCGAGCCCGCCGTCGCCGGTGTCTTCGCCGAGGCCGACGCCGTGATGACCCCGCTTCTCGGGCGCCCGCTGACCGACGTCATCTTCGTCGACCCGGAGTCGCCCGAGAAGATGGAAGCGGCCGAGGAGGAGCTCCGGCGCACCGAGATCACGCAGCCGGCGGTGCTCGCCGTCGACCTGGCCCTCACGCGGCTCCTGGAGGAGTACGGCGTCAACCCGGACATGGTGATGGGCCACAGCCTCGGCGAGTACGGCGCGCTCGTCGCCGCCGGCAGCCTGTCGTTCGCCGCCGCCCTCGAGGCGGTGAGCGCGCGCGGCCAGGAGATGGCCCGGCTCTCGGTGGACGACCCCGGCCTGATGGTCGCGGTGTCGGGCCCCCTGGAGACCGTCGAGGAGATCGTGGCGTCGATCGAGGGAAACGTCGTCGTCGCCAATGTGAACTCGACGACCCAGTCGGTGATCGGCGGACCCTCCGACGCGGTGATCGTCGCCGAGGAAGCCTGCCGCGACCGAGGGCTCTCCACGGCCCGCCTGCCGGTCAGCCACGCCTTCCACACCTCGATCGTCGCCCCGGCCAGCGAGCCCCTGCGCCAGACCCTCGATCGCCTGGGCCTGCGGCCCCCCGAGCTGCCGATCATCTCCAACGTCACCGGCGACTTCTACCCGACCGGTCCCGACGTGGTTCCCGAGATGCTCGACCTGCTCGCCCGTCAGGTCGCGTCGCCGGTGCAGTTCGTCGATGGGCTCCGCCGCCTCGCCGACGAAGGTGCCCGGGTGTTCGTCGAGGTAGGCCCGAAGTGGGCCTTGCGGGGCTTCGTCGCCGACGTCCTCGGTGACGATCCCCGGGGGATCGTCACCCTTTGCACCAACCACCCCAAGTCCGGAGACCTCGTGAGCTTCAACCAGGCGTTGTGCGGCCTCTACGCAGCCGGGCTCGGCAACGGCACGGTGGAGGAACCGGCGCCGGTGGCGGCCTCCGCGCCGGCGTCGGTCGCGCCCGTCGTGCAGGCGCCGGTGGTGCAGGCGCCGGGGGCGACCGCACCGGTTGCCCAAGGTCCCACCCCGGCGACGCCTCGCACCGGGGCGGTGGCCGACGAGCAGGTGTTCGTCGAGCTCGGCCACGCCTTCGCCGACTTCCTCGATCGCGGGCGGGCGATCTACGCAGGGGCCACCGACCCGCTCGCTTCGCGTCGCGGTGGGGACGGCGTTCGGGACCTCGCCGAGCCGGTGGTCATCTCCGGTGCCGCCCTCGGCACCCCCGGCACGCCGCGGATCTTCGACGACGCCAACCTCGGTCTGCTGCTCAATGGCGAGCAGTTCATCGACGCCATCCCCATGCGCATCCGCAACGAGATGCTCGAGCACCGCATCACCCGGTTGGTCAAGAGCGAGCAGGGCGCAACGTTCGAGACGATCGACAGCGCGAACGACGTGCTCAAGCTCGCCGCCCGGGGGGGCGACCTCGACCTCGCCGCGGACTTCGGCGTCGACGCCGACCGGGTGACGGCCTACGGGCGCACGACGCAACTCGCCATCGGTGCCGGCTTCGACGCCCTGCGCGACGCCGGCATCCCGTTGATGATGCGGTACAAGACCACCCACCTCGGGACGCAGCTGCCGGAGCGGTGGGGCCTGCCCGACGAGTTGCGCGACGACACCGGCGTGATCTTCGCGTCCGCCTTCCCGGGGGTCGAGGAGTTCGCCGCCGAGGCCCACGCGTTCGCCGCCGACCGGACCCGTCGCGAGGAGCGGGTGGAGCTCGAGGCCATCCGGGCCCGCCTGGTCGAGGTCGCCGGCGCCGAGGTGGCCGTCGAGGAGATCGACCGGCGCCTCCACGATCTCCGCAAGCTCACCGACGACGAGCCGTACAGCTTCGACCGCCGGTTCCTGTTCCGGGTCCTGTCGATGGGGCACTCGCAGTTCGCCGACCTGATCAGCGCCCGCGGCCCCAACACCCAGATCAACTCGGCCTGTGCCAGTACCACCCAGGCCGTGGCCCTCGCCGAGGACTGGATCCGTGCCGGCCGGTGCCGACGCGTCATCGTGGTGGCCGCCGACGACGTCACCTCCGACGAGCTGCTGGGCTGGATCGGCTCCGGCTTCCTCGCCACCGGCGCGGCGGCCACCGACGACGACGTTACCGAGGCGGCGCTCCCGTTCGACCGTCGCCGCCACGGGATGATCCTGGGCATGGGCGCCGCGTCCATCGTGGTCGAGGCGGCCGACGCGGCACGGGAGCGGGGCGTGCAGCCGATCTGCGACGTCATCGCGACCGCCACCGCCAACAGCGCCTTCCACGGCACCCGCCTCGACGTCGATCACATCGGCGACGTCATGGAGAGGCTCGTCGCCGACGCCGAGGCCAGCACCGGCATCGACCGCCATGCCATGGCGCCGGCGATGGTGTTCGTGTCCCACGAGACCTACACCCCGGCTCGGGGCGGCAGCGCGTCGGCGGAGATCTTCGCCCTCCGGGGTGCCTTCGGCGCCGATACCGACCGCATCGTCATCGCCAACACCAAGGGCTTCACCGGCCACCCGATGGGCGTCGGCCTCGAGGACGTCGTGGCCATCAAGGCGCTCGAGACCGGCGTCGTCCCCCCGGTCGCCAACCATCGAGAGACCGATCCCGAGCTCGGCACCCTCAACCTGTCCAAGGGGGGGTCCTATCCCGTCGAGTACGCGCTGCGCCTGGCCGCCGGGTTCGGCTCGCAGATCTCGATGGTGCTGTTCCGCCGCACACCGATGCCCGACGGCCGACGGCGGCGCACCGACGAACTCGGCTACGCCTCCCGCGTCGTCGATCCGGCCGCCTTCGCCCGATGGCTGGCACGGATCAGCGGAGACCCGGCGGCCGAGCTCGAGGTGGCCCAACGACGGCTCCGGCTGGTCGACCACGGCCCGGCCGCCCTCCCGGCGACGGCCCCTGCGGCCCGCTCGGAGCAGGCTGCCGGCACCGCGCCGGCAGCATCGACGACCTCGGCTCCGCCGATGGCGGCGGAACCGGTCGCCGCGCCGATCGCACCCGCCGCGCCTGAAGATGCGGTGGCCGATCGGATCGTGGCGCTGGTGGCCGAGCAGACCGGCTACCCCGCAGAGATGCTGGCCATGGACCTCGACCTCGAAGCCGACCTGGGCATCGACACGGTCAAGCAGGCCGAGCTGTTCGCCCGGATCCGCGACGAGTACGGCATCGAACGCGACGACAAGCTCAAGCTGCGCGACTACCCCACCCTCAGCCACGTCCTCGGCTTCGTGCGCGACCGCGCCGGTGGCGCTGCCGGCCAGGCCGAGCCGGCAGTCGGCGACGAAGTCGAGCCGGCAGTCGGCGACGACGTCGAGCTGGGCGACGGTGAGCCGATCGAGGGCTTTCCCCGCCGGGTCCCGGTCGTCACCCTTCGCCCGGCGCTCGATCGCTGCGCGCCCACCGGCGTCGCCCTCGGCGCGGGCAGCCGGGTGGTCGTGATGGCCGACAGCGGTGGTGTGGCCCCCGTTCTCGTCGAGGCGCTCCACCATCTCGGCGCCGAGACGCTCGTGGTCGACGATGCCCCCGACGACGACGCTCTGGTCGCGCGGTTGGAGGGCTGGCGGGACTCGGGCCCCATCACGGGCGTCTACTGGCTCCCCGCCCTCGACGACGAGGGACCCCACGCCGACCTCGACCTCGCGGCCTGGCGCGAGGGACTCCGGGTGCGGGTCAAGCTGCTGGCGGCCGCCATGCGCGCCGTGTACGACGACGTGGCGGCGTCGGGCACCTTCCTCGTGTCCGCCACGCGCCTCGGAGGCCAGCACGGCTACGGCCCTGCGGGCGCCAGCGCGCCGATGGGCGGCGCCGTCACCGGCTTCACCAAGGCGTACGCCCGCGAGCGTGCCGACGCGCTGGTCAAGGCCGTCGACTTCGGCTCCGGCGCCGACGCGTCCTCCGTCGCCGAGGGCCTTGTCGCCGAGGTGCTCCACGACCCCGGAGCCGTCGAGATCGGCTACGAGGGCGGCCAGCGCTGGAGCGTCGCCCTCGCCGCCGAACCCGCCGTCGACGGAGGCCCGGAACGGTCGCTGACCGCCGAGAGCGTCTTCGTGGTCACCGGCGCGGCGGGCAGCATCGTGTCGGCGATCATCGCCGACCTGGCGGCAAGTGGCGGCACGTTCCACCTGCTGGACCTCGTCGGCGAACCCGACGCCGCCGACGCCGACCTCGACCGCTTCGTGACCGATCGCGACGGGCTCAAGTTCGAGCTGGCCGAGCGCATCACCGCAGCCGGCGAGCGCGCCACCCCGGCGCTCGTGGAGCGCGAGCTGGCCCGGTTGGAGCGGCTCAGGGCAGCCGCCGACGCCATCGCCGCGGTGCGGGCCTCCGGTGGCACCGCTCACTGGCACCAGGTCGACCTCACCGACGGCGACGCCGTCGGTGCCGTGATGGACCAGGTGCGAGCCGAGCACCGGCGCGTCGACGTGCTGCTGCACTGCGCCGGCCTGGAGATCAGCCACACGCTCGACGACAAGTCGACCCGGGAGTTCGACCTCGTGTTCGGCGTCAAGAGCGACGGCTGGTTCAACCTGGTCCACGGGCTGGGCGACCTCGAGCTCGGCTCCGCCGTGGTCTTCAGCTCGATCGCCGGTCGCTTCGGCAACGGGGGCCAGACCGACTACAGCGCGGCCAACGACCTCCTGTGCAAGAGCGTGTCGAGCTTCCGCACCACCCGCCCGCAGTCGAGGGGGATCGCCATCGACTGGACGGCGTGGGCGAGCATCGGGATGGCGAGCCGCGGATCGATCCCGAAGATGATGGCCGTCGCCGGCATCGACATGCTCCCGCCGGAGGTCGGCGTACCGGCCGTCCGTGGCGAGGTGACCGCCGCAGGCCCCGGCCGCGAGGTCGTCGTCGCCGGAAGCCTCGGGGCGCTCCTGGCCGAATCCGACGCCGGCGGTCTCGACCCCGAGGCCGCCCGCTCGGCCCTCGACGAGGGGTCGCGGCCCATGCTCGGGACCTTCACCGGATGGACCTCGGCCGACGGCCTGGCGGTGCGCACCACACTCGATCCCCTCGAGCAGCCGTTCCTCGACCACCACCGCATCGACGGCACCGCCGTGCTCCCGGGGGTGATGGGCATCGAAGCGTTCGCCGAGATCGCGGTCGCGGCAGCTCCCGGATGGACCCTTGCCGCCGTCGAGGATGTCGCCTTCCTGGCGCCGTGCAAGTTCTTCCGTGACGAGCCCCGCACACTCGAGCTGGCAGCTCGGCCCTGCCGGGTCGACGACGACCTGGTGGCCGGCTGCCACCTGCAGGCGCGCCGGGCCCTCGTCAACCAGCCCGAGCAGGTCACCACCCACTTCACGGGGCAGGTCCGGTTGTCGAGGACCCCGGGGTCGCCTCTGCGAGCCGATCCCCCCGGCGAGGCGGGCGACGCGGTCGTCGTCGCTGCGGACGACATCTACCGCGTCTACTTCCACGGCCCGGCCTACCAGGTCCTCGACACCGCCTGGCGCGACGGCGAACGCGTCATCGGCCGGCTGGCGGAGGACCTCCCTGCCAACCACCGACCCGACGGTGCCCCGCTCCTCGTGGACCCGCGACTCGTCGAGCTGTGCTTCCAGACCGCCGGCATCCTCGAGCTCGGGACCACCGGCGCCCTGGGCCTCCCGCACCGCGTCGGGCGCATCGCCGTGTTCGACGTCCCCGAGCCGGTCGGGCGTTGGCACGCCGTGGTGCGCGCCCGGGGCGACGGGTGCGGCGTCGATGCCGTCGTGGTCGACGACGACGGGCAGGTCCGCATCGCCCTCGAGGCCTATGAGACCGTCGCGCTGCCGGCCGCGCTCGACGACGAGGCGCTCGCACCTCTCCAGCGGGCCATGCGATGACCGAAGCGACGGGCTCGCTCGCCCGGATCGCCATCGTCGATCCGGGGGAGCGGGCGCTGCGCTTCATCCACGCGGTGCGCGCCTACCGACGCGAACATCGCCGCGAGCTGCGCGTCGTCGCGCTGTACGGCGACGACGATGCGAAGAACCTTTGGGTGCGCGAGGCCGACGAGTCCGTCCGCGTCGGCGGTGGCGGGTGGAGCGACGCCGGTGCCGCCGAGCAGGCACTGGTGGCGGCCGCCGTCGACGCCGTCTGGGACGGCACGGCGTCGCTGGACCTCCGGCCGGTCCTCGCCGGCTGCTGCGAGCGCCTCGGCCTGCGGCGCGTCGGTGCCGCATCGGCCCCGCGGACGAACCCGGCGACCTCCGATCCCGGGCCAGCAGCCGGCGGGCCCGACACACCGTCCATCGAGGTGCACGCGGTTGTCGACAGCCACGGGAGCGCATGGGTCGGCGGAGCTTGCAGCCGGGCCGGGCTCGTCGAGTCGGCTCGCCTCACCCCGGCCGTGGAACAGCACGTGCTCGCCGAGGCCCGCCGCGTGCTCGCCAACGCCGGCCCGGGCGGCTGTTCGGTGGCCTTCGACGCCGCTGCCGACGGAACGTGGTCGGTGACGGACGTGCGACCCGGCCTCGACATCGGGCACACCGTCACCGAGATGACAACCGGGATCGACCTGGTGAAGCTCCAGATCCACGTGGCCGACGGGGGCCGGTTGGACGAGCCACCCGCAGCGCCGACCGGTCACGCCATTGCCGTGCAGTTGCGCGCCGAGGACGCCGAGCGCCGGCAGCCGCTCGAGGAAGGGCGGATCGCCCTGCTGCGCCTGCCCGGCGGGCCCGGCGTCCGGTTCGACCGTGCCGTGGCCCAGGGCGACGTCCTCACCGACAGGGGTGACGGGACGATCGCGACGATCACGGCATGGGGCCGTGACCGCGACGAGGCCGGCTCGCGCCTCGGCCTGGCACTGGAGGAGACCGTCGTCGTGGTCGAGGGCGGCTCGACCAACCGCGGGGCCCTCCTGAACCTGCTGTCGCCGGGGGCCGACGCCGCGGACAGGTCGGGCGCGGCGGACGCCTCGGACGGCGCTCAGGCGCACCCGGCGGGCGCGGCGATGGCCCTCGTCGTCGCCGCCATCGACGGCTACGACAGCGAGCTCCTCGGCGCCCACGCCAGCTTCTTCGCCTGGGGCCGACGCGGGCGGCCGCAGGTGCCGAGCGCGACATCACGGCGCCTCGAGCTGCGCTATCGCGGCCACCGCTACGTGGTCGACGTGTCGCGCACGGGGCCGGCCCACTACCGCGTGCGGATGGGCGACGCCCACCTCGACGTCGAGCGCCGCCACACGGGCTTGTTCGAGAGTCGGATGACCGTGGCCGGTGCCGTCCTCCGGGTCGTGTCGTCGACCTCGGGCTCACGCCACGACGTCGAGGTCGACGGTGCCGCCCACCAGTTCGTCCGCGACGACGCCACCCTCGTCCGCGCTCCGATGCCCGGGGTCATCGCCACGGTGTTCGTCGCAGCGGGTGATCGCGTCGACGTCGGCGATCCCGTCGCTGTCATCGAGAGCATGAAGCTCGAGACGGTCGTCACCATCGAAGCGGCCGGCCGCGTGCACGACGTGCTCGTCACCGCCAACCAGCAGGTACCGGCCGGGGCGGTCCTGGTCCGGCTCGACGACCCCGATGCCGCCGAGGCCGCCGAGGCCGGCTTCGGGCTGCCCGCCGCCGTCGGGCCGCCGAAGGGCACGGTCGTCGAACGTTGCGACGCCGACCTGCTCACCCTGAGCAACCTGGTGCTCGGCTACGACGTCGAGCCCGCCGACGCCCGTGCCGCAGTCGACGACCTCGCCGGCGTGTACGCCGAGCTGGGCGGCGATCCCGACGTCCTCCGCCGCGAGATCGCTCTCGTCACGCTGTTCGCCGACCTGCGGGTGCTCTTCCGGAGTCGCCACGATCTCGATGACGGCGACCTCACGGTGCGCAGCCCCCAGGAACACTTCCTCGCCTACCTCCGCTCCCTCGACGCCGAGCGCGAGGGCCTGCCGAGCCGGTTCGTGGCCGACCTCCATCGAGCGCTGGCGCACTACCGCGTGCAGTCGCTCGATGCCGGTTCCAAGCTGCAGGACGCGCTGTACTGGATCTTCCAGTCGCAGCAGCGCGTCGCGGCGCAGCTACCGGTTGTCGTAGCCGTGCTCGAGCACTGGCTACAGGAGGCCGAGCCGGGCGGCGACGCCCTTCGGGAATGCCTCGACCATCTCATCGCCGCCACTGTGCACCGCCACCCCGTCATCGCCGACCTGGCGCGCGAGGTGCGGTTCCAGCGCTTCGACGAGCCGGTGCTGGCCCGGGTCCACCAGGACGAGTACGCCGAGGCGGAGGCGCACCTCGCCGCGCTGGGTGCGAGCGCCGGGGCTGAACGCGCCGCGCACGTCGACGCACTGGTGGGCTGCCCCCGACCCCTGGCCCCGACCCTCCTCGGCCGCATGTCCGAGACGCCGGAGCCCGAGCAGTGGGTGGCGCTCGAGGTCATGACCCGCCGCTACTACCGGGCCCGGGACCTGCGCGAGGTGGCGGCCATGGCCGAGGTCGGGTTCCCCATGCAGCGGGGCACCTACGACGGCGAGGATGGTGCCCCCGTCCACGTCCTCACCGCCACCGGCCCGATCGAGGACCTCACCGCCATGCTCGCCGCCGCCGCGAGCACCGCGCACGCGATGGCGGGGGGCGAGACCGTCGTGCTCGACCTGTACGCGTGGTCGCAGGCGCAGCTCGCCACCGACGACGACCTGGCTGAGTCGTTCCGCGCCCTGCTCGACGGGTCATCGCTGCCGGAGACCGTGCGGCGCGTGGTCCTCGTAGCCGGCCGGCCCGGATCCCAGCGCATGAGCTCCCTTCGCCACTACACCTACCGCTGGTCGGCGGAGGGCTACGTCGAGGACGGGTTCCTGCGCGGGTTGCACCCCCTGATGGCCACCCGGCTACGCCTCTCCCGGTTGCGGAACTTCTGGATCGAACCGCTGCCAGCGCCCGACGACGTCTACCTCTTCCACGGCAGGGCCAGGGAGAACGCCGACGACGAGCGGCTGTTCGTCCTCGCCGAGGTCCGCGACCTCACCTCGGTCCGCGACGCCGTCGGCCGCGTCATCGCGCTACCGCAGCTCGAGCGCGTGTTGGTCGAGGCCCTCGCCGCCGTCCGTGAGTTCCAGGCACCCCGTCCTCCGGAGCAGCGCCTCCAGTGGAACCGGGTCGTGCTGCACGTGTGGCCACCGCTGTTGCTCGACCTCGACGACGTCCAAACGGTCGCCCGCCGGCTGGCTCCGGCCACATTGGGCCTCGGCCTCGAGCAGATCGAGGTGCACTGCCGCCGCCCGGACCCCGCCGACGGCGAGCTGAGGAACCGAGTCCTCCGCCTCTCCAACCCCGCCGGAGCCGGCTTGGTGCTCACCGAGCGCGAGCCGTCGACCGAACTGCTCCAGTCGCTCGACGAGTACACCCGGAAGGTGGTGCAGGCCCGGCAACGGGGCACCGCCTATCCCTACGAGATCGTCGACATGGTCACCGCACCCAAGGCGGGCGGCCGGATCGAGATCACCGGCGGGTCCTTCACCGAGTACGACCTGGAGGGCGAGCGCCTGGCGCCCGTTTCCCGCCCTCGGGGGGAAAACAGCGCGGCGATCGTGGTGGGTGTCGTCCGAAACCTCACCGATCGCCACCCCGAGGGCATGGACCGCGTCACCCTGCTCGGTGACCCCACCCGCGCGCTCGGCTCCCTGGCCGAGCCCGAGTGCCGCCGCATCATCGCCGCCCTCGACCTAGCCGACGAGCTGGCCGTGCCCGTCGACTGGTTCGCGCTCTCGGCGGGGGCGAAGATCGCCATGGACAGCGGCACCGAGAACATGGACTGGATCGCCGCCGTGCTGCGGCGCATCATCGAGTTCACGCAGCGTGGCGGCGCCGTGAACGTGGTGGTGACGGGCATCAACGTCGGCGCCCAGCCCTACTGGAACGCCGAGGCCACGATGCTCATGCATACGCAGGGGATCCTGGTCATGACGCCCGACTCGGCGATGGTGCTGACGGGCAAGCAGGCCCTGGACTACTCGGGAGGGGTGTCGGCCGACGACAACTTCGGCATCGGCGGCTACGAGCGGATCATGGGGCCGAACGGGCAGGCCCAGTACTGGGCGCCGGACCTCCACGGAGCGATCGGGGTCCTCCTCGCCCATCACGCCCACGTCTACGTGGCGCCCGGCGAGCGGTTCCCCCGGAAGGCCGCGACGAGCGATCCGATCGAGCGTGACGTGCGCGTGCACTCGCACCACATCGATGGGAGCCCGTTCACGACCGTCGGCGACATCTTCTCGAACCGCACCAACCCCGACCGGAAGATCGCCTTCGACATCCGGACGGTGATGTCCACCGTCGCCGACCAGGACCATGAGCCACTCGAGCGGTGGCCGGCGATGCGAGACGCCGACACGGCCGTCGTGTGGGACGCGCATCTCGGCGGCCATCCGGTCGCCATGCTCGGCATCGAGTCGAGGCCGCAGCCCCGCCGAGGATCGGTGCCCGCGGACGGCCCCGACACCTGGTCGTCGGGGACGCTCTTCCCGCTGTCCTCGAAGAAGGTCGCCCGCGCCGTCAACGCCGCGAGTGGCAACCGGCCACTGGTCGTGCTGGCCAACCTGTCGGGCTTCGACGGATCGCCCGACTCCATGCGCTCGCTCCAGCTCGAGTACGGCGCGGAGATCGGCCGGGCGGTCGTCAACTTCCGCGGGCCGATCGTGTTCTGCGTGATCTCCCGCTACCACGGTGGCGCCTTCGTAGTGTTCTCCCAGGCGCTGAACGACGACCTGGAGACGATCGCCGTCGAGGGCTCGCGGGCGTCGGTCATCGGCGGCGCCCCCGCGGCTGCCGTGGTGTTCGCCGGCGAGGTGAAGCGGCGGGCACGCAGCGACCCCCGCGTCGTCGAGCTCGAGGAGCTGGCCGGCGACGCCGAGGGGGCCGAGCGGGCGCGCCTCCGCGCCCGCCTGGCCGAGGTCGCCGACGCCGTGCGCTCGGAGAAGCTGGGTGAGGTGGCGGCGGAGTTCGATCACGTGCACAGCGTCGACCGGGCGCTCGCCATGGGTTCGGTCCGCCTGCTGATCCCGGCGGAGCGGCTGCGCCCCGCGCTCGTCGAGGCCGTCGAGCGAGGCATCGCCAGGGTGCTCGCCCGCGGCTGAGCGCACGGCGCAACTGGCAGCGCTCGGCGCACTGGCAGCGCCAGCCGCGCCAGACGCGGCCGGCGCTGCCAGTCAGTAGGTTCGTGGAGACACGACGCACACAGTCGGAGGTATCGATGGTCGACCTGTCCTCGCTTGGGATCACGAACGTTGGCGCCGTCCACCACAACCTCTCGACGCCGGCTCTATACGAGAAGGCGATCCGACGACGGGAGGGATCCGTCTCCCACCTCGGCCCGCTCGTGGTGCGCACCGGCCAGTACACGGGCCGCTCGGCCGACGACAAGTTCATCGTGAGCGAACCGTCGAGCGTCGACCACGTCTGGTGGGGCAAGCACAACAAGCCCTTCGACACCGAGCACTTCGAGCTCCTGAAGATCCGCCTCCAGGCGTACCTCCAGGGCCGCGACATCTTCGTCCAGGACTGCTATGCCGGCGCCGATCCCGAGCATCGTCTCCGGCTCCGCGTCATCACGGAGACCGCGTGGCACAACATGTTCGCCCGCGACATGTTCCTGCGGGAGCTCGACCCGGATGTCCTGGCGAGCTTCGAGCCGGATTTCGTGGTCATCCACTGCCCCCAGTTCCACGCCATCCCCGAGGTCGACCACACCAACAGCGAGGTGTTCATCCTTCTGAGCTTCGAGCAGCGGCTGGTGATCATCGGTGGCACGAGCTACGCGGGAGAGATCAAGAAGGCCGTCTTCACGGTGATGAACTACCTGCTGCCGCAGCGCGGCGTGCTGGGAATGCACTGCTCGGCGAACCAGGGTCCCAACGGCGATGTAGCGATCTTCTTCGGGTTGTCCGGCACCGGCAAGACGACCCTGTCCGCGGACCCCGATCGGGCGCTGATCGGCGATGACGAGCACGGCTGGAGCGAACGCGGCATCTTCAACTACGAGGGTGGCTGCTACGCGAAGGTGATCCGCCTGTCACCGGAGGCGGAGCCGGAGATCTACGAGACGACGCGGCGATTCGGCACGATCCTCGAGAACGTGTCGATGAACCAGGCCACCCGTCGCCTCGACCTCGACGACGACAGCCTCACGGAGAACACCCGCGCCGCCTACCCGATCACGCACCTGCCGAAGATCGTGCGCGACGGCATCGCCGGCCATCCGTCGAACGTGATCATGCTGACGGCCGACGCCTTCGGCGTACTGCCACCGATCGCCAAACTCACCCCGGCCCAGGCGATGTACCACTTCATCTCGGGGTACACGGCCAAGGTCGCCGGCACCGAGCGGGGAGTCACGGAGCCCACGGCCACGTTCTCGGCGCTGTTCGGTGCGCCGTTCATGGCCCTGCACCCCACCGTCTACGCCGAGCTGTTCGGCAAGCTGATCGCCGAGCACGACGTGGACTGCTGGCTGGTCAACACCGGATGGACGGGAGGGGCCTACCCCGAGGGTCAGCGCATCAAGATCGCCTACTCGCGGGCGATGGTCCGGGCGGCGCTCTCGGGGGCGTTGGACGACGTGCCCTTCAAGCCAGACCCGGTGTTCGGGCTCGAGATCCCGCAGCAATGCCCGGGCGTGCCGGACGAGGTGCTGGTCCCCCGCGACACCTGGGCCGACCCGAGCGCGTACGACACCAAGGCACGGCAGCTGGCGGCGATGTTCACCGCGAACTTCGCCGAGTACGCCGCCGCAGCCTCCCCGGAGGTGCGCGCAGCCGGCCCCCTGACGCCGTAGCCCGCCGGTCGCGCTGGGTGTGGCCCCGAGCCGCTCCACCTGGTAAGTGTTACTACATCGAACTCACTTGATACATCGAATCCGTTTGATGTATCCTCCGTCTCGTGCCGTCCGCCATCGGAGCTCACCACGGAGTAGGAGCGACGCAGCCGCCGGAGATCCTCGTGCTGCTCGGCGATCCGCTGCGGTGGCAACTGGTCGTCGAGCTCGGGCGCAGCGATCGCCGAGTCGGGGAGCTCGTCCAGCTCGTCGGGAAGCCGCAGAACCTCGTCTCCTACCACCTGGCGGAGCTCCGACACGCCGAAATCGTCAGCGCCCGCCGAAGCTCCGCTGACGGCCGCGACGTCTACTACCGGGCCAATCTGTTCCGCTGCCGGTACCTTCTCGGCGAGGTCGGGCTATCGCTCCATCCCGGGCTCTCGCTCGCGCCGGTACCACCGGACGACGTCGAGCCACGACGGGCTCGACCGCGACTCCTGTTCCTGTGCACTGGAAACAGCGCCCGCTCGCAGATCGCCGAAGCCCTCGTCGAACACCGATCGGCGGGCACCGTCGAAGCTCGCAGCGCCGGTAGCCATCCCAAGCCGCTGCACCCGAACGCGGTGCGGGTCATGGCCGAGCGCGGCGTCGACATCTCCGGCCACCCGACGAAGTCGCTCACCCGCTTCACCCGCAGCCGCTTCGATCGGGTCATCACCCTC
>Ga0268386_10001238_pt1 | contig 17481 bp, 10 predicted proteins | sample RVTome_15_FD_200260 | JGI IMG/M metagenome (GOLD analysis project Ga0268386, IMG submission 200260) | Soil microbial communities from uranium-contaminated site in the Upper Colorado River Basin, Wyoming, United States - RVT150D86... ...
ACCACCGACCCGCGCTCTCGAGGTTTTCGAATGCCGCACGCACGCCACCACGGCGCAGGCGTCGTGCCTTGACGGCGGCCGGCGCGATCAGCGCGCGCAGCCCGGCGAAGCCGTCGGAGGTGATGAGCCCGTGGCTGACCAGCTCGCCCAGCGCCGCTTCCACTTCGGTGCGCAGCAGGCCGCTGTCGGCGACGAGGTCCACGAAAAACGACGCACCGTGTTCGCGCAGTACCCCGAGCAGGACCGTCGCAGCCGCCGACAGCTCAGGCGGATCGTTCGCCGGCGCCTGCCAGTGGGCGGCCGCCTCGCGCAGCAGCAGCACCATGGGCGTGGCTCGTACCGGCCCCGCGCGGCGCGCCTCGCCGCCTTCCGGGAGGCGCTGCCAGACGATCCGGCCGCTGCCGCAGAGCTGGTCCAGCCACGCCGGATCGTAGCCACGCAGGCGCGCCGGGAGCACTTCCGACTCCCATGCCGCGGCCGCGACCGGGTAGCCCTCGAGCTGCGCCAGCACCGCCTCGAGGGCCGCCGGACCCTCGCGCTGTTCCGCCCCGGTCAGCCCCTGCCATTCGAACAGGAAGCGCATGAGCGCCGCCGGCGATACGGGCTCGAACTCCGCGCGGCGGCGGTCGCGGGTGTAGCGGTGAATGCGCGCGAGGCGCCGCCGCTCGCACCACTCGACGCGCCCCGACGCGGTGAAATTGCCCTGCATCGCATACCCCTGGCTTTCGAGCGCGGCCAGGGCAGCCGCGGCCTCCACCGGGCTGGCGCCGAGGGGAGCGGCAAGCTCGTCCTGCGTCACCGGGCCGTACAGCTCGAGGCGACTGCGAAACAGCTCGCGCAGCGCGGTCTCCCGGTCGGTTTCGGCCCCCAGCGCTGGCGCATCGCCGTGCACTTCGAATCCCGGCAGTGCGGCGCGTAGCTCGGCGAGCCGCTCGGCCGGGACCCAGAGGTCCTCGCGCGGCGCCTCGGCCGGGAGGTCCCGCGGAGCGGCGGGAGGGAGGAGCCGCGCCACGCGGCGGGTGGCCAGCAGGGCCTGCATCGCCGCGCTCCACGGCTGCGCCTCCGCCCCGGTCAGAAAGCCGTGCACGACCAGCGCATCGTGCAGTTCGTCCTCGCCGGACGGATCGGGCCACATCTCCGTCCGCACCCGCGCGATCGCCTCGGGGTCGAGACGACCGAGATCGGACGCCGAGCGCGGCTCCAGCAGCCCGCGCGTGCGCACGGCCAGCGTGCGCCGCTCCTCCGCCGCACCGTCGTCCAGGAAGGCGTAGGGTCGTGCGTTGACGATCGCCTCGGAGAGCGGCGAGGGCGCCGTCAATTCGCGGCAGACGATTCCCACGGCACCGGACTCGATCCCCTCGAGCAGGGCGAGCAGGCCGTCCACGTCCATGACCTCGTGCAGGCAGTCGTCCAGGGTCTGGCGCACGAGAGGGTGGTCCGGCACGTCGCGATGCCCGGGCAGGTTGTCCTGGCAGGCAATGGCATCCGGAAACGCGTGCGCAAGCAGGTCTTCCGCATCCGAGCGCTGGAACTGCGGTGGAACCCGCTTGCCGTTGCGGTTGCGCGCCACCGCCAGCGCGACCGACGCGACCCACCGCCAGCGCGTGGGGAACATCGGCGCCTGCAGGACAGCCTGCACGAGCACGTCCCGCGCGCTGCCCGAATGCAGGAACGCCTTCACGTCCTCCAGCGGAAAGCTGTGCGTGGGGCCGAGCGACAGGACCAGCGAGTCGTCCAGTGCTGCGGCCTGCAGTTCGAAGTTGAACTGCCGGCAGAAGCGCTTGCGCAGCGCGAGCCCCCACGCGCGCATCACACGCGAGCCCAGCGGCGCGTGGATCACGAGATGCGTGTCGCCGACCTCGTCGAAAAAGCGCTCGAACACGATCGTGCGCTGCGTCGGCAGCACGCCGAGCGCCGAGTGGGCCGCGGCAAGGTACCTGGCGAGCTGTCCGGCGGCGGAGGGCGCGAGCAGATACTCGCGCTCCAGCCAGGCCGTGCAGGCCTGAGCGCCGTCCGCGCCCTGCGCGGCCGCGTCGACGAGGATGCGATCCGCCTCCTCGCGCAGCCGCGAGACGGCCCGCGACAGCTCGTCGCTCCGGCCCGGAGCCTCGCCGAGCCAGAAGGGCATGTTCGGCGGCTGACCCTTCGCGTCCTCGACGATCACCCGGCCCATTTCGACCTTGAGAATCCGGTACGACGTGTTGCCGAGCTGGACGATGTCGCCTGGCAGGCTCTCGAACGCGAAGTCCTCGTTGAGCGTGCCGATGCGCAGCTCCTCGGGTGCCAGCACCACCTCGGAGTCGAACTGGTCGGGGATCGTGCCGGCGTTCAGGACCGATACAAGCCTGGCGCCACGCCGCCCGCGCAGCCTCCGGTTCACGGCGTCATAGTGCAGCAGCGCGCCGCGCCGGCCGCGCCGCGTGCTGTAGCCGTCCGCCAGCATGCGCACGACGTCCGCGAACTTTGCGAGCGTGAGATCGCGGTACGGCGCCGCGCGCCGAAAACAGCCGAACAGCTCCTCCAGTCCCCATTCGCGGCAGGCGACCTCCGCGACGATCTGCTGTGCCAGCACGTCGAGCGGTTCACGGGGTACGTGGATGCTGTCCAGCTCGCCGCGGTTCGCACAGTCCACCAGGGCGGCGCATTCCGCGAGGTCGTCCAGCGACTGGGGAAAGAGGCGCCCCTTGGGGATTGCGCGCACGGCATGGCCAGCCCGGCCCACGCGCTGCAGGAACGCGTTGACGGACCGCGGCGAGCCGATCTGGACGACGAGATCGACGTCGCCGATGTCGATGCCCAGCTCGAGCGACGAGGTCGCCACCAGCGCCTTCAGCTGTCCCGCCTTCAGCCGCTGCTCGGCGTGCAGCCGGTGCTCCTTCGCGAGGCTGCCATGATGCGAAGTGACGTGCTCCTCGCCGATGCGCTCCGCGAGATGGCGCGCCACGCGCTCGGCGAGCCTGCGCTGGTTCACGAAGATGAGGGTGGTGAGGTGCTCGTTCACGAGCTCTGCGAGCCGGTCGTAGACCTCCCCCCAGACCTCGTTGGCCATCACGGCCGTCAGCGGCGCCCGCGGCACCTCCAGCGCGATGTCGCGCCGGCGCGTGTGGCCGGCGTCGATGATCTCGCAGTCAGCGCCGGCGTCGTCGCCGCGCCCGCCCATCAGCAGGCGCGCCATCGTCGCGATCGGCTTCTGCGTCGCGGACAGGCCGATGCGCACCGGCGGCGTCGGACACAGCGCATCCAGCCGCTCCAGGGTCAGCGCGAGGTGCGCCCCCCGCTTCGTGCCGGCCACTGCGTGCAGCTCGTCGACGATTAAGCTGCGCGTCGAGCGGAGCATCTCGCGGCCCGATTCAGAGCTCAGCAGGATGAACAGCGATTCCGGCGTCGTTACGAGGATGTGCGGCGGAGAGCGGCGCATGCGCGCGCGCTCCAGCGCCGTCGTGTCGCCGGTGCGCACGGCATCGCGAATGGCCAGCTCCGCCAGTCCCAGCGACCGCACGCGCTTCTGGATGCCGGCCAGCGGCGCCTGCAGGTTCTTCTGGATGTCGTTAGACAGCGCCTTCAGCGGCGACACGTAGAGCACGTGCACCTCGTCTTCGAGCCCGCGCTCCACGCCCTCGATGACGAGATCGTTGATGGCGGCCAGGAAGGCGGCGAGCGTCTTGCCTGAGCCTGTCGGCGCGGTGATCAGTGCGTTGCGGTGCCGCGCCGTGACGGGCCAGGCCTGCTGCTGGACCGGCGTCGGCTGCCCGAAGGTGTCCGTGAACCAGTCCGCCACCGCCGGATGGAACAGCCCCGCCAGCGGCCCGTCGGCGGTGGGCCGGGTGACGAGGAGGGGAAGATGTTCCTGCGGCTTCATGGTGGCTAGCTTAGAACGAAAGCACTATCCGATCGTTCCCAGGGGCGGAGCCGTGCCGGCGCGTACGGCCTGGCGCCGCAAAAACCGCCAGCGGGACAATCACCTGCGCGCGGGTGGCCGCGGGACGAGCAGCCTTTAGAATATCCACCCCCGACGGCGGGCGCTGCGCGCCGCCGCTCCGTTCATGCCCAACCGGAGATTGCCTGTGAATCAGCCCCGTCGCGTTGCCATGCTCGTCCTGTTCGTGTCGGTCGCAGCCCTGTGGGGTTGCGGGCGCGGTCAGGAGACTGCCCGAGACGCCGCGGCCGCGAGAGATCCGGCACCTGCCACCGGCGCGGCGGCACAGGATCCGGCACCGGACGAGTTCAGCCCGACCGCCGTGAGTGCGGCGGACGCGATCGGCGCGGCCGAGATGAAAGAGTGGATTGGCGCACTCGCGGCCGACGACATGCAGGGCCGCGGGCCCGGCAGCGACGGCGACCGGAAGGCGCGTGACTATCTGGCGCGCGAGCTCGAGTCGCTCGGCTACGCGCCGGGCGGCCACGACGGCAGCTGGCAGCAGCCGTTCGAGCTCGTCGGCATCAACTCGCAGCAGCCGCCGACCTGGGAGTTCAGCGCGGGGGACGAGACGGTCACGCTCGAGCAATCGAGCGAGTTCATCGTCGCCAGCGGCGTGCAGCGGGAGCAGGCGAGCGTCGAGAACGCCGAGCTGGTATTCGTCGGCTACGGCATCCAGGCGCCGGAGTACGAATGGGACGACTTCAAGGGGCAGGACCTGACGGGCAAGGTGCTCGTCATGCTGAACAACGACCCGGACTGGGATCCGGAGCTCTTCGAGGGCGACACGAGGCTGTATTACGGGCGGTGGACGTACAAGTATGAAAGCGCTGCCGCGCAGGGCGCCGCGGGCGCCATCATCATTCATACCGAGGCGTCCGCGGGCTACCCGTGGCAGGTCGTGCAGACGTCCTGGACCGGCGAGCAGTTCGAGTTGCCGGCGGGCGAGGAGCCGCGCACGCAGTTCGAGGGCTGGGTGACGCAGGCGGCCGCCGGAAAGTTGTTGAGCTCGGCCGGCAAGAGCCTGGACGAACTCGTCGAGGCAGCGAGGAGCCGGAGCTTCGAGCCGGTGCCGCTCGGCATCAGGACTTCGCTGACGCTGGCCAACGAGCTGTCGATGACGGAGTCCGCGAATGTCCTGGGTCTGCTGCGCGGGGGCGACGAGGCGCTGGCCGACGAAGTCGTGCTCTACACGGCCCATCACGATCATCTGGGCGTCGGCACGCCCGATGCATCGGACGATCGCATCTACAACGGTGCGCGTGACAACGCCGCCGGGGTGGGGCTGGTGATGTCCATCGCCAAGGCATTTGCCTCGCTGCCCGAGCCGCCGCGGCGCTCGATCCTGATCGCGCTGGTCGGGGCGGAGGAGCAGGGCCTGCTGGGCTCGAAGTACTACGCACTGCACCCGACCGTCCCGCCGGGCCGGATCGCGGCGGTGATCAATTTCGACGCACCGAACATCTGGGGCAAGACGCGCGACGCCACCTACGTGGGCATGGGCAAGTCGTCGCTCGATCGGGTCGCGCAGGCCGCGGTGGCGCACCAGGACCGCACCGTCCACCCGGACCCGTTCCCGGATCGCGGCTTCTTTTACCGCTCCGACCAGTTCAGCCTGGCGCGCGTCGGCGTGCCGGGGCTCTACCTGAAGGGCGGCACCGACTTTGTAGGCAAGCCCGACGGCTGGGGGAGGGAACAGGTGGACGCCTACACGCGCCAGCACTACCACCAGCCGAGCGACGAGCTGAGCGAGGCCTGGAACTTCGACGGTCTCGTGCAGGATGCGCGTCTCGGCTTTCTGGCCGGGCTGATCGTGGCGAACCAGGACGAAATGCCGACCTGGAACCCCGGGGACGAGTTCGAGGCCGCACGGCAGGAGGCGCTTTCCGCGCTCGACTGAGACGGTGGCGCGACGCGCGACTACATTTCCCCTGCGCGGTCGCAGCTAAGCCGTGCCACCTCGCGCCAGCGGCGTGCATCTGCCGGACCCGAGGATTCGTATTTCCAGTCGAAATGCCGCGCGTCGATATTGTGAAAGGTGATGCGTGCCAGGTGAGCGCCATAGGCCTTCGACGGCGGGCGCTCGCCGTACATCAGGATCTCCCCGTCGCGATAGGTGGCGCGGAACGTGTCGAAATGGCTCTGCGTCGCAGTCGCCCACACCATCCGCCACAAGCCGGCTTCGACGTCGTAGATTCGCAGATTGGTGCCGACGGCCGCGTCGGGCCCGGCCTCCGTAGCAGGATGCCAGACGTCCTGTATGGCGTGGCCATCCAGCACGTAATACCAGGTCCAGGTCGCGAGGCCCGGTGATTTTTGCCACTTCCCGTCCGGCTGCAACGACTGGCCCGCGCATCGCCAACTGCCGACGAACTGGCCGTATTGTTCCAGTTCGTCCGGAGCCTCGGGATGCGCCCCCTGGGCGGACAGCGGGACAGGTGACGCCGGAGCCGCGGCCGCCGCGAGGCAGCCGAACGCGATCACGGCGCGATACGGTTTCAATGGATTCAATTTCATGTTCTTTCCTCCCATCGTCGCCCCTGGCCGGTGGTGCCTGTTGCTCTTCCGACCCGCATAAGGGCCGAGCGTTCCAGCCAGATGATTGCGCGAGAAATGCGGGCTAGACGTACGGCAGGGAGGTGAGCGACGAGTAGTGCTCGTTGAGGTCGTTGAGTCGCGCCATGTCATAGGCCGTGATGTCAAAATCGAAGACGCGGATGTTCTCTGCCAGGTGCCCGGGGCGATTCGCCTTCGGCAGGGGCACCGTGCCAAGCTGCAGGCTCCAGCGGATGAGCAGCTGGGCCGTGCTCTTGCCGTAAGTGTCCGCAATGGATGCCAGCTCCTCGTCGCGCAGCCGCCTGGCCCGCGTCAAGGGGCTATAGGCCTGGATGAGAATGCCGTTCCTGCGGCAGTAACCGAGCATCTCCGTGCTGTAGCCGAACGGCGACCACTCGATCTGGTTCACGGCGGGCGTTTCTCCGCTGGCCTCCGCCAGCTCACCGATCTGCTCGATCCTGTAGTTGCTGACGCCGATGTCCTTCGCCAGTCCATCGGCCTTCGCCCGCACGAGGCCCTCCCAGAGCTCAACGCCGGCGCGACGGCCGGGCGGACGGTGAATCAGCACCAGATCGGCATAATCCAGCCCCAGCTCCGCGAGATTGCTGCGGGTCGCCTGCCAGGCATCCTCGTCCTCCTCGACCTTGGCCACGACGTACACCGCGTCGCGATCGAGGCCGCTTTGCCGGAGCGCTGCGCCGATGCCCGGCTGCGTGCCGTAGTCCGCCGCCGTGTCGATCATGCGATAGCCGAGCTCCAGCGCGTGCAGCACGGCACCCGTAGTGTCGTGGGTCAGCTCCCACGTGCCCAGCCCGAGCACCGGCATTTCGTTGCCCGTGTGCAGGGCCAGGTTCGAGTCCGCGCGCATCGCCGCACCTCCCGCAGGATGACCATCGTCCCCGGCGCTGCAAGTTCGGTGCCGGCGGGCCGACGCCGCCGGCGCAGGCTCGCAGCATTTACTTGGCGGGTTGCGGATTCCTCACTGGAATCGGAATCAGCCCACCGCGGGGACGCCGTCGAAGAAGTCCACGAGGCCGGTCTGCAATGAATATTCGGCGCCGACGACCGCCAGTCCCTGCCCGGCGACGAGCTGCTCGAGGATACTGGAGCCGTGCCGCAAGTGATCCGCCGAGGCGCGAATATTCGCACGCACAGCGTGGCGCAGGAGCGTCTCGGGGCTGTGCCGCTCTTCCGTCTCGAGCAGCATCTCGACGGCCGGACGGATCCGGTCGACGATGGCGCGAAGGTTCGGCGAGCGCATCTCGCTCGGACGCTTCAGCTCTTCCAGCGTGGCCTCGACCGCACCGCATCCGGAATGCCCCAGCACCACGACCAGCCGCGAGCCGAAGCGCTCAGCCGCAAACTCGATGCTGCCGACCTGCGACGGCGCAACGATGTTGCCGGCTACGCGGATCACGAACAGATCGCCGAGCCCCTGCGCAAACACCAGTTCCGCGGGCACGCGCGAATCCGAACAGCCGAGAATGATGGCGAACGGGGCCTGGCCCTCCACCAGTTCGGCGCGGCGCGCGGCGCCGTGCAGCGCAAGCCCGGCCGCCATGTCGGACGCGTAGCGGCGGTTGCCATCCCGGAGGCGTTGCAGTGCGTCCACGGCCGGGATCATCGCTGTTTTCCCCATTGTCACCGGTGACTTGTTCGAGGACTGTCTGTACTTTGTCTGCCCGCACGCGTCAAACCCGGCGCGCGGCGGCGCACCAGGTCACGACGAGGGTTGCGACGATGGACACCGGCGAGCTGCGAGCCATTCAGGCCCCATTGAAGGAGCGCTATCGCGAGAATGCGGAGGCCGCGCTGGTCACGCTGCGGGCGCAGGGGCGCCTGGGCGAGGGCGTGACCTGCAAGGTCGACACGCGCGACGCGCTCGCCGTCGCGGGGCTGCATCCGGCGACGGGCGGCGACGGCACGGCACTCTGCTCGGGCGACATGCTCCTGGAGGCGCTGGTCGCCTGCGCCGGCGTCACGATGAACGCCGTCGCCACCGCGCTGCGGATCGACCTGCGCGATGCCTCGGTCCAGGCGGAGGGCGACCTCGATTTCCGCGGCACCCTCGGCGTGGCGAAGGAGGCGCCCGTGGGCTTCCAGAGCATCCGGTTGCGGTTCGTCCTCGACACCGACGCATCGGACGACGAGCTTGCGACGCTCCTGCGGCTCACGGAGCGGTACTGTGTCGTGTATCAGACGCTGGCCCGCCCGGCGTCGCTCTCGGCGACGTGCGAGCGCGGCGGAGCTCCATAGGCCGGGTTGAAGCGCAGCGGAAACCCGGCTGGTCGTCAGGGCCCGCGACTTCGTGTCGCGGCCGCGCAGAGCCGGGCATACTCCCTTCGCTCGCAAAAGGCAGACAGCTCGCTCAGGAAGCACGCCCGGCTCCACGACCGCTTGTGCTATCCACCGCTTCAACATCGGCGCGCCGACCTTCGGTGGTCGCCGATTGCCAGATCAGCTTGGGACGGGCCAGGCGAAAGTGCGGCGCTGGATCAACGACCTGATGCCGCTCGTCACCGACGATGCCGATCTGGTGGGCACGGAGGATCTCGCCTCGATGCGGACGACGGCGCGGCGCGAGCTGGTGCGTGGCGCTTCCCGCTAGTCCCTCAGCACGATGCGTGCATGACGTTCCTGCGTCCAGTACGACCACGCCAGGCCGGCAAGCACCACGAGCCGGTTCCTGAAGCCGATCAGGAAGTAGATGTGCGCGACGAGCCATAGCAGCCAGGCGGGGAAGCCCCACAGCCTGAAGCGGCCGAACACGGCCACCGCCGCCCTGCGGCCAATGGTGGCGAGCTGTCCGTAGTCGCGGTAGCGGAACGGTCGCGATGGCTCATGCTGCAGCGACCGGGCGACGTTGCGTGCGGCAAGTCGGCCCATCTGCTTCGCCGCGGGGGCGATCCCGGGGACTCCCTCCACGGCGGCCAGATCGCCGACGACGAAGACCTCGGGATGGCCGGGGATGCTCAGATCCGGCCTGACCTCGACCCGCCCGGCCCGGTCGAGCGGCACCCCGAGCGTGGCCGCCAGCGGCGAAGCAGAGACGCCCGCCGCCCACAGCACCGTGCGCGTCGCCAGCCGCTCGCCGCCGGCTTCCACGCCCTCGGCATCCGCATGCGTGACCTTGCGGTTCAGCCAGACCGTGACGCCGAGGCGCTCGAGCTGCAGCCTCGCTTTCTCCGACAGGTCGGGCGGGTACGTCGGCAGGACGCGGTCCGTGCCCTCGATCAGCATCACGCGCGCGGTGCGCGGGTCGAATTGCCGGAACTGGCCCGGCAGCGTGTGGCGGGCGATCTCGGCCAGCGTGCCAGCGAGTTCCACGCCCGTGGCGCCGGCGCCCACGATCGCGAACGTCAGCCAGGCGGCCCGGCAGGCCGGGTCGCTTTCGCGCTCGGCGTGCTCGAAGGCCAGCAGGATCCGGCGCCGGATTTCCAGCGCGTCGTCGAGCGTCTTGAGACCCGGCGCGTACAGCGCCCACTCGTCGTGGCCGAAGTAGCTGTGCGCAGCGCCGGTCGCCACGATCAGGTAGTCGTAGCAAAGCGCCTGCCCATCCTCGAGCGTTGCCTCTCGCCGCTCGGCGTCGATAGCGCGCACGTCGGCCAGCAGCACGCGGGCATTCTTCTGGCGGGCGAGAATCTGGCGGATCGGCGCCGCAATCGCGGGCGCGGACAGGCCGGCCGTCGCCACCTGGTAGAGCAGCGGCTGGAAGAGGTGGTGGTTCGCGCGATCCACCACGGTTACGTGCACTGCTGCGCGCGCCAGCGCGCGGGCGGCATAGAGACCGCCGAAGCCGCAGCCGACGATGAGGACGCGGGCTCGCATGGATTAGGTGTCTGGCGGCACGGGGCCGGGCGTTGCGGTCTTCTGCAAGCTCCGTGCCGTCAGCCTCGATATGGTGCGCCCGGCGCTCAACGGCGCTCTTTCTCATGCCGTGCCATGTAGCTCGTGAGGCTGTTTGCGAACGCCTGCCGATCGCGGGAGCTGAGCACGGCCGGTCCGCCGGTCGTGACGCCGCTGCCCCGCAGCTCCTCCATGAAGTTGCGCATGGACAGGCGCTCGCCGATGTTCTCCGTCGTGTAGAGCTCGCCGCGCGGATTCAGCGCGTGCGCCCCCTTCTCGACCACCGCCGCCGCGAGCGGAATGTCGGCGGTCACAACGAGGTGCCGGGGCTCGACGAGATCGACGATGCGTTGATCGGCGACGTTGAACCCCGCGCCAACCTGCACGAAGCGGATCCATGGAGAGGGCGGAATACGCATCGGGTGGTTCGCCACCAGCGTCACCCGCACCTGCGCCCGGTCGCCGGCGCGAAAGAGAATCTCCTTGATCGGAGCCGGGCAGGCATCGGCGTCGACCCAGATCTGAAGGGGCTCACTCAGTGTCCCGTCCCCCGTCGGCCTGCGGCGTGGGATTGCGCCGAACGCGCTTCTTCGCTCCGCCCGCCGCGCGGCTGATCTGGAGCTTCTGACCTCCGACCCGCACTTTCCGCAGGTGGCGGAAGATCTCCTTCGGCATGCCCGTCGGCAGGTCCACGAGGCTGTGGTCCTCGCGAATGACCACCCGTCCGATGTGCTTGCCGTCCAGGCCCGCCTCGTTGGCGATCGCGCCGACGATGCTGCCGACCTGGACGCCGTGCACGGATCCGACCTCGATCCGGTAGGTTTCCATGGCCGTTTCGGCGTCCTGCGCGCGCCCGCGGCCGGGCTCCGGGCGAGCTGGCGGCGGTGCAGGCGGCTCCGCATCGGCGGGCCGGCCCTGGCCACCGGCCGGTCGGACCCCGGCCGGCAGTCCATCGTCTGCCGCAGCGGCATGCGTCGGCCGCTCGGTCTTGCGTCGTCCGGCGTCCCGGCCCTGCGCCATGCTCGCCAGCGCCGCGGCGATCTCCATGGCGGGCACGTCGTGCGTGCTCTCCAAACGCTCGATCAGCGCCAGATACGGTTCGCCCTCGCCCGCGGCGAGGGCAGCGCGGATGCGCTCCTCGAAGCGCGCCGTACGCTGCTCCTGCACGTCTTCGATCGTCGGGAGCTGCATCGGCGCGATCGACTGGCGCGTTGCGCGCTCGATGGCCCGCAGCATGCTGCGCTCGCGCGGCGCGACGAACAGGATCGCCTCGCCGCTGCGGCCGGCGCGCCCGGTGCGACCGATCCGATGGATGTAGGACTCCGGGTCGTAGGGCACGTCGTAGTTCACGACGTGGCTGATGCGCTCCACGTCCAACCCCCGCGCCGCCACGTCCGTGGCGACGATGATGTCGATCTTGCCGGCCTTGAGCCGCGCGACCGTGCGTTCGCGCTGCGCCTGCACGATGTCGCCGTTCAGCGGCTCGACCGCGAAGCCCCGCGCCTCGAGGCGGCGGGCAAGTTCCTCGGTAGCGACCTTCGTGCGCGTGAAGACCAGCATGCCGTCGAACGGCTCGACCTCGAGTATGCGCGTCAGCGCGTCGAGCTTGTGCAAGCCGCTCACCACCCAGTAGCGCTGCCGGATCCCGCTCGCCGTGCTGGTGCGGCCCTCGATCGTGACTTCTGCCGGCTCGCGCAGGTGCTTCTGCGCGATCCGGCGCACCGCCGGCGGCAGCGTGGCGGAGAACAGCGCAATCTGCCGATTGGTGGGCGCCTGCTCGAGGATCCACTCGACGTCGTCGATGAATCCCATGCGCAGCATCTCGTCCGCCTCGTCGAGCACCAGGTACCGGAGCCCGCCAAGCTGCAGGGTTCCCCGCTTGATGTGATCCATGAGGCGGCCAGGCGTGCCGACGACGACATGCACGCCGCGGCGCAGGCTCTGCAGCTGCGGCTGGTAGCTCTGCCCGCCATAGATCGGCACGACGTGGAAGCCCTCGAGGTAGTTCGCATAGCGCTGGAATGCCTCGGCCACCTGGATGGCGAGCTCCCGCGTGGGCACGAGCACGAGCGCCTGCGGCGCGGACACCTGCAGGTCGATCTTCGACAGGATGGGCAGAGCGAAGGCGGCGGTCTTGCCGGTGCCCGTCTGCGCCTGGCCGACCACGTCGGTTCCTGCGAGCAGGTGCGGGATCGTCGCCGCCTGGATCGGCGACGGCGACTCGTAGCCGACGTCGTTCAGAACGCGGAGCAGGGCCTCGCCGAGCGACAGTTCCCGGAATGAGGGGCTGTCGGCCCTGGAGATCGGGTCGGAACGCATGCAGGCCTCGGCTTCGGTCGAATTCCAGGATGTAACGGCACATGATGCCAGATTGCCGCTGGCGCCTGCCGGCAATCGTGCGAGTTCGATTCCGGCGCAGGTCGATCGGCCTGCGATGGCCGGCGTGCCGGTCTGAGCTGGGCGAGCCCCCGAGACCGACGAAAGCCGCCGATGCTCCGCGCGAAGCGCATCCGGGCATTGCCTGTGGCGAGCGCAGGGCATTCGCAAGGGCTTGGAGCGCCTGTGCGCCCCGTGACGACCCGCTATCATCACGACGGGTCCGCGCCTGGTCTCGCCGACGAGTTTTCGAGGAATCCACCGATGCGTTGCCGTTTCTCCGTTCCCGCCGCCGCTGGCGTGCTGTTCCTGACCGCCGGTGCTGCCATCGCCGCGGATACCGCCGCCGTACGGCGCGAGGAGATCGGCAGTCGCATCAGCGAGAACGTGCCCGAGATCCCGCCCGGGCTGATCGAGCGCCTCAACCGCTACCAGAACACGCGGGGTGCCGGTTTTGCCGGCTGGCTAAATGACGGCGGCATCCTGATTTCGACGCGCTTCGGCGAAACCAACCAGGTGCACCGCGTGCGCGCCCCGCTCGCGATGCGCGAGCAACTCACCTTCTACGACGAACCGGTGATGATGCCGGCGGCGGCACCCGCCGGCCGGGTAGACGGCTTCGTTTTCGGCAAGGATGTGGGCGGTTCCGAATTCTGGCAGCTCTACTGGTACGATCTGGCGGCGCGCGACGTGACGCTCCTGACCGACGGCCGGCGCAGCCGGAACGAATCGCCACTGTGGTCGCACGACGGCCGCTACCTTGCCTACAGCAGTACCGCGCGCAACGGCAAGGACAGCGATGTCTGGGTGCACGAGCTGGGCGGCGGCGAGCCGAGGCTGGCGCTGGACGAGGGCGGCACGTGGTTCGCGACGGATTTCTCGCGCGACGCCGGCCAGTTGCTGGTGATGCGCTACGTATCCATCAACGACATGCGGCCGGGTGTCGTGGATCTGGCGAGCGGCAAGCTGCGCATGCTGCCGGTGGACGGCGGCACGGCCGCGTTTGGCACGTTCGTTTTCGCGCCCGACGGGAAGGGCGCCTACTACACGTCCGACGAAGGCAGCGATTTTCTCACGCTGCGGCATCACGACTTCGACAGCGACCGCATCACGGCGCTGAGCGGCGAAATTCCCTGGGACGTCGATGGCGTGACGATCGCGGATGACGGCGAACACCTGGCCTACGTCACCAACGAGGATGGCATCGGCCGACTGCACGTCCTGACGCTGCCGGATCACCGCGAGCTCGCCCTGCCCGAGCTGCCCGTCGGCGCGATCACGCTCGGCGAATTCTCACCGGAGGGCGACAAGCTCGCCCTGACGGTGAGCGCGGCCACCGAGCCGAGCGACGTGTACGTGGTGGACCTGGAGGCGAAGACCCTGGTGCGCTGGACGAGGAGCGAGGTCGGAGGCCTCGATGCGTCGACCTTTGCCGCGCCGAAGCTGATCCACTACCCGACCTTCGACCGGGTCGACGGCAAGCCGCGCATGATCCCGGCCTTCTACTACCGGCCGCAGGGCAAGGCGGTCGGCAAGCGCCCGGTGGTGATCCAGATCCACGGCGGCCCCGAGTCGCAGGCGCTGCCGGTGTTCGATCCGAACCTGCAGTTTCTTTCCAGCGAGTTGAGCGTGGCGGTACTGGTGCCGAACGTGCGCGGCTCCGCCGGCTACGGCAAGCGCTACCTCCTGCTCGACAATGGCAGGAAGCGCGAGGACTCGGTGAAGGACATCGGTGCGCTGCTCGACTGGATCGGCGAGCAGCCCGAGCTGGATTCCGAGCGCATCGGTCTCTATGGCGGAAGCTATGGCGGCTACATGGTGCTGGCGGCGATGACGCACTTCAACGACCGGCTGAAGGCGGGAGTCGAGCTCGTTGGCATCTCGAATTTCGTGACCTTCCTCGAGAATACCGAGACCTATCGCCGCCATCTGCGCCGCGCCGAGTACGGCGACGAAAGCGATCCCGCGATGAGGGAATTCCTGCAGGGCATCTCGCCGCTGAACAACGCAGAGAAGATCGACATCCCCCTGTTCGTCGCCCAGGGCGCGAACGACCCGCGCGTCCCCGCCAGCGAAGCCGAGCAGATCGTCGAGAAGGTGCGAGGGCAGGGCGGCACCGTCTGGTATCTGCTGTTCCACGATGAGGGTCACGGCTTCCGCAAGAAGACTAACCGCGACTACTTCAGCGCCGCGACGATGCTCTTCTGGCAGCGCCACCTGATCGGCGACGACTCGCAGGCTCAGTAACCCCTAGGGGACCTCTGCACAAGTCCATCCTGGACTGGTGCAGTGACGCAAGGGCAAAGCCAAGCTTCGCCCTTGCTCACGCGCTAACAAGCGCTTACGCGATTGGCGCGGCGGGGCATCCGTGCCCCGCACGGGAAGGTCTGCACTTGTGCAGACCTTCCCTAGGCCGGTTGAAGCGCGGTGGAAACCCGGCTCCCTGATGCTGTGATTTCATCCCCGCCTGCGCCGGTATCGCGCAGGCGCCAGGTGGTGAATCCGCTCATGCCGCCGGAACCGGCGATATTCCGCAGCGGCATAAGCCGATGCCGAGAAAGTCGTTCCATGATGCCGGTGCGCGCGCCTAACCTCGCTCCTCACTGGATCGGGAGGAGAGGATGGCGCAGGTCGGCTCGGCTGCGGTGGCCCCGGAGGGCGCGCTCGACACGGCACGGCGCGCGCGCCTGCGCGAGGCTGTCGCCGACCTCGCGCCGCTCGAGCTGCAGTGGGCGAGCGGTTACCTCGCCGGGCTCGCCGATGCGGCCGCTCGGCCCGATGCCGGGCCCGCAGCCGCCCCCGGCGCCGACGACCAGCCCAGGCTGACCATTCTCTACGGCTCCCAGACCGGCAACGCACGCGGCGTCGCCGAACGGCTGGCGGCGTCGGCGCAGGCGAAAGGACTCGCCGTCGAGCTTTCCAGCCTCGCCGACTATCGCCTCGCAAAACTCGCGCAGGAGCGGCTCGCCGTCATCGTGGTCAGCACGCACGGCGAGGGCGACCCGCCGGACGATGCGATCGATTTTCACGGCTTCCTGCACGGGCGGCGTGCGCCGCCGCTCACCCAGCTCCGTTACGCGGTGCTTGCGCTCGGCGACAGCAGCTACGAGCACTACTGCAAGACCGGGCGCGACCTGGACGAACGCCTCGCCGCGCTGGGCGCCGCCCGGCTGGTGGATCGCGCCGAGTGCGACGTCGATTTCCGTGTCGACGCGGAATCGTGGAGCGGGCGCGTCCTCGGCGCCGCGGCGAGCCACATGGCGGCCGAGGCGCCGCGCGCCGTCGCGCGCCTGCAGGCGGTGCCGTCGCGGCCGCGCTATACGGCGGCGCACCCCTTCCGCGCGGAGATCATCACGAATCAGCCGCTGACAGGGCGTGGTTCCGGCGTCGACGTGCGCCATATCGAGCTCGACCTCGGCGATTCGGGGATCAGCTACGCCGCGGGCGACTCGCTGGCGGTCCGCCCGTCCAACGGCGCGGCGCTGGTGATGCCCGTCGTGCAGGCGCTGGGCCTGGACCCGGAGGCGCCGGTGCCCGGGCCCCACGGCAAGCGGCCGCTGGCCGAGGCGCTGAGGGACGATTACGAGCTCACCCTGCTGGGCAGGCGCTTCCTCGAGGCCTGGGCGGGGCTGTCCGGCGCCGGCGAACTGGTCGCGCTGCTGGCCGATCGCGCCGCCGCCGCGGCGTGGATGAAGGAGCGCCAGGTCGTCGACGTATTGCGGCAGTATCCCGCCCGCGTGGACGCCGCGGCCCTGCTGGCCTCCCTGCGCCCGTTGACGCCGCGGCTGTACTCCATCGCGTCGGGACCGACGGCGAATCCGGGCGAGGTCCATCTCACGGTGGGCGTCGTGCGCTATGCCGCCTGGCGGCACGACCACCTGGGTGCGGCATCCTCGTTTCTCGCCGCGGCAGTGCCAGGCGAGCGCGCGCCCGTCTGGGTCGAGGCGAACGAGCGCTTCAGGCTGCCTGCGGACGACGCGCCGATCATCATGATCGGCCCCGGCACAGGTGTTGCGCCGTTTCGCGCCTTCGTCGAGGAACGCGAGGCGCGCGGCGCGCCCGGCCGCAACTGGCTGTTCTTCGGCGCGCGCCACTTCGACACGGATTTTCTGTATCAGCTCGAATGGCTGCGGTACCGCAAGCGCGGTCTGCTGAACCGACTCGACGTCGCCTTCTCGCGCGACCAGGCCGGCAAGGTCTACGTGCAGCACCGCCTCCTCGAGCAGGCCGCGACGCTGTATGCCTGGCTCGAGGAGGGCGCCCACGTTTACGTCTGCGGCGATGCCGCCCGCATGGCGCCGGACGTGCATGCGGCGCTCGCGACGGCGGTCGCGCGCGCATCGGGGCGCAGCGCGGAGGGCGCGGGGGAGTACGTGGACGAGCTGCGGCGGCAGCGGCGCTACCACCGCGACGTGTACTGATGAGCGACACCAGCGTCCGTCTCAGCGAGGTCGAGGGCATCAAGGCGGCGAGCCGCCTGCTCCGCGGCACGCTGGCCGAGAGCCTGACGGACGCCGCGACGGGCGCGCTGGCCGATGCGGACACGCAGCTCTCCAAGTTTCACGGCATCTACCAGCAGGACGATCGCGACCAGCGCAACGAGCGACGCGAGCGGCGCCTGGAGCCGGCGTGGCGCTTCATGATCCGCGTTCGCGTGCCAGGGGGCGTCCTGACGCCGGCGCAGTGGCTGGCGCTGGACGAGATCGCGCGTCGCTACGGAGCCGGGAGCATCCGCCTCACGACGCGCCAGGCCGTGCAATTCCATGGCGTGCTGAAGCGCGAGCTGA
>Ga0268386_10001240_pt1 | contig 17468 bp, 15 predicted proteins | sample RVTome_15_FD_200260 | JGI IMG/M metagenome (GOLD analysis project Ga0268386, IMG submission 200260) | Soil microbial communities from uranium-contaminated site in the Upper Colorado River Basin, Wyoming, United States - RVT150D86... ...
CTACTTCCTGGCCTCCAGGATCAGGTTGAACGGCGTCTCCGCCGCCCGCCGGAAGCGTGTGAACCCGGCCTCCTTGAAGACCTCCCGCAGGCGCGGCTCTCCGGCCTGCGCCCCGAGCCCCAGCCCGACCTCCTGGGACAGCGAGTTGGGAGTGCAGATCATGCTCGAGGCGGCGTAGAACATCCGGCCGACGGGCGTGGAGTTCTCGGCCAGCGTGCCGCCGGCGAACGGCTCCACCAGCAGCACCGTCCCGTCGTCCTTCAGCGCCTGATGGGCGTGGCGGGCGGCGCCAACCGGGTCGCCCATGTCGTGCAGGCAATCGAAGAAGCAGACGAGGTCGAACCCCCGCTCGCTGTACCCCTTGGCCGTCGCGGTCTCGAACGTCGCGCGGCCCGCCACTCCCGCCTCGACCGCGCGCTTGCGGGCCGTCTCGATCGAGGGGCCGTGGAAGTCGAAGCCGAAGAAGCGCGAGCTCGGATAGGTCTCGGCCATGACGATCGTGGAGGCGCCGTGGCCACAGCCGACGTCGGCGACCTTGGCGCCCGCCTGGAGCCTGGCCACCATCCCGTCCAGCGCCGGCAGCCACTGCGTCGTGAGGTTGGCCCGGTACCCGGGCCGGAAGAACTTCTCGACGCCGTGGAACATGCGGTGGTGGTGCTGTCCCCACGGCAGACCGCCGTCGCCCCGGAACGCGGCCAGCACCTTGTCGAGACCCATGAAGCACGCGGCGAGGACGTTCTGCCCGGGCGCGACGTAGACCGGCGAGTCTTCATTGGCGAGGGCCATGGCCTGCTCGGCCGGGAGCCGGTACCGGCCGTCCGCGTGCTCCACGTATCCGGCGGCCGCGTTGGCGTTCAGCCATTCCCGCACCAGCCGGGCGTTGCAGCCGCAGCGCTGGGCCAGCGCGTCGGCCGTGGTGGGTTCGTTGTCGGCCATGGCCCGGTAGAGCCCGAGCTCGTCGCCGATCAGGACCATCCCCATCATGTACGCGCCCCCCATGTCGGTGACCAGCTTGCCGACGAATTCGTGGAGCTTGGCCTCGTTCATCGCGTCCTCCCGTCGCACGGCACCGAGCACGTCGCGTGAGTCGCACGCGGGTGCCGTCGGCGCGCGCGACAGGGGCCAGTCTCGCGTTTACGAGCGGGCCCACCCTCGATCGCGGCTGGTCCGGAGGCAAGGCTGATGCCAGGGTGGCCGCCCGCGCAGAACGCCTGCTCGAGGATCGCCGCCGCAAGGTCGTCGTGCCCCGGCCGCGGTGCCAGCGGACGCGACGCCCGTGGGAACGCTCGTTGCCGCCAGCAAGGTGCCCGTGCAGACCCTGCCGCGTCGCGTGCAAGGCTGGATGGCGTCAGGTGGAGATGGAAACCGCCGAGTGTGGCGCCGGCCCGCCTGCCGCGGCATCACGGCGTGTACACTGCCAGATCGTGGAGCTGTCGGATCTCGATTACGACCTGCCGCGGGCGGCGATCGCTCAGGCACCGCCCGAGACCCGCGAGGCCGCTCGCCTGCTGGTGATCGATCGCGCCGGCGGCGCCCTCGACGACCGGCGCGTGAGCGATCTGCCGCAGCTGCTCCGCGCCGGCGACTGTCTCGTCGTGAACGACTCGCGGGTCATCCCGGCCCGGGTGCTCGCCGAGGACGCTCGGGGCCGGGCCGTGGAGCTGCTGTTTGTCGATGGGGAGACGTCTGGCCGCTGGCGTGCTCTCGTCCGGCCCGGTAGCCGCTGCCGCCCCGGCGCGCAGCTTTCGATCGGGGCGGCGCGTCTGGACGTCCTTGGTGTCACCGACGACGGCGCCCGTGTCGTGGAGCGCCGGGACGGCACCATCGAGGACCTTCTGGCCTCCCACGGGCTGCCGCCGCTGCCGCCCTACATCGCGCGTCACGCCAAGCCGGCTCCCGAAGACTGGGAGCGCTACCAGACCGTCTATGCCCGCTCGCCCGGCTCGGTAGCGGCCCCGACGGCGGGGCTGCATTTCTCCGACGCGCTCCTGGCCCGGCTGCGCGAGCGCGGGGTGGAGGTGCACGCGGTCACGCTGCACGTCGGTCCGGCGACGTTCCGGCCGCTGACCACCCCGAGCGTCGAGACGCATACGCTGCCGCCCGAGCGGGCAACGGTCTCCGCCGCGACCGCCGCTGCCGTCACCGCCGCGCGGCGCGAGGGCCGCCGCGTCGTGGCCGTGGGCACCACCGTGACGCGCACGCTCGAGAGTGCGGCGGGCGAGGACGGCCACGTGGCACCGCTGGACGGTCACGCGACGGCGACCATCCGTCCGGGCCACCACTTCCGCGCCGTCGACGCGCTGCTGACGAACTTCCACCTGCCGCGCTCCTCGCTGCTGGTCCTGGTCAGCGCCTTCGCGGGGCGGGAGCTGATCCTGGGCGCCTACCGCCACGCCGTGGCGGCCGGCTACCGGTTCTACTCCTACGGCGACGCCACGCTGATCCAGTGACCTTCGAGCTGCTCGCCACCGATGGCCGGGCGCGCCGCGGCCGGCTCACCACCGCCCACGGCGCGGTCGACACGCCCGCGTTCATGCCGGTGGGCACGCGCGCCGCCGTCAAGAGTCTCAGTCCCGACGACGTGCGCGACGCCGGGGCCCAGATCGTCCTGAGCAACACGTTCCATCTGATGGTGCGGCCGGGCCCTGACTTGATCCGCGAGCTGGGCGGGCTCCACCGCTTCATGGGCTGGGACGGCCCGATCCTGACCGACTCCGGCGGCTTCCAGGTCTTCAGCCTGGCCCGCCTGCGCCGCCTGACCGAGGAGGGCGTGGCGTTCCGCGCGCCGGCCGACGGCAGCACCCACCACCTGTCGCCCGAGCGCGCCATCGAGGTCCAGCACGCGCTCGGCGCCGACATCATCCACCCGCTCGACGAGTGCCTGGGCTATCCCGCCACTCGCCAGGAGACCGAGCGCTCGCTCGATCTGACGCTGAGATGGGCGCGTCGCTCGCTGACCGCGCACCGCGCGGCGGCAGCCCCCGCGGCGCTGTTCGGCATCGTGCAGGGCGGATTCCACGAGGACCTCCGCGCGCGGGCGGTGGCGGAGACGGTGGGGCGCGGCTTCGAGGGCTATGCGATCGGGGGCATGGCGGTGGGGGAGCCCAAGCCGCTGATGCGCGACCTCACCGAGGCGGTGGCCGGCGCGCTGCCGGCCGCCCGCCCGCGCTACCTCATGGGCGTGGGCAAGCCCGAGGACCTTGTGGAGGCGGTGGCGCGCGGCGTGGACATGTTCGACTGCGTGCTGCCGACGCGCAACGCCCGCAACGGGCAGGCCTTCACGCCGGACGGGCCCGTCACGCTCAAGCAGGCGCGCTGGGCGCGCGACCCGGCGCCGCTGCAGCCCGACTGCGGGTGCCTGGCGTGCCGGCGCTTCTCGCGCGCCTACCTCCGTCACCTGTTCATGGCCGAGGAGCTGCTGGTCTACCGGCTGCTTTCGCTGCACAACCTGCACTTCTTCCTCGGGCTCATGGCAGCGATGCGTGCGGCCATCGTCGCGGGCGCCTTCGGGCCGTTTCGGGCGCGGTTCCTCGAGCGCTACGCCATCTCCGCGCCGGCAGAGCGGTAGCCGCCGCCGGTGGCCTCCCGCCGGAAGGCCTCGATCTGATCGGGCCGACCGAAGACGCGCACGCTGTCGCGCGGGCGCAGGATCGTCTCGGGCGGTGGGTGCAGCACGACATCACCGTTGCTGCGCGTGAGGGCGACGACGGTCACACCGAAGGACTCCCGGATGCGGCTTTCGCGGAGCGACTGGTCCGTGAGCCGCGGCGCCTCGAGGAGCAGCACGTCGGCGATCTGCGGCAGCGCCTCCCCGGGTGGCGCGCCCGGCAGCGCGTCGTCCATCGCCACCCGGAAACGCTCGAGGTACTCGAGCACGCGCTCGCGGGGCAGGTCGAGCCGCCGCAGCGCGTGGCGGATCAGCGTCGAGGCGGCCTCGACCTCGGGCTGGATCACCTCGGTGGCGCCGGCGCTGGTCAGCCGGTCGCGGTCGGCGAAGGTATGGGCGCGGGCCAGGATCGGCACGTCGGGGTGTCGACTGCGGACGTGTCGGACCGCCAGGTAGGCGCGCTCGACTTGCGGCACGGCGACCACGACGAGGGCGGCGCCTGCGACGCCGGCGGCGTCCAGGATGTGCTCGCTCGAGGCGTCGCCGAACACGCACCGGACCCCGCGCCGGCGGACGTTGCGGACGATGTCGGGGTCGGCATCGATCGCCACATAAGGGGTCCGGAATGTCTCCAGCGCCTCCGCCACCTGGCTGCCCACGCGGCCGAAGCCGCACACCACGACGTGGTCGGCGAGCCCCGGGACGTCCGCCGGCGCGGCCGCGGCATCGCGCGGCCACGCGGCCGTCCGGCCGATCCAGGCGGGGACGAACCGCACGAGCAGCGCGTTGCCGAGGATGGTCAGGAGCGAGGCCGCCAGGGTCGCGTTGTAGATGTCGTCGCCCACGTGGCCGGCGCTCCGCGCCACCTGGATGAGGATGAACGAGAACTCCCCGATCTGCGTGAGCCCCACCCCGACCAGGAGCGCCGTGGCGAGCGGCTGCCGGAACAGCACCACCACCCCCGTCCAGATGACCAGCTTGCCGATCATCACGAGCCCGACGATCACGCCGAGCAGCGGGAGGTTCTCGACCGCCGCCGCCGGGTTGAGCAGCGCGCCGACGGTCACGAAGAACAGGGCCACGAAGGCGTCGCGCAGGGACAGCAGGCGCGCCAGCGTCTCGTGGGCGTAGTCCGACTCGCTGATCAGCAGCCCGGCCAGGAACGCCCCGAGGGCGAGCGAGAGCCCCACCGCCTGGGTGAGGGCGGCGGTGCCCAGCGCGATCGCCAGCGCGACCAGCAGGAAGACCTCCTGGCTCTGCATGCGGGCGACGTAGGTGAGCACCCGGGGGACGACCTTGGCCGCCAGGTAGAAGAACGGCACCAGGATGGCGATGCCGGTCCCCAGCGCGCCGGCGATCGAGAGCAGCCGGCCGGCGTCGAGCGCGCCGAGCCGCGGCAGGATCACGATGAGAACCACCACGGCGAGATCCTCGACGAGCGTGATGCCGATCATGATGCGGCCGTGTCGGGTGTGCAGCTCGCCCCGGTCCAGGAGCAGGCGGGCCAGGACCATGGTGCTCGCCACCGAGACCACCACGCCGACGACGATGCCCTCCAGCAGCGTCCAGCCGACCAGCCAGCCGGCGCTCACGCCGAGCCCGACGGACAGGAGGATCCCGAGCGGGCCCCCCAGGATGGCGACCCACTTCACGCGCACCAGGTCCCGCAGGGAGAATTCGATGCCGATCGAGAACATGAGGAGGATGACGCCGATCTCGGCGAAGGTCTCGAAGCTGTGCGGGTCCGACACCGAGGGCCCGGGCGTCAGCGGGCTGATCAGGACGCCCGCCACCACGTACCCGAGGATCAGCGGCTGCCGGGCCAGGCGGGCCAGGATGGCGCCCAGCACGGCGGCGACGAACACGTACGCGAGATCACGAAATATGACGGGATCGGCGACCATGGTGATCGATCAAGGTACCACGGCGGCGCGGCATCGATGCTAGGCGGACGGTACTTTATGCAGTATCATTCGTGGTCGTCTCGCCCCATGAAACAGAACGCTCGGAGGCCCGACTCCCGATGAATCTCGCGCACGCCGCCGACCTCGCGTACGCCGCCTCCGCGCCGCCCGGCGGCGCCGGGGGGCCGGCCGCCTTCGTGCAGCCGCTGATCCTCTTCGGCGCGATGTTCGCCATTTTCTACTTCATCGTGCTGCGGCCCCAGCAGCGGCAGAAGGCCGAGCGCGAGCGCATGCTGGCGGCGGTGAAGAAGGGCGATCGCGTCGTCACCACCAGCGGCATGCACGGCACGGTCGTCTCCCTGTCCGAGCACACGGTCACCCTGCGGGTGGCCGACCAGGTCAAGATCGAGTTCGATCGCACGGCCATCGGCCGTGTCGCCGCCGTCACGGGCGACAAGGATGCCTAGACGCCTCTGGCTCCGCATCGGCCTGGTCGTGCTGGTGGTGGTCGGGTCGATCTGGTATCTCTACCCGCCCCGAGAGAGCATCAACCTCGGCCTCGATCTGCAGGGCGGCATCCACCTGATGCTCGGTGTCGAGGTGGACAAGTACGTCGTCGGCCAGACGGAGCGCGCCGCCGAGGACCTCAAGAACGCGCTCGAGCGCAAGGGCGTGGCCGTCAAGCGCGTGGTCCGCGAGGGGTTGAGCACCGTCGTGGTGGAGCTGGCCAGCGCCACGAACTGGAACGACGCGCTGACCGTGGCCGCCGAGCTCGCCTCGTTCGAGATGGGCCAGCGCGACGAGAAGGCCGGCCGCTTCACGCTGGTCATGCGGGAGCGGCAGCTGGCGCAGCTCCGTGACGACGCCGTCCGGCAGGCCGTGGAGACCATCCGCAACCGGGTCGACCAGTTCGGCGTCGCCGAGCCGACCATCGCCCGCCAGGGCGACAGCCGCATCCTGATCCAGCTGCCGGGCGTGCAGGACCCCGACCGGGCCAAGGCCCTGATCGGCAAGACGGCGCTGCTGGAGTTCAAGCTGCTCGACGAGCAGACGCCGGTGGAGCAGGCCCTGGCCGGCCGGGTGCCCGAGACCTCGGAGATCCTCTACCAGCGGCGGGTGGACAAGGAGACGAAGGTCGAGCGCAGGCAACCCCACGTCGTGCAGAAGCGCACGCTGCTGACCGGCGCCGAGCTCACCCGGGCCGAGGTCCAGGCCGATCCCAACTCGCCGGGGAACTGGCAGGTGGCCATCGAGTTCACGGCCACCGGGGCCCGCATCTTCGGCGACGTGACGGAGCAGAACGTCGGCCGCCACCTGGCCATCGTCCTCGATGGCAACCTCTACTCGGCGCCGCGCATCAACGAGCGGATCCCCGGGGGGCGGGCCGTCATCACCGGGCAGTTCACGGTGGAGGAGGCGCGCGATCTGGCGATCGTGCTGCGGGCGGGCGCGCTGCCGGCGCCCGTGGCCATCCTGGAGGAGCGCACGGTCGGGCCCTCGCTCGGCGCCGACTCCATCCGCCAGGGGATGATCGCCATCCTGGGCTCCGGCGTCGTCGTGTTCGTGTTCATGTTGCTCTACTACCGGCTGTCTGGCCTGATCGCCGACGTGGCGCTCGTCCTCAACCTCGTCATCCTGCTCGCCTGCATGGCGGCCTTCGGCGCCACGCTCACGCTGCCCGGCATCGCCGGGATCGCGCTGACCATCGGGATGGCGGTCGACACCAACGTGCTCATCTTCGAGCGCATCCGCGAGGAGCTCCGGCTGGGCAAGACCCCCCGGGCGGCCATCGACGCCGGTTTCCACCGGGCGCTGCGGACCGTCATCGACACCCACCTGACCGTCATGGTCACGGCAGCTATCCTCTACAACTTCGGCACCGGACCCGTGAAGGGCTTCGCCGTCTCCCTGTTCGTCGGGCTGGCGGCCAGCCTCTTCACCGCGTACTTCTTCACGCGCCTGCTCTTCGACATCCTCTACATGGGCCGCCGGAAGGTCCAGGCGATCTCCATATGATCGAGCTGTTCCGCTCGCCCAGCTACAACTTCATCGGCAAGCGACGCTGGGCTTACCTGCTCTCGGCCGTCCTGTTGGTGATCGGGCTGGGGACGCTGACCGTCCGCGGGCTCCGCTACGACATCGACTTCACCGGTGGCACCCTGGTGCAGGTTCGCTTCGAGCAGCCCCCCTCGGTGGCCGCGATCCGGGCCGGCCTGGCACGGATCCAGCTCGGCGAGAGCATCATCCAGGAGTTCGGCGACGCCCGTGAGTACATCATCCGGCTACCACTCACGACCACGAGCCCCGAGGAGCTGACCAAGCGGGTCACCGGCGCGCTCGCCCAGGAGGCGAGCCTGGGCACCTTCGAGATCCGCCGGATCGAGTTCGTCGGCCCCCAGGTGGGGCGGGATCTCCAGTTGCAGGCGGTCTACGCGGTGCTGTTCGGCATGGTCGGCATCCTGATCTACATCGCGTGGGCCTTCAAGAGCCTCAAGGGCGGCGTGGCGGCCGTCGGCGCGGTGATCCACGACGTCGTCATCTGCCTCGGAGCGCTGTCGCTCACCGGCCGCGAGTTCTCGCTGCCGGTGCTGGCCGCGCTGCTGACGATCATCGGCTACTCCGTCAACGACACCATCGTGGCGTACGACCGCCTGCGCGAAAACCGTGGGAAATACTCGCAGAGAGGCAAGTCGTTCGCCGAGCAGCTCAACGACGCGATCAACCAGACGCTGTCGCGGACGGTCCTCACCGCGCTGACCACGTTCCTGTCCGCCACCATCCTGCTGTGGTTCGGGGGCAAGGTCCTCGAGGACTTCGCCTTCGTCCTGGTCATCGGCGTCATCACCGGGACCTATTCGACGATCTACATTGCCGGCGCGATCATCGTGGACTGGACCCAGAGCGTGGAGAGCCGGGTCGCGCGACGGAAAAAAGCAATGGCGAAAGCCTGAATCCCGCGTAAAATCACATGATTACACAGGGGATTGGGCTCCGTGACCGAGCTGCAGACACTGATCGAGGAGATTCCCAAGTACCAGCCGGGCGCCGACCTGGCCGTACTGGAGCGCGCCTACCGGTTCTCTGAGGCGTCCCACCAGGGTCAGCAGCGCGCCTCGGGCGAGCCGTACCTGTCCCACCCGCTCGAGGTCGCCCACCTCCTCGTCGGCTTCAGGATGGATGTCACCACGGTGACGGCCGGCCTCCTGCACGACGTCCTCGAGGACACCGCCGCCACCAAGGCCGAGCTGGAGCGCGAGTTCGGCAAGGAGATCGCCGATCTCGTCGACGGGGTCACCAAGCTGGGCAAGCTCGCCTTCTCCTCGCGCGAGGAGCGACAGGCCGAGAACTTCCGGAAGATGCTGGTGGCCATGGCGCGCGACCTGCGCGTGCTGATGATCAAGCTCGCCGACCGGCTGCACAACATGCGGACGCTCGACTACCTGCCGCCGGAGAAATCCCGCAAGATCGCCCAGGAGACCCTCGACATCTACGCCCCGCTGGCCCATCGCCTGGGCATGGCGAAAGTCAAGGCCGAGCTCGAGGACCTGGCCCTGCGCTCACTCGAGCCCGAGGACTACCTGGAGCTGCAGCGCCGCGTCGCCAAGCGCCGACTCGAGCGCGAGGCCGACATCAATCACGCCATCACCATCCTCGAGCAGAAGCTCTCCGAGGTCGGGATCGAGTCGCAGATCCGCGGCCGGCCCAAGCACTTCTTCTCCATCTGGAAGAAGATGCACGATCAAGGTCGGGAGTTCGACGAGATATACGACCTGACCGCCGTGCGAGTGATTACCAGCTCGGTTCGCGATTGTTACGGGACCCTGGGGGTCGTCCACTCACTCTGGAAGCCCGTGCCCGGCCGGTTCAAGGACTTCATCGCGATGCCGAAGGTCAACATGTACCAGTCGCTCCACACGACGGTCATCGGTCCCAAGGGCGACCCGGTGGAGATCCAGATCCGGACGCCGGACATGCACCGCATCGCGGAAGAGGGCATCGCCGCCCACTGGCTCTACAAGGAAAAGAAGACGGGCAAGGACCGCGCCGACGACTCGCTGGTGTGGCTGCGTCAGCTCCTGGAGAATCAACAGGACACCAAGGACCCGGGCGAGTTCCTCGACAGCGTCCGCGTCGACCTCTTCCCCGACGAGGTCTACGTCTTCACCCCCAAGGGCGACGTCAAGGCGCTGCCCGAGGGCTCCACGCCGATCGACTTCGCCTACAGCGTGCACACCAAGGTCGGCGAGCACTGCGTGGGGGCCAAGGTGAATGGCAAGCTGGTGCCGCTGCGTTACACGCTTCGCCAGGGCGACATCATCGAGATCGTCACCTCGCCCAGCCAGCACCCGAGCCGCGACTGGCTCAAGATCGTCAAGTCGTCGCGGGCGCGCTCCAAGGTCAACCAGTGGCTGAAGGTCGAGGAGCGCGCTCGCTCGATCGAGCTGGGGCGCGAGATGTTCGAGCGCGAGGCCAAGAAGTACCGGTTGAACCCGACCGCGTTGCTGGCCGGCGACGAGATGACTCGGGTGGCCGCCGATTTCGGCTATCCCGGGCCCGACGACCTGCTCGCCGCCATCGGCTACGGCAAGGCCTCCACCCACCAGCTCCTGAACAAGCTGGCGCCGGGCGCCACGCTGGAGACGGTCGAGCGCGCCAAGCCGGCGACCGGCACCCGGCCCACGACCGACCAGGGCGTGCGGATTCGCGGCGTCGAGGACCTCCTGGTGCGCTTCGCGAGGTGCTGCAACCCGGTGCCCGGCGACGCCATCGTGGGCTTCATCACGCGCGGTCGCGGTCTCACCGTGCACGCTCGCGACTGCCTCACCGTCGCCAAGAGCGTGCTGGACCGCGAGCGCCTCATCGACGTGGAGTGGGACGTGGAGGAGCCGGCCAAGCGGCCGGTCCGGATCGCGGTCTACATCGGCAACGACCGGCCGGGCCTGCTGTCGGAGATCACCGGCGCGATCTCCTCCCGCAACGGCAACATCACGAAGGCCGAGGTGACGGTCACCGACGATCGGCGGGGGATCAACCACTTCGTGGTCGAGGTGGCGGATCTGCGTCAGCTGCAGGAGATCATGGCGGCGATACGGGTGGTGGCGGACGTCATCAACGTTGAACGTGTTCGAGGCTTGTAAACGGGGCGACGAGAAGGGCCCATCTGCTTCGTTGCCTCCTCGCTCCTCCCTGCGGCGTAGGCGGCCTACGCCTCAGTCGTCGCTCGTCGGCGCCTCGCATCTGGACCCTTCTCGTCGCCCCTGTCCGCGAGGCCGGGGCCCTAACAGCAGGAGCGATCCTCGCTTCGCTCGATCGCGGGGACGCGGTGGGGGGAGCGATCCTCGCTTCGCTCGATCGCGGGGACGCGGGGGGGGATCCTGGCTGCGCTCGATCGTGGAGAGGGCGTGCATGACCAGGCGGCAGTTCGAGGGGCTGGTGGAGAGGGCGATGCGGACGTTGCCGAGGGCGTTCAGGGAGAGGATCGCGAACATCGCGGTCGTGGTGGAGGACTGGGCGGACGACGCGACGCTGGGGGAGATGGGGGTCGAGCCGCCGGACACGCTGTACGGGCTCTACCGCGGAGTGGACATCACGCATCGCGACTCCGGCTACGGCAACGTCTTGCCGGACGTGATCACGATCTACCAGGGGCCGATCGAGGAGGACGCGGGCGACGAGGCGGAGATGGCGGAGATCGTGCGCGAGACCGTGGTGCACGAGCTCGGGCACTACTTCGGCCTCGACGACGACACGATGCACCGCATCGAGGACGGCGAGGAATAGGGCCGGCGCCCCCGGGGGCCGGGGTAGACTCCGGGAAGTGGACCAGCCCCTGCGAGGCCAGACGGCCCTGGTCACCGGGGCCAGCTCGGGAATCGGCGACGGCATCGCCCGGGCGCTCGCCGCTGCCGGCGCCGCCGTCGCCGTGAACTACTCCAGCAACGCCGCCGGCGCCGCGCGCGTCGTGGACGCCATCCGCGCCGGCGGTGCCGAGGCGCGGGCGATCCGGGCCGATGTCGCGAGCGAGGCCGACGTCGAGGCCATGTTCGCCGAGGTGCTGGCCGCCTGGGGCCGCGTCGACATCCTGGTCAACAACTCCGGCCTGCAGCGCGACGCCCCGCTGACCGAGATGACCCTCGACCAGTGGAATACCGTGCTGGGCGTCAACCTCACCGGGACGTTTCTCTGCACGCGGGCGGGCGCGCGAGCGATGATCCGCCAGGGCCCGCAGCCGGGCGGCTCGCGCGCCACCGGCAAGATCATCTGCATCTCCTCGGTGCACGAGGTCATCCCCTGGGCCGGCCACGTCAACTACGCCGCGTCCAAGGGCGGCGTGCGCCTCTTCATGCAGTCGGTGGCCCAGGAGCTCGCGTCCCACCGCATCCGCGTGAACTCGATAGCGCCGGGGGCCATTCAGACGCCGATCAACCGCGCCGCCTGGGAGACCCCGCAGGCGCTGCAGTCGCTGCTGGCGCTCATCCCCTACGGGCGCATCGGGGTTCCCGAGGACATCGGCCAGGTCGCCGTCTGGCTGGCCTCCGACGCTGCCGACTACGTGCACGGCCAGACGATCTTCGTCGATGGCGGCATGACCCTCTATCCCGAGTTCGCGCACGGCGGTTGACACCCATGGGGGCGCAGCTGCCACGTCTGTCGGGACATCGAGGGGCGCCCCGGCTCCGCCGGGCCGGCCCGAGCGGGCGTGACGCCGACGCCCCGTTCGCGCGGCGCGCCTGCATCGCACGGGCGTGGAGCGTCGCCGAGACGCTGCGCGCCTGGCAAGCACTCACACCCGCCCGCGTCCCCCACGCCTCGCGCTCGCCCCGCCAGATCGCGCCGCTAGCAGCACGGGCCACCTGTCAGGCTTGACCGCCGGGGTCTTCTAGTCCGATTAGACAAGTTTCGTCTTGACAAGGGCTTTCATCACTCTGTACTGTTTCAGCGGATGCTGAAAGCGGTGGAGCAAGCGAAACATGCTCAAAGCTGCAGATATTCGTCGACAGGCCGCTCAGCGTCTCAGGGAGCTGTTCCCTCGGGCGCGAGGGTGGGATGAGGCTTTGGACGTTCGTATCGGCAGCCAAACAGCCGATATGCTGGTCAAGTTCAGACTCGGCGAGCTCGAACAGAGTCTGGTCGTCGATGTCGTGTCCCTGGGACAACCACGACAGATCAGGGCCGCGGTGACCAAGCTGTCCGAGATCAGGCAAGTCATGCCGTCTGCCTATCCCGTGGCGGCCTCCGTGTACATCGGCCCCCAGAGCGCGCGGATCCTCAGGGACAACAACCTCGGCTACGTCGACCTCTCGGGCAACTGCTACCTGGCCTTCGAGCACGTGCTGATCGAGAAGGAGGGCAAGCGCAACCTGCGGCCCTCCACGAGACCCCTGCGCTCGCTGTTCGCGCCCCGAGCGACTCGCGTTGTCCGCGTCCTGCTGGCCGAGCCGGGCCGGGCCTGGCGGCTGGAAGAGCTGGCCAAGGCCGCCTCGGTCAGCCTGGGTCACTCGCACAACGTCGTGAAGCGTCTGGTGGACCTGCGCTGGCTGGCGCGAGACGAGGCCCAGCGTCTCCACCTGGGCAAGCCGGCCGACCTCCTCGCCGCGTGGTCGGAGTCCTACACGTACCGCTCCAACGAAACCACGTCCTACTTCGCGCCCGAGCGGGTGACCCGCCGGCTCATGGCCGATCTCGCCCGCGCGGCGGCGGCCGACGGCCGGCGCTACGCGTTCACGCTGAGCGCCGGGTTGTCACTGGTGGCGCCCCACACGCGCCTGGGCGCGATCCACTGTTACCTCGACGGCGATCCGGGCCCGATCGCCGCCGCGCTCGGCCTGCATCCGGCCGGCGAGGCCGACGGCACGCTGCACCTGCTGTCGGCCTACGATCCCGGGGTGTTCTACGGCCTGCTGGACAAGGCCGGCCTCAAGGTCGTGTGCCTGCCGCAGCTCTACGTCGACCTCGCGCGCTACGAGCGCCGCGGCGTCGAGCAGGCCGAGCACCTGCGCCGCGAGGCGATGGGCTACTGATCGTCACGAAAGGAGGTGAGCGAGTCCATGGCGAAGAAGAAGGCGGCCAAGAAGAAGAAGAAGTAACGACGGTCTCGTACGCGGTCATCCTGGCAGTGTAGAGGAGGTGAGATTCCGGATGGCGAAGAAGAAGAAAGCGGCCAAGAAAAAGAAGAAGTAGAGATCGTATCGTGCGCGGTGGGGGGTGGCGGCCTCCCACCAGTGACCAATCGGGAGGGGGCACCGCCCCCTCCCGTTTGTGCGTCGTGCTTAAATGACCTTCGTGACCTTGCCCGCCTTCAGACAGCGGGTGCACACCCGGACGCGGGTGGGCCGGCCACCGACCAGCGCCCGCATGGAGACGAGGTTCGGCAACCACCGTCGCCTGGTCAGCTTGTGGGCGTGACTCACCGTGTTGCCCACCGACGGGCCCTTCGCGCACACATCGCAGCGCTGCGCCATCGCGACTCCTTGGATCGGGGCTACGGACACCCGAGACCGAAGGCTTGTATAGCACGATGCCCCCGGTGAGGCAAACCGGGCGCCCGCTGCCGCCGCCAGGCCTGGCCACCCCGCTCCAGTACCTGAAGGGCGTCGGTCCCGAGCGCGCTAGGCTCCTCGGTCGCAAGGGCCTGGCCACGGTCGAGGACGCGCTGTTCTTCCTGCCCATCCGCCACGAGGACCGCACGCGCCTGACATCGGTGCGCAGCGTGCAGGTGGGCCAGGTCGCGACCTGCGCCGGCACGATCGCGGGCATCAGTCCGCCGCCACCCGGCCGCCGGCGGGCGCCGCTGGTGCTGCTGGTGCACGACGCTGGAGGCTATGGCACCGCCACGCTCTTCGGCCGAGGCTGGCTCACGCGCGTGCTGCAGCGCGGGCAACGCGTGATCCTCCACGGCAGGGGCGCGCGCTTCAAGGACAAGATCACCCTGCAGGTGCAGGACTGGGAGCTCGTGGAGTCGGGTGACGACGAGCCGATCCACGCCGGAGCGCTGGTGCCGATCTACTCCACGACGGAGGGGTTACCGCAGCGCGCGCTCCGCTCGCTGCTGTGGCGCCTCGTCGAGACCCACGCCGGTGAGACCGCCGAGACGCTGCCGGACGCGCTCCGGCGCCGGCGCGACCTGCTCCCGCTCGCCGCGGCGCTGCGGGGCGCCCACTTCCCGCATGCCGAGGGCGAGCGCCAGGCCGCTCTCCGCCGGCTCGCCTACGAGGACTTCCTGCTGCTCCAGCTCGGCCTGGCCATCCTGCGATCGCGCACGACCCGGGCGCGCGGCATCGCCATGAGCCCGCCGGGCGCGCTCGTGAGCCGCCTGCGCGCGGGGCTGCCGTGGACGTTGACCGGCGCCCAGGAGCGCGTGTGGACCGAGATCCGCGCCGACATGGCCGCGCTCCATCCGATGCACCGGCTGCTGCAGGGCGACGTCGGCTCCGGCAAGACCATCGTGGCGGCGATGGCCGTGCTCACCGCCGTCGAGGCAGGGTACCAGGCGGCGGTGATGGCGCCGACCGAGATCCTCGCCGAGCAGCACTTCATGACGCTCGCCCGCCTGCTGGAGCCCCTTGGCGTCCCGGTCACGCTGCTCACCTCGGCCGTCCGCACGCGCGAGCGGGGGGTACGGCGGGCCGCCCTGGCCGCCGGCGAGATCGGCTGCGCGATCGGCACCCACGCCCTGGTGCAGGAGCGGGTGGAGTTTCGCCGGCTGGGGCTGGTCGTGGTGGACGAGCAGCACCGCTTCGGCGTGGCCCAGCGAGCGCGGCTCAAGGCCAAGGGCGAGCAGCCGGACGTGCTGGTGATGACCGCCACGCCCATTCCGCGCACGCTGGCACTCACCGTGTACGGTGATCTCGACGTGAGCGTGCTCGACGAGCTACCACCCGGCCGCAAGCCGATCGTGACGGCGGCGCGCACGGAGAGCCGCCGGCCGCAGATCTACGCGTTCCTGCGCGAGCAGGTGACGGCGGGACGACAGATCTACGTCGTCTATCCGCTCATCGACGAGTCCGAGGCCATGGACCTCAAGGCCGCCACCGATATGGCGCGCCATCTCCAGCAGGAGGTGTTCCCCGAGCTCGTGGTCGGGCTCCTCCACGGCCGACTCTCGTTCGAGGACAAGGACGCCATCATGCAGCGGTTCAAGGCGGGGCAGATCCACGTGCTCGTCTCCACGACGGTCATCGAGGTCGGCATCGACGTCGCCAACGCCTCGGTGATGCTGATCGAGCACGCCGAGCGCTTCGGGCTCTCGCAGCTGCACCAGCTCCGCGGGCGGGTAGGACGGGGGCCGTGGAAGTCGTACTGCATCCTGCTGACGGCCGGCCGGCTCGGCGAGGACGCGCAGCGGCGCGTGCAGGCCATGGTCGAGACGAACGACGGCTTCCGCATCGCCGAGGCCGATCTCCAGCTGCGGGGCCCGGGCGAGTTCTTCGGCACCCGCCAGTCGGGGCTGCCCGAGTTCCGCGTGGCCGACCTGCTGCGCGACGCCGCGCTCCTGGACGAGGCCCGGCGCGACGCCCAGGCCGTCATCGCCGCCGATCCCGAGCTGCGCGCGCCCGAGCACGGCGGCCTCCGCGACGCGCTCCTCGCACGCTGGCGCGGCAAGCTGGCGCTGGCGTCGGTCGGATGAGCGCGCGCGGCGCCGGCGGCGGTCACGCGCCCGGTCGACCGACGCGATGAGGATCATTGCGGGGGCGCTCAAGGGCCGGCGGCTGGTGACGCCGCGGGGGGCGACGACGCGGCCGACGGCCGATCAGGTGCGGATCGCGTTGATGGACACGCTGGCGCCGCGGTTGCCGGACGCGCGGGTGCTCGACCTGTTCGCGGGGGCGGGCGGGGTGGGGCTGGAGGCGCTCTCGAGGGGGGCGGCGCACGCGACGTTCGTGGAGCGTGATCCGCGGGCGGTCGCGGCGCTGCGCGAGAACGTCGAGACGCTCGGCATCGGCGCGCTGGCCCGCGTGCGGCGGGGCGACGTCCTGCGCGAGCTGGCGGCGCTCTACCGGGCGGGGGAGCGGTTCGACATCGTCTTCCTCGATCCGCCCTACGAGGCGGGCCTGGTGGAGACGACGCTGGAGGCGCTCGGCGGTGGTGGGCTGCTCCTGCCCGAGGGGTTGGTGGTGGCGCAGCACTTCACCAAGCGGGCGCCGGCGGCGACGATCGGCGCGCTCGCCACGTTCCGGACGCGGCGCTTCGGCGAGACGACGCTCACGTTCTATCGCGCGGCGCCCGGCGCCGGGTAGGCCCGGCCCGGGGCGCCGCCTTGACTTCGGCCCGCGGCGGCGACTACGATGCCCCGGTTCGACTCCCGCTCGGAGGAAGCCCGTGGCCAAGCGCGCCGTGTATCCCGGAATGTTCGATCCGATCCACAACGGCCACGTGGACGTGATCCAGCGGAGCCTGCAGATCTTCGACGAGCTCATCGTGGCGGTCGTCGCGAACCCCTCCAAGCAGCCCCTGTTCTCCGTGAGCGAGCGGCTGGAGATGATCGACGAGGCCACCGCGAGCACCGTGGGGATGGGGACCAGCTTCCGCATCGCCGCCTTCGACGGCCTGCTCATCGACCTGGTCGCCCGAGAGCGCGCCGACTGCATCGTGCGCGGCATCCGGGCGATCTCCGACTTCGAGTACGAGTTCCAGATGGCGCTCATGAACCGCAAGCTGCGCCCCACCACCGAGACGGTGTTCCTGATGCCGCACGAGAAGTACACGTACATCTCGTCGCGGCTCATCAAGGAGGTGGCCAGCTTCGGCACCTCGGTCGCCGGCATGGTGCCGCCGATCGTCGAGAAGCGGCTGACCGAGAAGTACCCACCTCGCTGAGCCGGGCTCCGGGCCCGTCTGACAAGGAGCACGACGTGCTGGCCGATCGCTTGAAGACGCTTGCCCCGTCCTCCACGCTCGCCGTCCAGGCCAAGGCCAAGGAGCTGCGCGCCCGCGGCATCGACGTCATCTCGTTCGGC